>Ga0193751_1000616_pt1 | contig 26185 bp, 24 predicted proteins | sample L1c2metaG_FD_143050 | JGI IMG/M metagenome (GOLD analysis project Ga0193751, IMG submission 143050) | Soil microbial communities from a riparian zone of the East river system, Colorado, United States - L1c2 | ecosystem: Environmental > Terrestrial > Soil > Riparian zone | place: USA: East River... | reverse complement strand
CACGACGGTCAGGTCTTCGTTCTTTGCGGGGGCGGAGATGATGACTTTTTTCACGCTGCCGCGCAGATGTTTCCGGGCGTCGGTTGCGTCGGTGAACCGGCCGGTGGACTCGATGACGACCTGAGCTCCGACGGAATCCCAGGGCAGGGCAGCAGGATCTTTTTCTTTGAAGACCTTAATGACTTTGCCGTCGATCGAAATGCTGTCGGCGCCGGCGGTGATTTTGTGTGGCAGGTTGCCGAGGATCGAATCGTACTTCAGCAGATGGGCTAGAGTCTTGGGGTCGGTGAGATCATTCACTGCGACGAAGTCGAGGTTCTTGTCGGCGAGCGCGGTGCGAAGAACGTTGCGTCCGATGCGCCCAAATCCATTGATGCCAATTTTTACAGCCACGATGCCTCCGAAAGAAATTTTGATTGCCTAAGAAGAATCTGCAGGAGCTTTGAACGAACTTTGATGGTAACAGGGTCGAGCAGCCAGCGTAAATATCATGCGCTGCCAGCGGAGAGCGATAACCACAGAGGACACGAAGGATCACGGAGGAAACCCACAGAGGAAACCGATGATCGCGGTTCGGAACGGGCGGCGAAACCGCGGCGAGATTCGATTCATGCAGATACTGGTGTGATTTCGATGGAGGTGTCGGTGTTGCGCCACAGGAATGGGACACGGGCGAGCCAGTATTTTTCGTTGATCATCCGGCGGACGCGGGCAAACTCCTCCGGCGGCAAGATGCGGGCGGTTGCGGGGAATTCGGGGCCGGTGATTTTTCCGCGGATGGTGCAGGGGGCGATCTTGACTTGCGGACTGTTGCGGATGCGCTTGTATTTCCCGGTTTTGCTGCTGGTCATCAAGTAGAGTTTGTTGTTGTCTTCGGCAAACCAGATGGGCGTGTACACGGCAACGCCATTTTTTCGGAAGGTGGCGAGGCTGATGTAGTGCTGGCCGTGGATTTCGGCGGGGATGGAAGCCATTTGGATATTGTAAACAGGGGCAGGCCGATTTCGGGTGGAACAGTTAGGAAGGTAGAGCACAAAAGAATCATCCAATTGGCGCGCGGTCACATACAATAGCGGGCTATTGAGACTTTGAATATAAGCGAGACGATATGAGCGAGGCCTGGAAACGATGGGAGGGCCGCACCGTCGATGGGAGATTTCCGCTCCAACGCTCTTTAGGTGGCTCTGGCCATAGTGCCGTGTTCCTTACCGTCACGCAGCCCAGTGGGAGCGATTCCGAAAAAGCTGCCATCAAATTGATTCGCGTCGGCGCGGGAGACGCGAATCATCAATTTCTCCGATGGAAGGCGGCTAGCGAGCTGACCCATCCGAATCTGATTCGTATTTTCGAGGCGGGACGCGGCGAACTGGATGGCACGGAGCTGCTTTATGTCGTGATGGAGTACGCGGAGGAAAATCTCTCGCAGATTCTGCCGGAGCGGGCGCTGACGGCGGAGGAAGCGCGAGGCATGCTTGCACCGGTTCTGCGGGCGTTGCAATTTGTGCACGAGAGGGGGTTAGTGCATGGACACGTTCAACCTTCAAATATTCTGGCTGTAGCGGACCAAGTGAAGCTATCGAGCGACGCTCTGAGTATAGCGGGCGAGAGGAGCAGTGGCGCGCGCGCGACTAGCGCCTACGATCCACCAGAAGCGGTGACGGCAGCGATTTCGACGGCTGCCGACGTTTGGCAGTTGGGGATGACATTGATCGAGGTGCTGACGCAGCACTTGCCGGTTTGGGATCGCGCACGGATGAGCGCGCCGCAAGTACCGGCGGCTGTGCCGGAGCCATTCCGCGAGATTGCGGGACACTGCTTGCAAGTTGCTGCGGGGGAGCGATGGACGGTTGGGGAGATTCTTCGTCGGGTAGAGGCGGATCAGGTAGAAGGGGTGCGGCGGGGAGCGGTGAGAGTGGAACCGGCCCGACAGGTGCCGACGTCAGCTCAGACTGACGCTCAGACCAAAAAGATGGGTTCTGCGACAGCGAGCGAGGCTCAGCGGAACGAATTTACAAAATGGCCCTACTGGCTGGGGTTGGCGGCGGTGGTTGTGGTTGCGTTTTTTTTGATTGCGAGACCGAAAACGTCTAGCCGTCCGGCGGAAGAGCAATCAACGCAAGCCGAGCGGGGTACGGCCGTCGAAGGCTCGCAGCCGGCGCAAACTTCGACATCGCAGGAGCCGAACATCACCGCACGCCGTGACAATCAGAATGGTGTTGTGCAGCAGGTGATGCCGCAGGTTTCACCGAGTGCACGCCGCACGATTCAAGGTACGATCAAGGTTCGAGTGAGAGTAGATGTGGACGCCACGGGCAACGTGGCGAAGACGAAGTTGGAATTGTCCGGGCCGAGTAAGTATTTTTCGCGTGTCGCAATGGAAGCTGCCCGGGAATGGAAATTTGTTCCAGCACGAGCGGATGAGCCGGCCGTCAGGGAATGGAAGTTACAGTTCGCTTTCAGCCGGGCGAAGACGGGGGTCTCTGCGACGCCCGCAAAGCATTAGACTGGGAAATTTTGTACGGCGAGATTGTCCCGCACATGGTACGGGCTATTCAAAAACGAAACGAAGGTCTCGAATTGATGTTGTCGATAAGGTCTCATTCAACGGTGAAAGGCTTGTCGCTCTGTCTGGCAGCATTTGCTTGTATGGTCCCCCTCGTGTTGACAGGACAGAACAAGGCAACGAATTCCGGATCGTGGTCCGGCGTCCTTGTGTCCAGCAGCTGCAACGCAGACGAAGCCTTTAACGAATCTCCCGAGTGCAACAAGAATGTGCCGGAGGCAAAGTTGTCGTTGTATGACGACACGACCAGGGTCATGTATGGACTTGAACCGCAAGAATCGGTAACCGCTCATCTTGGAGACAATGTGACCGTCCGGGGAACACTCGACGACGACACGATTCGAGTAGCTTCCATCGAGTTGATGTCGATTGGACTCGCGGTTGGTCAGAAGGCTCCGGCGTTTTCGCTTCGCGACCAGTTTGGCCGGATACAAACTCTCGATAGCTTGAAAGGCGCGAACGGAACGGTTCTTCTCTTTTTCCGTTCCGCTGATTGGTGACCGTTCTGTAAAGGGCAGCTGGTCCAGCTGCAAAGTGCAGTGCCGCGATTCGAAAAGCAGGGCGTCAAGCTGGCGGCCATCAGCTATGACTCGGAAGAAATCCTGAAATTTTTCGCCGATCGCCACAAGATCGAATACCCGATGCTCGGAGATCCGGACTCGAAGACTATCAAAGCTTATGGCGTCTTTAATCCGGAAGCTACTGGGATGCAAAAGGGCTTTGCTCACCCCGGATACTTTTTCATCGATACGAAGGGCATTATTCGAGAAAAATTCTTCGATGCAAAATACCGGGAGAGGATTACCGGAAACAATATTATTTCCAAACTTTTCCCGGAGTTAGGCCAAGAAGTTATAGAAACGGTCGACGCGCCAAACCTTCAAGTGACGCTTGAACAATCCGATCGTATCGGCGTTCCTGGCACTCGCATCACCGTGGCAGCAAGGGTGACGCTTCCGACGGATGTGCATGTGTATGCGCCCGGCGCACAGGGGTATAAGCCGATTAAGCTCGTGCTCGATCCAGTGCCGCAGCTGGAGCTAAAGCCACCCGTTTTCCCAGCGTCGAAAATACTGTATATGCCTGCGATCAAGGAGCGGGTGCCCGTCTTCGAGGGGACGTTCCGCATCAGACAGGATGTAAGGGTTAGCTCTAGCGCGGAGTTCTGGGGCTCGCTTGGGAAGGACGGGAGAGTCTTCGAAATTTCGGGGAAGCTTGAATATCAGGCTTGCAACAAAACCGAGTGCTTCCTGCCCAAGTCCGTCCCGGTAAAGTGGCAACTGCAAGTTTTTCCTCTGGATCGGACCCGGGCACCGGAAGACATTCGACACAAATAAGCGGGGTGCGCTTTACACCGAGGGGCTTTGAGGATTCCGCGCGAGGGACAACCCTATTCGGAACCTTGAAATCAGAGAGGGATCGACAAATGCGAATCCTGAATATTCTGAGCGGACTCTCTGTCCTGCTCACCACACTGGCTTTCGGACACCTGGTGCATCACCTTTTCCTTGGCGGATCTCACGAGGACATGCACAGCCCCGTCTTTTGGGCGGGCCTGGCCACCGCCGCGCTTGTGGGAATCCTCTCGTTTATCGGAGGCTGTTTACTTCTGAGGCGTGGCCGCTAAGACGGTCTGCTACTGCCGGTCATTTTCCGGCGCGCTTCTTCGTAGGCTTGCTGTGGATCGCGTCCGGTGACTTGCTTGTACCAGGCGGGGTGGAAAGTCCAAGCCCAGGCTTCGCTGACTGCGCCGCGAATCATTGCATCGAATGTGCCCGGCTCGCCGATCGTGCTCTGGTAGATGTGGATGAAAATGCCGCCAAGCATCACGATCGCGGAGATGTCGTGGATGACGTAGCTGATGGCGACGGCGGTTGCGCCGAACGATCTCGCGCCCGCCCATAGGATGGTTCCGGTGATGATGTAGAGAACGCAGCCGCAGACCACCTCCCAGAAGAGAAGTTTTTGGCCGGCGTTGAAAAAGCCGGTTTCTGGGGGATCCATCTTTTCTTCGCCGGTGGTGATCTTCTTGATGTTGCGCATCCAGCGGGAATCGGCCGCGGTCCAGAGCATGGGCCCGAGCCAGTTCAGTACCTGGAATGCAAAGAAGAAAACGAAGGCTACACCAAAATATGGGTGCAAGGTGCGGGTGAGTTGTCCGCCGCCGAAGATCGGGGTGATCCAGTAGAAAAGCCAGGGGAGATAGAGGGCGAAGCCGGTGAACAGCGCAAGGAAGAAGAAGAGCGCGACCGTCCAGTGCAGAACGCGCGTGTACACGGGATGCCGCAGCAACTCGCCGCGGTAAATGGTCGTGTGGCCGACGGATTCGAAGGTTGTGCGGGCTTTGTCGTCGAAACGGTCGATCGCGTTAGAGGACACTGAATGCTCCTTCCCGCAGACAGTTGTGCAGAGGTGCGGACTTTTCGCGGGCGAGGGCGCCCGCGCCACACAGGCTAACCATTGGTCCCATCCTTTTTCGGCGGTTCGGGTTGCGCTACGCGCGGACCGTTAGTCACGTGATGGAAGATAATGCCGACTGCTCCGAACAATGCAAAGGCTCCGAGCACGGGTTTGAACAGCCACTTCCACACTGTGTAAGTCCAGGGGATCTGCGGATTTTTCGGCAGATTGCCGTAGCGTTCGGGATCGGTCGCGTCGTGGAGAACATAGATCACGTGCGTTCCTCCGACGGACTGCGGATCGTAGACGCCGGCATTCTGCCAGCCGAAATTGTCGCGCAGTTGCTTCGCGCGCTCCTCGGCGATGAATTTCATGTCGTCCTTGGAGCCGAACTTGAGACAGCCGGTCGGACATGCCTTGATGCATGCCGGTTCGAGACCCTCGCCGACGCGGTCGGAGCAGAGTGTGCACTTGTAAACGCGCTTGGTCTCGGGATTGAAGCGCGGAATGTTGAAGGGACAACCGGACACGCAGAATTCGCAGCCGATACAGTTTTCCTGATTAAAGTCGACGATGCCATTGGCGTACTTCACGATGGCGCCGTCGGCTGGACAAGCCGCCAGGCAGCCGGGGTCGGCGCAGTGCATGCACTGATCTTTTCGCATCAGCCACTGGATCGTGCCATCCGGATTCTGGTGCTCATTGAACTTGATGAGGTTCCAGAAATTCCAGCGCGTCTCGGGCATGGTCTGGTAGGTGTTGTCGAAGGTGGTCGGAGAGAACGGCAAGTCGTTCCACTCGACGCACGCTACTTCGCACGCTTTGCAGCCGATGCAAGTGGTGGTGTCGACCAGTTTGCAGACCTCGAGGTCGCGCTGCATGCCATGGCCGGCTGAGGATCCGGAATGGCCTGAGATCATTTCGGCTTGTAGTGCCTTGCGGTCTGCCATTCTTCATCCTCACTTGCTTGTGGAGCGCCGGGCGTCCCCGCCCGGCCTTCCAAGTCCGTGCAGGACGGGCGGGACGCCCGTCGCTCCATCGTCGAAATAAGCGCTAAACTTTTTCGATCTTCACCAAAAAACCTTTGAACTCCGGCGTAAACGCGTTTGGATCAATCACCGTCGGCGTCAACTGATTCGCCAATGTCTTCGCCGTCTTGCCTTCATCTTCCGCAATGCCGCGGAAGCCCCAGTGAATGGGGATGCCGATCTGAAATGTCTCTTTGCCATCGATCTTCATGGGCTTGATGCGGCGCGTGACCATCGCTTTCGCGATGTATTGGCCACGAATGCTCGAGACTTTGATTTTTTCGCCACCGCGGATGCCCATGCGGTCGGCGAGTTCGGCCGGGACTTCCACGAACGGTTCGGGCACGAGTTCGACGTTCATCGGATTATTTTTTGTCCAGTAGTGGTAGTGCTCAGTCAGACGATACGTGGTGCAGATGACGTTGAATTCGCCGCCGGTTTTTGCGTACTTGTCCATATCGGTCTTGTACGTCTTGGCGATTGGATTGTTCGACTGATTCGGGTGCAGCGGGTTCGCGATGGGGCTTTCGATGGGCTCGTAGTGCTCGGGGAACGGACCATCGTTGAGGCCGCCAAGGGGGACGAAGATACGTCCTACGCCTTCGGGATTCATGATGAACGGACCCAAATGATCTTTGGGCGGTGAGTCGGGTTTGAAATCAGGCACATCGTTGCCGACCCATGATTGTCTTGCTTCGTCCCACCAGATTTGGCGGCGGGAAGGATCCCAGGGCTTGCCGTCCAAATCGCACGAGGCGCGGTTATAGAGCACGCGTCGATTCGCCGGCCACGACCACGCCCAGTTGGGATAGACTCCGAGACCAGAGGGATCTTCGGTTCCGCGGCGCTGAATCATCGCCCCAGCTTCAGTCCATGACCCAGAGTAGATCCAGTTGCCGCATGACGTCGTGCCGTCGTCTTTCAGCCAGGCAAAGCCGGGGAGTTGCTGTCCCGCTTTAATGGTTGTGTTTGTCTTCGGGTCGGTCAGGTCGGCGAGCGCTTTGCCGTTGATCTCTTTCGCGACCTCGGACAACGAGGGGCCGTAGGGATTCGTGTACGCGAACGCTGTGTGGAGAACGGGATCCGGGAACTTGCCACCCTCTTTCTGATAGAGCTCTCGGACTTTCAGGAAGATTGTGGCAACAATGTCCTGGTCGAAGCGAGCTTGGCCGGGCGGCGGCACAGCGATGTTTTTCCACTGCAGCCAGCGTGCGGAGTTGGTAAAGGAGCCGTCTTTTTCGGCGAAGCCCGCGCCTGGCAGACGGTAGACGGTGGTGTTGATCTGCTTCATCTCGTCGGTCGTGATGCCGGGAGCGCGCCAGAATTCGCTGGTTTCGTCGGGATAGATCTCGCAAACCACCAGCCAGTCGGCCTTTTTGAGGGCGTTGATATTTTTGTTCGAATCGGGGCCGATCATGACGCCGTTCATGCCGAATGCGAACATGCCTTTGACCTTCCCCTCGTACATGTCGTTCCAGATGTTTACCCAGGAATAGTTGCGGTCGATCTTCGGCAGGTAGTTGAAGGCGAAATCATTCTCCTTGGTCGCGGCCGGGCCGTACATTGCCTTCAGAAACGAGACCACAAACTTCGGGGTGTTCGACCAGTAGTTAAAAGAATCCCAGGGATCGGGTTTGGCGACAGTGGGAGTGATGCGCTTTAGATAGGTCGCCAGGTCTGTATCAGCGGGATTCGGGACCTTGAGGTATCCGGGAAGGTTGTCGAAGATTCCCGCCATATCCGTCGCGCCCTGAATGTTGGAGTGGCCGCGGAGGGCGTTAACGCCTCCACCAGCGCGGCCGATGTTGCCCATCAGCAACTGGAGCATGGCAGCGGTGCGGATGATCTGGGTGCCAAAGCTGTGCTGCGTCCAGCCCACCGCATAAATGATGGTGGCTACTTTTTTCATGTCGCCATCTTTGCGGATGGACGTGAAAAGGTCGGCGGCTTTGAGGAATTGATCTTGCGGGATGCCGGTAATGCGCTCGACCATTTCGGGCGTATAGCGGCTGTACTGCTCTTTTAGAAGTTGAAAGACGCAGCGCGGATGCTGGAGCGATAGGTCGTAAGCCGTTTTTGGGGGAAGCAACGGCACAGGCGCGACGCCGCCCTTTGCCCCGGCGGGTCCGGCACCCTGATATCCGGCTGCACCAGCGGCATCCGTCTTTTGAGCGTGTGCCTCGTCGCCTTGTGCACCTGCATGGCCATGTCCGGAGCCTGCCGCGACTGCCGTAGCTTTTCCTTCGAGGTTCCCGCCCTCTTCGTAGTTCCAGGTCGATTTGTCGTACACCTTCGTTTCCGGATCGAAGCCGGAATAGAGGCCATCGTCGGGGAGTTTAAATCCTTCTTTAATAATGAAGGCGGCGTTGGTGTAGTTGACCAGGTAATCCTTGGCGATGCGGTTGTTTTCAATGGCGTACCGGATGACGCCACCGAGGAAAGCGATGTCGGCGCCGGCGCGGATCTGCACATACATGTCAGCGTTCGCGGCGGTGCGGGTCAGGCGCGGATCGACAACGATGGTTTTCGCGTTACGGTGGACTTTGGCTTCGACCGCCCACTTGAAGCCGCAAGGATGGTTCTCGGCGGGATTGCCGCCCATGATCAACATCATGTCGGTGTTCTTGATGTCGATCCAACCATTGGTCATTGCGCCGCGTCCGAAGGTGGGCCCCAAACTGGAGACCGTTGGGCCGTGTCAAACGCGGGCCTGGTTTTCCAGGTAGCAGACCCCCAGGCTGCGCATACTTTTTACGACAAGATAATTAAATTCGTTGGTGTCGGTGCAGCCACCGGTGAAGGCAATGCCTTCGCAGCGATTGACAGTGTGGCCGGCAGCGTCCTTCTCGACAAAGGTGTCGTCGCGCGTCTTCTTCACCTTCTGCGCAATCTCGGTGTAGGCCTGGTCCCACGAAATGTCTTCCCAGTCGGTGGCTCCGGGACGCCGCACTTGAGGCTTCAGCAGGCGGCGTTCATTGAGAATGTCCTGCTCGAGCGACGATCCCTTGGGGCAGAGTGTGCCGCGGTTGATGGGGTGGTCGGGATCGCCTTCGACGTGGACGACTTGCGCAATCGCATTTTTCGCCTTGTCGCCGATCGTGTAGATGATTACGCCGCAACTGACGGAACAATAAGGACAGGTGCTGCGGGTTTCGCTGGCGCGGGAAATCTTGAGCGCATTCGTCTGGGCATAGACCGGGGTCAGGTCAAAGCCGAGGGCGGAGAAACCGGCGCCGCCAAGCACAGTGCCTTTGAGAAAAGTCCTGCGAGAGAACTCCATTTTGTGGCCCCCGTGCTGCGCTTTCCAGAAAGTTACGGAGGTGAATGGTTGCAGACGCCTCGATAGCGTCCAGCTTGTTCTGCGCGAATGCGAAGAACTATAAACCCAGACAGGCGGGATCGTCAATACAGGTAAATCCTTGGGCGGTGAGCCAGCTTCGGAGTAGGCCGTCACCCGACAGTAGCAAACGATAGTGCGCAGGAATGTCGATAGATGCTGGCGCTTGTCAGACGCTCAGATTGGGACAACCAACCCATCGTATGCCACTTCATACCCATGCTCTTTTGCGAAAGCGGCCAAGTCGGGGTGTGCCGGATTGCCTTCGTGAGCGATATGTGTCGCAAAGAGGCGGGCGTGTGGACCCAACACACCTTCCGCGCGCATTCGGCTTGCGTGCTCAATGACTTGACGAGCGCTCAGATGGTCACTACCAGGCTGTTCGGGACCATAGGTGTGATCCAGGATCACAACATCGAACCGCATGTTGTGCTGCCGGAAAGTCTGCCACGTCTGTTCGAATAGCGGGGCAGTATCCGTACCATAGAAGACAGCGCAGCCGGCGGCTTCAATCGCATACAGCATCGCACCCATCCCCGGTGCATGGTTAGCGGGAAAGGCCATCACCGAATACGTGCCCACCGGGAAGGCTTCCAACGGCTGGATCTGGTGGATCTTGAAGTTGAGATACTTCTCCGCTTCATGAGACAAGAGACCGTAACCCGCAAGGTCTCTCTCAAACGTTTCTGCAGCTCGTTCCAAGGTCTCGCGGGACGCGTAGAAATTCAAGACAGGTGCGCCAACCACGCCATAGGCTGGGCTGCGAGAGAGTAGATGGGACAAGTCCAGATGGTCGGCGTGCGGATGCGTTTGCAGGCAATATCGCACCTCATCCAAAGAACAGCCGTGCATGTGCGACGCCGACATAATGTCCGGACCGAGATCAAGCAGCAAATCATTGTTGATCAGCGCAGCGGAACGTTTCCGAAGACTCGGCCCGCCTAGCGTGCGCGCCTGGGCGCAGTTTCGGCATTTGCAAAAAGCCTCTGGGAAGGCATTCGCGGCGGCGGTTCCAAGGAAAGTGATGGTCATCTATTGAGGCGTCTTTCCGACGCCCTTACTCTCTTACAATCAGGCTTGATCCGTACTGGGTCTAGTACGCGTACGCCCTGAGGAACACGAAAACCAATACACCGGTGATCGAAACGTAGAGCCAGATGGGGAACGTAAAGCGGGCGATCCGGCGGTGCATCGCGAACCGGCCCGTCAGCGAGAAAAAGAAAGTCGTGAGCACCATCGGCAGCGCGACAATGGAAAGCATTACGTGGCTGGCTAAAATGGAAAGGTAGAGGGTGCGCACCGGGCCGTGGCCGGGAAAAATTGTGTCGCCGTGCAATGCGTGGTTCACGATATAGCTGATGAGAAAAACGGATGAGAATGCGAAGGCCAGCAGCATGCTGGTGCGATGCGCTTCCCGGTTGTGATGTTTGATGAAATACAATCCCACGCAGAGCGCAATCGCGCATAATCCATTCAGAAGCGCGTTGAGGGCGGGCAAAAACATCCAGCGCCCGGCGAAATCAGACGAAGCATGATGCACGTAGAGCAGCCACAGCAGGAATGACACAGCGAGGCCGCTCACCACGATGATCGCTCCAACCACCGGGCGCGGACTAATTCCAGTCTGTTCCATGCCGACAATTAAATCACAAAAATCCATCTGGAAGTCATAGGCCGCCGAAAGCGAGAGCCACCCGGTCCGGGTCTATGCTTTCGTGGAAACCGACAGGGGTCGATTTTGCAGGAAGGCGGTGAGCAGCGCGCTATTTATTTGCAAGCCGCCGTTGTAGCTGACCAATCCCTTCTTCTTGAACACATTCATAAACTTACTTACCCTGGCGCGGGTGGTGCCAACCATCTCGGCCAAAGTTGATTGGCTCACCTTCAGGGGATACTCCGGCTTAGATTCCTTGATTATTTGCCCAAACAGCAGCAGAACCCGCGCCAGTCGCCTTTCGCTGAAATTGAAGAATTGATCTACCAGGTCTTCCTCGATTCGAACAATCCGGGAAAGCAAATATGCAACAAACAACGCTGCAAACTGCGGGTCTCGCTTGAGCGCGCGAAGCGTGGTCTCCTTTCGCAGGCGAGTGATACTGGATTGCCCAATTGATCTCGCCGTGTAAATCCGTAGAGATTGCTCTCCGAGAGAGCCTTCGCCAAAAAAGCTACCGCGCTGCAGGAAGGCGATTATAGCTTTCTTGCGACGCGTGGAAACCGCTGTGAGCTTCACCGTTCCGCTCTGGATGTAGAACACGGCATCCGCAGGATCTCCTTGCGAAAAGACGATCTCCTTGTTTCGGTAGTTCCGAGAAGTCATCGCAGCCCCGAACTTCTTGCGTAGAACTGTGGGACTGAGACCTAGAGTACGTTTACTCGCCATTCGGGTCTGCTCCGAAATCGACTCAGGAAATTAACAAGCGACAGTAATCGTAGCCTCCAGGCACTAACCCGTCTAGGTGAGCAAATTTGAACACTACCGCGACGATTCTGGACGAGCGGTCGGGCATTGCGCGGCGGGAGACGGGGGACTGATAATCGCACCATGTCTAATCGCACCATGTCAAATCGCACCACGGCGCAGAACGAATGGCAGCGGCGGATTGCACGGGCGGAGGAACTCGGTGCCCAGTACAGCTTTGCAGCGGAAATCTTGCGCTTCTATGTGGCCATCGCGCGTTTTCAGGAAAAGTTCTACGAGGAACTCGGCAGATCGTTCGATAGACCAAGTGTCGGGGCTGGTAGCGTCGAGTCCGAGCACTTTGCCCGGCCGCTCCAGGCAGAACTGATTGGCCGCTTCGGGCGATTTTTGACGGTGGTCGAGGAGAACGGTCCGCATCCGCTGCGGGACGCTGCGCGCGAGTTGCGCGACGGCGGCGATGATTCACACTTCCAATTGCTCACGGTTTTCTGGAATGAGAGCCAGACCGGGCCGCTGCCGCCGGGTCCTCACGATTTTTTTGCCCGCGCGTTTCTTCAGCCTTACGCCGCAGGCATTCGTTCACGGTCCAATATGCGCTGGAGCGGGCCGACGCCGTATCGGTGTCCATTTTGCAAACGGAAACCGGGTCTGGGCGTTCTCCGTCCGTTGGGAGATGGCGGCCAGCGTTCTTTGGTGTGTTCATTTTGCCTGGCGGAATGGGAGTTCCGGCGGATCGTCTGTCCGGGATGTGGGGAAGAGAACCATGCGAAGCTTCCGGTCTACACCGCGGAGGAACTGAAGCACGTCCGCGTCGAAGGTTGCGACAGTTGCCGGAGCTACATCAAGACCGTGGACCTTACGAAAAGCGGACTGGCCGAACCTATCGTCGATGAGATGGCGTCGATCCCACTCGACCTGTGGGCCCAGAAGCAGGGATACACGAAGCTGCAATGCAATCTATTGCAGCTTTGACCGAAAAAACGAACGACAATCTAATCTATTGTTGACAAACTCTACGCAGCCGAAGCAAAATACCCCCTCGCGAAACTCCCCCTCGCGAACCCCCGTTGACTTCCTTGGTTAGGGACGCTAGTTAAGGAACATGGCGGGAAAACCAATAGGACTGACCCGAACCGGAGTAGAGAAAATGATTTGGAAAGCAAGAGCTCCGGATGCTTTTAAATGCGCTGTCCGCGCATTGAAGAAGGAGATCTTCGGTTTCAGTTTCGACTACCCTCTCCGCATTGTCCCTGAGAGTTCGGCGAAAGATTCTTTGCACTATCATCTCTACAGTGATGCGCTGGCCTGGGAGGCGCTGCGGTTGGATCCCAGCGGCATTCCTCGGGCATGGTATCGAGTGACCGGCGCCGCTTACTGGCCGGCCTACATTGCATGGTACGGACTGGTCCAGTTAGGGCACTACCTTCGACGCGGGGATGAAGCGAACCTGAGCGCTTTCCTTAAACAGGTTTCGTGGCTGGAGGAGAATGCGGTCTTGCGCAGCGACGGCGCGGCGGTTTGGCCGATGAACTTCGATTATCCCAACGGCGCAGTCCTGCTCAAGGCGCCGTGGATCTCGGCACACACTCAGGGTCTGGTTATTAGCGTCCTGGTTCGCGCGTGGCGTCTGACGAAGCGGCCAGAGTTGCTGGAGCTTCTCAAGAATTCCGCGAAAGTATTTGAGCTCGATGTCAAAGACTCCGGAGTCCGGGTTTCGCTGGATGGCTACACTCTATACACGGAGGTTCCCGGCGGCCCGGTTCCGGGCATTCTCGACGGGTTCATGACCTCGCTCATCGGTCTTTATGATCTGTATGTCGAAACCGGAGATCCTGTGGTGGGGCGCTTGTTTGAAGAGGGGATTGACGGGCTCAAGTATGCTCTGCCGCGCTGGGACTACGGAAGCAAGTGGAGTTGGTATGGTTGCCGGGCGTATCTGAGCCCGCCTGCCTATCACAACCTGAATTGCCTTCTGCTGGAGGTGCTGGCGCGTTTGTCCGGACAGGCGCGTCTGGCTGAATACGCGCAGCAATGGAGCCCCAAGCGACTCTCGGCGCTGGACCGAACGGAAATCTATCTTGGCTTCGTGCTCACGAAAAATGTGAACCGTTTGCGGCATCGAACCTGGCGTCAGAAGGATAACAAGACTTCCGCGCCGTCTCGGACGCTGGTGCCGGTTTCCGTTCCACAGCCGGTGTTGGAGCCGAGTGACCGGTAGGGTGACAAACAGGGAGAAGGCGCCGGTATTTGTGGTTGGTTCGGCGCGGTCCGGGAACACGATGCTGTATCACATGCTCCTGTCATCGGGGCGCTTCCCGGTTTACCGAACGGAACCGTGTGTCTTTGATCTGCTGGTTCCGAGATTCGGGGATTTTCGCGGTGTTGCCACGAGGCGCGAGTTGATGCACTGTTGGCTTCGGACCAGACAGTTCCGGCGCTCGGGCCTGAATGCCGAAGAAATAACAGAAAAGGTTGTGACCTCGGTGACCACGGGCGGCGAATTTCTGCGCGCCGTGATGGAGGAAATGGCACGGGCTGGCGGTTTTCAGCGCTGGGCTGTGTGGGGCCCCGATAATCTTCTCTATATTCCGATTATCAAACGGCAGATTCCGGACGCTCTCTTTATTCATGTGATCCGCGACGGACGCGACGTGGCGTGCGCTTTGGATAGGAGAGAGTTCATACGTCCTTTTCGCTGGGACCGGAGCTACCGCCTGTACGTTTCCGCGCTTCATTGGATGTGGAAAGTCCAAACCGGCCGACGCCACGGCCAGGCAATCGGATCGGACTACATGGAAGTCCGCTTCGAGGATTTGGTGCTCCATCCCGAGGAAGCGCTCACGAAAGTCAGCGCCTTTATCGGCGAGAACCTGGATTATGAGAAGATTCGCAAAGCAAAAATCGGCGCGATCAGTATTCCCAATACATCGTTTGCCGAGGAATGGAAGTCGGGAAGCTTTTCGCCGGTGGGCCGGTGGAAGCGGCAGCTTTCGGATGATCAGGTGACTCGGCTGGAGGGGTTGGTTGGAGAACTTCTGGTGGCGCTTGGCTATCCTCTATCTCGCGCTAAGAGTACTCGCGCCGAAGACGCGACACTCGGCTTGAGACTGCGAACAATGCGAGCGATGTATCCTTCCTTCTATCACCTGAAAGAATGGCTCAAAATGGCGACTCCGCTGGGACGCTTCGTCAATATGAATCGGTTGCACATTGACCAATACGAAGATTCGGACGACGTCGAAGAAGGTGCGGCCGTCCGCGAGAGTGCCGGGCTCCTGTCCAGTGCCCCATCGGGTACTTCGGAGACTCGAGTGTAGAGAGGCATGAGGTGTCAGGTGGCAGGTCTCAGGTGTCGGGAAAAACAAAATCAATTTCATTTCGTCTTCGTGGGTTTCCTGAGACCTGACACCTTCATCGAAGAGAACCTTTGTAGAGCGTCGATGTATTGCCAACAAACGCGGGTGAAGTAGGCGATGGGCCCGACCAGGGTCACAGCGGCGGTGCCGACTCCGTCCCACCCGCTCCAAATTCTTCCGGCTCCCGCGGTTGTCGTCAGATAACTTAATCTAGGTGGTCGTTGATCGGAGAATCTGTGAACGTGTTTCACATCGTAGGCGCGCGTCCAAATTTCATGAAGGTGGCGCCCGTGATGAACGCGCTCAAGACGCGCAAACACGTCCAGACCCTGATTCACACTGGCCAACACTACGACGCGAATATGTCGGACGTGTTTTTTGAACAGCTCTGCATCCCAGCTCCGGATGTGAACCTGGCGGTTGGCACGGGCTCGCATGCGCGGCAGACCGCCGAAATCATGACTCGCCTCGAGCCGGTGCTATTGGAAGGCAAGCCTGACATTGTGCTGGTCTACGGCGACGTCAACTCAACGGTCGCTTCGGCGCTGGTCTGCGCAAAGCTTGGAGTGCGCGTCGGCCACGTCGAAGCCGGACTGCGCTCCTTCGACCGCAGCATGCCGGAGGAAATCAACCGACTGGTAACCGATCAGCTTGCAGATATGCTGTTTACGCCTTCCGAGGACGGAGACGTCAATCTTCAGAAAGAGGGAATTCCAGCCGAAAGGATCTTCCTCGTTGGCAACGTGATGATTGATTCTCTGGTGAAGCTTCTGCCCGCGGCGCAGCGTCAGAACCGAAACGGGCTTCCCGAGGGCTATGCCGAGCGCTATGCATTGGTCACCCTGCATCGCCCGGCCAATGTCGACGACGGGGTAATTCTGAAGCGCATTCTCCAGTCTTTGCTTGAGGTCAGCCAGGATCTTTCCGTCATATTCCCCGCGCACCCGCGGACCCGAAAACGCATTGCCGATTTCGGATTGCATTCTGGCCAGCTCCAGATCGTTGACCCGCTGTCCTATCTGGAGTTTCTTGGCATGCAGTCCCGCGCCACCGTCGTGATTACCGACTCCGGCGGCGTCCAGGAAGAGACCACCTACCTCGGCGTTCCTTGCCTGACGCTCCGCGAGAATACCGAGCGCCCGGTTACGGTTTCCCTGGGAACGAACGTTCTCGTCGGACGCGATCCGGACAAACTGCGTTCCGAACTTTCTCGAGTTCTCGCCGGCAACGCGAAGAAGGGAACCGTCCCTCCTCTTTGGGACGGTCACGCGGGCGAGCGAATCGCCGTTTTGCTCGCCGGCTAGACGACCTGCTAAGTTATCCGTAGAGACGAGGCTTGCCTCTCTCCTCCTGCGTGAACCAGAATCTTCCAGCAGCCTCGAACATGGAATCAAAGCAACCGGGAAACGCCGGAGTTCCGACCGGACGTGTTGACGTCTGGAGCGTGCGTCTCGACGAACCGGCGAGAACGGGCTCCGAGATCCTCACTCTGTCTCCCGACGAGATCGCGCGAGCCAACCGATTTCACTTCGAGAAAGACCGGATTCACTTTACCCGATGTCGTTCTGCACTTCGGGACCTGCTGGCGGGCTATCTTGCAATTCCTGCCGCCGACATTCGTTTCGAGTATCTGACCAGCGGCAAGCCCCAGCTCGCAGCCGAGCAGAATCCCAGCGCATTGCAATTCAACGTATCCCACTCGGCAAACATGGCGCTGATCGCAGTTGGCAGTGAGCACCGGCTGGGCGTCGATATCGAAAAAATTCGTGGCGACGTCGATACCAGCGCGCTGGCCGAGCGATTCTTCTCCCTTCGCGAACGCGCTGGGCTTCAGGCGTTGCCGGATCATCTCCGCGTGCCGGGCTTCTTTGCCTGCTGGACGCGTAAGGAAGCCTTTCTGAAGGCCACAGGTGAAGGGCTTTCCTTTCCACTGGAAGATTTTTCCGTTACTACGCACCCCGATCTTGATCCGGAAATTGAAGAGATCAAGGGAAGCACGGACAACGGGAAACGATGGTTTCTGGCAGACCTCAGCATCGTCGACGGCTTCCGTGCGACGGTGGCTCGCGAGCGCTCTCCTTACCGAGTGGAAACCTATGCTTGGAATTGACCAGGCTACTTGGGGCAAACGCAGGCTGAACCATCACACATGCGGATCACTGCATTATAGCTGTAGGTCTCGCCGTCGGCTATTTGTCGTCAACAAATTCCCAACTCAGCACTTTCATAACTTCTATGCGACGAAAGTATCCCAGGCGTCCGGGAACACGAGCGTCGAATTTTCCGTCGAGAGTCACCTTGAATGGACGTTTATCGAGCCTTCCGCGTTTTGCCTCGACACCGTTCAAGAAGCCGCTCGGCGCAGACTTGACATCATATCGGATCACGACGCCTCCTGAGCACCCCTCCCCTTCAATGCCCGTCGAATGAATGTCCGCGTAAACGAATCCGGCAGCGATCACCGCCTTGTGGTTGTACCGTCGTGGTGATTTAACCAAATCGCAAACGTCGATAGGCGGCCGCTGCGCGTGGGCGCTGCTAACCAGAGCCAACCCAAGCAGAACCGATCGCCTGAATGTCATCATGACCTATTTTCCGCCGTTTTCGTAATAGTCTTTGCGGGTCGCATCCATGCCGGCGTGGACTGCGGTCCCCGATCTGTGCCTAGGCCTGCCCCTTGTCCCGCTAAGTTATTGCTAATGAATGGATAAGGAACTCCCGTGTCAACATTAACATCAATGCTCGAATGAGTATAATTTCAGCACTTTACCAGCAACACTCAGGAATTCGATGCCAATGTGCAGAAAAGTGCAGAACATTGCATATCGGCCGCGTTCTCTTTGCTTTCTTTCGAGTCCTTTCCTACGGTGGCGGGTTAATATAGGAGAAGAGATGTGGGCGCTGGATGGCAGGGTGCGTGCATCTAAAGATAGATAGCTCGAAGCTCCCGGAACGTATTCCGGGCAGGGGATTAAAGATGAGGTTTTCGTTCGCGGTTGCGATCGTACTGGCGGGCATTAGCGTGAGCGGCTTAGCTCAGCAAACATTCAAAGCTAAGCGTTCAGCCCCCGAAAAAACGGCGAGAAAGAGTGCTCCCGTCGGCAAGACAGCGAGTCCGGTAGCGTCCAATGCCACCTCCAAGCAATTGCAAACTCTGGAGCGAGAAACGGCCAAGACTTCCGCGTCGTCTCGATCTGCGGCAAAAAAGACGGGGACGGGTTCCACGCTGAAGCCAATAAAAGATAAGTCTAATCCGCCAATCAACTTCGGTGGAACGGGCGGCGGCAAGGGTGGAGGAACGACCAACCAAGGTTCGAACCCGTACAAGGGGCGGCTGAAGCAGAAGCACGCTCGCAACTAAGCACGCTCGGCAATTAAGAAAGCGAATTAGAAGAAAGACCGCACGCGAGATTCATCGCGAAACGCTTGAGCGATCCGGGGCCTTGATTGCCTGCGCAACAGCTTTTGCGCTCGGCTCTTTGAGGGAATACTTTAACAGGCAATATAAGGCTCGCACGCCGTCTTTCCATCCGATCTTTTTGCCTTCTTCATACGTGCGCCCCCAGTAACTGATTCCCACCTCATAAATCCGCAGTTTTCGCCGCGCAACTTTCACCGTGATCTCGGGCTCGAAACCAAAACGATTCTCCTCGATCGGAATCGACTGAATCACTTCGCGCCGGAAGACCTTGTAGCAGGTTTCCATGTCGGAAAGATTGATGTTGGTGAGGCAATTGGAAAGCAGAGTGAGAGCCCGGTTGCCGACCGAGTGCCAGAAGTACAACACTCGATGCGGCGCGCTCCCCAGGAAGCGCGAGCCAAAAACTACGTCCGCTTTTCCTTGGATCAAAGGCTCGATCATCAGCGGATACTCCGCCGGATCGTACTCCAGATCGGCGTCCTGAATAATGACGAAGTCGCCGGTGGCTTCCTGAATGCCGCGGCGAAGCGCCGCTCCCTTACCCATGTTATACGGCTGAAGAACAACGCGGATCTGCGGATGGTCCGACTGCAATTCGGCCATGATCTCGCGCGAGCCATCACGCGAGCCGTCGTCCACGCAGATCAGTTCGATCTCCATGGGAACCGAGAGGACCTTCTGGACCACCTCTCGGAGCGTGGCGCGTTCGTTATATACCGGCATCACGACGGAAAGCTTCATGGCGCGCCTGAGGAAGGCGAGACTCCTCCAAAATCCATCACGATTGTAAACTGTGGCTGCGATGATGCGCGTTTCCGCATCCAAGAAATGTAACTTCCGGAGGTAACGTTTGCCATGAAGCTTCACATCCTGGTATTCGCAGTCGCAGTGTTGGCCATCGGAGGCACGCTCGTGAGCCTCAACGGCTGTGGCGGTACCGGCGGTACCGGCGGCAGTCCTCCACCTCCTCCTCCGCCGCCAGGAAAGATCAACCACGTAGTGGTGATCTTCCAGGAGAACCGCTCTCCGGATAACCTCTTTCAGGACCCGATACTGATCCAGCATGGCGCTGACATCGCCACCAGCGGAAAGACTTCCACGGGGCAGATCGTGCAACTCAAGCCCACCCCGCTGGCGGAGGCGTGGGATATGGGTCACAGCCATCACGATTTCCTGACCTCCTGGAACAATGGCGCCATGGATGGTTTTGATCTGGATGTTATTTTTTGCCCGCAGGGACAACAGAATTGTGCGCCGCCTGATCCCGAGTACTACTATGTGCAGCCGTCGGATGTGCAGCCCTATTTCACGATGGCTGAGACCTACACCTTCGGCGACCGAATGTTCCAGACCAATCAGGGGCCGAGTTTCCCGGCGCATCAGTACATCATTTCAGGGACGTCGGCGACTACAGAAAAAAGCATTTTCGATGCTGCGGGCAATCCACAAGCCAACCAAGGATTGGCGGGATGCATTGCGCCGCCAGGCACATACGTGAGCATCATTGATACGACCAACCCCGACCCCAACACTAACCAAACCCAGACCGCATATCCGTGCTTTGAGCATCCCACCTTGACCGACCTGTTGGATGCGGCCCAGCTCAGTTGGAAGTACTACACTCCCTCCGCTGGTTCGATCTGGACCGGGCCGGATGCGATCAATCACATGTGCGGGCCCAACGTTCCGCCGCCGAACGCCACTTCCTGCACGGCACCGGAGTGGACCAACCATGTGGTGCTCGAAGGACAACAGAACCAAATCCTGAACGACATTGCCGCCGGAAACCTGGCGACCGTCAGCTGGGTGATTCCCAACGGCAGCGCGTCCGATCACCCGGGCGACGAAGGCAACGGGCCATCGTGGGTGGCGTCGATCGTAAATGCGATTGGCACGAGCCAGTACTGGAAGGATACGGCGATCATCATTACCTGGGATGACTGGGGAGGCTGGTACGATCACGTGCCGCCGCTGAAGATCTTCAACTCCTATGAATATGGATTCCGGGTGCCGCTCATCGTGGTATCGCCGTATGCGAAACCAGCTCACATTTCGCATATGAACCACGATTTCGGCAGCGTTCTGAAATTCATCGAGAGCATGTTTGGCCTGACGACGGTGGGCCCCGGGGACGGATATGCGGATTCCCGGGCAGACGATCTCTCCGATTGCTTCGACTTCAATCAGACGCCCCTGCAGTTTCAGACGATCGCGGCGCCTCTGAAAGCGGACTATTTTCAGAATGACAAAACGCCGGTGAAGGACCCGGACGACGATTGACCGCAATAAGGGGGCTCAATCCTGGCGGTCGCGATGGACCGTCTCGGGCGAGAAGGCGGGCAGGCAAAGAGCTATGTACTCGGCGCCGCCATCTAATGGAGTGGAGTAGCGAACCCATTCTCCGCAGTGCGCGATGACGGCTTGCCCGGCCGCCACATCCAGTTCGCCGGATTTATGCTGCACCCGCAGCGTTCCCCGCAAGACCACGGTGTACTCGTCAAATTCCGGAGTCTGGCCGGGTTCCTCCCAGCCTTCCGGACTGTGCATGTGGGCAACGCTGACGCCGGTGGTCGCGGTGTTGACATGCCCGACATATTCTTCAATGACCTTGGGCTTGCTTCCGGCGGATGCGATGCGCGTAGGATGCGGAATCAGAGTTGGCATGATGATGAGGCATCGTAACAACCCGCGAGCGCGCAGCACAACTCGCCGTTGCTGCGCGTAGTCAAATTAAGTCATACGGTGGAGCGACGGGCGTCTCGCCCGTCCTTTGGCAGCTACGTGGCCGGGCGGGGACGCCCGGCGCTCCACTAGCAAGGTCGCGGCGTGGGTACGCCACGCGGTCTATACTCGGATTTTGCGAGGAGCAACGCGGCCGGCGTGCTAGACAAGATCTTATGAAAATTGTGAGCGCGGCGGAAATGCGCGAGATCGATCGCGCCACCTCGGAGCGTTTCGGAGTACCTTCCATCACCTTGATGGAGAACGCCGGCTCGGCCGTCGCCCGTTTCGTCCTATCCGATTATCCGCAAACGGAGCGCGTCGGCATTCTCTGCGGCAAAGGCAACAACGGTGGCGATGGATTCGTCGTGGCCCGCAAGCTCGTCGAAGCGGGCCGCGCGGTGCGCGTTCTGCTGTTGTGTGATCCCGAAGAGCTTCGCGGTGATGCGGCGGCTATGTTTCAGAGCATGCTACAGAGGCTCCAGCCGCTGAAAATTGCGCCGCTCATCGTGCGTGAGGCGAGTTTGCTCGATTCATTGGATGCGGCGGAAATCTTCGCCGCGGACGTGATTGTGGATGCAATCCTTGGCACAGGTTTTCGTCCGCCGGTCAGCCCACTCTATGCGGCAGCGATCGGTAAGATGAATGCGGCTTCGGCTCCGATTGTCGCCGTAGATATTCCGTCGGGTGCCGACGCCGACGCCATGCAGGCGCAAACCGCGACAGGCTCCAGCGACAAAGCACGTGCTGATGCCATCGTGACCTTCACTGCTCCGCGTCCGGCGCACGTTTTTGCCGGGTTGACCAGCGGGCCAACCGTGATCGCGCCCATCGGTTCGCCGCCAGAAGCAATCGCCTCGAAACTCGGACTTCATCTGAGTACTCCGCCTGATTTCGCTCCGCTGCTCGCGCCCCGGGTGCGTGAAGGCAACAAGGGCAGCTACGGACATGTGCTCGTGATCGGCGGATCGCTCGGCAAAGCGGGCGCGGCGGCGATGGCGGGATTTGCGGCGCTCCGAACGGGCGCCGGTCTTTCGACGGTAGCGACGCCAAGATCCGTGCTCGCAATCGTAGCGTCCTTTCATCCCGAAGTCATGACCGAGCCGCTGGCTGAAACGGAACAGGGCACGATCTCATTGCGAGCGCTCGGAGCAGGCCTCGATTCGGTGCTGGAACGCAAGACGGTCGCGATTGGCCCGGGCATCTCGCGCAATTCCGAGACCGCCGAATTCGTGCGCGCGATCGTCAAGCGCGGCGACACGTTATCGGCCGCCAATTCGGTCGTCAATATGGTTGTGGATGCGGACGCGCTGAACGCCTTCGAAGGATCGGCCAGCCAACTGAACGGCCGCGGACGAACCCTCGTCATCACCCCGCATCCGGGGGAAATGTCGCGCTTGACCGGCTTGAGCATTGCCGAAATTCAAGCGAACCGCCTGGAAGTCGCGCGCAACTTCGCCCGCGAGCATGAACTGATTGTCGTGCTCAAGGGACATCGCACATTAGTCGCAGCGCCCGATGGCACCGTGTGGGTGAATCCCACCGGCAATCCGGGCATGGCAACCGGAGGCACGGGAGACGTTCTGACGGGGATGGTAGCGGGCCTGATCGCGCAACATCCGCAGCATGCGCTCGAAGCCACCGCTCTCGCCGTCTATCTTCATGGACTGGCGGGGGACCTGGCCAGTGAATCCGTCGGCGAGAATTCTCTGGTGGCGACAGACCTGTTGCGCTTCCTGCCCCAGGCGTTCGCGCAGATGCGGAAGCAGAAATCTGCGGAGATTCGCCTTCACCCCTAGCGAAGCCCCGCGACGCTCTTGAGTTTTAGTATGAACGGAACGTCTTCGCGAGCTGCGCTCGCGTGGACAGCCGAGGGCGACTGTCCCTACGTGGTTCTCGCTCCGAATTAGCGCGGAATGTAACTGTCAAGCAGCGGTAGGAACTGCGACCCAAGCTTCATCAGGCGGGCCTGGGCGGCATCGGGAGACTCGCCGTCAAGCATTGGGGTCATCAGGCGCACCAGTCCGCCGTCGCTGCGATTCATGCGAACCGAATCGGACACGAGATAGTATTTGGCCTGGTACTCGCTGGCCACCTCGCGGCCATGCGCCTGAAACCAGTACAGCACCAGTTGCCGCTCTCCCGCTTTTGAAACCACGTATCGGTTGACGGGGAACGAAGATCCGTCGGGACGCCCAATCTGAACCACCTCCCGCGAAGTCGGAACCCATCCCGCGCCCGGCAGGCAGTGGTTCGGCGAATGGATCGTGTCGCCTGCCTTTTGCGTCGGAAAGTATGCAATGAAGAGATTGATCAACGGTTGCGGCTGGCTCGCGTTCTCGTACTCGCGTACCAGAAACTCGCCGGCCCCGAGGATGTCGAGGGTGTCCTGGTCGAGAGGGATGTCGGTCCCCTTCCAACCGTCAATCTGAAGGGGCAGGAAACTCAGAAGCGCTCGCGGCGGGAAGAACTCGCTGCGCGAATGGGCCTGGAGCACGAGCGCCGTAGCCAACATGATTACGGCCACAATTCCGAATCGAAGTGGACGGGACTTCACGCGGATGTAGCCTGTGGGCTGTTCTTCCACATGCGCGAGGTTACGCGGTGCCGCCGGGCCGCTCTTCCAGATGAGCGAGATCACGCGGTGCACAGCGAACAACATGATCAGCGCCACCACGAAGATCAGCCATCCCGAAAAGGTATGGAAAAATCCCTCTGCTTTATCCGGATCCCAGTACTGCACCAGCAGCCCGGTGCCAAAAATGCGAAAGCCGTTGGCTGCCACCGCGATCGGCACCGCTAAGAGTGCCAGTACCACGCGCACCCACATACGAGTCTCCATCAGGTAGCCGTAGATGATGGCCAGCGTTACCAGCGTCAGCAGGGAACGGATTCCGCTGCATGCTTCCGCAACGTCCAGCGGCATGGCCGCGAGATAGATCACATTCCCCTGCCGCAGCACGGGAACTGCGACTAGTTCGAGCAGGTCAGTGGCCAGCTTAGAAGCGAGCAACTGAAGGGGAAAGGTGACCTGCTGCAGGAGCAGGTTCGGGATCGGGATCATCAGAATCAGAAAAGCCCAGGGGAACAAGACCGCGCGAAAGAACGTCCATCCCTGAAACAGAATGATCAGGCCTGCCAGCAGGATCAGGAGCGAAACTCGCGAGAAAAACAACTCCGCCCCCAAGACTCCCAGAACCAGCATAAGCAAGCTCAGTATTATCAGCGGAAGCCCCGCCCATGATGGGGCGGGCGAAATTGCTCCCAGTCTCTTGCGGTCCTGCCAGAGGACAAACAGAGCAAAGAGGGGGACAAAGATTCCATGTTCGAAGTTCGGGTCGCGGGAAGGCCCGACCCACTGCAGGAAAAGGTGGGCAAGAATCGAGGCGTAGAGCCAGGCAACCAGCAGCAGCAGCGCTACTGCCTGCCAACGGGGCGAGTTGGACGACAACCGATCCTCCCTCGTCGCAAGGAGCGGAGCTACCTCTACGGAGTTACTCATATAGCAGCGCTGGATTTTAGGATATGCGAAACTGGGTCATCCCGCAAAGTAAAACCGGCGCTTTGGGGCAGCATAAAAATGTTTGGTAGGCGGCCGGGGCAAAAGAAGGAAACAAATTACCCATAGTTGATGGTCACGTGCCCAAGAGGTTACCGTGTCCCTTCCCACCCGCGTAAACATCCATTAAAATCAAACAGTTAGATTAAGGGAGCGGAGCGGTTTTGGACTATAGCATGCTGGATCTGGTCCTGGGAGAGTGTGCATCTTGGACGAGCAACAACCTCTGGTGAGCGTCATCATTCCTGCGTATCAGGCGGCTGGGCGGATCCGGGCAACGCTGGATTCGGTGTTCGAACAGACGTATACAAACTTTGAGATCGTGCTGGTTAACGACGGCTCGCCAGATACAGAGGCGCTAGAACAGGCGATCCGGAGCTACGGCGAGAGGCTGATTTACATCCGGCAAGAAAATCGAGGTCCATCGGGGGCGCGCAACACGGCGATCCGAGCGGCGCGAGGCAAGTACATTGCCTGCCTCGATAGCGACGACATCTATTTGCCGGAGCATCTCGCCAGTCTGGTTCCGCTGCTTGAGAAGCGCGGCCTGGATCTGGTTTACTCCGACTCCTATCATCTGAGGGACGGAGTGCATATTGGCCGGTCCTTCGAGCGGCAACCGCAGAGTCCACCGGTGACGTTCGAGAAGCTGCTGACGGAAGAATGCGCCATCACGACATCAGCCATGGTGGCCTCGCGGCAGGCGATGATCGACGCCGGACTGTTCGACGAACGCTATCGCCGTTGCGAAGACTTCGACCTCTGGCTGCGCATGTCGTTTCGCGGAGCGAAGATGGATCTTCTCCGCCGGGTCGGAATTGAACACCGGTTGCTTGCCGGCGGACTCTCCTCCGACCCCTTTCTCCTCAAGCAGGCGCTAATCGAGATCTACAAGAAGGTGCTGGCGACCCTGCCGGTTTCTGCGAAACAGAAAAGGACGACTCAGGAACTGATTGCGCGGACAGAGGGACTCTTCCAGATGGACCTGGTGAAACGCTACTTGCGGGAAGGCCGTTACCCGGAAGCGCGCCTGGCGGCGGGCAAAGCAGCAGCCCTGTTGCAGGACGGGAGGAGCCGGAGAGTTGCACTGGCGGTGGGGATTGCGCCGTGGGCAGTCCGCCGTTTTCTGCGCATGCAAGAGACGCGGTTGGCTCGGAGAAACGAGCAGAGAGCGCGGTCTGCCAGACAGGGGCCAAACGGAAACGGGCCAAGCGAGGGCGGGAACGTGCAGCTACAAACATCAGCTACAATCAACCGAACTGGAAACGAAGCAAACGTGAAGTAATTGGACGCCCCCAAGCAGCGCGGCTACCAGGGCACAAGCCGCGTTTCCCCGAAGGTCCCGGCGGGTAGTCGATCAGGACAGTGGCAGGACAGC
>Ga0193751_1000615_pt1 | contig 26194 bp, 22 predicted proteins | sample L1c2metaG_FD_143050 | JGI IMG/M metagenome (GOLD analysis project Ga0193751, IMG submission 143050) | Soil microbial communities from a riparian zone of the East river system, Colorado, United States - L1c2 | ecosystem: Environmental > Terrestrial > Soil > Riparian zone | place: USA: East River... | reverse complement strand
CGTCGCCGTTGCGAAAACGAAGATAATGGTCAGGCCGATCAGCAGAATGTTCAAAGCGATTTCGTTCGGGGTCTTCTGCCGTTCGGCGCCCTCGACCAGCCGGATCATGCGGTCGAGGAAGGTCGAGCCCTGGGCGGCGCTGATGCGCACGCGGATCCAGTCGGAGATCACCTGGGTGCCGCCGGTGACCGCCGAGCGGTCGCCGCCGGACTCGCGGATGACCGGCGCCGATTCGCCGGTGATCGCCGCCTCGTTGACCGAGGCGATGCCTTCGATCACCTCGCCGTCGGACGGAATGGTGTCGCCGGCTTCGACCAGCACGACGTCGCCGACCTTCAGGCCGGTGCCGGGCACCAGCCTGTAGGCCTTGCGGTCGGCGGCGGTCAGCAGCTTGGCCTGGGTCTCGGTGCGCTGGCGCCGCAGCGACTCGGCCTGCGCCTTGCCGCGCCCTTCGGCGATCGCCTCGGCGAAGTTGGCGAACAGCACGGTGAACCACAGCCACAGGATGATCTGGAACTCGAACGCGAGATTCTGCCCGCCGGTGACCAGATCGCGGATCAGGATGACCGTGGTCAAGGCGGTGACGATCTCGACCACGAACATCACCGGATTCCGGATCAAGGTGCGCGGGTCGAGCTTGACGAACGACGCGACAATCGCCGGCCATACGATCTTCGGATCGGCGAGCGCGTTGATCGGCGTCTGGCGGCGCAGCTTGGGGGTATCCATCGCAATGACTCCCGATCAGAACGTCGTGTTGGACAGCATCGCCAGATGCTCGACCAGCGGGCCGAGGGCGAGCGCCGGGAAGAAGGTGAGGCCGCCGACGATGAGGATCACGCCGACGACGAGGCCGACGAACAGGCCGCCGGTGGTGGGGAACGTGCCGGCCGAGGGCGGCACGCGCTTCTTCGCCGCCAGCGCGCCGGCGATCGCCATGGCCGGGATGATCATCCAGAAGCGGCCGACCAGCATCGCGCAGGCGCCGGTGAGGTTGTAGAACAGCGTGTTGGCCGACAGCCCGGCGAACGCCGAGCCGTTGTTGCCGGTCTGCGAGGTGTAGGCGTAGAGCATCTCGGTGAAGCCGTGCGGACCCGGATTGTTGGTGGCGGCGACCGCCGAGGGCACCACCGCGGCGACCGCGGTCCAGCCGAGATACATCAGCGGCAGGACCAGGATGGCGAGCATCGCCATCTTCACTTCCTTGGCCTCGATCTTCTTGCCGACGTATTCGGGGGTGCGGCCCACCATCAGGCCGGCGACGAAGATCGCGATCACGACGAACAGCAGCATGCCGTAGAGGCCGGCGCCGACGCCGCCGACGATCACCTCGCCGAGCTGGATGTTGATGAGCGGGATCATGCCGCCGAGCGCCGTGAACGAATCGTGCATGGCGTTGACGGCGCCGCACGAGGCGGCGGTGGTGATGACGGCGAACAGGGCGGAGGCGGCGATGCCGAAGCGGACCTCCTTGCCCTCCATGTTGCCGCCGGACAGGTCGAGCGCGCCGAGCATGGTGGTGCCGGAGGCCTCGGCCCAGTAGGCGACCGCGACGCCGGCGACGAACAGCACGCCCATGACCGCGAGGATCGCCCAACCCTGGCGCTGATCGCCGACCATGCGGCCGAACACGTTGGTCAGCGCCGCCCCGATGGCTAAGATCGAGATCATCTGCACGAAGTTCGCCAGCGCGGTCGGATTCTCGAACGGGTGCGCCGCGTTGGCGTTGAAGAAGCCGCCGCCGTTGGTACCGAGCATCTTGATGGCGATCTGCGAGGCCACCGGGCCGACCGCGATCGTCTGCTTGGCGCCTTCGAGCGTGGTCGCGTCGACGTAGGGCCCGATCGTCTGCGGGATGCCCTGCCACACCAGGAACAGCGTGTAGAGGATGCAGATGGGCAGCAGGATGTAGAGCGTGCAGCGGGTGACATCGACCCAGAAATTGCCGACCGTCTTGGCCGACGCGCGGGCAAACCCCCGCACCAGCGCGATCGCGAGCACGATGCCGGTCGCCGCCGACAGGAAATTCTGGTGGGTCAGGCCGAGCATCTGCACGAGGTAGGACAGCGTGCTCTCGCCGCCGTAGTTCTGCCAGTTGGTGTTGGTGAGGAAGCTCACCGCCGTGTTGAACGAGAGGTCTTCCGCCACCGCGGACTGCTCCGCCGGATTGAACGGCAGCACCGCCTGCAAGCGCAGCAGGGCATAGAGGATCAGGAAGCCGCCGACGTGGAAGAGCAGCATGGCAACCGTATAGGCGAGCCAATGCTGCTCGCGGCTCTCGTCGACGCCGCCGAGGCGATAGAGCGCGGTCTCGACCGGACGCAGGACCGGGGAGAGCAACGTGCGCTCGCCGTTGAACACGCGCGTCATGTACCAGCCGAGCGGCTTCACCAGCACGACGACGATGGCGCAGTAAAGCAGGATTTGTATCCAGCCGATGACCGTCATGGCGAGACCTTCAGAACCGTTCCGGGCGCAGCAGCGCGTAGGTGAGGTAGAAGAGGAGCCCCGCGGTGACGAGGCCGGCGAGCGAGTAATCGAGGATCATGACGGTCTCCTAGAGCCGGTCGCAGGCGATTGCGTAGCCGACCGACAGCGCGAAGAACCCGAGCCCGAGGGCCAGCATCACGACGTCCATCATTGCAGTGTCTCCGTCCGTCCTTTGCGCGCGCTGTTGCGCGGCACGGCCGCAGCGTTGATTTACGTCGGTAAGCACCCGGCCCGCGGTGCGCCCGGACCGCCAATAGCTGCCACTCGGCCCATATGTTTTCGAGAAGAAACCCAGGTAGGTCGCTATAGGAATCTTATATAGATTTGCCGGCCTTGAATTCCTCGCGGTTCCACTATGGGGACCTCCAACTTGTTGCAAACAAATCAGTTTGCGGTCGGACTCGCTTTCGCCGCGGATCGCGCCGACGGAACCGCCATTCGGGCAAACCAATAAGCAACGCCGCCGGGCGGCCGCGGCCGCCAGCGGTCTTTATTCCTCCCTTATGAGATCACGTCCCGATCGATCTCGAATTCATACGGGCCGATGGGCACATTGGCTGCCGAAGCAGAGGTTCAACTGCCTCCGCCAGCGGGCAGCATCTGCAAGACCGGCAAGGAGAGACTGTGATGATCGGCGTCGCGCACCATTGGAAATCCCAAATCGCGATAGTGAGTTCAGCGTTGCGCTCATGCCTGAGATCGATGCGTGACGGCATCGAATCCTATGGGGAATACCGGGCGGAACGCGCCGTGTCGGCCGCGCAGGGGCGCAATGCGGATGATGAAATCAGGCGCTACCGCCGCCTGCTTCATGCCGACAGTTGACGGTCGGCCGCGCACTTATGGCGCGCTTATATGCGCGCGGTTCCTTCCACCTTGTTTCTCAACGGGACTTTGCCGATTTCTGCCGCGATAACGCGACCCCAAGGTGGCGCGATGCTGCTTCAACCAGACCATGGCAATCATCTTCGCAAGCTGCAGGAAGACGTGCGGCGCGCGCAGAACGTGACGCGCCCACTGATGGCCGATGCGCTTGCGATCGTAGCCGCGCGCTATTCGGCGCCGCCGTCGGCCGCGTCGGCGAGGCGGATTGAGGCTCTTCTTGAAGTCGAGGCATGGACCGACGTGGCGCTCGCCCTGCTCGATCTCGCGCTGCCGCAATGGAGGCTGCGCCGCCTCGCTTATGACGACGGCGAATGGCGATGCTGCCTCGGCAGGCAATGGCCGCTGCCCGAGTGGCTCGACGACATCGTCGACGCCGGGCACCCGGTGTTGCCGCTCGCTATTCTCGACGCTTTGATCGACGCACGGATTGCCGCGCAGCCGTCCGCCGCAGCCGCCCCTCTATCGGGCCCGTCGGTTCGCTTGTCGCAAAATGCCGCGTATCTCTGTTGCGACAATTTTGCCTGATCTTCATGAGGCGCCCGCCGTGGCGCGAGCGCAGCCGCTCCGACGGTCATTATTTTTCACTTATGCCGACAGCCAACTTTCTCTCTCGAAATCATATGGGCCGATCAGCACATTTGGAACGACTGAAATGACGTTCGGGACGCCGGTCCCGCAAAATAAAGAAGGAGAGACCCTGATGACGGTCCTCGCTGTTCCGGCCCTGCACATCGTCTCGGCGCCAGTGGCCGAGATCAAGGCCGCCATCGCGCGCGGGCTGAAGCGGAGCATGGACGCGCGCATGGCTCAGATCCGGTCCGAGATCGAGATGTCGCGGTCGCATCGCACGCCGTCGCGACGCGTCGCGTGTCCGCTGAGACAGCCGCAAGCATCCGCATATCGGAGATCGAACATGGCGCTCGCCTTTCATCTGCCAAGCCTCGCGGCATTCCGGGCCGCGTCGCCGCGGCAGCGCAACCTGCCGGTCGCGCTGCGACGGGCGGCGCGTGAAGCCACCGCCCGGGCGAAGGTGATCTATCCGAGCTTGCTCGTGCTCGCGACCTTCGGCGTGCTGCTCGCCACGACGCTCGCGCTCCGCGTCCTGGTCTGGCTGCCCCGGTTCTACTTCAACCACTGAACGGCGGGTCGATCGCCGATTCGGAAAGGAACGTGTCATGCGCCACGCTGAACCTCCCTCGACGAGTCTCTGCTCGCCGGCGTCATTGTTCCTGATCGGCAGGGACAGCGAGGGGCACTGGGTCGTCCGCGACCCGCAGGGGCTGCGCGGCGGCCTGTTTGTCGATCGGGCCGAAGCGCTCAAGTTCGCGCTGTTCGAAAACGGCCACCGCCCGCAGGCGGTCGTCATGGTGCCGGGGATTCTCGAGCTCGACATGAGCGCCGACCCGCGCGGCGCGCGGCAGGCCGTCGCAGCTCCGGCGGTCGCGGCGTAGCCGCCGCGCGCCCTATTGCTGGTCGCCGCCGCCGCCGACGATGCCGGCAATCTTCCAGTCGCCGGCCTCCTTCAAGTAGCAAATCTGATCGGCGACCAACGGACTCATGGCCGTGGAAGGCACATAGCCGACCTTGCCGCTGGGCGTGACGATGTGCACCCAGTCGGGGCTGGTGCCCTCGAGCGCGCTCATCGGCGTTTCCTCGGCGGCGCGGATGAGGACGAGGCCGAGCTTCTCGACCACCGGCGCATCGGGCCGCGGCGCAGAGCGCACCTCGACGCCGGGCGCGTTGGGGAAACCCCAATCGATCGGTTCGGTACTGGTCGCCTGGGCGAGCGCTTCGAAATCCTTCTCGTCGACGCCGGGCGGCGCTGGCGCGCACACGACGTCCTTTCTCTGCGGGTCCGCGCTCGCGTGGGCGTCGCTGACCGCCTTGGCGAGCGCGTTCCAGCCCGACCCATCGTCGGCGCCGAGGTTGAGCGCGGCAGCGAGGTTGTCGAGGCCGGACTTCGCGTCGTCGGCGCCCTTGCCGTCCTCGCGCTCCCAGAAGAAGCCTTTGGCGACCAGCATGCGGGCGAGGGCGGCGCGGTCCTTGCGCTGGGCCACCGCGGTCACCTCCTTGCGGAACGCGTCCAAGCTCGGGTCGTTCAGGATCGGCGGCAATTTCACCGCGACCGGCTTGTAGGGCTTTTGTCCGGGGGCCTGTTGCGGCGCAGCCTGCGGCGGTGCGCCTTTCGGCTGCGCGCCGGCGGGCGCCGGCGCCAGCGCCAGGGCGAGCAACAGCGCGGCGAAGCTGACGTTACGCATGCGTGGCCTCCTGAGTGCGTCCGGGAAAAATGGTCACATTGTTATGCAGCGCCATTATACAGCGCCGGCACGCCGCCGCACGATGCACGCCCGCAACCCTGCTATTCGGCGATCGCCACGGCGGCCGGACGCCAATCGATCGGGACGTGGCCGGGATCGCCGGCGATGCGCTTGAGCCAGGCGCGGATCGCCGGGAAGCCGGTCAGGTCGAAATCGCTTTCGTGCGCAACGTGGGTGTAGGCGTAGAGCGCGATGTCGGCGATGGTGTAGCGGTCCGCCGCGAAGAACCGGTGGGTCTCCAGGTGCTTCTCCATGACGCCGAGCGCCTGGTAGCCCTTCTCCATCCAGTCCTCGAGCGAATGCTGCTGCAGCTCGCGGCCGCCCTTCACCGTGGTGAGCCAGAACCGCGCGGCGCCGAGGTTGGGCTCGAGGCTGTGCTGCTCGAAGAACATCCACTGCAGCGCCTCGGCCCGGTCGATGCGATCGTCCGGCGCGAGCGGCGAGCCGCCGGCGATGTACCACAGGATGGCATTGGATTCCGGCAGGTAGCGCCGCGGCGCCACTTCGAGCAACGGCACGTGCCCACTCGGATTCTTGGCGAGGAACTCGGGCGTGCGGGTTTCGCCTTTGAGGATGTCGACCTCGACCAGCCGATAGCGGATGCCGAGCTTGGCGAGCGCGAGCCGTACCTTGTAGCAATTGCCGGAGCGCTGCATCGAATAGAGAGTGTACATTCCGGTCCTCGCCATTCGTTTCGATCCGGCAGCCGCGTCCCCTTCCGCCGCTCATAGAAACGCAAATGGCGGCCATTGCAAGGCCGCGGCGCACGGCAGTTCGACAAGTGGATTTATTTCATGATGCACCGCACGCGGATGAAAATCTCTGCTGCGGCGCCGCGCCGCAAGAAGGATCATCCCGCGGTGACGCCGCGGCCTACTCCGCCGCCACCCGATGGGCGCGCGCGTATTCCCGCAGCGCGTCGTCGGCCACCGGCTCGATCGGCGTGAAGTCGCGGTGCGCGATCCACTCCGGTCGGCCGAACTTGGTGATGTGGTTCGATACCGCGCACAGGGTCAGGTACACGATCTTGCGCGGATAGGGCGTGATGTTCGGCGGCGAGGCATGCACGATATTGCCGTGGAACATCAGCAATGAGCCGGGCTTGCCGGTCGGCGCGATGATCCCGCCGTCGGAAGCGAGCCGCGTTACCGTTTCCTTGTCGAGGGTCCACAGCGGATAGGACGTGGTGAGCTTGTCGTGGCCGGCGGCGAGCGTGCCGTGCTTGTGGCTCTTGGGGATGATCATCAGCGGGCCGTTGATCGGCATCACCTCGTCGAGAAACACCGCGATGTTCATCGCCCGCGCTTCCGGCATGCCGTCGTCGCGCGCCCAGGTGCCGTAGTCCTGGTGCCATTGCCACACCTCGCCCTCGAACGCGGCCTTGGCGTTGATCTTGAACTGATGGACGTAGACGCCTTCGCCGAACAGCTGCTGCAGCGGATCGACCAGGCGCGGATGGTGGGCAAGCAGCCGAAACACCTCGCTGTAGGTATGGGAGGCGAAGGCGGTGCGCGGCGCCCCCGATTTTTCCCGCCACACTTCCGGGCGCTCGGCCTTGAGGATCGTTTCGGCTTCCGTGCGCAACAGGGCTACTTCCTCCTCGGCGAAGCAGTCGGGGAAGAACAGGTAGCCCTGCTCGTCGAAATCAACGATCTGCTTGGGCGTGAGCTTCATGTCTCTGCTCCTGCGGCGTCGAGACGTGCTGCGCGCGGCCGCCGCGGCGGCCGGCTCGCCGTCGGGGCGCGATCGTGGCGGAATCGTACGAGCGAAGCGGCCTGAATTCAACACGAAAGGCCGCGCGCCAGGGACTGCCGCCAGGGCGTTAGAAATCAAGCGGAATTTGGCGCATCCGCCGGCGTGAAAGGGCGGGCCGCCTGGCGGTATCTCGTGCCGGGACCGCAACGCACGACCGATCTGCCTCGCATGGCGGCGACCGATCACGCGGGCCAGGCCTCAATCATCACAATTGATCATGGGCCCCGGCGGCGCCGGCCCCTTGCCGGATGGCGCGCTTGGCATTACCACCAGCGCGCCCTTGCGGGCGCCCCGATGCCCGCAGCCTGGAGATCGTCATGGCCTTTCTTGCGGATACGCTGTCGCGCGTGAAGCCGTCGCCGACCGTCGCGGTGACCGACTTGGCGCGGGCGCTCAAAGCCGCGGGCCGCGATGTCATCGGGCTGGGCGCCGGCGAGCCCGACTTCGATACGCCGGACAACATCAAGGAAGCGGCGATCAAGGCGATTCGCGCCGGCAAGACCAAGTACACCGACGTCGACGGCATCCCGGAGCTCAAGGCGGCGATTGCGCGCAAGTTCAAGCGCGAGAACCACCTCGACTACAAGCCGTCGCAGATCAGCGTCGGTACCGGCGGCAAGCAGGTGCTCTACAACGCGCTCGCCGTGACGCTCAACCCGGGCGACGAGGTGATCATTCCGGCACCCTATTGGGTCAGCTACCCCGACATGGTGGTGCTCGCCGGCGGTACGCCGGTTGCGGTCGACACCCGGCTGGAGGACGGCTTCAAGATGAAGCCGGCCGCGCTCGAGAAGGCGATCACGCCGCGCACCAAGTGGATCATCCTCAACTCGCCGTCGAACCCGACCGGCGCCGCCTACACCCGCGCCGAGCTCAAGGCGCTCACCGACGTGCTGGTGAAGCACCCGCACGTATGGGTGCTCGTCGACGACATGTACGAGCACCTGGTCTACGACGACTTCGTGTTCTCGACCGTTGCCGAGATCGAGCCGCGCCTGTACGAGCGCACGCTGACGGTCAACGGCGTATCGAAGACCTATTGCATGACCGGCTGGCGCATCGGCTACGGCGCCGGACCGCAGCCGCTGATCAAGGCGATGGCGGTTCTGCAGTCGCAATCGACCCACGCGCCCAACTCGATTGCACAATGGGCTTCCGTGGAGGCGCTCGACGGCCCGCAGGACTTCATCCCGAAGAACAACAAGGTGTTCAAGGACCGGCGCGACCTGGTGGTGTCCATGCTCAACCAGGCGAACGGCATCCACTGCCCGAAGCCGGACGGCGCGTTCTACGTCTATCCGATCTGCGCCGGCACCATGGGCAAGACCTCGCCGTCCGGCAAGACGCTCAAGACCGACGAGGACTTCGTCACCGAGCTGCTCGATGCGGAAGGCGTCGCCGTGGTGCAGGGCACGGCGTTCGGCTATGCGCCGGCGTTCCGCATCTCCTACGCCACCAAGACCGATGACCTGGAAGAGGCCTGCCGCCGCATCCAGCGCTTCTGCGGGAACCTGAAATAGCGCGTCAGGACGCGCGGCGTTGTTGTCCCTGACGCCCGACTCCCGACGCCTGAAACCTGATATCCTGGTAGGATCGAGCATCTGCCAGGGGGAAGCATCATGATCCGTTCCTCGATCATCGGCGTTGCCGCGGCGGCGGCGCTCAGCGTGTTGTCCGGCGCCGCCAACGCCCAGTACGTCAACGTGGGCGTGCTCGAATGCCGCGGCATCGGCACCACCGGGTTCATCATCGGTTCGGTGCACGAGCTCGAATGCGTGTTCCGCTCCGACTACATGCCGCCGGTGCGCTATCATGGCATCGTGCGCAAGTTCGGCCTCGACATCGGCGTCACCGAGCAGTCCGTGCTGGCGTGGGGCGTCCTGGCCCCGACCGGGCGGATCGGGCCGGGCGACCTGGCCGGGAACTACGGCGGGGTCTCCGCCGGCGCGGCGGTTATCGTCGGGGCCGGCGCCAACGCGCTCGTCGGCGGCTCGAACAACACGTTCGCGCTGCAACCGTTGAGCCTCGAGGGGCAGACCGGCGTCAACGTCACCCTCGGGGTCGCGTCGCTCGAGCTGCGCTACGGCCCGTGACTTCCGCGGCGCATCCACGCCGGGGAAAATCCTGAAGCCGCGTGCGCCTCACGGCTTCCCATATCGGCCACCGTTACGGCGCGCTCGTCGTGCTCGACGACGTGAGCTTCTCGGTCGCGGCGGGCGAGATCGTCGCGATCGTCGGACCGTCCGGCTGTGGAAAATCGACCCTGCTGCGCATTCTCGGCGGGCTCGAGCAGCCGCACGCGGGGGAGGCGCAGCTTGCCGGGGCAGCCCCGCCCGGCTCGCTCAATCCGATCACCTTCGTGTTCCAGGATTTTGCCCTGCTGCCGTGGCGCACCGTCGCCGGCAACGTGGCGCTGGTGCTGGAAGACCAAGCCCTCTCCGCCGCGCAACGTCGCACGCTGGTTGACGATGCGCTCGCCCGCACCGGCTTGCGCGAGTTCGCGGCGGCGTTCCCCAAGCAGCTGTCGGGCGGCATGAAGCAGCGCGTCGGCCTTGCCCGCGCGCTCGCGGTCAACCCGGCGGTGCTGCTGATGGACGAGCCGCTGTCGGCGCTCGACGCGCAGACCCGCGAGCTGCTGATGGACGATCTGGTGCGCCTGTCCGCGGACAGCGGTTTCGCCGGCGTCTACGTCACCCACAACCTCGCCGAGGCGGTGCGGCTCGGCCATCGCATCGTCGTGCTGTCGCGCCGGCCCGGCCGCGTGCGCGCGGTGCTCGACATCGCTCGCCCGATCGCCACGCGGCGCGCCGGCGATCCGGATCTGGAAGCCAAAACGCGCGAGCTCTGGGATTTGCTCAAGGCGGACGCCGCCGCCGCCGACCGCGAGCTGGTCGATGGCTGAGGAGGCGCCGCGCCGCGTGCCGTTCCGCGGCGGTGGCTTTGCCCCGCGCCTGCGCCATGCGGTCGGCGCCGCGACGCTCGTCGGCCTGGTGGTGCTGTGGTCGCTCGCCGCGCGCCGCGGCTGGGTCAGCCCGATCGCGCTGCCGGCGCCCGAGGAGGTCGCCGCCGCGCTCGCGCGGCTCGCGCGCTCGGGCGAGCTTGCGCGCCATCTCGAAGCCTCGCTCACGCGGCTCGTCGCCGGCTTCGTGCTCGGGGCGCTGGCCGGCATCGGGGTCGGGCTCGCGATCGGCCTCGTGTCGCTCGCGCGCTCGGCCGGCGTGCCGCTGATCGCCGCCCTGTTCCCGATTCCGAAGATCGCGCTGCTGCCGTTGTTCATCATCTGGTTCGGCATCGGCGAAGCCTCGAAGATCGCCACCATCGCGTTCGGGGCGTTCTTTCCCGTCGCGATCGCGACCTACGGCGGGGTCGACGGGGTCGACCGCTCGCTCATCCGCATGGCCCAGAGCTTCGGCCTGCCGGCGGCCTCGATCGTGCGCAAGATCGTGCTGCCCGGCGCGCTGCCGGCGATCCTCTCGGGCCTGCGCATCGCCGCCTCGATCGCCATCATCCTGATCGTCGCCGCCGAGATGATCGGCGCCAATGACGGCATCGGCGCCTTCATCCTGGCGGCCGGCAACCTGATGCAGACCGACCAGTTGGTCGCCGGCGTGCTGGTGCTCTCGCTCATCGGCCTTGCGGTCGCTGGCGCCATTGGGGCAGCCGAGCGGTACTTGCTGCGCTGGCGTTAGGCCGCATCCGCCATCCTCTTGCCAGTCCGGCCACGGCCTGAGACGATATCGCACGGGCTCCCCAGAAGGCCCGGCTGCGGCAAGACCATGAACGGCCCACGAGGAGGCGGATATGGGACAATCCGGCAATAGTCCAAAGGGTCCCCGGTGCATTGCGCTGGTGGGCCCGTTCCAGAGCGGCAAGACCACGCTGCTCGAAGCGATCCTCGCCCGCACCGGCGCGATCCAGCGCCAGGGAACCGTGGAGGCGGGCTCGACGGTCGGCGACGGCAGCCCGGAGGCGCGCCACCATCACATGAGCGTCGAGGTGTCGGTCGCCTCCACCACCTTCCTGGGCGACAGCTACACCTTCGTCGACTGCCCCGGCTCGGTCGAGTTCGTGCACGACATGCGCGCCGTGCTGCCCGCGGTCGATGCCGCCGTCGTCGTGTGCGAGGCGGACGAGCGCAAGGTGCCGCAGCTTCAGCTGGTGCTGCGCGAGCTCGAGCTGCTCAACATTCCGCGCTTCCTGTTCCTCAACAAGATCGACAAGGCCGACCAGCGCGTGCGCGAGACCCTCAAGGTCCTGCAGCCCGCCTCGCGGGTGCCGCTGGTGCTGCGGCAGATTCCGATCTGGTCGAACGAGATCATCACCGGCTTCGTCGATCTCGCGCTGGAGCGCGCCTTCATCTACAAGGAGCACGCGCCGTCGGAGATCGTGCCGCTCGACGGCGAGCACGCCGAGCGCAACAAGGAAGCGCGGTTCGGCATGCTCGAGAAGCTCGCCGATCACGACGACGAGCTGATGGAGCAGTTGCTCGAGGACATCCCGCCGCCGCGCGACAAGGTGTTCGACGACCTGTCCAAGGAGCTGCGCGACGGTCTCATCTGTCCGGTGCTGATCGGGGTCGCCACCCGCACCAACGGCGTGCTGCGCCTGCTCAAGGCGCTGCGCCACGAAGCGCCCGGCATCGCCGACACGGTCGAGCGGCTCGGCGTCAAGGGGAGCGGCGAGAGCATCGCCTATGTGATGAAGACCCTGCACACCGCCCACGGCGGCAAGATGTCGATCGCGCGGGTGCTGGCGGGCTCGATCGCGGAGGGCGCCTCGCTGACCGGAGAGTCCGGCAATGCCGATCGCGTGTCGGGCGTGTTCAAACTCGCCGGCCAGGCGAGCGAGAAGCGGGGGCCCGCCGGGCCCGGCGATACGGTGGCGCTCGGCAAGCTCGACCACGCCAAGACCAGCGACACCCTGACCTCGGCCAAGCAGCCGCATGCGGCGATCGCCACGGTGCCGGCCTATCCGCCGGTGCTCGCTTTCACGGTCGCGTCGAAGGAGCGCAAGGACGACGTGAAGCTCGGCCAGGCGCTTACCAAGCTGTTCGACGAGGACCCCTCGCTCACCATCATCCACAATCCGGAGACCCATGAGGTGATCGCGTGGGGGCAGGGGGAGATGCACCTGCGGGTCGCGACCGAACGGCTCGCCCAGCGATTCGGCGTCGCCGTCGCCACGCGGCCGCCCACGGTGGGTTATCGCGAGACCATCCGCAGGGGCATCGAGCAGCGCGGCCGGCACAAGAAGCAGTCGGGCGGGCACGGCCAGTTCGGCGACGTGGTGCTGCGCATCAAGCCGATGCCGCGGAGCTCAGGCTTCAGCTTCGACGAGGAGATCACCGGCGGGGTGGTGCCGCGCAACTACATTCCCTCGGTGGAGGAGGGCGTCATCGACGCGCTCAAGCACGGGCCGCTCGGCTTCCCGGTGGTCGACGTCGCGGTGACCTTGATCGACGGCTCCTACCACACGGTCGATTCCTCCGACATGGCGTTCCGCACCGCGGGCCGCATCGGCATCGTCGAAGCCTTGCCGCAGTGCCAGCCGGTGCTGCTGGAGCCGATCCATTTGGTGGAGATCGTGTGCCCGTCGGAGGCGACCGCCAAGATCAACGCCATCATGTCGGGACGGCGCGGCCAGATTCTCGGCTTCGACACCCGCGAAGGCTGGGCCGGCTGGGACGTGGTCAAGTCGCTGATGCCGGAATCGGAGATCGGCGACCTCATCGTCGAGGTTCGCTCGGCCACCGCCGGCGTCGGCAGCTTCACCTTCAAGTTCGACCACATGCAGGAATTGACCGGCAAGACCGCCGACCAGATCGTCGCCGCCCGCCGCGCCGCCGAATAGGGCGGCCGTCAATTCCTCATCGTCGCGCCGGCTGACGCGCGAAGCTGCGTAGCTCCACACCGCGCTCACGGCGGCGCTGGCGAGGCCGGCTACTCACCCGCGCAAGAAAAAACGCCGGGCCCGAGGGCCCGGCGCAGTCTTGTCGGCGTGAGCCGACAATCACCTTCCAGAGGGGAACAGCTGGCTGCAGACCGATTTGCCACCTGGGAGGAACTGCAAACCGGTGTGCCTACAGCGCGATGAAACTATGCGGCCCGCTTCGCGCTTCCACAACAGGGCAGCCCGCATGCCAGCCATGCCGGGTCCGCAAGCCTTGCGCGCACAGGGATTCAGAAGCTCCAGCGTTGCGCTTTCGCCACCAGGAAATCGCGGAACACCTGGATGCGCGCCACCGATTTGAGCTCCTCCGGGTAGACGAAATACGCGTCGGACGCGACCTCGCCGACGTCGCCGAACAGCTGGACCAAGCCGTGGTTTTCCTCGACCAGATAATCCGGCAGCATGGCGACGCCGATCCCGCGCTGGCATGCGCGCAAGAGGCCGATCACGTTGTTGGTCACGAGAGAGGGCAGGCGCGGCCCCTTGCCGTTGCGCGCCACTTCGGTCAGCCACATTGCGCTGCGCAGGTAGCGCGGCGCGTTGCCGCCGATCGCCAGGATGCGGTGATCGTCGAGGTCCTCCGGCGTGCGCGGCGTGCCGTAACGCTTGAGGTATTCGGGCGACGCGTAGGTGTGGAAATGCATGGCGAAGAGCTTGCGCTGGATCAGGTCCGGCTGCACCGGCTGGCCGAGGCGGATGGCGACGTCGGCCTCGCGCATGGCGAGGTCGAGCTCCTCGTCGGTGGTGATCAGCGTGATGCGGATGTCGGGGTAGAGGTCGAAGAACTCGCCCAGCCGCGGGGTCAGCCAGTACGCGCCGACGCCGATCGTCGTCTGCACCTTGAGCTCGCCGTTGGGCTTCTCGCGGCTGTCGGTGAGCTTGGTGCGCGCCGCTTCGAGCTGCATGAACACCTCGTGGGCGGTGCGGTAGAGCAATTCCCCCTGCTCGGTGAGAATGAGGCCGCGCGCGTGCCGATGGAACAGCGGCACGTTGAGCTCCTGCTCGAGCGCGCTCACCTGGCGCGACACCGCCGATTGCGACAGCCCGAGCTGTTCGCCCGCGTGGGTGAAGCTTCCCGCCTCGGCGGCGGAATGGAAGACCTTCAGCTTGTCCCAGTTCATGACGCGTCTGCCCCTGAGCCTTCCCGGCGCGGCCGAATGAGCTTTATCCGCCCGGAAATCCAGCACGCCGGTTCATTCGGCGGCGGCTGCGCGCGGCTGTTCCTGTGCCGCGAGAAAGCGCTCGGCTTCGAGCGCGGCCATGCAACCGAGCCCCGCGGCGGTCACCGCCTGGCGATAGACGTCGTCGGCGACGTCGCCGGCGGCGAACAGCCCGGGGACCGAGGTCGCGGTCGAATGCGGCGCGGTCTTGACGTAGCCCGACGCTTTCATCGCCACCTGCCCGGCCACCAGCTCGGTCGCCGGCGTATGCCCGATGGCGACGAACACGCCGTCGATCGTCCGTTCCTCGATGGCGCCGGTCTTCACGTTCTTCAATACGATCCCGGTCACCTTGGGCGGATTGTCCTCGCCGAGGACCCCCTCGACCACCGTGTCCCACACCACGTCGATCATCGGATGCTTGAACAGGCGTTCCTGCAGGATCTTCTCGGCGCGCAAATGGTCGCGGCGATGCACCAGGGTGACGTTGGCGGCGAAGTTGGTGAGGAACAGCGCCTCCTCGACCGCGGTGTTGCCGCCGCCGACCACGATCACGTTCTTGCCGCGATAGAAGAAGCCGTCGCAGGTGGCGCAGGCGGAGACGCCATAGCCTTTGAACTTCTGCTCGGACGGCAGGTCGAGCCAGCGCGCCTGGGCGCCGGTGGCGAGCACGAGGGTCTCGGCGAAATAGACGTGGCCGGAATCGCAGTCGAGCCGGAACGGCCGCCGGGCGAGGTCGATCTTGGTCACGTGGTCGGCGATCAGCCGGGCCCCCACGTGGGCGGCCTGCTTCTCCATCTGCTCCATCAGCCAGGGACCCTGGATGACGTCGGCGAAGCCCGGGTAGTTCTCCACGTCGGTCGTGATGGTGAGCTGGCCGCCGGGCTGCACGCCGCGGATCAGGATCGGCTCGAGCATGGCGCGCGCGGCATAGATCGCCGCCGTGCATCCGGCCGGGCCGGAGCCGACGATGACGAGCTTGGCGTGGGTTGTGGCAGCCATTTAGAAGTACCTTTACGTGTAGGTTACGCGCAGGTGCGGCCGCTGTCACCTGCCGGCGCCGATGGCCTCTGGTGCCGTGCACAATTTAGACCCCCGCCCCAGCCATGCAAGATATGCAACCCAGAAACGGCCGAGTTAACAACAATATGAACGTCCGTTCATTGCCCGCGCAATAATGTTTCGCGGATTTTCCCGGTTCGGGCTATGGGTATGGGCTCAGCGCGCCGCCGCTTGCTTGCCTGGAGACCGCCCGTGCCCGCCCGCCTCGATGCTATCGATCGGAAAATCCTCAAGGAACTGCAGGACGACGGCCGAATCACCAATGTCGAGCTGGCGCAGCGGGTCGGCATCTCGGCGCCACCGTGCCTGCGGCGGGTGCGCGCCCTGGAGGAGGCCGGCTACATCAAGGGCTACCGGGCCCTGCTCGACGAGAAGCTGCTCGGCTACGAGGTCACGGTTTTCGCCATGGTGCACTTGAGCAGCCAGGCGGAAGCCGACCTCCTCGCCTTCGAGGCGTTCGTGCGCGCCCAGCCCCTGGTGCGCGAATGCTGGATGCTCTCGGGCGAGATCGACTTCATCCTCAAGTGCGTGGCGCCCGACCTGCGCACGTTCCAGGCCTTCGTGGTCGAGCTGACCGCCGCGCCGCACGTGCGCAACGTCAAGACCTCCCTGACCCTGAAGACCGCCAAGGATGCCGCCATTGTGCCGATGGAGGGGGGCGCGAATAGCGAATAGCGAATAGCGAATAGCGAATAGCGAATAGCGAATAGCGAATAGCGAATAGCCTTACCCGCTGGATAGCCGCCATCCGCTTGGCGCGGTCAGGGGGTGGAGCAGGCGGAAGTAGCGAGGAAGCAGGGCGATTCTATTCGCTATTCGCTAAGCTTCACCGCCACTCGACCTTCTTGACCTCGAACGCCTTGGCGCCCCCGGGCGTGACCACCTCGACCGAGGCGCCCTTGGCCTTGCCAATCAGGGCGCGGGCGAGCGGGGAGGTGATCGAGATGCGGCCGGCCTTGGCGTCGGCCTCCGGCTCGCCGACGATCTGCCAGACCCGTTTTTCGTCGGTGTCCTCGTCGATGAGCGTGACCGTGGCACCGAACTTCACGGTGTCGCCGGAGAGCTTGGAGACGTCGATCACGTCGGCGCGCGCGAGCTTGTCCTCGAGCTCGGCGATGCGGCCCTCGTTGTGCGACTGCGTCTCCTTGGCGGCATGATATTCGGCGTTCTCCGACAGGTCGCCATGGGTGCGGGCGTCGGAAATCTGCTGGATGATGCGGGGCCGCTCCACCTGCTGGCGGTGCTTGAGCTCCTGCTCAAGCGCGGTGTACCCCGCCGCGGTCATCGGGATCTTATCCATCGCTCCTCAGTCCTCCGGACAGAAAAAGTCCCGATCGCGAGACGGTTCCACCGGTCCCGCGACCGCAAACTTCTTCCATACTCGTGCCGCCTGCGGTGGCCTGCCCGTTTGCCCTCAGGCTTGGCCGCTGAAATAACTCTGCAGAGCGCGGACTTCGAGGTCGCCCCCAAGGTGGGCCTTGATCCCCTGCGCCGCGGCGACGGCTCCTGAAAGAGTGGTGTAGTACGGCACTTTATGCAAGAGGGCGGCGCGGCGCAGCGACCGGCTGTCGGCCAGGGCGGTCACCCCCTCGGTGGTGTTGAAAACCAGCTGGACGCCGCCGTTCTTGATGGCGTCGACGATATGCGGGCGGCCTTCGAGGACTTTGTTGACCTTTTCGGCCAAGATGCCGTTCTCCCCCAGGAAACGTTGGGTTCCCGACGTAGCGATGACCTTGAAGCCCAGGCCGGCGAGCAGCCGGACCGGCTCGAGAATGCGCGGCTTGTCCGCGTCCCGCACCGAGACGAATACGGTGCCCTCCTTGGGCAGGCGCGAGCCGCCGCCGATCTGGCTCTTGGCGAAGGCCATCTCGAACGACCGGTCGATCCCCATCACCTCGCCGGTCGACTTCATCTCCGGGCCGAGCACCGTATCGACGCCGGGGAAGCGCGCGAACGGGAACACCGCCTCCTTGACCCCGATATGCCCCAGCGGCCGCTGCGTGAGCTTGAAGCTGGCGAGGCTCTCGCCCGCCATGATGCGCGCGGCGATCTTGGCGACCGGCCAGCCGACCACCTTGGCGACGAACGGCACCGTGCGCGAGGCGCGTGGGTTGACCTCGAGCACGTAGATGTCGCCGTCCTTGATGGCGTATTGCACGTTCATCAGGCCGCCGACGCCGAGCGCCAGCGCCAGCGCGCGGGTCTGCCGTTCCAGCTCCGCCTTGATGGCCGGCGACAGCGAGTAGGGCGGCAGCGAGCAGGCCGAGTCGCCGGAATGGATGCCGGCCTCCTCGATGTGCTCCATGATGCCGGCGATGAACGCGTCCTTGCCGTCGGACAGGCAGTCGACATCGACTTCGATGGCGTCGGACAGGTAGCGGTCGATCAGCAGCGGCCGCTTGTCGGACACCACGAGCTCCGACGGCCGGTCGAGGTCGGCGGCCAGCCGCACGATGTAGCGGTCGAGGTGCGGCGGATCGTGCACGATTTCCATGGCGCGTCCGCCCAGCACGTAGGACGGCCGGATCACGATCGGGTAGCCGACCGCCTCGGCGATGGCGCGCGCCTCACCCGGCGTGGTGGCGATGCCGTTGAGCGGCTGGCGCAGCTTGAGGCGGTCGAGCAGCCGCTTGAAGCGGTCGCGGTCCTCGGCGAGGTCGATCGCATCCGGGGAAGTGCCGAGGATCGGCACCTTGGCCAGCTCCAGCGTCTCGGCGAGCTTGAGTGGGGTCTGGCCGCCGAACTGGACGATGACGCCGTGCAGCGTGCCGTTGGCGCGCTCGGCGTCGATGATCTCGATCACGTCCTCCGGCGTCAGCGGCTCGAAATACAGCCGGTCCGAGGTGTCGTAGTCGGTCGACACCGTTTCCGGATTGCAGTTGATCATGATGGTTTCGTAGCCGGCCTCCTTGAGGGCGAAGGCCGCGTGGCAGCAGCAATAGTCGAACTCGATGCCCTGGCCGATCCGATTGGGGCCGCCGCCGAGGATCACCACCTTGTTGCGCGCGCTGGGCGCCGCTTCATCCGCCGGGCGGCCGGCGAACGGGGTCTCGTAGGTCGCGTACATGTAGGCGGTGGGCGAGGCGAACTCGGCCGCGCAGGTGTCGATGCGCTTGAACACCGGGCGCACCGCGAGCTCGCGCCGCCGCTGCGTCACCGCGGCGGTCGGCTGCCCGGTGAGCTTGCCGAGGCGCGCATCGGAGAAGCCCATCGCCTTGAGCCGGCGCAGCGTCGCGGTGCTTTGCGGCAGGCCCTTTGCCTTGATCTCGGCTTCGGTGTCGATGATCCCGCGGATCTGGGCGAGGAACCAGGGATCGATGCCGCACGAGGCGTTGATCTGGTCGTCGCCGACGCCGAGCCGCATCGCCTGCGCGATCTTGAGCAAACGGTCCGGCGTCGGGGTGCCGAGCGCGGCGCGGATGGCGTTCTTGTCGTCGCCCTGGCCGAGGCCCTCGATCTCGATCTCGTCGAGGCCGGTGAGCCCGGTCTCCAGCGAGCGCAGCGCCTTCTGCAGGCTTTCCTGGAAGGTGCGGCCGATCGCCATCGCCTCGCCGACCGATTTCATCGAGGTGGTCAGCACCGGGTCGGCGCCGGGGAATTTTTCGAACGCGAAGCGCGGGATCTTGGTGACCACGTAGTCGATGGTCGGCTCGAACGATGCCGGGGTGGCGCCGCCGGTGATGTCGTTGGCGATCTCGTCGAGCGTGTAGCCGACCGCGAGTCGCGCCGCGACCTTGGCGATGGGGAAGCCGGTCGCCTTGGAGGCCAGCGCGGAGGAGCGCGACACCCGCGGGTTCATCTCGATGATGACAAGGCGGCCGTCCGCCGGGTTGACGGCGAACTGCACGTTGGAGCCGCCGGTCTCCACCCCGATCTCGCGCAACACCTTGATCGAGGCGTCGCGCATGATCTGGTATTCCTTGTCGGTCAGGGTCAGCGCCGGCGCCACCGTGATGCTGTCGCCGGTGTGCACGCCCATCGGATCGAAGTTCTCGATCGAGCAGACGATGATGCAGTTGTCGCGCTTGTCGCGCACCACCTCCATCTCGAACTCTTTCCATCCCAGCACCGATTCCTCGATCAGCACCTCGTTGGTCGGCGAGGCGTCGATGCCGCGCTCGACGATCTCGATGAACTCCGTCTTGTTGTAGGCGATGCCGCCGCCGGTGCCGCCGAGGGTGAACGAGGGCCGGATGATCGCCGGCAGCCCGATGTCGTCGAGGGCGTCGAGCGCCTGCGACAGCGTCTTGACCTGGTGCGAGCGCGGGGTCGCAAGCCCGATCTTGTGCATCGCCTCGCGGAACAGCTTGCGGTCCTCGGCCTTGTCGATCGCCTGGGCGCTGGCGCCGATCAGCTCCACGTCGTAGCGGTCGAGCGCGCCCATGCGCCGCAGGCTGAGCGCGCAGTTGAGCGCGGTCTGGCCCCCCATGGTGGGCAGGAGCGCGAACCCGCCGGGACGCACGTGCCGCTCGGCGGCGATGATCTTCGCCACGATCTCCGGGGTGATCGGCTCCACGTAGGTCGCGTCGGCGAGGTCCGGGTCGGTCATGATGGTCGCCGGATTGGAGTTGACCAGCACGATCCGGTAGCCCTCGGCCTTGAGCGCCTTGCAGGCCTGGGTGCCCGAATAGTCGAATTCGCACGCTTGGCCGATGACGATCGGGCCGGCGCCGATGATCAGGATCGTTTCGAGGTCGGTGCGCTTGGGCATCGGTCCGATCAAGGCATAAAAAAAGGCGGCGTCGATGCGCCAGCCCGGACGCGGGACCGCACGGCCGCCGCGGGCGGGTGCTTAGCCCAGAATCGGCGGGGAGGAAAGGCCGGCAAAGGGCGGGAAGCCGTGGATCACCAGTATTTAGGCCCTTGCCGAAGCAGGGCGGCGTAGGGCACTACGGAAATCGTTGCGTCGGCGTGCGTTGCAATCGGGATCGACAGCGGCATGGCGACGCAGGAATTGGACCATCGTTTGGGCGAGCCGTCGGCAGAACCACGCAAGCTTGCCGCGTTCGACCGCAGCGGCCGCAACGGCAGCATCGGCCTGGTGCTGCTGGTGGCCTTCACCCTGGTGGGGGCGGCGCTCGCTTTCCTGCTGATCGGACGCGGCAATGCCCAGCCGTATATTCTCGGGCTCCTGTCCGCCCTGGCGGTGGTCGGCGTGTTCTCCCTATTCGCCGGGGCCGCCGGCATCCTGCGCCTGCCCGGCAAGGACGCCGGCAACGCGTTCATCAAGGCCGCCGTGGACGGGGCGCCCGACGGCGCCGTGGTCACCGACCCGTCCGGCCGCGTCATCTATGCCAATGCCGCCTACCTGGCGCTCACCCGGGCGGCGGACGCCGAGGACGTGCGCCCGGTCGAACGGGTCTTCATCGGCGATCCCGACGTGTCGGAGGCGATCTATCGCCTGACCAAGGCGGCACGCGAGGGCCGGCGCCTGCAGGAAGAGGTGCGGCTGCCGGGACAGGCCGACGAGGCGGCGCGCTGGCTGCGCTTTCGCGTGCGGCCGCTCGGCGAGAGCGGGCGCGAGGCGCGCGCCACCGTGTGGACGATCGCCGACGTCACCCGCGACCGCGAGCGCCAGGAGAACGTGTTCCAGGAATTGCAGCACGCGATCGACTATCTCGACCACGCGCCGGCCGGCTTCTTCTCGGTCGATGCGGCGGGCGAGATCGTCTATCTCAACGCCACGCTCGCCGGCTGGCTCGACTACGACCTCGCCCAGTTCGGCTCCGGCGGGCTCAAGCTCGCCGACGTCGTGACCGGCGAGAGCGCCGCGCTGTTGACCACGCTGCCGGCGACGCCCGGCGAGGTCACGACCGAGGTGCTCGATCTCGATCTCAAGAGCCGCGCCGGCCGCTCGGTGCCGGTGCGCCTGTTCCACAAGGTGGCGTACGCGCCCGACGGCAGCCCCGGGGCCTCGCGCACCCTGGTGCTCAACCGCGCGCGCGACGACGGCACCGACCGCGAGCGCGCCGCCGAAGTGCGGTTCGTGCGCTTTTTCCACAACACCCCGATGGCGATCGCGACCGTCGACCGGACCGGTCGCATCGCGCGCACCAACGCGCCGTTCGCCCAGCTGCATCACGGCATCGTCAGGGGCGAGGCGCAGCCGGCCGAGGGCCGTTCCATCCTCGCGGTGGTGTCCGAGGCCGATCGGCCGCTGCTCGAGGCGATGATCGCGCGGGCGGCCGACGGCCAGGGCGACATCGGCCCGGTCGACGCCACGCTCGCCGGCGACGGCAAGCGCTCGGCCCGGCTTTACGTCTGTGCCGTCGAGGAGGACGACCGCGACGGCGAGGCGGCGATCATCTACGCCATCGAGACCACCGGCCAGCGCGCGCTCGAAGCGCAGTTCGCCCGGTCGCAGAAGATGCAGGCGGTCGGCCAGCTCGCCGGCGGCATCGCGCACGACTTCAACAACGTGCTGTCCGCCATCATGATGGCGACCGATTTCCTGCTCAACGCCCACAAGCCGACCGATCCGTCCTTCCAGGACATCATGCAGATCAAGCAGAACGCCAACCGGGCGGCGAGTCTGGTGCGCCAGTTGCTGGCGTTCTCGCGGCGGCAGACCCTGCGCTCGGAGGTGCTCGACGTGGGCGAGGTCTTGGCCGACCTCACCATGCTGCTGCGCCGGCTGATCGGCGAGAAGGTGACGCTCGAGATGATCCACGGCCGCGACCTGTGGCCGGTCAAGACCGACCTGTCCCAGTTCGAGCAGGTGATCGTGAACCTGGCGGTGAATGCGCGCGACGCCATGCCGGACGGCGGCAAGCTCGAGGTGCGCACCGGCAACGTCGGCGCGGCCGACTGCGCGCGCTACCCCTATAAGGAGATGCCGGCGGCCGAGTACGTGCTGATCGAGGTCAAGGACACCGGCATCGGCGTGCCGCCCGAGCTGATCGAGAAGATCTTCGAGCCGTTCTTTTCCACCAAGGAGGTGGGCAAGGGCACCGGGCTCGGGCTCTCCACCGTCTACGGCATCGTCAAGCAGACCGGCGGCTTCATCTATCTGGAATCGGAGGTCGGCAAGGGCACGGCGTTCCGCATCTTCCTGCCGCGCCACGTGCCGGGCGCGGCCGAGGCGGCGGCCACCCTGGTGCCGGCGGCGACCGCCGATGCCGACAGGCCCGCCGCCGATCTTACCGGCCATGGCACCATCCTGCTGGTCGAGGACGAGGAGGGCCTGCGCGCGCTCAATGCCCGCGGGCTTGCCTCGCGCGGCTACACGGTGGTCGAGGCGAGCAACGGCGTCGAGGCGATCCGCGAGATCGAGGAGCGGGACGGGGCGGTCGACCTCGTGGTGTCGGACGTGGTGATGCCGGAGATGGACGGGCCGACCCTGCTCAAGGAGCTGCGCACCCGCAACCCGAACATGAAGATGATCCTGGTGTCGGGCTACGCCGAGGATGCGTTCGAGAAGAACCTGCCGGAGGGCGGCCAGTTCAAGTTCCTGGCAAAACCCTTCACCCTCAAGCAGCTCGTCGCCGCCGTGAAGGACGCGATGGCGGCGCCGCCGTGATCTGGTAGAATAGCGAATAGCGAATAGCGAATAGCGAATAGTGAGTGGCGAGCGAACGAAAACTTTTTTCTATTCGCTACTCGCTATTCGCTATTCGCCAGGGAGGCAGACATGACCCAATCACGTCGCACGGTCGTCCAGAGCATCGGCGTGGGACTCGTGGCTCAGCTTGGGGCCGGCAACGCGCAGGCCCAGGGCGAAGCAAAGGCGGCGGACATGTGGAGCGGCGAATACTGGGCCAACAAGGGCGACGTGAAGCTCTACCTGTACCGCAAGCGCGTGGGCGCGCCCAAGGCCGGCGAGTCGCTGCCGGTGCTGTTCCTGGTGCACGGATCATCGATCTCGGCGCGGCCGACCTTCGACCTCACGGTGCCGGGCAAAGGCGAGTACTCGATGATGGACGTGTTCGCCCGCTGGGGCTTCGACGTGTGGACCATGGACCACGAGAACTACGGCCGCTCGTCGCGCACGTCAGGCAACTCCGACATCGCCAGCGGGGTGGAGGATCTCAAGGCCGGGGTCGAGGTGGTGGCGCGCGAGACCGGCCGGCAGAAGGTGCACTTCATGGGCGAGTCGTCGGGGGCGATCCGCGCCGGCGCCTACGCCATGGTGCGGCCCGACCGGGTCGACCGCCTGATCCTCTCCGCCTTCACCTACAAGGGCGAGAATTCGCCGACCTTGGCCAAGCGCGCCGAGCAGCTTGCCTACTTCAAGACCCACAACATGCGACTGCGCGACCGCGCCATGATTCTCAGCATCGCGACCCGCGACAAGCCGGGCACGTCCGAGATCGAGACCATGAACGCGCTTGCCGACGCCGAGCTGAAGTTCGGCGACCAGGCGCCGACCGGCACCTATCTCGACATGACCGCCAACCTGCCGCTGGTCGACCCCAGGAAGGTGCAGGCGCCGGTGCTGCTGGTGCGCGGCGAGCACGACGGCATCGCGACGGTCGATGACCTGTGGGCGTTCTACAAGGACCTGCCGACCGGCGACCGCCAGTTCGTCATCCTGCCCGGCATCGCCCATTCGCTGGTGCTGGCCACCAATCGCCAATTGTTCTGGCACGCCATGCGCGACTTCCTCACCATGCCGCCTTCCGCCGTGACGTGAGGCGCGAATAGCGAATGGCGAATAGCGAGTAGCGAGTAGCGAATAGAAATAGTGGCGACCTGTTCGCATCTAACTATTCGCTACTCGCTATTCGCTATTCGCCCGTTTACTGAAGCAACCTCACCATGACCGACCCCACCCCCCCCGACGACGACCGCGTCAGCGAGGAAGAGCGCCGGCGCTCGAACCTCATCCTCCTGCTCGTCGCCGTCGGCGTGGTGGTGGTGGGCGTATGGCTCGTCAACTGGCTGATCGATCAGCGCAAGCTGCAGGAATGCCTGGAATCGGGCCGGCACAATTGCGTGCCCATCAACACCCAGGACCGCGAGGTGCGGTGAGAACCGCGTAGCGGCGCTCCGTAGGGTGGGCAAAGCGCCAAAGGCGCGTGCCCACGCGGCGAGAGCATCAGCCAACGCGTGGGCACGCCGCGTTCCGCGGCTTTGCCCGCCCTACACACTCACGCCGCCCGCTGCGCCGGCGCCAGCCGCGACACCGCGGTCTCCTTGCAGGTGATGAACTCGAGCAGGGCCGGCGTGCCCTTCTTGGTCTGCTCGATACCGCGCTTGATCGCCGGCACGATCTCGCCCGGCTCGGTGACGCGCTCGCCGTAGCCGCCGAACGCGCGCGCCATCATGGCGTAGTCGCCGGAAATGTCGGTCGAGCGGAACTTGTCGGTCGAGATCGGCATGACCTTCAGCTCGATCGCCATGGAGAAATTGTTGAACAGGATGGAGAGGATCGGGATGCGTTCGCGCACCGCCGTCTCGAAGTCCATGCCGGTGAAGCCGATTGCCGCGTCGCCCCAAACGTTGATGCACAGCTTGTCGGGCTGGGCGAGCTTCGCCCCCATGGCGAGGCCGAGGCCGTAGCCGAGCTGGGTGGTCTTGCCCCAGCCCAGATACGTGAGCGGCTCGCGCGCGACCCAGAACGGGGAGAGCTGGTCGCGCGGGCTCCCGGCGTCGTGGGTGATGATGGTGTTGGCCACGTCGACGTTGTGCAGCAGGTCCCAGATCACCCGGTAGGGATTGAGCGGCGTCTCGTTGGAGAAAAGCTTCGGCTTCCATTCGTCGAACCAGCCCTCGCGCACCTGGGCGATCTCCTGCGCGGTCGCGGAGGCGTCGCGCGGCGCCCGCACCAGCGCCTTGAGCTCGCCCAGCAGCGCTTCGAGGGTCAAGCCGGCGTCGCCGACGAGACCGATCGCTGCCGGCACGTCCTTGTTGAGATGGTCGGGGTCGAGGGTCGCGTGGATGATCGGCGTGCCCTTGGGCATGGCGACGCCGAAATTGGTCTCGGTGAAGCTGCAGCCGATGCCGAGGATCACGTCGGCGGTGTCGAGGAAGTGGCGCACCGGCTTCGGCACCGCGAGGCCGCCCGACCCGAGGCTGAGCGGATGGTCCTCGGGAAACGAGCTCTTGCCCCCCAGGCTGGTGGTGACCGGCGCGCCCAGCAGCTCGGCGAGCTGGCGCAGCTCGCGCCACGCGCTCGCCCAGTGCACGCCCTGGCCGGCGTAGATGACCGGCCGCTTGGCCTTGGCGAGCAGCTGCGCGGCTTCGCGCGCGGCCGCCAGGTCGGGGCCGTAGCGGCTCGGCCGGATCGGCGCATAGGCGAGGGGCTCGGGCACCTCCTCGTTCCACATGTCGGCCGGCACCTCGACGATCACCGGCCCGCCGCGGCCGTTGCGCAGGCGCGAGAACGCGCGGCGCATGACGTTGGGCACCTCGGCGGCCAGCACGATCGGCTCGGCCGACTTGGCGACGCCGCGCATCTCGCGCACCGCGCTGTAGTTCGGCGCCACGTGGGCGAGCCGGCGCGCGTAGCCGCCCGGCACCACCAGCACCGGCACCGACTCGCCGTAGCACTGGGCCACGCCGCCGTAGGCGTTCTCGGTGCCGGGCCCGTGCTGCATGCAGAACACGCCGATCTTGCGCCCCGAGGTGACGCGC
>Ga0193751_1000614_pt1 | contig 26203 bp, 24 predicted proteins | sample L1c2metaG_FD_143050 | JGI IMG/M metagenome (GOLD analysis project Ga0193751, IMG submission 143050) | Soil microbial communities from a riparian zone of the East river system, Colorado, United States - L1c2 | ecosystem: Environmental > Terrestrial > Soil > Riparian zone | place: USA: East River... | reverse complement strand
GTGTCGTGGAGCGGCCCGACCCATCCGCCGCGCTCGAAGCCGCCGCGGCGGTCTTCGTCCGCGCCGCCCAACCCCTGCATCACGCCGTCCACCGTGACGTTGGTCGTAGTCGTCAGTTTCATGGTCGCAGACTCCTTCTCGCTTGGCTTTGTCCATTTGGGCGCCCCTCGTGGGCGACCGCTCACCCCTACTACGAACAACTCTGCCCCGATCCGACACCGCCTCCCGGATTTCTGTCGAAGACTTTCTGCTACTCCGGTTGTGAGCGATCCGACAGCGAGACGGTTTCGGGGCGACTGCACCGGATTTCTGGGACTCGGTAACCACGTGAGCGAGATGCTGAGTAGGCCAAGCCGCGGCTGCCGGTGCCTGGCGCATTCAGCCTCTCGGCTTGGAACCCCTCCCAGGTCCTGCAGCCGACCGCGTGCTCCGGGGCCAGGTTTGGGGCCCGCTTTGACCGCTGGGCCCGAAGGTCAGTCGGTCATTCGGACGCCCGGTGTCCCGGTCGGATACGGTCCCGGTATGAGGACTCTGCATCCAGCCTATCGCGTCACTGACCTGGCCGCGTCGCTGGACTTCTACGCGGCTCTCGGGTACGAGCAGGTCGGTCGCGTTGGCCTAGGCGACGGGGTCACCCCGACCATGCTCAAGTTCCCCAACGATGTGGCGGTCACGCTCGAACTGGTGCACCGGCCGTCCGAAGGACCGGTGGTCATGGGCAGCGGATTCAACCACCTAGCGGTGCAAACCGATGACCTCAGCGCCACGATTGAGGGCGTTACGAAGGCGGGGCTGAGCCCCGGCCCGGTGGAACGCCCAGGCGGAGTGGATGGGCCCCAAACGTCATGGCTGATTGACCCGGACGGTTACCGGATCGAGCTGGTGCAGTGGCCATCGGGACACGCCTATGGGATCACGGCTGCCGACTTCGGCTAGATCCCGCTGACTGACAAGGCTGTGATCTCCCGGCGAAGGTCCAAGGCGATGGCTCGACGATCACGGTCGACTCCCTCGGTCGCCGAATGATCCGAAATGATCCAAGTAGATTTGGATCAATCCCTACAGGCCCACATCCTGTGGTCGACCTATGATCGGGTCACCAGATGTTGTGGTGGACCTGAGGGGATTCGAACCCCTGACCTCTTGAGTGCGATTCAAGCGCGCTCCCGCTGCGCCACAGGCCCGAAAGGGAGTATATCCCGGCTCCAAATCACCTTCTGACGCCGGAACAATCGGCCGCCTCCGACCGATTCCTATACTCGCCCGATGTCCTTCCTCTTCAAGAGCAAGCGCGTGCCGGAGGGCGTCGACCCGGCCCGCATCCCGCCCGGCCAGACGCTCACCGCGCCGGACAAGTGGCCGCTGCTCAGCTTCGGGCCTACGCCTAAAACTGACATCGCCACGTGGGATTTCAAGGTGTTCGGTGCCATCGAGAACGAGCTGAAAGTCGACTACGGCGAGCTCCGAGCCCTGCCCTCGAAAGACGTGACGGCCGACATCCACTGCGTCACCGGTTGGAGCCGCCTCGGCGACACCTGGACAGGTGTGCCGATTCGCGAGGTTCTCGACCGCGTCAAGCCCAAGTCCGAGTCGAAGTACGTCATGGCGCACTGCGAGTACGGGTACACGACCTCGGTGCCACTGAGCGTGCTGGATGACGAACAGAACCTGCTCTGCTATGCCTGGAATGGGCACGACCTGACGGCCGACCACGGTTGGCCGCTGCGCCTTTTCGTGCCGTCGAAATATTTCTGGAAGTCGGCGAAGTGGTTGCGCGGGCTAGAGTTCATGGAACGCAACCGGCTCGGTTTCTGGGAGCAGCGCGGATACCACGATGAAGCAGATCCCTGGAAGGAGACCCGCTACTGGTAGCCGGCCACCAAGCGGCGCGCCGGGTCCGCCTCCGCTAGTCACCTTCACGTCCGACTTCGGCTCTGGATCACCCCTCGTGGCGGCCATGAAAGCAATCGTCCTGGCCGGGTGCCCATATGCGACGCTCGTCGACGTCAGCCACGAGGTCCCGCGATTCGACGTCTTCGCGGGGGCCTTCATGCTGTTTGCCGGCACACGTCATTTCGGCCCGCATTCCGTGCACCTCGCCGTCGTCGATCCCGGCGTCGGCACTTCGCGCCGGAGGCTCGCGATTCGCGCCGGCGGGCGGTTCTACGTCGGCCCCGACAACGGCCTGTTCGCGATCGTCATCGAAGAGGTCGGGATGCAGCAGGCGGTCGAGCTGGCGCCGAGGCCGGACGGGGCTCCGACGTTCGAAGGTCGCGACGTCTTCGCGCCTGCGGCGGCGGCGCTGGCGTCGGGCGTGCCGCTCGAGTCGCTCGGCCACCCGACCACGCCGCCGACGATGCTCGACGACTCCGCTCCCCGGGTGCTCTGGACCGACGGGTTTGGCAACCTTGTGACGAACCTCAAGCCGCCGGTCCGGCCGATGCGCATCCACAACCACTACATCACCGCCTCGGCGACGACCTATGCCGAAGCACGGCCGAACGAGCCTTTCGTTTACGTCGGCAGCATGGGCTACCTGGAGGTCGGCATCCGCGAGGGGCGCGCCGACCGTGTGCTCGGTGCGCGACCCGGCATGCATGTGGACCTGCTCTGAGCTGATCTTCGAGCCTTAACAGGCTGGGTTGGAGTCTCGATCAGGCGCCTGTAGCTTTTCGCCTCGCCCATGGCGCGATTCGCGATCTTCCTGCTGGCGGTTTGCCTGACGGCATGCTCGGCCGTCCCTTCGGCGGCCACGACCGCGAAGGCGGCGCCGGTCGTGGCGGCCCCCTCCGAGCCCGTTGCGCTCTGGCAGGACGCCGGCATCTTCCAGCTCGTGGGCCGGCTCATCGGGTCGGCCCGTACGCGTGTCATGGTCGAGATGTACGAGCTCGGCCGGCGGGATGTCGTAGGCGCGCTCGGCGCGGCCCACGCTCGTGGCGTCGAGGTGCGCGTGATCACGGATCCGACCGTGCGGGCCAGCAGCCGTTCGGCGGCCACGCTCGACTCTTTAGGGGTCGCCGAGCGGGTCTATCCGGTCGACGACGTCCGCCATCAGATCGACCACGTCAAGCTCCTGATCGCCGACGGCGAGGCGGTCGTCGGCGGCATGAACTGGGGCGCGCACAGCGACCGCAACCACGACTACGTGCTAGAAACTCGCGATCCACCGGAGATCGCGCGTCTCGTGCGGATCTTCGACCAGGACTGGGCGCTCGCCGGCGGCAATCCAGAGCCCTTGGCGCCAAGCCAGTCGCCCGTCGCCCAGACCGCGCCCGGCGAGGAGATACGGACGATGCTCGAGGGCGCGCTGACCCGCGCCCGGGAACGGGTGCTCGCCGAGATCTACACGCTGACCGACGCCGAGGTCGTTGCGGGTCTCGTGGCCGCGCACCGGCGCGGGGCACTGGTCCGTGTATTGCTTGATCCCAACCAGCCATACAACCGCCGCGCCTACGCGATGCTCGAGGCCGGCAGCGTGGAGGTACGTTGGTATCCAGTCCCGAAGGGCGCGCTGCTGCACGCAAAGATCGGGCTCTTCGACAACGAGCTGGTCCTCGGATCCGCGAACTGGACGCTTTCCGGTCTGGGCGTCAACCATGAGCTGGACATCGAAACTCGGGACCCGCAAGCGGTCTCGGCATATCACACTCGGTTCGACTCCGACTGGTCGAGGTCGGCCGGTGGCTAGCTCTGGGGCGGAGGTCCCGAAGTGCCCATAGGGGGCGGCCCGGAGCTCGCCGCGGGCGGTCCCGAACCAGCTTGCGGCACGTTGCCGAATCCGACCTGCGGTACCGCGCGGTCGCCCTCGTCCGCCTGGAAGAAGCCGAACGCCTTGAAGCCGAGCGCCCCCGCAATCAACGACGTCGGGACGGTCTGCAGCTTGATGTTGTAGTCACGCACGTTGCCGTTGTAGAAGCGCCGCGAGAACTCGATCTTGTCCTCCGTCGCTGTCAGGGTCTCCTGCAGGTTGGTGAAGGCGCTGATCGCCTTGAGGTCCGGGTAGTTCTCGGACACAGCGAACAGGCTGCGCAGGCTCTGGCTCAGCATGTTCTCGGCCGCGCCGATCTTGGCCGGGTCGCCTGTGGCTCCGGCCGCGACGGCCGCCGCCCGCGCGTTGGTCACTGCTTCGAGAGTGCCACGCTCGTGGCCCATGTAGCCCTGCACAGTATTGACCAGGTTGGGGATCAGGTCGTGGCGCCGCTTGAGCTCGACGTCGATCTCGGACCACGCTTCCTGCGTTCGGTTGCGCGCCGAGATCAGACCGTTGTAGGTGAAGACGAGCCAGAGGACCACGAGAATGACGATCGCGACGACGATCCACAACCAGCCCATCTAAAGGATCATCCTACGCGTGCCTAGGCGTGCGCACGTCGCGCCCATCGCGTCTTCTTCAGCATCTTCTTGTGCTTGTGCTTGCGCATCTTCTTGCGCCGCTTCTTGATTACCGAGCCCAATCAAACTCCCAGGCACGTGTGATTTCCCGAAGGGGATCCAGGCGGCGAATCATACCGTAAGCAGCCGCGTCAACGTTCCGGCCTAAACTCACCCCGATGTACTTCACGGACGCCCATGACGAGCTCCGCCTCCACATCCGCAAGTTCCTCACAACAGAGGTCCAGCCGCACCTGGACGAGTGGGAGGAGACGACCTTCCCCGACTCCATCTTCAAGCGCTTCGGCGAGCTCGGCTTCCTCGGCCTGCGTTACCCGCCCGAGTACGGCGGCCAGGGTGGCGACTACTTCTCAGCGGTCGTGCTCTCCGAGGAGATGGCCAAAGCCGGGCTGGGTGGGCTGGGCATGGCGGTCGACGTCCAGACCGAGATGGCGACGCCACCCGTCTTCAAATTCGGGACCGAGGAGCAAAAACGCAAATGGGTCGTCCCGGCCATCCGTGGTGAGCACATCGCCGCGCTCGCGATAACCGAGCCGGACGCCGGCTCCGACGTCGCGGGCATCACCACCACCGCACGCCAAGAGGGCGACCACTACGTCGTCAACGGCCGCAAGATCTTCATCACCAGCGGCGCCCGTTGCAGCTGGGCGCTTGTCGTCACGAAGACGGATCGCGAGCGCGGCCACAAGGGCTACAACCTGCTGGTCATCGAGAAGGGCACTCCCGGGTTCCAGGTCACGCGCACCCTGAAGAAGCTGGGCATGCATTCATCGGATACCGCCGAGCTGCTGTTCGACAACTGCCCCGTGCCGGTCGCCAACCTGATCGGCGAGGAAGGCGAGGGCTTCAAGAACCTGATGTGGGAGCTGCAGGGCGAGCGGATGATCGCCGCGGCGGGCGCCATCGCCGGGGCGACGCGCATCTTCGAATACACGATGGATTACGCCCAGAACCGGCAGGCGTTCGGCCAGCCGATCTCGCAGTTCCAGGTCATCAAGCATCGCCTCGTCGATATGGGCACGAAGATCGCGGCGACGCAGGCATTCGTCTACCAGACCGCCGCGCAATGGGACCGCGGCGAGTATCCGGTCCGCGAGATCTCTCAGGCCAAGCTGCTCGCGACGCAGGTCGCTTGCGAGGTCGCGGACGACGCGATCCAGATCCTCGGCGGGCACGGATATATGCACGAGTTCCCGGTCGAGAGGGCGTGGCGCAACGCGCGGTTGGGCCGGATCGGGGCCGGCTCGGACGAGATCATGAAGGAGATCATCGCCAAGACGTATGGCCTATGACCCGGCGAAATCGTCTATTTCGCGGGGACCCCTAACGTGTGAGAAACGCAGCCGTGCTGTTCGCGGGCTGCGTCCCCGAGGTCGCCGCCGGCCCTGACGGACGGATCATCGCGGTCGGCGCGAGGGCGCGCGGCGCCGCAGGTCGCGGCGCCGAGGTCGTCCGCCTGCGCGGAGCCGCCTGGCCGGGTCTGATCGACTCGCACATTCATCTCGAGGGCCTTGCGGAACGCAACCTCAGCCTCGACCTGACCGGCTCGCGCAGCGTCGAGGCGGCGTTGGAACGGATTCGAACGTGGGCCGCTCGGCTGCCGAAGGATGGATGGGTCATCGGTGCAGGCTGGTACAACGACGCGTGGCCGGACCCATCGTTCCCGTCGCGGCACCAGCTTGATGTTGCAACCGGCAGGCGCCCGGCGTTCCTCCGCCGCAAGGACGGCCACTCGGCCTGGGTCTCAACTGCGGCGCTGAAGCTCGCAGGCATCGACGCGACGACTGACGACCCGCCAGGCGGAGTCATCGATCGCGAAAAGACCGGCGAGCCATCGGGGATTCTCCGCGAGACTGCGATGCAGCTCGCCAGCGTCAAGGTGCCATCCGCATCCGAAGCCGACCTCGACCGAGCGATGGATCGCGCTCTCGCCGCGCTCGCCCGATTCGGGCTCACCACTGTCCATTCGATGGACTCCGCTCGCGGCTTCGGCTCGCTGCAGCGCCTGCACGCAAAAGACCGCCTGCCGCTACGCGTCACCTACAACCTCCCGCTCGGCGACCTTCACCACGCCGAACGCATAGGGGTGCGGTCGGGATGGGGCGATTCGTGGCTTCGGATGTGGGGCGTGAAAGCATTCCTGGACGGCTCGCTCGGCAGCCGCACCGCGGAGATGCTCGACGGATCAGGCACCGCGCGCCTCACCCAGGCGGACCTGGTCGACATGGTCACCAGATGCGCTCGCGCCGAGCTCAACGTGTGCTTGCATGCCATTGGTGACGGCGCGGTGCGAAGGGCGCTCGACGCGCTCGAGCCGCACCGCAAGGCGTGGCGTTTCTGGCGGCCGCGAATCGAGCACGCCCAGTGCGTCGACCCGCAAGATATGAAGCGGTTCGCGAGCATCGGCGTGATCGCGTCGATGCAGCCGATCCACGCGGTTGCCGACCGCGAGCTCGCGGACCAGTACTGGCCCAAAGTCACCGGCCACGCTTACGCATGGGGTGCGCTCGAGCGGGCGGGCGCACATCTGACCTTCGGTTCCGATGCGCCCGTCGAGACAGCCGACCCGATGCTCGGAATCGAAGCGGCGACATCCTGGCGTCGCCGGGCGCGCTGGCACCCGGAGCTCGCCCTGTCGCGCTCGGCAGCGCTGCGCGCTTACACGACGCGCGCGGCCTTCGCAGTGGGAATGGAAAACGATCTCGGCGCCTTGAAGCCAGGAATGCTCTGCGACCTGACCGTGGTCGACGAGGGAAATGTGACCGCGACCGTGGTGGGAGGTCGGGTCAGCTGGAGGCGAAAGCCTTCCGCAGCTTCTCGGCGGTGACGAGCAGGTGCTCGTTCACGATCTTGACCTCGGCCAGCACAGGCATGAAGTTCGTGTCGCCGTTCCAACGCGGCACCACGTGAAAGTGCAGGTGGTCGGGGATGCCGGCGCCCGCGGCACGGCCGAGGTTCGCGCCGATGTTGAACCCTTCGGGTGTCAGCGAAGCCCGCAAAACGGTGACAGTGCGCGAAAGGGCGCGCATGAGGTCGGCCGACTGCGCTTCGTCAAGAGCGTCGAGCTCGCCCTCGTGGACGGCGGGCGCGACCATCACGTGCCCCGAGTTGTACGGAAACTTGTTGAGCAGGACGATCGCGCCTTGCGGCCGCCAGACCACCAGCTCGGAGGCCGGGTCGTTGGGATCAGACAAGGCGCGGCAGAACAAGCAACCGGGTGGCTGCTCCGAGCCGATGTATTCCATGCGCCACGGCGCCCACAGTCGCTTCATTGATCTACGTCTTCTTTCTGTTGCTGGTGACGGCGGTATGGGGTTGGACGTTCGTCCTCGTCAAGAACGCGATCACACAGTACCCGACCCTGCCTTTCCTCCAGCTCCGGTTCATCCTTGCCCTCCTCGTCATGGCGGTGCTCGTGCATCGATTGCCTGCGCGGCGAGAGTTGCGGTTGGGCATCATCGTCGGCGCGGTTCTCGCGGCCGGGTACCTCACGCAGACCGTCGGGCTCACGATGACGAGCCCAGGCAACTCAGGCTTGATCACCGGTTTGTTCGTGGTGTTCACCCCGCTCATCGACCGGTTCTTCGGGGTCAAGCTGCGCTGGTGGACCCTGGTCGCCGTGGCGGCAGCCCTCGCAGGCACCGTGCTCCTGGTGGGCGGGCCGCAAGGAATCGGTCTCGGCGACATCCTCACCATCGCCTGCGCATTGCTCTTCGGCCTCCATATCGTGCTGTTGAGCCACTGGTCACCGGGATTGCGTTCCGCGCCGCTGGCGATGGTGCAGATGGGCGCCTGCGGATTGATCTTCAGCGCCGGCGGATCGTGGACTCTCCGCGTCCCGAGCCAGGACGTATGGATAGCCATCGTCATCACCGGCGTCTTCGCGTCCGCGCTCGCCTTCTACATCCAGACGTGGGCCCAGCAGCACCTCAGCGCCAGCCGGACTGCTCTGATCTTGACCACCGAGCCGGCCTGGGCGGTGGCGGCTGCAGTGATCCTGGCCGGGCAGCGCTTCGGCGCGCTGCAGGCGGCGGGCGCCGCTCTGGTGCTGACCGCGATCGTGGGCCATGAACTCGCCCATCTAAAATTCAAGGCCCATGGAGACGAAGCCAAGGCGTAGCACCTACGTGCCCCAGGAGATCGAGCCGAAGTGGCAGAAGACCTGGGTCGAGCGCGGCGTCATGAAGGCATCGGACAAGTCGCCGAAACCGAAGTACTACGACCTCGTCATGTACCCGTATCCATCCGGCGACATGACTGTCGGCCACGCCCGTAACTACGTGATGGGCGACGTTCTCGCGCGCATGAAGCGGATGCAGGGCTTCGAGGTGCTGCACCCCTTCGGTTGGGACGCGTTCGGCTTGCCGGCTGAGAACGCGGCCATGAAGCGTGGCATTCATCCGAAGAAGTGGACGCTCGACAACATCGTCACGTTCAAGAACGAGCTGAAGATGCTGGGCATCCTGTACGACTGGGACCGCGAGGTCACCAGCTGCCTGCCTGACTACTACAAGTGGACGGAGTGGCTGTTCCTTCTTTTCTATGAGCGGGGCCTGGCTTATCGCGCGATGGCGCCGGTGAACTGGTGTCCGGTGGACAAGACGGTCCTCGCCAACGAGCAGGTCATCAACGGCCGCTGCTGGCGGCACCCGGACGTCGAGGTCGAAAAGCGCGACCTCGAGCAGTGGTTCTTCAAGATCACCGATTACGCCGAGCGCCTGCTGAACGACCTGGAGCGACTCGACAAATGGCCGCACAAGGTGCGCGTGATGCAGACCAACTGGATCGGGCGCAGCGAGGGTGCGGAGGTCGACTTCCCGGTCGACGGGCACGCGGACGAGACGATTCGCATTTACACGACGCGGCCGGACACGCTGTTCGGCGCCACGTTCATGGTGCTCGCACCTGAGCACCCGCTGGTGGAGAAGGTCACCACCGACGAGCACCGGGTCGCGGTGCAGCAATACGTTGCCACCGCGCGCAAAGAGAGCGAGATCGACCGCCTGTCGACCGAGCGCGAGAAGACAGGTGTGCCGACCGGCGGGTTCGCGGTCAATCCCGTCAATGGCGAGAACATCCCCATCTGGGTCGCCGACTACGTGCTGGTGACGTACGGGACCGGCGCGATCATGGCGGTGCCCGCGCACGACGAGCGCGACTTCGCCTTCGCGAAGAGGTACAGGCTGCCGATCCGCGAGGTGATCGTGCCGAACGGCGGTGGTGAGAACGGGAGCGATATGCGCGACGCGTACGTCGGGCCCGGCTTGATGGTGAACAGTGCCCAGTTCGACGGTCTCGACAGCACCACCGGGTTCGAGCGCGTCATCGCGTGGCTGGACGGGAAGGGTCTGGGCAAGAGTTCGGTGAAGTACCGGCTGCGCGACTGGCTGATCTCCCGCCAGCGCTACTGGGGCTGCCCGATTCCCATCGTGTACTGCGAGATCGACGGCATCGTGCCAGTGCCGATCGATCAGCTGCCTGTCGTGCTGCCCGAGGAATACAAGCCGCTCGCCGACAATCCCGATTTCTGGCGCACGACCTGTCCGAAGTGCGGGAGAGAGGCGCGCCGCGAGACGGACACCATGGACACCTTTATCGACTCGTCCTGGTACTTCCTGCGGTACGCGAGTCCCCACGATGACAGCGAGCCTTTCGATCCGGAGCTGGCGAACCACTGGATGGCGGTCGACCAGTACACGGGCGGGGTGGAGCACGCGATCCTCCACCTGCTGTACTCGCGATTCTTCACGAAGGTTCTGCACGACGCGGGTCTGCTGGATGTCGACGAGCCGTTCATGCGGCTTTTCAACCAGGGCATGGTCAAACGAGTCGGCCAGGTGATGTCGAAGTCGGCCGGCAACGGCGTGTCGCCGGATGAGCTGGTGAACAAGCAGGGCGCCGACGCGGGGCGAATCTACGAGATGTTCATCGGTCCGCCCGAAGAGGACGTGGAATGGATCGAGTCCGGTTTGAACGGGGTCGTGAAGTTCCTGCACAGGGTGTGGCGACTGGTGCTGGAACCGGATTCGATCGAGACGTCCGGCGGCGCGCGCGCGAGCGCTGACCCGGCGCTGCTTCACCGGAAAGTTGCGCAGACGATCAAGAATGTCACCGACGACTACGAGGGCCTGCGCTTCAACACCGCGGTGGCGTATCTCATGGAGCTCGCCAACGCGATGCAGGATTACCTGCAGGCGGGTGGTGCGCGGGACGCCGATTGGAATGCAGCGGTGCACGCGCTGGTGAAGCTGCTGAATCCAATCGGACCGCACATCGCCGAGGAGATGTGGGAACGGTTGGGTGAGGGCGGGCGCGGCGGCCTTCTGGCCGACGCGACGTGGCCGGAGTTCGATGCCGCGGCCGCAGCCGAACCGGAGGTGACGCTCGTGGTTCAGGTCGCGGGGAAGGTCAAGGATCGCCTGACCGTTGCCGCGGGATTGTCCGAGGAGCAGGCGTTGGCGATGGCGCTGGCGAGCGAGCGGGTCCGCTCAGCTCTCAACGGCACCAAGCCGTCCAAGGTGGTCTACGTCCCGAACCGGCTGATCAACCTCGTCCCGTAAGCCTTAACAGGCAGGGTTGACCCGACCCCCTGGCCCGGAACTACGCTGCCCCCGGCGCAGTCCCCCCATCGGGTGGGTGGGGGTTTGTGGATGGTTCCTTGGCGACCGGAACGCGAATGCCCGAATCGACGACGTAGTTCGCCACCCCGCTCGACCCCGCCGTGACCGTCACGACCGGCGGCCCGCTGATGATCCGCATGTAGCTCTTCAGGGGCACCTTCCAGCTCCCCGGGGCCAACGCAACCGAGTAGAAACCCTTCTGGTCGGTCGCCGTGCCCACGCTGGTGCCATTGCCGCTGAAGTCGATCTCCACCCCGCCTACAGGCCGGGCGCATGCGGGCTGATTGGGCTGTACCACTGGGTAGCACGGAACTGCGGTCACTTGACCACTCACGGTCCCCGTCCCGCCTCCCGGCGTGGTTTCCCCGGGAAACCGGTAGGCGCCACAGGCCGCCGTCGCTACCAGAAGCAGTGAAATAAGGAGTGCTCTCACTCGAGTACCGAACGCCGCCGGGCAACCAGAGGTCACGTGACCAGCCGAAAATAACCAGGCAACTTTTCCGGGGTGGCCAAGAGGTAAGGCAGAGGACTTTGGATCCTCGACCGAAGGTTCGAATCCTTCCCCCGGAACCAGCCGTTCCCGTGGGCGCCCCTTAACAGCCAGGGTTTTCGCGGGCAGGGTCGCGTCCTAGCCTCGCCGGCACATGCGCGTGAATCTCAGCGTAATTCCCGGCTGGAAGCCCATGCTGGCCGTCGCCCTCCCTCTGCTCCTGGGGATTGGCGGCGTCGCCGGCGTCTACGTCTTCACTTCCTCGACAACCAAAGCCGCCCAAACAACCACCGCTGCAGCTGTTGCCGCGGCCGCAAACGCCGATGTTCCCGCCCCCGCCGGCCTCCTCGTCCACGTGGTCGGCGCGGTCGAGCATCCCGGCCTGTACCGCATGAAGCGTGGGGATCGCGTGTACGACGCCATCGCCGCCGCAGGCGGGCTGTCCATCGACGCGGACATCACCCGCCTCCCCAACCTCGCCGGTCGCCTAAAAGACGGCGAGCAGGTCAAAGTTCCATACGCCAAGGGCAGTACCGGCGCAACGGTCGTCACCCGAACCAACCTCAACCTCGCCACCGTCGAAGAGCTCGAGGTCGTTCCAGGCTTCACGAGCGCGTTCGCGCAGGACGTCATCGATTACCGCACCAACTTCGGCGGATTTCAAAACACCCGCGAGCTGGTCGACGTCCTCGGCATGAGCGAGGCCGACTACGTGATCGCCCGTCGCTACCTCACGCTGTGAACGAGCCGCGCAACCTGGCCCATTACCCGGCGCTCCTGATCGCGCTCGCATGGTCGATCGCGATCGCGGCAGCGGTGGTCCTGGCACCGTCGCAGCCATCCATTGGCGCCGCAGCAATCGCGCTGGCAATTCCGTGTCTGGCTCTCGCCATTGCGGTCCGCCCGGCGGTCCTCGCTCTTGCGCTCGTGGCGGCGCTGCTTGGCATTGGTCGCGCCGAGCTCCCGGCCTCCGACCCCAGCGCCGCCACGAGAGCCTCCGCGCTCGCGGGCCAGACGGCGACCGTCTCCGGCCGCATTGCCGACGACAGCCGGCCCGCGGCCGGCGGCTCGGAGGTCCTGATCGAGCCGGATTTGATCGTAGTCGGAGGCTCGCCGATGTCCGATGTCGGCAACCTGGTCGTCAGATGGAGAGGGCCGGAGATGGCGGGATTCGGCGATCAGCTTCAAGCCACGGGAAAACTTGCGCTGCCTCGAGACCTGCCCTCATTCGACCGCCGTGCGTATCTGGCGCAGCGTCACGCCTACCTCGAGCTGGACGCGACCGGCATCAATGTCACCACTACGGCCACCGGCATTTCGGCCCTGCCGACGTGGGTGCGCACCCGCTACACCGCCGCCCTCGACGCCGCCCTTCCCGCGCCGCACTCGGCCGTTCTGCTCGGTGTGGTTCTCGGCATCCGGCAAGGAATCCCGGCTGAGCTCCAGCAGGCGCTCATCGCCACCGGCCTCGTCCACCTCCTGGTGCTCAGCGGCCTCAAAGTCGCGATCTTCGCGCGAATCGTTCAGGGCGCCTTGCGCCCAATCCTCCAACACCACGCCACGTGGCCCGCCCTTTGTCTCATCGGGCTCTACGCCCTTGCCGGCGGCGCCACTCCCGCCGCAATGCGCGCCGCCGCGATGGGGGGGCTGGCCATCAGCGCGGCAAGCCTCGGCCGGCCGAGCCATGTCTGGACATCGCTCGCGGTCACATCCGCCGCGATGCTGGCGTGGCAGCCCGAGCTCGCCTGGGATGTCGGCTTCCAGCTCTCGTTTGCCGGCACCGCCGCGATCATCGTGCTCACACCTTCAATCGCACGCCGCCTGCGCTGGCTTCCGCATTTCCTCCGAGAGCCCTTCGCGGTCACGTGTGCCGCGCAGGTAGGCACGCTCCCGATGATGGCCACCGACTTTCATCTCCTCTCACCGGTCGGGCCGATCGCCAACGCCCTCGTGCTGCCCATCCTTCCCGCGATCGTCGTCGCCGGCATCGCCCTTGGTCCGCTGTCGCTATTTCCGGATGTCGCGCACCTCGCCGCAATTCCTCTCACCGGCCTCCTCGCTTACGTCGAACAGGTCGCGTATCTCCTGGCCAAGCTGCCTGCGGCGGCGTTTCCCGTGGTGCGATTCCCGCCCTGGGCCGGCCTCGCTTACTACGCAAGTCTCGGCGCGGTCGTAGCCGCGAACCATGTGAAGCCAAAACGCCGGGCGCTTGCGATGGCAGCGGTCATCCTCGCTCCCGCCACGATCGCCGCCATCGCACTCGGCACGTGGGCGAACGCCCCGCCAGAGGTCCATGTGCTGGCTGTCGGCAACGGTCAAGCGGTGCTCGTTCGCAGTGCGCAAGGCGCCATCCTCGTCGACGCCGGGCCCAGCCCCGCCCGGCTCAAAGACGAGCTGGGCCAGATCCTTCCGCCCTGGCAGACCGGCCTCGACGCGGTCGTGATCACTGCTCCAGGCCTTGGCCATGTCGGCGGGTTCGCGGGCCTGGATCGGGCCGCCCGGACCCTGGTCATCCCCGACGCTCAGCTCACCGGTTCGGCCTGGCGGACCGCCGCATACGAAGCGGTTGCGCGCGGCGCCCGCATCGTTCGCGCGCACGCTGGGCAGGAAGTCGATGCCGCGGGTTTCCGGCTTGAGCTACTTTCCCCCGAGCCCGGCGCGCCGGGGGGCGAAGTCGGGGCCGCATACCTCGGGCTGCGCGTGGTCGCACCGTCCGGCAGGAGCTTCTGCGACTTCAGCGACCTCGACATCGATGCCCAGACTGTCGCCGCGACGCGCGTCTCCGGGAGCTGTACATATTTGCTCCTGCCGGCCGGCGGCCGCAGGCTGCTATCGCCCGACCTTCAGCGCGCAGCCGGCCCTGCGCAGCTGATCGCTTCGCTCGCATCGGGTCGCCTCGCTCGCGGCCTGCCGACTACTGTTCTCCGCACAGACCAGGAGGGCACGATTACGCTGCCTATGTGACCCGCGAGAATCCCGGGAAGGTCCGCGCTCCCATCCTTCTACTCCATGGCGAGGAGCGCTTCCTCGTCGATGAGAAAGCCAGAACCACCCTCGAGGCCTGGAGGTCGGAGCTCGTCTCCGACTTCGGTTTCGATCGCCTCGAAGGACAGGGCCTCAATCCGGCGCGCCTCCAGGATTCGGTGTTGCAGGCGCCGTTCCTCGACCCGTACCGAGTCGTGGCGGTGAACATGGTCCCGGTCGCGCGCGCCGAGGGCCTGGCTTCAGCGTTGACCGAGATCCCCGCGACGACTCGGCTTTTGATAACGATCGCCGGCCGCCTCGGCGGCGGCAACCGGCTGGCTAAAACGGTGACGTCCGCCGGTGGAACGGTCGAGGAGATGCTGCACCTCAAGGGCCGGGCCCTGTCCGAGTGGACAGCGAAACGTGCGACCGACTACGGCCTCACCCCGGCCATCGCTTCCCAGGTGGTTCGGGTCACGCCGCCCGACCTGACGATCATCGACTCGGAGCTGGGCAAGCTCGCCGCCTACAAGGCTTCTGGCTCGAAGCTGACCGCCGAGGTCACGACCGAGCTGCTCGCAGGGGGGCGAGAGGATGAGATCTTCAAGCTCACCGACAACCTTTTGCCCCACCCGACGGCCGAGGCGCTGAAGATCGCTCGCGGCCTTTCGCGAGCCGGAATGCAGCCGACCTCAGTTGCCTGGCGCATGGCCCGGCACGTTGCGCTGATCCTTGCGGTGCGCGCCCGCCAGGACCGCGGCGAGTCGTTGACCGACGTCAAGTCGCAAATGGCCGAGCACCCTTTCGTCATACAGAAGGCGTACGAGACCGCACGCGATTCCGATCCGGACAGCCTCGAAGCGGCCCTCCGCGCCATCCGCGACTACGAGTGGGAGGTAAAGTCCGGTCAGATCGACCCCGAGCTTGGGCTCGACGTACTGCTGACCCGCCTCTAAGGACGAGGGTTACTTCTTCTTCGCGGCCGCTTTCTTGTCGGGCGCCTTGGCAGCCGGAGCTGCCGCAGCCTTCGCGGCGGCTTTGCCAGGAGCCTTGGCCGGCATCCCGCCCAGCTTCACAAGCTGTCGCGTCAAGCGAGCCTTGCGGCGCGCCGCATTGTTGCGGTGCAACACACCTTTGGAAGCGGCGCGATCGAGGGCGCGGATGGCGTCCAGCGCGAGCGCGTACTTCTCCGACTCCGCCACCGGGGCTTCGGTCAGCGTCCGTCGCGCCTTGACGATCTTCGTCTTGACCTCCGAACGCACAGCTCGGTTGCGCTGAGTCCGGCGGACGCTCGCGCGCGCCTGCTTCTTGGCAGATGCGGTTCGCTTAGCCACGTTTCGATTCCAGGTGGGAGAAGAGCACGAAGCTAGGATTATAGAGGCCAGTGGAGTTCGAGCTCAGCGGGAAGCGCCCGACAGTGCATCCCGACGCATACATCGCACCGACGGCGGTCCTCATCGGTGACGTCGAAATCGGCGCCGGCGCCAGCGTGTGGTTCGGCGCGGTGCTGCGCGCCGACGAGGCCAAGATTCAGGTTGGCGACGGCGCCAACATCCAGGACAACGTCGTGATCCACTGCGCACAAGACCTCCCCACGGTCATCGAGCGCAATGCGAGCGTCGGTCACTCCGCGGCGTTAGAAGGCTGCGTCGTCGAGCAAGGGGCGGTCGTGGGGATGGGCGCGACGATGCTGCAGCGCAGCCGCCTTGGGGCGGGTTCGATGCTTGCCGCGGGTGCTGTACTCGCCGAGGGCAAGTCGATACCCGCCGGTCATATGGCTGCCGGCGTCCCGGCGACGGTGCGCAAGCCGCTCGACGGCTCGGCCCACAACTGGGTCGGCATGACCGCCAAGCATTACCAGGACCGCGCTGTAAGGTACCGAGCCAACCTTCGACGTATTGGCAGTTGAGGATCGCGCTGCCCGCGCGCGCCAAGCTGAACCTCGACCTCGAAGTCATCAAAAGGCGCGCTGACGGATTCCACGAGATCCGCACACACATGCAGGCGGTCGCGCTCCACGACCTCATCGAGGCGGAGCGCGCCGAGCACACCACCCTTGTGACTGATGGCCTGACCGTTCCCTCAAACAGCGACAACATCGTGCTCAAGGCGCTCGCCGCACTCGAAGTGGCAGCCGGGCGGGAGCTGCCGACTCGCTTCCACCTCCACAAACGGATCCCGCCCGGCGCGGGCCTCGGAGGCGCAAGCTCGGACGCGGCCACCGCGTTGCGGGCTGCGAAAACGCTTCACGAGCTGACCGTGGATCTAATGAAGATCGCTCCTGCCATCGGCGCCGATGTGCCCTTCTTCCTCGCCGGGGGAAGCGCGCTTGCCGAGGGAGCGGGCGACCATCTCACTCCGCAGCCGACGCAGCACGGCTGGTTCGCGATCGCCTGGCCGGGTATCGAACTCTCGACCGCCAGCGTTTACGGTGCGTGGGACGAGACCAGAGGGGAGCCGCCCAACGCACTACGACGCGCCGCCGAGCGCGCCGACAGCCGGATGAAGGGCTTCGCGGACAGGCTTGGGCGTGAATGGCAGATGACCGGCAGCGGGTCCGCATTCTTCAAACGCTGTGCCACGCAAGAAGAGGCGCACAGAGCAGTCGCATCACTCGACTGCTGGACCGCCGTCACCCAGAGCGTTGGAGCCTGGGCTTGATGAGGCGCGCGGCCGCGGTGTGGGCGGGCAAAGCCACGGGAGCGCTGGCCAGGATCAGCCGGCTCGGAGGCGGCACGACCCTTCCCGGCGATGTGGCTCGAGCCATCGACCCCGACGTCCTGCGCAAGCTTTCGCGCGACCTCGAGCAGGGCGCGATCGTCATCACCGGCACCAACGGAAAAACCACGACCGCGCGCCTCCTCGCCTGGCTCCTCGAGGGCGCGGGCCACAGTGTCGTTTCCAACCGGGCCGGCGCCAACCTCATCTTCGGCGCCACCGCCGCCGCCCTCCAGCGAGCGGGCGCCAACGGCCGATTGCGCGCCGATTGGGGCGTCTTCGAGATCGACGAGGCAAGCCTCGAGCGGGCAGTGGACGAGATCCAACCACGCGCGACCATCGTCCTCAATCTGTTCCGCGACCAGCTTGACCGCTACGGCGAGCTGGAGTCCATCGCCAAGCGAATCGAAAAAGCGCTTGCTCGCTTGCCAAGCGAGAGCCGAGCCGTGCTCAACGCCGACGACCCGCGCGTCGCCGAGATCGGCCTGCACCTCGACAGCAAACCGATCTGGTTCGGGCTCGACGACACCTCTGTCGCCGCGCGTGAGCTGCCGCACGCCGCCGACGCGCGCACATGCCCACGCTGCGGCGCGAGCTTGATATTCGACGCGGTCTATGTCGGCCACGACGGCGCTTATCGCTGCCCGAATGGAGACTTCGCGCGGCCCACGCCCGAGATCGCCGCGACCAACATCGAGCTGAACGGATTCGACAGCCTGGCCATGGACGTGAGCGGCACTCGCCTCGAGCTGCCGCTCGGCGGCCTGTACAACGCCTACAACGCAGTCGCGGCGTTCGCGACCGGCGCCGCCCTCGGCCTTGACGGCGCATTCATGGCCGATCGCTTCCGGTCCTTTCGCGCCGCCTTCGGCCGGCAGGAGCGTCTCGAGGCGAAGGGACGCCGCCTCAACCTCGTGCTCTCGAAGAATCCGGCCGGGTTCAACGAGACGCTGCGCACCGCCATCGACCTCGCCGGCGGCCATTACTTTCTCATCGGCTTGAACGACAGGCGCGCGGACGGTACCGACGTGTCATGGATCTGGGATGTCGACTTCGAGCATCTCCGCGGCCGCGCCACGGTTGTCGTTCCCGCCGGCAATCGAGCCGCAGACCTGGCGGTCCGCCTCAAATACGCAGAGGTGAATGCGGCGCTTCCTGAATCAGACCCAGGCCGCGCGCTCGACGCCGTCATCGAGGCCACGCCCGAGGGCGAGACCGCGCACCTCCTCTGCACGTACACGGCAATGCTCGACCTACGCGCGGAGCTGGTCAGACGCGGCTGGGCCAAGCCCTACTGGGAGACTTAAAACAAACACGAACATGGCACGCCACCAGAAAACCTTCACCGTCGGCTGGCTGTACCCCGACCTCATGAACATCTACGGCGATCGGGGCAACATTCTCACGCTGCTCAAACGCGCCGAATGGCGGGACTACGAGGCGCGGCTCATCGAGCTCGGTCGCGGAACGACCAAGCGCATGGACGAGGTGGACGTCTTCTTCTTCGGCGGCGGGCAGGATCGCGAGCAAAGGCTCGTGTACGAAGACCTCATCGAGCATAAACAGCCCCCGCTCGAGCGCGCGGTCGCCGCCGGCGCCGGCGTCCTCGCCGTTTGCGGCGGCTATCAGCTCCTCGGCCACTACTACCAGACCGGCGAGGGCGAGCGATTCCCTGGCATCGGCCTCATCGACGTCCGCACGGACGCCGGCAAGCGCCGATTCATCGGCGATGTCATCGTCGACACCGATCTCGTCGACATCACGCCCCCGAACCTGGTCGGTTTCGAGAACCACAGCGGCCGCACGTTCCTCGGGCCGAAGGCCAAACCTCTAGGTCGCGTGCGCATGGGTTTCGGCAACAACGGTCAGGACCACACCGAAGGCTGCCTGCAGGGTGGAGTGCTCGGGACTTACCTGCACGGCTCGCTGCTGCCGAAAAACCCGCACCTCGCCGATCACCTGATCAGGGCTGCCCTCAGGCGTCGAGGTATCACGGACCTCGCAGCTCTCGATGATTCCACCGAGATAGCGGCCCACGAAAATATCCTGGCCCGCGCCAAGGGCTGATCGAAGAACGCGAAGCCGGCTCGCCCCGGATCGTCTAGAGCACGAAGTCCATGCGTCCGCGGAGGTCATCGGGCGTGAAGCGGACGGTGCGGAATCCGTGCGGCGCAAGCACGACCACAGGTCCCACTCGCCGCCGGTCATCGTGCGGCGCAGGTATCGAGCTAGCTCAACTCGGGATAGAGGCATCGCTCGCAGCAGCATCTGCGAGCACGCCCAGAAGTAAAACCCCGCCTGTTAAGAGCGCTGGGCTCGCTTCAGGGGCCGCTTCGGGCGGGTCAACGGCGCACCGTTCGCACGATGCCCGTTCACGACCTTTGGTCCCACCGGCGCCAGCGCCTCGCGCAGCACCTGGTCGATCGTGTCAACCAGCACCAGCTGCATCTCTTTGCGCAAATCTGCAGGGATGTCGTCGAGGTCCGCCTCGTTGTGCGCCGGCAGCAGCACCCGGCGGATCCCGGCCCGATGCGCCCCCAGCACCTTCTCTTTCACGCCCCCGATCGGCAGCACCTTGCCACGCAGAGTGATCTCGCCCGTCATCGCCACATCGTCGCGCGCCGGGCGGCCGGTCAGGATCGACGCCATCGCCGTCAACACAGTCACGCCCGCCGACGGCCCTTCCTTGGGCTGCGCCCCGGCAGGCACGTGTACGTGGATGTCGTTCTTCTCGAACAAAGAAGGATCGATGCCCAACACTGAAGCGCGATCCTTCAAGTAGGAAAGAGCAGCCGACGCCGACTCCTTCATCACATCGCCCAGCTGTCCCGTCAATCGCAGCTCGCCTTTGCCCGGGGTCAGCGCAGCTTCCACGAAGACGATCTCACCGCCCGTCGGCGTCCACACCAAACCCGTCGCCACACCCGGCCGGTCGATCCGCTCCGCAACGTCGTCGTGGAACCGGCGCTTGCCCAATGCAGCCCGCACCTGCTTCACATCGATCGACTTCCGCAGCCGCTTCCCGACCGCCATCTCCGCCACCGCGCGCCGCATCACCGAGGCGATCTCGCGCTCCAGGTTGCGCACGCCCGCTTCGCGCGTGTACTGGCGGATGATCAGCCGCACCGCGTCCTCCGACACTCCGACCTCGCCGGCTCGCAAACCATGCGCGGCCAGCTGCTTCGGCACCAAGAACCGCTCCGCGATCTGAACCTTCTCCTCTTCCGTGTAGCCGGAGAGATTCAAAACCTCCATCCGGTCGCGCAGGGCCGCCGGAATCGTCTCAAGCGAGTTGGCCGTCGTGATGAACATGACCTTCGACAGATCGAAGGGCACGTCGAGGTAGTTGTCGCGAAAGTCCTTGTTCTGCTCGGGGTCAAGAACCTCGAGCAAAGCGGACGACGGGTCGCCGCGCCAGTCGGAGCCGATCTTGTCGACCTCGTCCAGCATGAACACCGGGTCGTTCGACTCGGCGCGGCGGATCGCCTGCAAGATGCGACCAGGCATCGCTCCGATGTACGTGCGCCGGTGGCCGCGAATCTCGGCTTCGTCGTGTACTCCGCCCAACGAAGCGCGCGCGAACTTCCGGCCCATCGCCCGCGCTATCGAATGACCCAATGAAGTCTTGCCCACCCCAGGCGGGCCGACGAAGCACAGAATCGGCTCGCGTCCGCGTTCGGTGAGACCGCGCTGTTGCTTCAACCGCCTAACCGCCAGATGCTCGACGATGCGCTGCTTCACCTTGTCGAGGTCGTAGTGATCGTCGTCGAGGATCTTGCGCGCCGAAGCGACATCCACCTCGCCGCCGGTGGAAGCATTCCACGGCAGCGACACGATGAGCTCCAGATATGTTCGGATCACCGACGACTCCGGCGACGCTGACGGAATCCGCTCCAGCCGCGCCAGCTCGCGGTCAGCCTCGCGCTTCGCCTCGGTCGGCAGACCTGCCTTGTCGATCCGCTCCCGCAGCTCGGCCAGCTCGCCATGCTCGCTGTCCAGCTCGCCGAGCTCGCGCTGAATCGCCTTCAGCTGCTCGCGCAGGAAATACTCCCGCTGCGCCTTGCCCATCTGCTCTTCGGCTTGCGACTGGATCTTCCGGCCCAGCTCCAGCACCTCCAGCTCATGCGCAAGGTTTCCCAGCAAGCGCTCGAGCTTCTGCTTCGCGGAGCTCATCTCGAGAATCTCCTGCCGCTGCTCGGTCGTCAGGCGTACGTGGTTGGCGATGTAGTAAGCGAGGTGGAGCGGGTCGTCGATCGCTCCGGCGGCGCTCGCCAGCTCGGCGGGCAGGTGCGGCGACAGAGTCACGAGCTGTTGAAAGGACGAGATCGCCCGCCGCAGCAAGGCTTCGCGCTCGATAGGGGTCAGCGAATCCGGCGTCTCCGGCAGCATCTCCACGCGGCAGCTGAGGTATGGCTCCTCGGCCATCGCCGAAAGCAGCATGATGCGCCGCAGCCCCAGCACCGCAAGCTGGACCGTGCCGTCGGGCAGCTTCAGCATGTGCTGCACACGCACCATCGCGCCCACGTGGTGGATGTCGGCGAATCCAACCTCTTCGGCGCTCTCGTTCAGCTGCGTGGCGACTGCGATGTGGCGCTCCGCGCCCGGCAGGTCGTCGAGGAGCCGCAGTGAACGCGGCCGCCCCACCGACAGAGGAATGAAGATCCGCGGAAAGACCACGGTGGACTTCAAAGGCAGCACCGGCAGGTGCGAAGGCACGATCCCCTCCAGGTTCACCGCCGGCATCTCGCTCACAGCAACACAGTATTCCCCAGTTACGGCCTGAGATGATCCGTTCCGAACTTCCTTCCGTATCACCTTTCGACAGTCATCCGGTTTCGAGGGAGGGAAGATGAAAGGTCTAACTCGTCGGAGTTTCTTGTCGCGCAGCACGATTGGCGTTGCGCTCGCCGGGGCGCTGGCGGTGGTGCCGTTCATGGCGTCTGCGATGAAGCAGCAAGCCACAACGGCGAGGGGCATGGTTCGGACCGCAATGCCGGGGAGCGGGCCGCTGGTCGCTCATGTTCGAGACCTCGCCTCGGGCGAGATCGCATTTCTCGTCGGCTCGGAGCGATTCGTAATTCGCGACCGTGAGCTCGCCGTGCGTCTGCACGCCGCGGCGCGGGGAGTTAAGTGAGAAATGTCATCGCATCGCGAAGCACCCGCCATCGCCAAAGATCCGGTCGCGGACAGCACCGACCTCTACGCGTTCGTCAGCCCCGACGCACCGAGCACCGTGACGATGATCGCCAACTACATCCCGCTCGAGGGTCCCGACGGCGGCCCCAACTTCTTCGAGTTCGGCGACGACGTCCTCTATGCGATCTACATCGACAACGACGGCGACGCCCAGCCTGACGTCACGTATCAGCTCCGTTTCCAAACGCAGATCAAGAACCCCAACACGTTTCTGTACAACACCGGCCAGATCACGGCGATCGACAGCGCCAGCTGGAACCGACCGCAGTTCTATTCGGTGACTCGCATCGTGGATGGCGAGCAAACCGTCCTGGGCTCGGGCCTTGCCTGCCCGCCCTGCAACGTGGGACCGCGCTCGACGCCGTCGTATGCGGCGCTTGCGCAAAGCGGTATCCACAACCTCGCCGGCGGCCATGGCAAGGTTTTCGCCGGCCAGCGCCAGGAAGGCTTTTACGTCGACCTCGGCTCGATCTTCGACCTCGGCACGCTGCGCCCGTTCGAGGGCGCGCATCTCATCCCGCTGCCAGGGTCGATGATGGGTGTCAATGGCACCAAGCATCTCAACGTGCACTCGATCGCGTTCCAGGTGCCGATTGGCGACCTGACGCGCCACGGATCGAGCACCTTCAGCGGCAGCGGCGATTCGACAGCTGTCGTCGGGGTGTGGACTGCGGCGTTTCGCCGCCAGGCGCGAATCCGCAACGATGGCGAAGAGGGAGGCGACGGCGGAGACGTCGAAAGCGGCCCGTGGGTGCAGGTCTCGAGGCTGGGCAACCCGCTCTTCAATGAGGTCGTCGTGCCCATGAGCAAGAAGGACCTCTGGAACTCTCTGCAACCGAAGTCCGACAACCAGTTCCTGCGGTACGTCCAGCACCCTGAGCTGGCCGGGTTACTGCCAGTCCTTTATCCAGGGGTCTTTCCAAAGCTGGCCGGCCTGACCGCCGTCCGCGACGACCTTGTCGCGATCTTACTCACCGGAATCCCGACCGGGATCATTCCCGGGTTCCAGAACTTCACCGGCGCCACGCCGGCCGACATGCTGCGCTTGAACATGGCCATCGCTCCGAACAGCAAGCCGAGCATCCTGGGGCTGCTCGGAGGAGACGCTGCCGGCTACCCGAATGGCCGCCGCGTCTCTGACGATGTCGTGACGATCGAGCTGCGTGCGATCGCCGGGCTTACGTATCAGGTCGTTCACGGGACCTCGGTGTTCACCGCCGACGGCGCCGCCGGCGCAATCTACGACGTCGAGGATCCCGCCACCAACACGCCGCCTGTGTCTTACCTGGGCAGCTTCCCGTACCTCAATACGCCGGAAAGCGGGTTCGAGACGCCTGCTTAGCGACTGAGTTCAACGCCAATCCAGCTCGGTGACCTGACCGCCTTCGATCTCAACGGTCACCGGGCCGGGTTGGCTCTCATGCCATAACCGATATACGCCCTCGGCGAGCGAGCCGAAAACCGCCGCGTACATGAACCCACGTGCCGATCGGCGGCGAAGCACATCGGTGTGCACCCGCTGCGAATCGTGGCCGGCAGGGCTGATCTCGATCTCCTGGCCCCGCATTCCGTCGCCCGCATATATGACCAGAGCGCCAACTCCCGGACCGACGTCCACCATCACGCCTTGCTCGAAGTCGGCTTCGCGATGGTGCTCACCCAAGAGGCCCAAAACCCCCATCCGTATAATTTCGGGCAACCCGCAAGGGTCAAATCTTGAGCCAATCGCTAACGGCCGTCATCCTGGCCGCCGGTCACGGCACCCGCATGCGGTCGCGTACTCCCAAAGTCCTGCACATGGTCTGCGGCCGCCCCATGATCGATTGGGTCATCGACGCGGTCGGAGAGGCAGGCGCCGACACCATCACCGTGGTCGTCAACCCGCACCACGCCGAGCTCGCGGCTCACCTCTCGGAGAAAGATCGGACGATCGAGGTCGTCTACCAGCGCGAGCCGAAAGGCACCGCGCACGCCCTGCAGCAGGTCGAAAACCTCGCGGGCGACGTGCTGGTCGTCAACGGCGATTCACCCCTTGTCACATCGAGCACCGTCAAGCGCGTCGTCGCGGCGCACCGCGTCGCCAAGCGACCAGCCACGCTCGCAAGCGTCGTCGACCCGACCCGTGACGACGGCCGCATTGTGCGCGGGGCAGACGGGGAGTTCGAGAAGATCGTCGAGCGCAAGGACGCCGACGATGAGCTGCGTCAGACAGTCCACGAGTTCAACGTCGGCATCTACTGCTTCGACGGCACGCGGCTGAACGAGGCGCTGGCGAAGATCTCAAACACCAACAAGGCCGGCGAGTACTACCTCACCGACGTCTTCCTCCACCTCAGACCCGTCAACATCGTGACGCTCGCCGATCCAGATGAGGCGATGGGCGTCAAGGATCGCATCCGTCTCGCTGCAGCCACAAAGATCATGCAGAGGCGGATCCTCGACAGGCTGATGCTGTCGGGGGTGACCATCGTCGACCCGAGCTCCACCTTCGTCGACGCAAGCGTGGTGGTCGGGCAGGACACCGTCATCGAGCCCTTCACGGTGCTCAAGGCCCACACCACCATCGGCGCCGACTGCCGCATCGGCCCGCATGTACATATAGAGGACGCGAGGATCGGCGACCGCTCAGACTGCGGCCCCTTCGTCAAGCTGCGCCCGGGAACCGAAATCGCGGATGACGTCCACATAGGCAGCTTCACCGAGCTCGTGCGGACGAAGGTGGGGAGGGGCAGCAAGGTGCCACACGTCTCCTACCTCGGCGACACCGATCTCGGCGAGGACGTCAACATCGGTGCCGGTACCATCACGGCCAACTTCGATGGGACGAACAAGAACCGGACCAAGATCGGCGACGGCGCCTTCGTCGGCGTGGACACGATGCTGGTCGCTCCCGTCAAACTTGGCAAAGGCTCGCGAACGGGGGCGGGCTCGGTGGTCACCAAGGACGTCCCCGACGGCGCGACAGCGGTCGGAGTTCCAGCTAGGGTGGTACGGAGAAAATCGTGATCGGTAGATTGACGACCGCGGTCGAGTTCACGGGGGAGGAAGCTTCACCGTGGGGCGCCCTCAAGCTCATCGCGGGCAGCGCCAACCCCGACCTCGCCCAGCGCATCTCGGACCAGCTCGGCGTTCCGCTTACCGACCCGCGCCTTCGCCATTTCCCCGACGGCGAGATCAACGTCAAGATCGAAGACTCGATGCGGGGCCACGACGTGTTCGTGATCCAACCCACATCGCCGCCGGTGAACGAGCACCTGATGGAACTGTTCATCATCCTCGACGCCCTGCGCCGCGCTTCGGCCGGCCGCGTGACCGCCGTCATCCCTTACTACGGCTACGCCCGCAAGGAGCGCAAGACGCAGCCGCGAGAGCCAATCTCGGCCAAGCTGGTCGCCAACTTCATCACGCTCGCCGGCGCCGACCGGCTGCTCCTGCTCGACCTGCATGCAGAGGCCATCGAGGGCTTCTTCGACGTGCCGACCGACCACCTGTCGCCGCATCACATCATCGCCAACTACCTGAACTCGCTCAACCTGCAGCACATGACGATCGTCGCCCCAGACGCCGGTGGCGGACGTCGCGCTGAGGCCGTGGCCAATCAGCTGCAGGCGCCGATCGCGTTCGGCTACAAGCGGCGGACGGGCGACGATGAGGTGGAGGTGATCGCGGTGTCAGGCGACGTCAAAGGCCGCGATTGCGTGGTCGTCGAGGACATCATCACCACCGGCGGCACGATCTCGAAGCTGGCGGTGGCGCTGCACAACCAGGGCGCGCGGCGGGTTTTGATCGCGGCCACCCACCCCGTGCTCACGGGCGACGCGGT
>Ga0193751_1000613_pt1 | contig 26208 bp, 23 predicted proteins | sample L1c2metaG_FD_143050 | JGI IMG/M metagenome (GOLD analysis project Ga0193751, IMG submission 143050) | Soil microbial communities from a riparian zone of the East river system, Colorado, United States - L1c2 | ecosystem: Environmental > Terrestrial > Soil > Riparian zone | place: USA: East River... | reverse complement strand
GTTCACGGTTCCGTTCGTGTGCGGCGCGCGCAACCTGGGCGAAGCTTTGCGGCGCATCGCCGAAGGCGCAGCCATGATTCGCACCAAGGGCGAGGCTGGCACCGGAGACGTGGTGCACGCCGTCCGGCACATTCGCCAGATTGTGCTGGAGATGAAGATTCTCACTGTCCTCGGGGAAGAAGAACTCTACGCAAAAGCCAAGGAGCATCAGGCACCCTACGAACTGGTGAAGATGGTGGCGCGCGACGGCAAGCTGCCCGTGCCCAATTTCTCCGCAGGCGGAATCGCGACTCCGGCGGATGCGTCGCTCGTGATGCAGCTCGGAGCCGAGGCGGTATTCGTCGGCTCGGGCATCTTCATGAAGAACTCGACCGAATTCGCCGACCCCGTGGAAGCCGAGAAGCGCGCGAAGGCAATTGTGCAGGCGGCGACGCATTTCAAGGATCCTAAAGTGTTACTTGAAGTCAGCGAAAATCTGGCTGGGGCTATGAAGGGGCTGGCGGTGTCTACGCTGGATGAGGCGCACCTGCTGCAGACCAGAGGCTGGTGATACGGTACGACAGAAATAGCGCGTCGCGCGTAGGTCGCCAACGATCGTTACGTCGCAGACCCTTCGGTCATTTTCAATCGGGCGGCGATCGAAACGGCGCGGTCAGAAATGACTGCAAGACCCGCGATCAGCTCGTCGAGCTGAAATCGAGTGGCCCGGTTGGCCTTTTTCAATCGAGATGTGAGATTGGGTATTTTGGCAAGGGTATCGCGAAAGCCTACGACGGGATCCCGGCTAGACCTCAATATAGGGATTACGCGCTCCAACATCTGCTGTACCTCAAGAACCTGCTGAGTAGATGGCTGGCTTTCGATCCAAGCCTTCATGGCCGAGTCGAACGAGTTGAATCCTGAGATGAACGCTGACGTGAAGGCAGGGACCTCACGTCTGAGAGCTCGGGCGTATGATGCAATATCGTCTGCCGCCGCGTCCACCGCAGACTTAAGTTCCTTGGGATTTGAGTGACCATTTGCGTTGATAACAGCTATAATTCTGCCGTGTTCAACGAATTTTTCATTCTGCTCGTTGGTAATAGTCGCAATCCGATCTAGAGCGGCCAGACCAGCCTGAACTGAATCTTGAGCTTCGACGATAGCATCGAGCACTTCCATGCCCGCATCGTCTTCGTCGGTTTCGCGGGCGAGTTCGGCCATCGGCCCACTTGCTTTTGCGAGCTCGAAGCCAGCTGAGATAGGTGCCCCGTCGATCGCGGTCTTCGCCCCCGAGGCGGCCCCTAGCTCTGACATTGCCGGAGTCGCGGTGGTCTTCCACTTTTCCCCGTGCCATTGATCTGACACCAGTCTCCATAAATGATCTCGGACTAGAGGAAGAAAGTCATCGGTCGTCCTGAAATCGGCATAGAAGATCTGTTGCTTAATTGATCTCTTGAACTCTTGAACCTTCGCGAGTTGTTGCAAATCCAAATCCTGAACTGCCAAATCCGACGTACCTTTGAAGTAAAAGAGAATCCTCACGCTTTCCGGAGACTTCAGCCACTTATCGCGGGCTCTTTGGAACTCCTCCTCCGTCCCCGACCCGGCTCTCGGCGTTTGCGCTCCGAAGCGCGGGCCCAAAAGCCCAAGATAGATATCATATCGATCGAACATTTGGCTGTTGATGATAGATTGCGGATCAGTGCCAATCCCAGGCACCACGAAGTTCCCGGATGTAATTAGACGAAGCTCCACAGAATACGCGTCGCGAAGCTTTGGGTTCAGTTCTTCGATCACCTGCCCGAGTACATTCAACTCTGCGGATAGGTCGCTAGGACAAGAAGCGAAAACCCCCAACATCGTAATTCTTTGCGGCATAAATTTGTCCCTTGTTCTGAACCACAATCATAAAGCAGGAGGGTGGCGGGTGGGCCCCATCTGCGTGGGTATATTGTTTTGTCTTTGAACGCTGACATCAATTGACTGGGGGTGCGCCACTTCTTACGCTTTTTGAGAAGTGGCCTGCCGTCGCTGCCCCGCAGAAGTTCGAATGGCGCGCGGCCCGTCCAAGTTCCGCTTGAGCGGGGCTTTTCTCCGGCGAGCGCACCTTCACTGTCGGAAAAAGCATTTGCGGGCGGGTGGGCCCCATCTGCGTGGGGATATTGTTTGTCTGACGCTGACATCAATTAACTGGGGGTGCGCCACTTCTCACGCTTTTTGAGAAGTGGCCTGCCGGACAATCCGCAGTTTCGGCGTTACCTCGCGCGCGGACTTCAGCGATGCTCCTTAGAAAAGCAACAGCCCCGCTGGTCAGGCGGGGCTCGGCAAAATGCCAGTCGGTACGCTACCTATCAAGCAAGACCATTATAGCAGACCAACGCAAGTCGAGAAGCCGTGCGGAGGACGACGGACTCGAACCGTAATGGCTGACCCAGCCACTCGACTACTTGACAGGTAGCGTCCAGTACCCACTGGCAACGTCCTCCAGACGCAACCTATCGCCCGTTCAGTATTTCCTTTGCCATAGGCGCGCGCAATCCCACAAAAGTAGCTACTCCAAATTGGGAATGAGCCAGTTGCTTTCGCAGGCGGGTGGCGGTCCAAGCTCCGCTTGGGCGGGCCTTTCTGCGGCGAGCGTATCTTTACAGTGGGGAAACCGCAAGCCCACTCCCGCTTCCGCGCCGTCCCTACCTGACTGGGGCCGTCGTTCCATCCGACCACCTGCCCGCGGGAACCATGAATACGTCGATTGGTTCCGGAGCGCCTCTGAACTGTGAATTCAGCATGACGGGAGAGTTGGGCAGATCTGCACCCCAAGCGGCACCGTCCATGAGTGGCGTGTAGAACATGAGGTGAGCCCTCCAGTGGTGGTCGCCATCGTCGGTAAGGTACTGGTCCTTGGACATCATGTAGGACATGGCTCCAGGCTCCAGGGGCGGCAGCTCTTGCTTTATGAATGCCTTGATGCCCTCGATGATCTGAGCTTTGGATTGACCGGCCAATATCATCTCCGTTCTTTTATACGTCAACGGCAGGATGGAGCGGGCAGCCGGCGGATTGAAGCAGATCGGGCCTCGAATTTTAGGGTTCCAAAAATTAGCGGCATCATCACCATTGAATGGGCCCATCCACCCTCGCTCCACGACGCAGACGAAACCATTCTTGCCTTTGACTGCGGTTTCGTAGCCATGCCTTCCAAGCACGAGGACGTCGGCATCGCGAGAGATGGCCTCCGGGGCCGCGCTTCGCGCCAGAGCAATCTCAGCGTTTCGATCCGCCATTAGATATTGATCAAGCGGAGCCATGCTCGCATACGGTGCTTTTGGGTCCTGTGCTTGCGCTTGCCAGTACTCGCCGAGCACGATAACCAGCGCAAAAGCTCCCAATGCGATCATTTTGACGATCTTTTGGTTCATGGATTCCTCCTTGGAATTAAAACGCTCGTACCTACTGGAATATTCTGCGATGCTCCTTAGAAAAAGCAAAAGCCCCGCTGGTCAGGCGGGGCAAAATTGCCAGTCGGCACGCTACCTTTCAAGCGCTCATCATAATACCTCATACCTCCCAGCGACACTCCGCTGCATTTCAATTGACATAAGGACTCACCTGATCGATGCTTGAATTAGTGCAGAACTAAAAACATTTGGGAAGTCCGGGCGCAAGCCTAAGTCTCATACATTCAAGACTTTGCCTGTAAAGTACTTGAAATGAATACTTTGCAGGAGTACCCCTCCACCAAGTCGCGTATTATCAAGACTTTAGCAAAACAGTGGGAAGGGGTACCTGGCCTAACAAGGAACTGAGCGTTGTCTGTCCGTTCGTCACCCGTCGCTGCAATGAAAATCGGTGTATTAGCCCTCCAGGGCGATTTCGACGCCCACCGCCGCCGGCTCGAAGAACTCGGCGCGGAAGTTGTGCTCATCAAGAAACCCGAGCAACTCGACGAGATTGACGGCCTGGTAATCCCCGGCGGCGAGTCAGGAACATTTCTCAAGCTGCTCGGTGAAGACGGATTCGCGAAGCTGAGAGACTTCGTGCGCGCGAAGCCAACCTTTGGCACCTGCGCGGGATGCATCCTGCTGGCCACAGACGTAGAAAATCCGAAGCAGGCCGGCCTGGGTGCGCTTGATATCACGGTGCGCCGTAATGCTTACGGCCGCCAGATCGACAGCTCCATCCGCGAAGGCCGATTTCTCAGCGAGCCCATCGAAATGGTATTCATCCGCGCTCCGAAGATTGAACGCGTAGGCGAGGGCGTGGAAGTGATCGCGACGGAAGGTAAAGATCCGGTGCTGGTGCGAAAGGGCAAGACGCTGGCGACGACGTTCCATCCTGAATTGAGCGACGACCCTCGCATTCACCAGTATTTTCTAGACGTGATCAAAAACGAAAGGCCTTCGGACTAAACGACGAACGGTTCGCGCACCCATATCTCTTATCTCCGGGGCGAAAAAATCCCCGGGGTTTTATGCCCGGGGAGATGGGAGATGGGAATCAGCTATAGGCGAATTTTGGAACGGAAGCGACGGCGGAAAATACCGGCGAGGCCTGCGAGCCCAGTTCCGAGCAATGACAGCGTGCCCGGCTCCGGTACCGTCGCACCCCCGGTGGCAAATCCGGTATTCGCACCACACTTGGTTCCACCACCAACGCAGAAGTGAGCACCCCAACTGTATGGGTTGTTCTTATAGCCATGCTCCAACTGCTTGACGGTGACGCCCGAAATAACGAACGAGATTGTGGTTGCGCTCTGCACCCCATGGGGGTTCAGGCCGGCGAGGTCGTAAACGAAAGTAAATCCAGAACGAGTCGCGATCTTGGTAAAACTGAACTTCCCCGTGTAGGCGACGCCGTTGATCTTTATTTGCGAGATGTTGGCGGCAGTGAGATTGACGTTCGTGTTGAACAGGATGTCGCCACCCTGCGTTTTAAAGCTGAAGCCGGAACTGGCGCTGAGCGTGACATTCACCCCACCAGCCCCCTGAATCAGGTTTACGGTGCCAATGCTGCCGGCAAGGCCGAGGTTGTTGTTGGTCAATTGGATTATGTCGGCGGTCGCGAAGGGAGCCGCGAAGGCCAGCAGAAGAAGCAGAAGAAACGAAAGGCGCATGTGAGTCATAGTCAGAGTCTCTATCCCCCGGAGGTGAGTCGATCATAGAGTTATGTGCAAGCGTGTCGCCAAAAGTAGCTTTCGTTTCAAAAAAATAAATGTCTTATTTTCATGGTGTTGTAGGCAGCACTTAAATACTCTGGTAAGCAGATGTATTCCGAGCGCATTATCTTGCGCAGGAAATGAAACGCGAGTGTCCTAGCTCGCTATGCGGAGTGAAACTGGTCGCCCAGATCGACAGCGTCCGGCAGCGTCCGCGATGTGCAACAGGAGCTTGAAGGATGGGGGAATTGCCGAGGGGGCTCTCGGCAAAAAGGGGACTAGTCGCTCAGGTGACGCCGAATCAAGGTGGCCAAGCCAACCAGGCCGCCTCCAAGTAAGGCGAGAAGACCGGGTTCCGGAATGACAGAGGATTGTACGACGGCAGGTGCGGCAAAAGAATTCGTAGCCAGCATCAGGACGAGCAGAGAGACAGGGCCCAAATTTCGCAACGTGATGACTCCTTTCACCCTGGATAGTGGCAAGATGTTCTCCAATCGGTCGGCTTTCACAATTAATTCACAGAACCGTTTTTCCGGGGCAAATTATGCCCTGACCGTTGAAGGTCCCGCACTCTTCCAGAGCCCCTGGCATTCGTCGTGTGCACCGCTTTGCACAGTTTTGCCTGTGGGCTGCCTGTTTCGGCCTCATGGTGCGGGGTTTGGCCCGATCCGTTATGCTGTGAAATTCTGATTCCACCCCTGCATGGAACCTGCTCCTGAATTGGAAGTCAGTCCGATATCGTTTGCCTCGTATGCACACCTGCTGGGCGGGAACCGGAATTTCCGGCGCTTGTGGAGCGCGCAAGTCGTCAGCGAAATCGGCGATTGGTTTTACACCCTGGCAATCTACAACCTGCTGCTGCAACTCACCGGACGCGCCGGATCGGTGGCGCTGGCTCTGGTGCTGCAAGTCCTGCCGCAGACTCTGATCGGGCCGACCGCGGGTGTGGTCAACGACCGGCTGCGGCGCAAGCGCGTCATGATCGCGGCGGATATCGGACGCACTTTGATCGTGCTCTGCATGCTGCTGATTCGCTCGAAAGAGATGGTGTGGCTGGTTTATCCGCTGCTGATGGCGGAAACATTGCTCGCCGCCTTTTTTGAACCGGCGCGCAGTGCCGTGATCCCAAACATCGTCGAGCGGGAAGATATCGTGGTGGCGAACACGCTCTCCTCGACCACGTGGAGCGTCAATCTCATGCTGGGCGCGACGCTTGGAGGGGTAGTTGCGGCACTGCTCGGCCGCGACGCTGTCTTCCTGTTGAATGCGCTGTCGTTTGTGGTTTCAGCCGCGTTGATTTGGGGGATGCGCTTCGCCGAGCCCCATGCCGAAGGCGGTCATCCGTTCCGGGCGAGAGAATTGGTGGATTTTTCGCCGATCCTCGCCGGGATCCGATACGTGCGGGCACATGTGCGTCTGCGAGCGACGGTCTTTGTGAAATTTGGGAACCTGATCATCGGTCCGGGCTGGGTGCTGTTCACCGTGATGGGGCAAAATGAATTCGCCGTCCGCTGGCATGGCATGGCACCCGAACGCGGCGCGTTTCTCGGGATGAGTCTGCTGCTCGGCGCCCGCGGACTGGGCGCGTTGCTCGGGCCGCTCCTAGCGGCTCCGTGGGCAGGACACTGGAAACATCGCTTGGAAGTCGCGATTTTCTGGGGATATCTGGGAGCGGCTGCCGGATATACGCTGCTGGGCGTTTCGGGGCATCTCTGGCAGGCCTGTTTGTGCGTGATGCTGGCGCACTTTGGGAGTTCGATCGTGTGGGTATTCTCGACAACGCTGTTGCAGATGCAAAGCGACGACAAGTTTCGCGGGCGCGTATTCGCCGCCGACCTCGGCCTCTCCATGTTGACGATTGCCGCGGGCGCGTATCTTGCCGGACGCTTCGTGGATTGGGGTTTCGCCGCGCGGCACGTCGCCAGCGTCGCAGGCATGTTGATGCTGATTCCGGCAGGGCTGTGGGGGTTGTCGGTCAGGAATCGGGCCATCGGGTGATCGGGTCATCTAAAAACCCGTGCGTTCAGATCGCCCGATGACCCGATGGTCAGATCACCCGATTCAGAGGAGCCGGTCGATCTTCGCGGCCAGAATAAAATCCGACTCGGTCAGACCGTCCACTGCGTGCGTCCAGGTCGTGATCTCGACCTTGCCCCATCCCAACAGGATGTCGGGATGATGACCCTGCTCCTCTGCCAGTTCGCCAACGCGATTCACGAAAGCCAAGGCGGACTTAAAGTCGGGAAACTTGAAGGCGCGCACGATGTGATGCTCTTTGACGATATTCCACTGCGCGGGCTCCGCCAACTGCCGATGAATTTCTGTGAGTTTGTTTCCCGTCAGCGACGGTACGCCGCCGCGGCAGGGGACGCAATTTCGGTCTGCAAGCGTGGAGTTTCCCATGGTGTTTCAGATGCTGTCAAAGCCCGAGAAGAGACCGAGCCGCGCTCGGCTCGGACCCTTCGACTTCGCTCAGGGCAGGCTTGCAAGGGCGCCCGTCCCCACACAGGCCAAGCCTAGAACGGAATGTCTTCATCCGTAATCGGAGAACTGCCGGCCGGGGCGTGCTCCGGTTCGGGCGCGCTCTGGTCGAAGTTGTTCCCACCAGCGGATGCCGAGACTCCGCGCGAACTGCCGGCATGCTCGCCACCGCCTTCGCCGCGTGAACCGAGCAGCACGAGATCGTTGGCCACGACCTCCGTCATGTACTTTTTCTGGCCGGACGTCTTGTCATCCCAGGAGCGGGTCTGCAGGCGGCCTTCGATGTAGACTTTGCCGCCCTTTTTCAGATACTCACCGGCAATCTCCGCCAACCGCTGCCAGAGGACCACGTTGTGCCATTCGGTGCGGTCCTGCCACTGGCCGTCTTTGCCCTTGAAGCGCTCGTTGGTGGCCAGGGTGATCTTCGCAACCGGCGTGCCCTGCGGCGTGAACTTCACTTCGGGATCCTTGCCAAGGTTTCCAATCAGGATGACTTTGTTTACACTTTTCATGGTGCTGGCTCCTTCGCTGACCTTCGAAACGCTCACTATAGCAGAATTGGGTGACCCAGACGCTGTGTCACCCGTACTAAAAAAATGTGATGAATCGGACGGGCGCCGGGAAAGTGGATTTCGACACCCGAGCCCTTTAAAGCGCACCGAATTTCCCGTAGAGACGCGGCTTGCCGCGTCTCCGACCGACCACAGAATTTGAATAGGGTTGCATTGTTTGTACGGGGAAGATCGAGGGTTTGGCAACAGCAAAAGGTCAGATAGAATAGAAGTACGATGCCTGACGTGGCGAGCCCTCAGCCGCCGATACCGGCGGTTCCAAAAGAATCTGGCGCGCACCCGCTGCCCGTGGTGGCGGTCTGGGCGCGCGATCTGCTGGTCTCGCTCGCCATCTCCGCTTTCATTATTATCTTTCTCTACCAGCCGGTGAAGGTTGAAGGCGTCAGCATGATGCCCGGCCTCGAAGATCAGGAGCGCATCTTCGTCAACAAGTTTGTTTATCGCTGGGAGCCCATCCAGCGCGGCGACATTATTGTATTCCGCTACCCGCGCGACACCTCGAAAAGTTACATCAAGCGCGTTATTGGAGTTGCGGGGGACCGAGTCCGCATTCAGAACGGGCAAGTCTATGTCAACGGAGAAGCTCTCGACGAAGACTACGTACCCAGCGACTACGCCGACGCCCGCTCTTATGGTGAAGTCGTGGTTCCGCGCAACAGCTACTTCGTGCTGGGCGACCATCGCACGATGTCAAGCGATAGCCGCGAGTTTGGCCCGGTGAACGATCGCTTCATCTACGGAAAAGCCGTCTTCGGATATTGGCCGATGGAGAAGCTGGGCCGACTGCGGTAAAGCCGGTTCTCAGTAGTCAGTAAAATCTGGGGCCGGCGTCATTCATGTTGCGTCGGGTTTACTGAAGACTGATAACTGATAACTGACGACTATCACAGCTTTCTACTGACACCACCGCTCTCTCCTGCTAAAATCTAAAAATCCACTGCAGGAGTTCCAATGCAAGCGATCCTTGCACTCGAAGACGGCAGAGTCTTCCGAGGCAAAGGCTACGGCGCTAAAGGCGAGTGCTCCGGCGAAGTCGTTTTTAATACTTCCATTACCGGCTACCAGGAAATTTTCACCGATCCTTCCTACGCCGGGCAGATCGTCGTCCTGACCAACCCTGAAATTGGAAACTACGGCACCAACCCGGAAGACAATGAATCCGTGCGTCCCTATATCGAGGGGCTGATCGTGCGCGAGTTCTCGAAAGTCAGCTCCAACTGGCGCTCTCAGCAAGTCACCGACGAGTTCATGGAACAGTTCAAGATTCCGGTGCTCGCTGATATTGACACGCGTGCGCTGGTCCGTCATCTGCGCACCTACGGCGTGATGCGCGGCGTTATTTCGACGCTTGAGGCCGACACCGACAAGCTCGTGGCCAAAGCGCTCGCGATCCCCAAAATGGATGGCCAGGATCTCGCTAAGGTCGTCTCGACCAACCATACCTATGTGTGGGAGACCGGCGAGCGCTCGCACCTGCCCGACGAAGTGGTCGGCGTGAAAGACGAGCCGGTGCGCTTCCACGTGGTCGCTTACGACTTCGGCATCAAGCAGAACATCCTGCGGAAGCTGCGAGGAGAAGGTTGCAAGGTAACGGTCGTCCCGGCACAGACGACTGCGGAGGACGTGCTGGCCCTGAAGCCTGACGGCGTGTTCCTCTCGAATGGCCCGGGCGATCCCGAGCCCTGCACGTATGCAGTCGACAACATTCGGCGCTTGATGGGACGCCAGCCGATTTTCGGAATTTGCCTCGGACATCAGCTAGTCGGAATTGCGCTCGGAGGGAAGACCTTCAAGCTGAAATTCGGCCACCACGGCGGAAATCATCCGGTAAAGCAGCTCGCCAGCGGCAAGATCGAGATCACGGCTCATAACCACAACTTCGCCGTCGATCCCGATTCGCTTCCGCAAAGCGAAGTTGAATTGACGCACATGGATTTGAACGACTCGACGCTCGAAGGCATGCGTCATAGAAATCTGCCGCTGTTCACGGTGCAGTACCACCCGGAAGCGGCGCCGGGCCCGCACGATTCGCACTATCTGTTTAAAGATTTTGTAAAGATGATGGAGGAGTTCAAGAGGTGACGACACGAGCAATACCGAAGATCGACAAACACGCTGATCTGTCCGATTTCTTGCCGGAGGAATTGCGCGGTCTGGGCGATCTTCAAACGGCGATTCCAAGAGTGGCTAAGGACCCGGTATTGCTCAAACTGATCCGAGAAACGGTCGAACGTATCCCCTCCCGGCATGTTCTTGTAAAGGGCGATGCTCGCGAAATGAAGAAGAGTCTGGTGGGCACAGCGCATCTGGTGATCACATCGCCGCCCTATTGGACCCTGAAAGAATACCGGGAGGCGCCGGGGCAGATGGGACACATCGCTGACTACGATGAATTTATTAGCGAACTCGACCGTGTTTGGCAAAAGTGCTTCGACCTATTGGTGCCAGGCGGGAGGATCGTTTGCGTCGTGGGGGATGTTTGCTTGTCTCGCCGAAAAAATGACGGGCGACACACGGTCGTGCCGCTCCACGCTAGTATTCAAGATCACTGCCGCAAGATCGGCTTTGACAATCTCGCTCCAATAATCTGGCACAAAATCGCAAATGCGGCGTACGAAGTGGAAAATGGCGGTGGCGGCTTCCTGGGCAAACCGTATGAACCAAATGCGGTGGTAAAAAACGACATCGAATTCATTCTGATGCAGCGGAAGCCGGGCGGCTATCGCGCTCCAACCGGCGCGGTACGAATTTTGAGCGTCATTTCCTCAGATGAACATCGGAAGTGGTTTCAACAGATCTGGTCTGGGTTAACTGGAGCCTCTACAAAGGACCATCCCGCGCCCTATCCGCTTGAATTGGTGACACGATTGATTCGAATGTTCAGCTTTGTCGGTGACACGGTGCTCGACCCCTTTATGGGGACGGGGACGACGGCTTTGGCGGCATCAAAATGTGGTCGAAATAGCGTGAACTTTGAGGTTGATAGCAGCTATTTCAACTTCGCAGCGGCGCGATTGCAACGGGAGTTGTCTACGCTTTTCTCGAACCCCGTCCTCGTGATGGAGCAGGGATAGACGCTTGAACACTCAACTGGACCTGAAACTAAGAGAGGCAGTCGCGCGATTTTGGTCTAGCCGGGAAACTCAGGCTCAGAAACAAGGCGCTAAGTCCGGGGTTCGCGACGCCGGGGCAAGGGCTGCTGTCACCGGTGGCAGCCAAATGGACGGATTCGTCGAAGTAGTCCGGGACTTGCTGGAAGAGTCAGGTGTGAATAGGCCGGTGATTTATTGTGAGCGCCACGTCGAGCTTCCGGGATGGTTTCGTCCGGAGAAAAAATGGGACCTTTTGGTTGTAGTTGATGGATGCCTAATCGCGGCGATCGAGTTCAAGTCGCAAGTCGGATCGTTTGGCAATAACTACAACAATCGAACTGAAGAGGCTGTGGGTAGCGCCACAGACTTGTGGGCTGCATATCGGGAGGGGGCATTCAAGCCGTCCGCGCGTCCGTGGCTAGGTTATGTGATGCTGCTTGAAGAGGCTCCGGCTTCCACTCGTCCTGTCAAGGCACAGGAGCCCCACTTCAAAGTGTTCGAAGAGTTTAAGGCCGCATCGTACGCCCGACGATACGAGATTCTCCTCACCAAACTCGTTCGGGAGCGGCTTTACGATGCAACATGTTTCCTTATGTCCAATAGTACTGATGGAGTGACGGGGCGATATAGGGAGCCCGTGCCGGAACTGAGTTTCGCCAACTTCGTCTCCTCGTTGCTTGCGAAGGCGATAGCTCTAAAGAAGACACAATAATGCCCCGTAGAACTGACATCTCGAAGATCCTAATCCTCGGTTCGGGCCCTATCGTCATAGGCCAGTCCGCCGAGTTCGACTACTCCGGCACGCAGGCTTGCAAAGCGCTCAAGTCGGAGGGCTTTGAAGTCGTCCTCGCTAACTCGAACCCGGCCACCATCATGACCGATCCCGAGTCGGCCGACCGCACTTACATCGAGCCTCTAACTCGCGAGTATCTCGAAGAGATCATTCGCGTCGAGCGCGAATTGTCGCCCAGTGCGGGTTTCGCCATTCTCCCGACGGTTGGCGGTCAGACCGCGCTCAATCTCGCCATCGAACTCGCTGACGGCGGCGTGCTTGAAAAGTACAACGTCCATTTGATTGGCGCGCAGATCAGCGCCATCAAGAAAGCCGAAGACCGCTTGTTTTTCAAGGATGCGATGCAACGCATTGGACTCGACGTGCCGAAATCGGCGCTCGTCAGCAACCTGAAAGACGGCGTCGAGTTCGCCGGCAAGATCGGCTTCCCGGTCATCATTCGTCCGTCGTTCACGCTCGGCGGCACCGGCGGAGGCATTGCCTACAACCGCGAAGAACTGATGGAAGTGCTTGCCCGCGGCCTTGACCTTTCCCCGGTGCATGAATGCCTGATCGAAGAATCCGTTCTCGGCTGGAAAGAGTACGAACTCGAAGTGATGCGCGACACGAAAGACAACGTGATCATCATCTGCTCGATCGAAAACTTTGACCCCATGGGCGTGCATACCGGCGATTCAATTACCGTCGCCCCGGCGCAGACGCTCACCGACCGCGAGTACCAGATGATGCGCGATGCGTCGATTGCGGTGATCCGCGAAATCGGTGTCGAGACCGGTGGATCGAATATCCAGTTCGGCGTCAATCCATCGACCGGGCGCATGGTGGTCATCGAAATGAACCCGCGCGTTTCGCGGTCGTCTGCGCTCGCCTCAAAAGCCACTGGCTTCCCGATTGCGAAAATCGCCGCGAAGCTCGCCGTCGGCTATACGCTCGACGAGATTCCGAACGACATCACGCGCAAGACTCCGGCATGTTTTGAGCCCACGCTCGACTACGTGGTCGTCAAAATTCCGAAGTGGCAGTTTGAAAAGTTTCCCGGCGCCGACGAATCGCTGGGGCCACAGATGAAGTCGGTCGGCGAAGTGATGGCCATCGGGCGCACATTCAAGGAAGCGTTGCTGAAGGGCGTCCGGGCACTAGATACCGGCAAGCGGATGGGCTCTGAAAAAATCGAGCCCAAGATCCTCACCCAGCGACTGGTAACGCCGCATCCCGAGCGGCTCTCGTACGTGCGCTACGCTCTGCGCCAGGGGCACACGATCAAGCAGATCGCGAAGATGACATCGATCGATCCCTGGTTTCTCTACCAGCTCAAAGAAATTAACGACATGCAACTTGAGCTGGAAAAGCATCCGATGGAATCGATCCCCACCGAGGTTCTGCGCGACGCCAAGCGCATGGGCTTCTCCGACGGGCGTCTCGCCGGAACCTGGCGTCTGGACGGCAAAGGCGGTCAGGAAAAGGTTCGCCACTTCCGCAAGAAACACGGAGTCAAGCCGGTCTATAAGCGGGTCGACACCTGCGCGGCGGAGTTCGAAAGCTACACACCTTATCTCTACTCGACTTACGAAGAAGAAGACGAGGCGGCGCCCACCGCGAAGAAGAAAGTCGTCATTCTCGGTTCCGGCCCCAACCGGATCGGGCAGGGAATTGAATTTGATTATTGCTGCTGCCACGCCAGCTACGCGCTCCGTGAGGACGGCTACGAAACCATCATGATCAACTGCAATCCGGAGACGGTCTCGACCGACTACGACACCAGCGACCGCCTCTACTTCGAGCCGCTCACGCTCGAAGACGTGTTCGCTGTCTGCGAGCACGAAGCCTCCGGTGGCGCGCCGGTCGGCGTGATCGTTCAGTTCGGCGGTCAGACGCCACTGAATCTTTCGCTGCCGCTGAAGGCTGCGGGCGTCAACATCATTGGCACCACGCCCGAATCAATTGATCTAGCCGAAGACCGCAAGCGCTTCGGCAAGCTTCTCGATGAACTCGACATACCGCAAGCTCCCGGCGCGATGGTTGCTTCAGTCGAGGAGGCGGTCGAAGCGGCGAAGAAAATTGGATTCCCGGTGCTGGTTCGTCCTTCGTATGTGCTCGGAGGACGAGCCATGGTCATCGCCTACGAGGAAGACACGATTCAGCAGTATATGAAGCAGGCCGTCGAGTATTCGCAAGACCGTCCCATCCTCATCGATAAATTTCTGGAGGACGCGATTGAAGTCGACGTGGACGCGCTCTCTGACGGCGAGGACGTCGTGATAGGCGGCATCATGCAGCACATCGAGGAAGCAGGCATCCATTCCGGCGATTCTTCCTGCGTGCTGCCAGCGGTCGATATTCCCGAGCCGCTGCTGAAGCGCATGCGCGAATACACGTTCAAGCTGGCGCGCGCGCTGAAAGTGATTGGACTGATGAACGTGCAGTTCGCGATTCCGCGCGGCAACGGCCCTAAAGGAAACGGCCATCACGAACCCAAAGTTTACGTGCTTGAGGTGAATCCACGCGCCTCCCGCACCGTGCCCTTTGTCTCAAAAGCAACCGGCGTGCCCATGGCCAAGATTGCCGCGCGACTTATGACCGGACGCAAGCTGCGCGAGTTCCTTCCGGAATATATCGAGCGCGGCGCGGACCTCGACACGGGCCGCTACTTCTACGTGAAATCGCCAGTCTTTCCCTGGTCGAAGTTTCCTGGCGTCGACACGGTTCTTGGTCCCGAGATGCGCTCCACCGGAGAAGTCATGGGCATCGCCGATAATTTCGGCGAAGCCTTCGCGAAGGCGCAAATAGCCGCCGGCCAGCAACTGCCGACGAAGGGTACGGTTTTCGTCAGCGTCACCGACCACGACAAGCCGCACGTCGTCGAGGTCGCGCATCGCTTCGTCGACATGGGATTCAAACTAGTGGCCACGCATGGCACGGCGGATATCCTGGAAGAAGCCGGCTTGGCGGTTGAGCGCGTATATAAGGTGAAGGAAGGCCGCCCCAACGCGGTGGACCTGATCAAAGCCGATCGCATTCAGTTGATCGTCAACACGCCACATGGTCCCGACCCCTACTTCGACGAGAAAGCGATCCGCCGCGCCGCTGTCACCGGCCGCATCACAACCATTACGACGCTCTCCGCCGCCCGAGCCGCCGCGGAAGGTATCGCCGCCCTGCAGCGCGGAGAAGTACGCGTGCAAGCTCTGCAGGCGCTGCATGCGGAGCGCGTTACTGCAAAATAACCTTGCATGACCCGAGCCGCATTCATCATCGCCACCGTGCTCGGTCTTCCCATCCTCATCGCCGCCGCCGTCTTCGGTCCGGTAGCCTTTGATCTTGTTTTTCATCGGCGGCCGCCGGAGCGCTTCCTGATTCCCACCGAATACAGTGGCTGGGTGCGCGTCGATTTCCGCCAGAAAGACGCGCCGCCATTGCCGATGGAAGATGGCCGCCGTCTGCTCAGGCTCAATGCACAGGGAGCGCTGCAAACTTCTGCCGATCCCCAGCCTGGCCACGGCAGAGACGATTTTTTCTACTATTCGGGCGACCGCCGTACTTCGCTTTCTAACGCTGGTGTTTGCAAAGGCGGCATGGTCTGGCAAATTGAGACCATGGTGGACGACCGCACTTCGACACCGTTTGAACGCTTCTTCGTTGGGACGGAAGCTCAGTATCGCCACGAAGTCGACCCCACCGGCAAAGAGCCCGCCTGCGAGTGAATTCGATGTTCCGCGACTGCTTCGCCGGCCGAAGCCCACGCTACGTTCAGGATGACAAAATTGAGCGCGAAGCCTGATAATTTGAGTCCAAGGGTACTTGCGAACGACCAACGACGAACGACCAACGACTAGTAACTATCAACTGGGGTTCACCATGCTCTTATCCGGAATCTTCCCGCCCATCACGACGCCCTTCTATCCTGATGGCGAGGTCTACTATAAAAAGATCGAATCGAACGTCGAGCGCTACTCGCGCACGCCGGTAGCCGGCATCGTGGTGCTCGGCTCAACTGGCGAAGCCATTTTTCTTTCTGACCAGGAACGCCGAGACGTATTGAAGACGGCGCTCGCCGCCACCGCGCCCAGCAAAGTCATGATCGCAGGCACGGGCGTAGAGTCTGCACATGGCACGTTACAGCTCACCGAGTACGCCGCCGAACTCGGCTACGACGCCGCCCTGGTTCGGACGCCGCACTACTACAAGAAACAGATGCTGCCGGCGAATCTGCTCGCCTTTTATCGCACGGTAGCTGACCGGTCCGCGCTCCCAATCATCATCTACAACTTCCCGCAAGCCACCGGATACGACATGCCCGCCGATCTAGTGATCGAACTCGCCGGCCATCCCAACATCGTCGCCATCAAGGAATCGAGCGGCAACCTCGACAAAGTGAAACAGCTGGTCGAGGGTACGCGTCAAGTAAAGAGGCAAGCCACAGTGACCGAGACCTTCGAGGCCGTGACGCCGCGCATGCTGAAGGCCGCCGCTGCCGAAAACGAGAAGCAGAGCAGGGAACTGGTCAGCGTCGCCTCGCTCATGGGTTCCGCCGAGTCGATGGAGAGACGCGCGCCCCCGCCCGTCCACGAAGACACGGGCACGAAACCTTCATCCTCTGCGGTGACCGTGGTAGGAAAATTGAAGACGCGGCAGAAAGAAGTCGGCTTCCAGGTCATGGTCGGCGCCGCCCACCAACTCGAACCGTCACTTGCATTGGGAGCGGTCGGAGCCATTCTCGCCTTCGCCTCTCCCGCGCCCATGGCATGCTATGAAATCTACGCCGCGTTCAAAGACGGAGGCAACGAGCTCGCCCGCGAAAAGCAAGAGGGCCTGAGACTGGCTGCCCAGCACGTGGTTGGTGACCTCGGCATCCCCGGCGTGAAGTACTCCATGGACCTCAACGGGTACTTTGGAGGCCCGTCGCGGCTGCCGTTCCTGCCGCTCTCCGGCGAACAAAAATCAGAGATCGAGAAGTTGATGGCGGGAATCAAGAGCTAAGCGACCTCGAAAAATTGTTACCGCACACCGTAAGAGCCAGCTAAGAACTCTGGCGGACCGGAGCGAACTGGTCATTGCTGTTCCGCTGCTCCTGTGCCACAATCCCGTGCATGCGCTGGTTTCTTCTACCGCTACTTTCCCTTGCCTTACTATGTACTTCGGCACATGCCACGAAAGAGAAAGATGGCTCTAGAGATCAGGGTGACGCGGGCATCGTCATGTTCTGGCCGAACCAGGACAATGCGATCCTAAAACTGACGTTCTCACGTTTTCAGAATATGGGAACCTACGGCGGACAGATGACCCGGGTTTCAAACGTAGTCGTTCAAAATCTTTCCACCAAGCTGATCCCCAAGGCGTCGTTCAGCGTGGCGTTGCTCGACAAGGATCGAGTACGCGTCGGCAACGGCAACCTGGTGATTGACGACCTCAATGCAGGCGAGTCGGCCAAGGTCCAGTTCCAGTTCCAATGCGAATCAGCCGGTGCGCCGGTGTCAATTTCCGCACGCAACAACGGCGGCGTGCCCGTGTCGCTGAAAACCATTCCCATGACAGTAATCTCCGTGCCCGCGGGAGCAAGTCTTAAGGTTGACGACAAGGACGAAGGATTAACGCCCGCAAAAATCAATGTCGGAGTCGGGACGCACCAGTTGGAACTGAGGAAGGAAGGTTTTGCGGTCGGCACCACGCCATTGGAGGTGGCACCGGATGAGGCCCCTGGCGGCAGCATTACCATCACGCTCGGCGGACTCACTGACGATACCATCGAGCTTCGGGACGGCTCGATTCTGACGGCCAGTGTGCTGTCCATGACCTTGGAGTCGGTTGTGATTGAGGTTAACGGTCAACGCCAAACGTTGGACCGCAACCGTGTTAAGAAAATCTTTCTGGTCGAGCGAACCGTGACCCCCATAGGAACCGCTCCGCACTTGCCGGGGAAGAAGCAAGGTACGACTACTTCATCGACTCCACATCCCTAGCAGGCCGTGTCGAAGGTGGGAGCAGGGTCCTGCGGCATCACATCCTCTTGTGATCGGGGTCATAAAGCCCTATAATTAGAACGAACGTTCGAACATATGGCCAGTTTGTCCGCAACCCGCGCTTCCCGTAGTCCCAGCAAAGCATCCAGCCGTGGGTCCGCGACCCGCTTCGACCGCCGCCTCGGACACATTCTCGATCACGCCACTGAAGTCTTCTGCGAAAAGGGATACGAAGGCGCCTCCATGCGCGATCTGTCCCGCGCCACCGGCATGTCGCTGGCCGGGCTTTATTATTATTTCGAGTCTAAAGAGCGCCTGCTGTTCCTGATCCAGAAGCACACATTTACTACAATTCTCGAAAAGCTCAAAGCGCTGCTGGAGAATGTCACGGACCCCGAGCAGCGGATTCGCTTCTTCATCCTGAATCACCTCCAGTATTTTGTGAGCAATCAGCAGGGGTTGAAAGTGCTCTCTCATGAAGACGAGTCTTTAAAGAACGGACTGAGCTCCGAGATCGCCGGCATCAAGCGCGAGTACTACCGCATTTGCCTCGAACTGATGGAAGACCTTCGGCGCAAGCGGGGCCTCGATTTCAACACACGCACGGCGGTGATGAGTCTGTTCGGCATGATCAACTGGATCTACACTTGGTATAACCCGCGGGTCGATGGCAACGCCGAAGCGCTCGCGGAGCGCATGGGCAATATCTTTCTGACGGGGATAACATCAGGCGGCTCAGGACGTAAGAACCGGAAACTAGTTTCAGGGCAGTCATCCCGACCCTGAGCGAAGCCGAAGGAGAGGGATCTGTAGTTCGCCGGCAGCATCGAACGGCCGGCTACATTGGGTTTTTAAGGAGCAATTTATGGCGACCACGACGCAGCCGGCCACCGGCGAAACCACCAAGCAGCTCATCAACTACCGCACCGATGCCGGCGTGGCCGTGATTGAGTTGAACGATCCTCCGGCGAACACTTACACCTACGAAATGAACCGCCAGCTCGACGAGGCCATCCTCAAGGCGCGCATGGATAACGATGTGCACGTCATCGTACTTACGGGCGTGGGCGATAAGTTTTTCTCCGCCGGAGCAAACATCAAGATGCTGGCGTCGGTCGATCCGACGTTCAAGTATTACTTCTGCCTGCACGCGAATGAAACGCTGCTGCGGCTGGAGCATACGCCGAAACTTGTGATCGCGGCGATCAACGGTCATTGCGTTGGCGGAGGCCTCGAGATCGCAATGGCCGCCGACCTCCGAATTGCCCGCAAAGACGCCGGCAAGATCGGACTTCCCGAGGTCAACCTCGGCGTGCTACCGGGCACCGGCGGCACGCAGCGCCTTTCGCGTCTAGTGGGAAAGAGCAAGGCCATAGAACTGATGATCACGGGCAATACGTTCTCTTTCGAAGAGGCGCAGGAGTTTGGCATCGTGAACGACATCTTCGAGCGCGATGGCTTCATGGAAAACATCATGGAGTACGCGCGCCAGTTCACGCCGCCGAACAAAGCGGCGAAGGCTGTGGGGCGCATCAAACGGGCCGTTCAGACTGGGTGGGAGATCCCAATGGAATCGGCCTTGGCGGTCGAGCGCGAGAATCAGCAGATTCTGTTCCAGAGCGATGACGCCAAAGAAGGACTGGCCGCCTATGTGGAAAAGCGTCCGGCGGTATTTACCGCGAAGTAAGAGCAAGAGCTTGAACCACAGGGAGCACAGAGGTTCACAGGGAACACCCTGTGGTTTTTCCCTGTGAACCTCTGTGTCCCCTGTGGTTAAGAATTTGAGGTCCCATGCCAGGTAAAGTAGCGAAAATCGGAAACTTCAGCGACTGGGTCGGTCTCTTCAACGAGTGGCGCAAGGAAGTTGGCGTCGACAAAGACGATGTTGAGGCCTTCCACTTCGATACGCTCTACGGAGCGATCGAAACCGGAGAAATCCAGTTCGGTTCCTACAAGGGTCGCAACAAGTGGGAGAACCTTCGCCAGGTCCCCACGCAGCAGATGCGGGACGCGCTCATGAACATGATCATCTACCAGGGCGATACCGAATTTGCCAGCGTTGAACAACAGCGCAATTTATTTGCAACCGCGCCCACGGAATATGATCGTCGCGCCATCACCCGCGTCATGATCGAAGAGATGCGCCACGGATGGCAGATGTGCGCGCTGCTGATCGACTTCTTCGGGTCTTCCGGCAAACTGGAAGCGCAGAAAATGCTGGAGCGCCGGGCGTTCGAAAACAAGCGTCTGCTCGGCACCTTCAACGTCGATGTCGATAACTGGCTGGACTTTTTCACTTACACCGATTTCGTCGACCGCGATGGCAAGTTCCAACTTCAGATGCTGAAGTATTCATCGTTTGCGCCGCTCGGACGCTCGACGTCATACATGCTGCGCGAGGAAGCTTTCCATATGGGAACCGGCCACGATGGACTGCGCCGGGTGGTCGAGGCGGGCGTGATCCCGCGATGGCTCCTGCAGAAATATTTGAACAAGTGGATATCGAGTTCATTCGATCTCTTTGGTACAGATCATTCTTCCTCGGCACACTGGGCCTACGTCTGGGGAATCAAGGGCCGGTACGACGAACTGGGGAACGACAAGGCCGCCGATCTCGACGACCTGAACGATTACAGCCGTCACCTCTATCGGCAGGAAGTTGCGGGATTGGTCGAGCGGCTGAACACGTTCCTGACGCCAGTCGAGAAGAAGTTCTACACGCCCGACATCCGCTTTAACCGCAGCATCGGACAATGGACAGGGCAGAAGTACCACTGCGAGACCGGCGAGCCGTTGGACGACCGCAGCTACGAGCAGCACTGCGAAGAGAATCTTCCCAGCGCGAAAGATAAAGACCTGCTGCTCGACATCATTCGAAACGAAAAGAAGTGGATCAAAGAGAAAGAGGGAGCGCGTGATCCGCTGTCCACCATTGGCGAGCCTCGGAAGCAAGCCATCAACATTTAGCCCGTGTGGGGCGGGCACTCTTGCCCGCCAGAACTGAACCTGCCACGGAGGCGCTGAGTCACGGAAAAGAGGCAGGAAAAGATTGTTTTCGCACTGCCCTGTGTACCTCTGTGCTCCCTGTGGTAAAGATTTCTATCGGAGTTACCACCGAAGATGGCTACCGCAGCCGCAAGTCGAGTTGAAGTAGATGTCACGGTGCCTATCGGCCGTGTCGCCCTGAACAACCCTCCGCTCAATGTTATCGACCTCCCGATGATGCTGGAATTGCAGCAGGCACTTGGGGAAATCGAATCCCGCACCGACATCTCGACAATTCTCTTTCAAGGCAACGCCCGCGTCTTCTCCGCCGGTGTGGACATCAACGCCCACATCCCCGAGCAGATTCACGAAATGCTCACAAGCTTTCACGCGGTGATCCGCACCATCGTGGCCTCGCGCAAAGTCACGATTGCCGCCGTCCGCGGCGCCTGCTTCGGCGGAGGCGCGGAACTCGCCGCCGTCTGCGATATGGTTTACTCCACTCGCGATGCCAGTTGGGGATTTCCAGAAATCAAGCTGGGATGCTATCCGCCGGTCGCGGCCGTGGTGCTCGCCACGCTGATCGGTCAAAAGCGCGCCGCCGAACTCATCCTCACCGGACGCCAGTTTACTGGAGACGAAGCCGCGGCGATGGGCTTGGCGACCCGATCTGTGGCGGCTGAGGAGCTCGAATCGGTTGTCGAGCGAACGCTTACTGAACTCCGCCAACTGAGTCCCGTCGCGCTCGCCCATGCCAAGAAGGCGATTTACGCGTGGGATGCGATTCACTTTGACAAAGGGCTGGCCCGAGCGGAGAAGATTTACCTCGAAGAACTCATCTCGACCGCAGACGCGCGTGAGGGTATCATTGCCTTCCTCGACAAACGACCACCGAAATGGACAGGCAAATAGACAACGCGAAGGGTAAAGCAGGGACGGTGGTCGAAACGAAGACCGGGGCGAAGCAGCCGTCGGCCTACCGTTCCGGCCACCTGATGTGCCGCACGCCATTGTGGGGCGTGGCCGGTTTCCTCGGTTGCGCCTACTTCGCGTGGGTTTCGTTTAGCCGCGTCACACGCGGCAACTACGACTGGCCGCACGACTTCTGGACCGCCGCCACCTACATCGTGTGGATCCTTCTGCTGGCCGGCCTGGCGCTCGACACGCGCTGCCTGCGCGAGCGCGTGTTCTTCGGCCTGCTCGTCATCAATTTTGTGGTGGGCTGTGGTTTGACGCTGTGGAGCAACGTTCCGTCCGCCGACGTACGAACCGCTCGAATTGGAACTGGCGCGCTTTGGGCAGTGGCCGCGCTGGCGAGTCTGACTACGCTGGGAAGTGCGGCGGAGCTTCGAAAGAATGGGGCGAAATAGTGCTGCGGACAGCTTGGTCCTCCTGAGACCTGATACCTTACAGCTGAGACCTTAAAATATGGACTTCGAAATCTCTCCCGGGCAGGTCAAGTCGCTGCAGAAGAGCGGGGAAACATTTACGCTGCTCGATGTTCGCGAGTCGTGGGAATACGAAGCCTCCCACATCGAAGGAGCAAAGCACATCCCGATGGGCGACGTTCCGACGCGTGCTCATCAGGAACTCGACCCCGACAATCACATCGTCGTCATGTGCCATCACGGTGTGCGCTCCTTGTCGGTCACCAACTGGCTCCGTCAGCAGGGATACGAAAAAGTTCAATCCATGCGCGGCGGCATCGATGGCTGGGCGCGGACGGTGGATCCGAAAGTGCCGTTGTACTGAAAGCAGCCCTTAGCACTTAGCTGTTAGCGCTTAGCTAAACCAAAAACTTTGCCTGAGCGACAAGCAGCGAAACTGGCCACCGACCACTGGCCACCCCACTGATGATGATCACCGACTGCCACATCCACATCGAGCCGGTCGAACTCATCAAGCCGCATGCGCTGGAACTGATCAAGCGCAAGCGTGCCAATTTCGATGAGATCGCCGAATATTGCCGCTCGCCCAAGGCCTTCCTCAAGTATCTGGATCGTTGCGGCGTTGACCGTGCAGCACTGATCAACTACGTTGCGCCCGAGGTGATGGGCTTTACGCCCGCGGTCAATCAGTTTGTCGCCGACTACACGAAGCACGATCCCAAGCGCCTGATCTCTTGTGGCAGCCTGCATCCGCGGCACACCACCAACATCTTGGCGGATGTCGAGCACATCCTGCGTCTCGGCCTTCGGATGATAAAGATCCATCCGCCGCATCAACTTTTGTTTCCGAACGACTATCTACACGGAGTGAAGGAACTGGAAATTATCTACCGGGCGGCCGAGGCCAATGGAATCCCGGTCATGTTCCACACGGGGACGTCGATCTTTCCCGGCGCGCGCAATAAATACGGCGACCCCATCTATGTTGACGATGTCGCGGTCGATTTCCCCAAGCTCAAAATCCTGCTGGCGCACGGCGGCCGCCCGCTCTGGATGGACACTGCGTTTTTTCTCCTCCGGCGCCACCCGAACGTCTATCTCGACATCAGCGGCATTCCTCCGAAAACGCTGCTGAAGTATTTTCCGCGGCTCGACGAGATCGCCCACAAGACGCTATTTGGCACCGACTGGCCAGGTCCGGGCGTTCCAGACGTCAAGCAGAATCTTGAGGAATTCAAGGCGCTGCCCATGAGCGAAGAGATGCGGGAGCAGATCCTGAGCAAGACCGCGGCCTCACTCTGGCCGGAATAACCGGGGACGGGTTGAGCCGAGAACAAAGACCTTGAACCACAGGGGACACAGAGGTTCACAGAGGAACAACCACGGAGGTTCTTTCCCCCGTGCGCCCCTGTGTGCCCCTGTGTCCTCTGTGGTAAAGATTTTGGTGTCCGATGCCGAAGCGCCAAGGTAAGCGTTCTATTCGCCCGCCGCCTTGCCTGCCGCTTTCGTGCCGGTCAGTTCATTGACCAGACCGTCGGCGCCGTAAATGTTGCGCAGAGCTTCGATGATCCCGCGCGAATCGACATGCACCGCCCTTGACTGACGGTCGTCATAATAGAAGCTCAAAACCAGCGACTGAATGTTCCCGTCGAAAATAATTCCAACTACTTCGCCCGCCTTGTTCACGGTCGGGCTGCCCGAGTTGCCGCCGATGATGTCCGCGGTGGAAACATAATTCAGTGGCGTCTGGAGATTGAGTTTCGACTTCATCTTCAACCAACTGCCGGCCAGATCGTACGGAGACTTGCTACCGTGCTCCTCGGCATGTTGGAAGGCGCCGCCGAACGTGGTGAAGTACGGAATCTTTTTGCTGTCTTCCTCATATCCCTTCACCGTGCCGTAACTGAGGCGCAGCGTGAAAGTCGCGTCCGGAGGCTGGGTAAAGCCCGTCTGGGCAAATCGCACCCGAGCGATAGCCGCTCCGTCGCGCCGCGCCACCGCATCCACCTCGTCGTCGAAGCGCTTGCGCACCGCCCGTGCCTCGGCATCCACGTTGCGCATCAGGACGATCAGCGGATCCGTACTCGCATCCACCGCGGCTTTCCCGCCCTCATACAGTTGCTTGCGGACCGCCACATCCTCCAGCTTGGTACCGGCGATCAGCGCCTTGGCAGCCTCTTCCGGAGGCCTGCCGTTGAGCGACGCTTTCACGGCCGCATCGTCCGGTCCCAGCCCTTCCTGCATCTGGGCCAGGGAGAGAGCCAAGGTCGCGGTGTCAAGATTCTTGTAGACGGGAGCCGAGCTGAACAGCTCCTGCTCCAGTGAGGGCAAGCCAGAATCACGATACTCGCGCAGACGGTCGCCGTTAGGTTTCGGCTTCTCCTCGCCGGCACGCACCAGAGTCCGGGCGAAGAACATCAGGTCCGAGCTGAACCCACGCATGCGCTCGACATACGTAAGCGGATCATAAATTTCCCGGTTCACCTTCACGGCGTTGGAAATCTCGCTCCAGGGATTAGGCTCGCCCGGATGCTGATCCATGTAAGCCTTCTCCCGCTCGCGCTCCGCCGCGTTTATCCGCGACATCGCGGCCACATCCTGCAACCCTCCATACTCGCCGGTAATCGCCTTCTGCGAATTCTGCAATCCGAAGATGTCTTCTTGAGCGATGCGCGCGTTCTCCGCCGACTCCGCGCTGAATTTCTGGAGCATGGCGATACGCTGCTTGTAGTTCGCGAGGCGCCACGGAAAGTCCACATTCTTCAGAAACTGTAGTTGTGCCACCGTTTTCAGACGATCCGTGTTTCCCGGGTGTCCCGAAACGAAAATCAGATCGCCATCTTTTACGCCGACTTTCGACCATTGCAGGTAGTTGTCGAGATGGACCGGCTTGTCGTTCTCGTAGACACGGAAGAAGGTGATGTCCAGGTCATAGCGTGGGAAAGTGAAGTTGTCGGGATCGCCGCCGAAAAATGCGGCTTCAAATTCCGGCGCAAATACCAGGCGCACATCGGTGTACTTCTTGTATTTGTAGAGGTTGTAAACCTCGCCCGAGTAGAGCGTGACCACGTCGCAGCGCAGGCCGGTCGAAGTTGCGCAGTCTTTTTCGATGGCGCTCATGGCGGAGCGCTGTGCCTGGCCAGCGTCGGCGGCCGACATGGCAGTCGTGGCGGCGGCTTTCACTTTCGCGGAGACGTCGTCGATGCCGACCAGCACGTTCAGCTCAAGGTCGGGACACTTGGCCTCTTCCGCCTCGGTCTTGGCGTAAAAACCGGTCTTCATGTAGTCGTGGCCGGAGGTGGCGAGTTTCCCGATGCAGTCGGCGCCCACGTGATGATTGGTAAATGCCAGGCCGTCGGCCGACACGAAAGAACCCGAGCCTCCATTATTAAAGCGCACCGACGACAGCCGGAGGTGGTCAAGCCATTGCTGCGTCGGCAAAAAGCCGTATTGCTTCTGGACCCGATCCTTCGGGAAGGCGTTGTATAGCCACATGCCCTCGTCCGCGAGCGCCAGGGGCGTTGCCAGGCTCAGGATGAGGCCGAGAATGAGCAGTCTTGTCTTCATGAACTTCTCCGGGTGGTTTTGGAATTTCTGTCAGCGACACTTGTTCCAGCGGCAAACTGTTTATTCTACGCCGCGCGCTCTTTTCAGGCCAACGGCCTGAACACCTCCGCCAACTTTTCCCAAGCGCAGGGAAACCAGCATCGCCAATTCCCGTGCGCAATTTCTTGCACTTTTCATCAACGCGGCAATCCTAACGTTTGTCCTTGACTTTGGTCTGGGTAAATAGTTCAATGCGGCCC
>Ga0193751_1000611_pt1 | contig 26221 bp, 23 predicted proteins | sample L1c2metaG_FD_143050 | JGI IMG/M metagenome (GOLD analysis project Ga0193751, IMG submission 143050) | Soil microbial communities from a riparian zone of the East river system, Colorado, United States - L1c2 | ecosystem: Environmental > Terrestrial > Soil > Riparian zone | place: USA: East River... | reverse complement strand
TGGACGAAAACAAATATCCCAAAGGCGTCAAGGTTTCAGATGCACAGATCGCCGCCGTCAATCTGTCCCGCCATGCGTTCCACGGCGACTGGAACTACACGATCTCGCCAACCCGAAAAAATCCTCGGCAAAAGATTAATTGACTGAGTTATTTATGGACATGCCCTTAGAAGCGAGGCCGCCCGATAATGCTGGCCAGCACACCATGTCGCGCTTCGCTCAACGCAAGTTTGTGCGCCGCTGCCGTCGGGGTCATGGGCCCGGTCCACGTCCCTCTCGCGTTGGCAAAGACAGGATGAAGATCCGATGCTGAGTACCGTTCGGCCCTTCGGTGTTGCAGCCGAAGAAAAGCGCGGGCGGAGGTTCTTTCTTTGCCACGCGGCGCACGAGCATGACCGAGTTTACATGGAGAATATGGGTGAATTCCTGGGGCGTCTGGGCGTGCCTTACGAGATCGTGGAATTTGAGGCACCCGGTCAAAGGCCGGAACTGCGGCAACTGCTCGATGACGCCATAGGGGTCCTCGGCCTCAATTCGCAACTCGATCATTGCTGGCTTGGAGATGAGAATTTTATCGATGCCGCCGCGCGGCAAAACGTGCCGGTCGTTCATTGGATCGTCGATCATCCGAGTGCGCGTTGGCCCGAATTCGTCCGCGCGACGGAGGAAAATTCCCGGTTTCTGTTCGTATCCGCCAGCTGCGAAGCTTATTTTCGCCGCCACGTGCTGGCAAGGGCGCGCACTGCCTGGACGGCGGGCGTCGGACCAAATTGGCGCTCCCGGCTGGACCGATCGTCATGGTGGACCTTCCGCAAGCGTGACATCGGTTGCCTCGTTGCGCTCAACTTGAAGCGGCTCGGCCGCACGATGACTGATGTGGAGGTGGAGCATAACGCGCTGGAACTGCCGGTGCGCAATGCGGTCGCAGAAGCGATCGAGCATGCTTGGCACGATCTCGACAACCCCTTGGAGATGCACCTGGAGCGGGCGCTGGCGTGGCGCCTGCTCGAGCTGTCCAATGCCGAGTTCCATCATTGCTTCAGGATCGTCGATGATACGGCGCAGATCAGGCGGCGATTGAAGATCTTCGATGTCGCATCGCGTTTTCCGGTCCTCGTTCAAACGGATACACCGCCGCAGTCGCTATTGTCTGCCGGTCTACCGACCGTGCGGACCGATGCGGAGGCGACCAGCATGCCGGCCACGATTGAGCGCATGAAATCGTGCCGTTCCGTGCTCAGCGCCAGCTTCACCAACGACATGCTGCACGACCGCATGCAAAACGCCTTGAACGCCGGGTGCGTCGCCATCATTGAGGACACCCCGATTCATCGCCGGCTGTTCAAGCACCGCGGGAACGCTTTGCTGTTTCGCTACAACGACGACAGTCTCGCAGAATGCCTCGATCTCGTCTGCCATCGCCCCTTTCGCGCGTACCGGATCGCCCGGGCTGGATTTGCGCTACGCGATCATCCCGCGATCCGCTTTGGCGGATTCCACAATGCCTTCGACCTAACGCGGGAATGATCAAAGGCCGTAAGCGCGCGAGCCGAGCCGACGCCGGGGGCTAAACTGGTTCGGTTTGATCGGCAAGCGCAGGTTCGCCCGCCGCTCACTAGAGGCCGAGGCCAAAGTAATCTACAAGGTGCATGCCACATATTCGACTGCCGCCGATCCTCCAGGCTTCTGTGCAGGGAATATCGTTCCGCCAAAGGCGTGTAACATCCGTCACCGCTCCGCTGGAGCGAACGTCCCAGCGGTACGTCATTGACCGTGCCACCCACTACCCGAAGGAGCGTGTGGCGGAGTACAGCAACGCCATATGTCTTATGATCCATGTCTTATGATCCGCGCCGCCGCGATCGGCCAGCGCGCCGGATTTCTCGATTTGCGCCCCGCCATTCGTACCGCCAGCGGCCGCGACATGCTTCATGGCCTTCGTGATTTCAAACACTTCAACAGAAAAGGAATGGAAGTGCTGGGGCAAGCGGTGGCTGAGCGGATCAACCGACCGCTGGCACAAGAACCATGTTCGCAAAGCGCCAATTGAGAGGCAACGGTCGCGTTACCAACCGATCGCCCAGGCCAAATGACCGCAGCGGGCATAAAGGCTTTCCCCGTCCGCGCGATAGCCAGAGCGCTTGTCCGAACTGATTGCTAGCACTGCCGACCTATTTACGTTTGCCCGGCTGGTGCGGTTTGCGGAGGCGAACGCCTGCCCCTCCCCCGTTCTCGTCGATGAATTCGACACCGGCCCGCTTTAGCACAGTCTCTATGGTGGAAAGTGTTTCCGGATCACCGGCGTATCGGCCGACCTCAATATTCGTAATCGTGTTGCGGTGCAGACCGGTCGCTTGAGCGAGGTCCCGCACAGTCCAATTCAGAGCGGCCCGGGCCATTCTGACTTGTGCACTTGTCACAGCCACTGTATTGTGCTATTGTCACATGTGCAGTTGACACATGTATTCACTAGCACAGTAAGATGGAGGTTGTCATGCCCGAAGCCTATGTTAGCGTTCCCAAGGATCACGTGCGTTCAAATCCGGACCGCCGCAATTTCATCGGGGGCTCCGACGCCCGCATTATCATGGGCGCCGATGAAGGCGCCCTGCTGCGCCTTTGGCTGGAGAAGCGCGGCGAGGCCGAACCCGAGGACCTGTCCGGCAACCTCATCGTCCAGCTCGGGTCAGTGACCGAGCCGCTTAACCGTCTCTGGTACGAGCGCAATACCGGCCAGGCCATCAAGGACGTCCAACGGCGGATTCGCCATCCGGTGAACCGATGGATGGGAGCGACGCTCGACGGCGTGGTCCAGGGCACCGGGGCGGTCTTCGAGGCCAAGTTCATGCTGCCGTGGTCGTTCTCGGAGGAAGCGGCAGCCGAGAAGCACATGGCCCAGGTCCAGCACAACATGTGGGTCGTCAATGCCAAGATGGCGGCGCTCTCGATCATCACCGGCGGCGGCAAATGGGTCGAGATCGCTCTTTCCGCCGACCCGCTCTACCAGCACCTACTCCTAACCGCCGAGAGGAAGTTCTGGCGCTGCGTCGAGACCGGCGAGGCCCCTCGGCTGTTCGGAGTCGATCCACCCCGGCCGCGCATTGCTGCGGTCCGGATCGTCGACATGAGCACCTCGAACTCCTGGGCCGACCTCGCATCCGTCTTCCGCAACACGCGTCAAGCCTTTCTGGACCATGAGCAATCCAAGGCTGAACTCAAGGGCCTGATGCCCGAGGATGCCAAAGAGGCGTTCGGCCACGGCCTCCGGGCGAAGCGTTCGAAGTCCGGGGCGGTGAGCTTCGACCTCATCGAGGGCGCCCATGCACCGGTCCAGTGAAACGATCGGCGCGATTGCCGCAGCGCTCGCCAAGGCGCAGGCCGAGCTCACCAACCCGGAGAAGTCTCTCAGCGCGACGATCCGATCGCCATTCCCGCGGGAAAACGACCGGACCTTCCGCTATGCCCCGCTCTCAAGCGGGCTCGACATCGTGCGCAAGAGCCTGGGCCGGCATGAGATCGCGACGGTGCAGACGACGGCGATCGACACGGAAGCCGGGCTGATCCGCCTGACCACGGTCCTCGCCCATGCGTCCGGCGAGTGGGTGTCGTCCGACTGGCCGGTCTGCCCGCTCAGCGACACCGCCTCACCGCATCGCATGGGAGCGGCACTGACCTATGCCCGGCGCTATGCCCTCTTCACCTTGGTCGGGATCGCCGGGGAGGATGACCTCGATGCCCCTGACCTGAATGCCCGGCCGAGCCCCGCAGGTGCGCTCAACGGCTCGCGGGGTCTCGTGGCGACGGCCGAGCCCGAAGCCCGTGTACCGCCTTGGCGCCCCGCCGCCAACGGCAACGACGCGCGGCGCCGGATGCTCGAGCCGGATGCCTCGGCGGCCCTGCGTGATGAACTCCTGGCCGGGCTCGCAAGCGTCCAGGGGGCGGATGCGGCCGCCCAATGGGCGCACGAAACCCTTGCGGTAAAGAACACCCTTACCGAAGCCGACGCCCGCCTGGTCGAGCAAGCCTTCGCGCTTCGCCTGGCGTCGTCCTCAGAGTCGGGGGACGAGGCGATGAACGCGACGGTGTCGCCGCCGCACGCCGTTACCGGTGCCGCCGGCGAGTACGAACCGCACTCCCCTGCCTTTGAGCCCAGCGCCCCCGACGGCCGCCTGGCAGCCGACGGCCCCGGCGGCATCGACAAGAGCGCGCTACCGATCGGCGCCCCCCGCCGGCACCGCGACAGGGCGCACCTCAGGCTCGTCGCTGCTCAACCGTGTCTCGTGTGCGGCCGGCGACCGGCGGACCCGCATCACGTCCGCTTTGCCCAAAGGCGGGCGCTCGGCCGCAAGGTGAGCGACGAGTACGCAGTGCCGCTCTGCCGCAGCCACCACCGCGCACTCCACCGCTCCGGCAATGAACTGCGCTGGTGGGAGACCGCCGGCATCGACCCGCTCAAGATCGCCCGCAAGTTATGGAAGCGATCGCTGTTGAACCGTGGGCCCCTGACCGTGCGAACGCGACGGCGCAACCAAGCGGACCCGGTACCGGTCGTTGCCCAAACCGCCGCGGCCGAACCGAGCGTCAACATACCCGCTGCGGGGCATGCGCCCGACCCACAATGACCTCGCACAGGCAATTCGAAGCAAACCGTCGCAACGCGCGCATTAGCACCGGTCCGAGGACCGAGGAGGGCAAGCGGCAATCGCGGCGCAACGCGTTCCGCCACGGCCTGACGGCGGAAACCGTCATCGAGCTTCTCGAAGACATTGAGGATTACCAAGCGTTCGAGGCAACCATCATCGCGGACTACGACGCGCGCACTGCGGTCGAGCGCGAACTCGTTCTGCGGTTGGTATCCCTGTTGTGGCGCATCCGCCGGGCGACCGCGATCGAAACCGATCTTCTTCGCATCCAGGCTGAGATCCTGCGCGATCGCCGAAATGCATGCGAGCCGGCGACCCAATCTGAGCCCACCTCGCATAACGGCGTGTACCGCTTTCTCAAGGCGGCCACCCGTCCTGACCTCGGCAATTCGGGAAGGGGTTCCTACAACGATCACGTCCCGTTTGCCGGCGATCCATACGACCAGCCCGATGCTTCTTCGCCGACGTCGGTCAGCTCATCACGAGGATTAGCGCATTGTTTCATGCGTCTCGCCAACCTCGACAACGGGGTGTTCGAGCGCCTTGGACGATACGAGGCTGCGCTGTGGCGGCAAATTGTGCAGACGCTGTTCGCACTGCAACCACTGAGGCACCGACAAGATCGCTTGGGATAATCTTTCAGCCATGTTGCATTCTTGCGACCAATCGCTTTCCCGGCTAACCGATCTTGCGTTGCCAAGTTCCTGACGGCGATGGACGCGGCGCGCCGTTTCAGCCATTCAACCAGCTGAACATTCCGGATGAGTCCGTCCCGGTCGCAGTCGTGACGGCCGCAATGCCGTGTCGTCTGCCCGCCGCGTCCATTGATGTTAAATGGCTTCGTTTCGCAGAATTGCCGGGCAATGAACGTCTGGTGCAAAGCAGGGCAACAAAATATCGAAACTGGATACCCCTAAAGCGGAACTCCATGCGCTGACTCACGATGTCGCAAAAGGTAGAGTCGAGGATGGGCGCGGTAGCTTGGGCCATTCGGCAACGCCCCGTTTCCCATCCCCGCTCATCAAACCGAACGTGCCGATTTCCGGCATTCCGCTTTCCGACTGGCTTCATCGAGAGACACACGGGGAGTGAACCAACCGCGCGCGGAGTCTGCACGGTGGGTAACTCTCCTTCGTCCCTCAACACAGCAACCTCGGACGGCGCCTGTCCTTGATGGTGTTCTCAGGCTCATCGCCGTCCGCCGGATCGCTCAGCCGCCCAAGGCGACCTTTGTCACGAGGCTCCGGCCCTTCCGGTCACCCGGCCGAGCCGCTCGTCAGCTACCGGATCAATCGACAACTCTCCGGGTGGAATCCTCCTCCACTGGTGATCCGCGCCTTCGGGGCGCACTGCCAGAGGCGGACATTCGACAGGTATCCGGTGCCGAGAATCTCCGGCAGACCTTCGAGCACGCGCCGGCCGACGGTGGGTCACGGATCTGGCGCGGCGATTCGGCGTGTGTCGTGAGGCCCTTGCTGTACCCCCGAGGGGGCGCGCGCCTGCGAGCCAATGTCACGACGGCAGCGCCGAAATGCTGAGGCTCTCCGCGGCTTTTCCCGCTGATGCTGCTCCCACATTCGGACGTAGGCGGCTTCGATGTGGCGGCGAAATCGATCGGTGTCGAAAAGCGAGCTGGTTCTCCTCCTGGCTAGCGAGCGCTGCCGCCTATAGGGCGGGGGACCTTTTTTGTTGCGCACGGAATCTAATTCAGCATCACGATCGCGGGGGGCCTGACGCGTTCCGCCACCACGTGGCCGACCTGTAGCGGCGCTCCGAAGCTGACGATGACTTTCTCCCCTAACAGCGAATCCTGCACCTCTGGCGTCAATGCGCTTTGAGTTCACGACACCCAAGGTGGGAGTCGAATGCCTGAATTAGGGCCCACTCGGAGCTGTGGGGCGCGATCAAACCTTCCACCAACGCTTGCGTCTCAGAAGCTCTTTTGTCGTGACATACGGGTCAGGTTCATCACAGGGGCCGCCTGCATCGATTGTTCCTTCCGGCAGCAAGGGCCACCTATTTCGGTCTTTGTGGGCTTCTCGCCCAAGCTTTGGTGCTCGAGATAAGTCCGGCAACTTAAATTCTAGGATGCCGGCATCCCGCTCGACATCAGTGAATTTCAGAAGCCAAGTGGGTGCAGAGAAGAGAGCGGCTGCGGATTTAGCGTCTTCTACTATCTCGAGCATTGTCAAGATTTCAGGACAAACCCAGCGTGCGCGTAAATCAGCGCGGCTGAAATTCCCCTCTTGAATCAACCGCTCAGTTTCGGTTCCAAATAAACGGTAGAGTTCATCCACCGCGCGCTCGTAAGCGTACCGAAGCGGCTCATCGATCTGGGGCTCTCCGTAAAGCGTCACCGCGACCACAGCCCCGGAGTGTATTCTCGCGTAGAATGCGGGCACGGCCGCTATTAGAGCTTTTCGTAGGCGCTCTATTCTGACCCGGTCCTCGACCCGCGAGAGACGGGTTCGTAAGTGCCGAATCATGTTTCGGGACTCAGCTGTTCGATTTCTGCTTCTAAGGCTTCGATTCGTTCTCTCAAATCAGTGATATCAACGAATCGGTGAAGTCCAGCCACCAAACTCGCGACTGAGGCGCCCTTCGCGGGTGCAATTTCTCCTCCCGCCACGGCCTGGATAATCGCCGACAGAGCGCTGGCTGCCTCCTCCGCCGATCTGATCTGCGGCAAATCAATCTTGACCGGCCGGTCCTTGGGCAGGATCCGGTCGAGGAAGAACCTGAGCATTTGCGGATCGCCGCCTTTGGCGAGCTCGATCCCCTTGCGCACGAGCTCAACTTCTTCGCCGCGCAGAAGAGCCTCGGCTAGCATCGTCGACTTGTTTATAGACCCAGGCTTTCTGCCACCGTTCCCTTTGGCAAATGGGCGACCACGCGGCCGGTCGGATCGCCCTGCAATGTTTGGTCTTTCCAAAGTCATGCTTCTCGTCCTCTGTTGCCGGACGACGGTCCTCCGCGGGACTATTTAACCATGTGGGGTTGGACATTGACGGTGCAAGCTCGGGCCATAGGTAGTATGAGCTTCGCGAGAGACCACTAGTCGCATGGTTTCCCAGAGAGTGATTTAATTTCGTTAAACAACTTTAACGTGTCTATCTTTGCGTAAATCCCGCGTAAAATACGTGTGCACGGGGCAGCGCGGCGTAACCAGCGCGCAACTAGAGTGGAGGCGTTCGAATCACGGCTATCCGGATCGGCGAGACGCAGGAAGCAAGCCGGAGATCTTCAATACAGATTAGGGTTCGCATTTGGCAGAACGAACCCAAACTAGCGTGGATGGTCTGACATGGACCTAACCCTGGTATTCTTGTCCGAACCCAATAGCCCCATCAGCAGGGATGCGGCTCATGGCCGCAACGCGCCAAAGCAGACGACCGTCGCGGCAGCCAGGCGCGGACTTCCCCTTGTCTGCCGGAATGATACGGCCTAGGGAACCGGCGCGTGGCCGTCTCCCCAGGAGCGCAAGAGCGAATTGTTCGATTGGCGCGACGCCCCGATCTGGACTCCCTGGTTCAATTACCTTGGCAACCGGGCGTAGAATGGTCTATTGCGCAGCAGGCTCGGAAACAAACGATGAATGAGAAGATCAAGTCGATCGACGAATTGTCGACGATCGCCGCGCAGGCGCGCGCGGACGGCCGCAAGGTCGTGCTCGCCCACGGGGTGTTCGACATCCTGCATATCGGCCACAAGCGGCACCTCGAGGTCGGCAAGCGCAACGGCGAGCTCCTCCTCGTCACCATCACCACCGACCACCACGTCAACAAAGGCCCGGGACGCCCGGTGTTCCCCGAGCAGCTGCGCGCCGAGATGCTGGCCGGGCTGGCGATCGTCGATCATGTCGGCATCTCGCCCAACCCGGGCGCCGAATACGTCATCGAGAAGATCAGGCCCGACGTCTATCTCAAGGGCTCCGAATACAGCGCCGAGGAGAAGGACGTCACCGGGCGGATCACCACCGAGCGGACCACGGTGGAGCAGTACGGCGGCCAGGTGCTGTTCACCGAAGACATCACCTTCAGCTCCTCCAATCTCGCCAACGTGGCGCTGCAGATCTATCCGGAAGAAGCGACCGAGTTCCTCAACAAGCTGCGCCGGCGGATCAAGATCGACGACCTCACGGCTCCGCTCGATGCGTTGGCGAACAAGCGCTGCCTGATCGTCGGCGACACCATCCTGGACGAGTACATATACGTCGAGCCGCTCGGCAAGCCGTCGAAGGAGAACATCATCTCCACGCGCTACCTCGAGCGCGAGATCTTCTGCGGCGGCGTCGGCGCGACCGCCAATCTGGTGGGGCAGTTCTGCGGCTCCGCCGATCTCATCACCGTGCTCGGCGCGGCGGAGAGCCACGAGGACTTCGTGCGCGGGGCGCTCGCCCCCAAGGTCAACCTGATGCCGTTCTACCGCGAGGGCGCGCGCACCACCGTCAAGAGCCGGCTGGTCGATCCCGGGTACGTGCGCAAGCTCATCGAGGTCGCCTACCTGGTCGACGAGCCGCTTCCCGCCGCCACCCAGGCCGAGGTCAACCGCACGATCGACCGGACGATCGATCAATACGACATGGTGATCGTCAACGACTTCGGCCACGGCCTGATCGACGACGAGCTGATCGACATCCTGTGCCGCAAGGCCCGCTTCCTCGCCGTCAACGCCCAGACCAACAGCGCCAACCGCGGGTTCAACCTCGTCACCAAATATCCGCGCGCCGATTTCGTGTGCATCGACGACCCGGAGGCGCGGCTGGCGGTGGCGGACCGTTATTCGCCGGTCGGCGCCGTGGTCGAGAAGCTGCGCAAGCGCATGCAGTGCCCCAACTTCATCATCACCCACGGCCGTTTGGGGTCGGTGGTCGCCGCCGAGGGCCGCGACATCGAGCGCATTCCCGTCCTGACCAAACAGGTGGTCGACACGATCGGCGCCGGCGACGCGTTCTTCTCGGTCGCGGCGCCGCTGGTGGGCAGCGGCTGCGACCCGTTCCTGGCCGGCTTCATCGGCAACGCGGTCGGCGCCATGAAGATCCGCATCGTCGGCCACCGGCACCACATTACCCGGCCGGAAGTCGTTAAGTACCTCACCAGCCTGCTCAAGTAGGCTGGCCGCCGATCGGGCGATCATCGCGCCGGCGGCCGAGCGCACTGCCGCCTTTTCCTTGACGCCCGCGCGCGCGGTGGCATAGGTTCCGGCGGCCCACAGCGGGGACGGCAACATGCTCGACAGCGTGCGGAATTCCTACATCGACGGCTATGCCAACGCGCTTGCGACGGTTCTGCAGGACGCCGAGGCAACCGACGGGACGGGACGTCGCTTGACGACCGACGAGGTCGTCCGCTGGGCGGCCGCGACCGCGCGCAGCGTGCACGATTCGGGCCACAAGCTGATGTTCGTCGGCAACGGCGGCAGCGCCACGACGGCGAGCCACATGGCGACCGACTACAACAAGAACGGCAATCTGCGGACCCTGGCGCTCAACGATGCCAGCATGCTCACCTGCCTCGGCAACGACTACAGCTTCGCCGACGTCTTCGCCCGGCAGGTCGAGTTCCATGCGACCCGCGGCGATTTCCTGGTGGCGATCAGCTCCTCCGGCAAGTCGCCCAACATCCTCAACGCCACGCAGGCCGCACGCCGGCTCGGCTGCACCATCCTGACGATGAGCGGCTTCGATGCCGACAACCCGCTGCGCCGCGAAGGCGACATGAACGTCTATTTGCCGTCAGACCTCTACGGAATCGTCGAGATCGGACATTTGGCGATCTGTCACGCCATCGTCGACTACAGCATGGAGCAGGACGGCCGCGGGCCTGCCCGCAAGGGCGCCTGACGGCCGGCAATGCACGCAAAGAATCCCTCGCTCCAGCGCGTGATGGTGACCGGCGGCGCCGGCTATGTCGGCGCCATGCTGATCCCCGCCCTGCTCGACGCCGGCTACGGCGTCAACGTGCTCGATCTTTATATCTACGGCGAGGACGTGCTCGCCCACGTGCGCGGCAATCCAAAGCTGACTGAGATCAAGGGCGACATCCGCGACCCGCTCGCGGTGGCGCGCGCGCTGCAAGGCTGCGACGCCGTCATCCACCTCGCCTGCATTTCCAACGATCCCTCCTTCGAGCTCAATCCGGCGCTCGGGCGTTCGATCAATCTCGACGCCTTCGCGCCGCTGGTGCGCGCCAGCAAGGATGCCGGCGTCAAGCGCTTCATCTACGCCTCGTCGTCCTCGGTCTACGGCGTCAAGGACGGCGTCGAGGTCACCGAGGAGCTGTCGCGCGAGCCGCTGACCGACTATTCGCGGTTCAAGGCGGAGTGCGAGGACCTGCTCGACAAGGAGCACGAGCGCGGCTTCGTCGCCGTGACGGTGCGCCCGGCGACCGTGTGCGGATACTCGCCGCGCCAGCGCCTCGACGTGGTCGTCAACATCCTCACCAATCTCGGCTTCAACAAAGGCGAGATCTCGGTGTTCGGCGGCGACCAGCTGCGCCCGAACATCCACATCGGCGACATGGTCGATGTCTACCTGCTGCTGCTGGCCGCTCCCGCCGACAAGATCGACGGCAAGGTGTTCAACGCCGGCTACGAGAATCACACCGTCATGCAGCTCGCCAAGATGGTGCAGGCGCAGGTCGGCGACCACGTCAAGCTCGTGGTCAAGCCGACCAACGATCCGCGCTCCTATCACGTGTCCTCGCGCAAGATTCAGCAGCAGCTCGGCTTCACGCCGCACCACGCGATCGACCAGGCGGTGGGCGACCTGATCACGGCTTTCAACCGGGGAAAATTGCCCAATTCGCTCGACGATCCGCGCTACTTCAACATCAAGATGATGCAGCGCCTGAACCTTCATTAACCGGGCCGAATGACTTGGCGGCAGGACTGACGCGTTTCGACGCCCTCGTGGTCGGCGGCGACGGGCTGGTCGGCCGCGAGCTGGCAATGGCGCTGCACGCGTCCGGGCACGCGGTGCGCGCGACCTCGCGCCGGTCCGGCTCCGACGCGCTGCCGCTCGATCTCGCCGACCCGGATTTGCCCGCGCTCGGGCGCGCGCGGTTTGCCTGCGCGTTCATCTGCGCCGGCATCACCAACATGCAGGCCTGCGAGAGGGCGCCCGAGACGGCGCGGCTGGTCAACGTCGAAAACACCCTCAAGGTCATGCGCGCGCTGGCGCAGGCGGGCACCCATCTCGTTTTCCTGTCGAGCGGGCAGGTGTTCGACGGCGAGATTCCCCGGCCCGAGGAAACGACGCCGCGACGGCCGAAGACCGTGTACGGCCGGCACAAGACCGCAGTGGAAGAAGCGATCGCGCGTGAGGCCCTGCCGGCCGCGTTCCTGCGCGTGACCAAGATCCTGGCCAAGACCCCGGTCGGCATGTTCCGCACCTGGCACGACGCCCTGCGGGCCGGACAGCCGGCGGTCGCCGCCGCCAACATGACGATCGCCCCGGTCGCGGTGGAGGACGTGGCGCAGGCCGCGATGCGGCTCGGCCTGGAACGCCGTACCGGGGCCTGGCACCTCTCGTCGGCGGACGAGGTCACCTACGCCGAGGCGGCCCGAGACATGGCGCAGGCCTGCGGCCTGCCCTGCGCCCTGGTGCGGGGCGAGGACGTGACCGAGGCGCAGGTGCCGGCGATCTACCGTCACCGCCATGCGGCGCTCAACGCCGGCAAGCTTGCCGCCGCGCTCGGGTTCCCGATCCACCCGGCCGCGACGGTGCTCGCCGAGCTGTTCCGCGCCTTTCCGCGGCACGACTCCTCCGCGCGCACGCCATAGGCACCCTCTCGCAGCCATGAGAATCGGCGTCGACTTCGACAATACGCTCGTCTGCTATGACCGCGCCTTCGCGGCCGTCGGCAAGGAAGAGGGCCTCCTGCCCGGCGATTTTGTCGGCGGGAAGGACGCGGCCAAAAGCCGGCTTTACCGCGAACGGCCGGACGGCTATCTGTGGGAACGGTTGCAGGGCCTGGTGTACGGCAGCCGCATCGACCGCGCGGAACTGTACGCGGGAGCTGCCGAGTTCTTTCGCCAGTGCCGCGACCAAGCCGGCTGGCAGGTCTACATCATCAGCCACAAGACGGTGCTCGCCCATCACGATCCGCTGCGCACGAACCTGCGCGACAGCGCGTTCGGCTGGATGCAGCGGCAGGGATTTTTCGACGCGCGCGGCTTCGGCCTCGCGCGCAGCCAGGTCTTCTTCGAGGATACGCGCGACGCGAAGGTGCGGCGCATCGGCGAGCTCGATTGCCAGATCTTCATCGACGACCTGCCCGAGGTGCTCGGTCACCCGGACATGCCCGCCGCATGCCGCAAGATCCTGTTCTGCACGCAGCGTTCCGGCCCGTTCGAATGCGCCGCCAACTGGACCGAAGTCCGTGCCGCCGTCTTCCAGCGTTCCTGAGCAGGTCGCGCAAGCGGCCGAACGGCTGGCCGGGGCCGCGGTCGCCGCGGTCGAGGAAGTGCGCAAAGGCGGCAACAGCCGCGTCTTCAGGGTCACGACCGCGGCCGGCGCGTTCGCGCTGAAGAAATATCCGCCCACCGACCGGCGCGACCGCCAGGGCGCCGAGGCGCGCGCGCTCGCGTTCTTCGCGCGTGCCGGCATCGCGCAAACGCCGCGCCTCGTTGCCGCCGATTACGCCGCCCGCATCAGCCTGCTGTCCTGGCTCGCGGGAGCCGCGATGCCGCAGCTCACCGACGCCGACATCGCGCAATTCGCCGCCTTCCAGGTCGATCTCGATCGGGCGATCGATGCGCGGGCCCGCGACGAGATCGGCCCCGCCGCCGAGGCCTGCGTGTCCGGCGCGCGCATTCTCGCCCATACCCGGTCGAGGTACGCGCGGCTCGCCGCCGTGGGCGAGCGCATGCCCGAACTGCACGCCTTCCTGCAGTCGCGGTTTCTCCCCACCTTGACCGCGGCCGAGCAACGCGCGCGGCGGACCTACGACGAGCTCGCGCTCGACTTCGCGGCCGACCGGCCGGCCGCCGCCCAGACGCTGATCGCGTCCGATTTCGGTGCGCATAATGCGTTGCGCGGCGCGGACGGGCGGGTGTCGTTTCTCGACTTCGAGTATTTCGGCTGGGACGATCCGCTGACCAGCATCGGCAATTTCGTGCTGCATCCCGGCATGGAGTTGACGACGTCGCAGCGTGCCGTCTATCAGGACGCGATCCTCGCCCATTTCGGCACGACGCATGCGCAACGGCTCTCCGCGCTGCTGCCGCTGTACGCGTTGCGTTGGTGCGCGATCATCCTCAGCGACCTCCTGCCCGAGCGCCTGGCGCATCGCAGCGCCGCCAACGCCCGCATCGGCGACCAGCACGCAGTCATGGTGCGACAATTGGTCATCGCCCATCGCGTGCTGGACCGTTTGCAACCTGATCCGCATTCCCGATGAGGCCCGTATAGACATGGGATACTCGGAGCGTACGTTTCCCGACCTCGTTGCCGGCTGGCTCGACGCGGGCTGGCTCGAGCCCGGCCACCGTCTGATCGACTTCGGCGCCCAGGAATTCTACAGCAGCCCCGGCCCGACGCGCGACGCGCTGCGCGCCTTCCTGCGCGGGCGCGGCAAGGCGGACGGCGCGATCGAGGCGGCGCTCGGCCCTTCGGGCGTGCCGGAGGTCGGCGCCATCTACCGGCTGCTCGGCGTCGACTACGTCGCGATCGACGTGGATCGGGCGCATGATGCGGCCTATTTCGACCTCAATACGTTCGCGCCGCCCGCGGCATGGCTCGAGACCTTCGATTTCGTCAACAACGAGGGCACGATCGAGCACCTGATCAACCCGATCAACGGGTTCCACGTGGCGCATGAGCTTGCCCGGCCGCGCGCGGTCATCCGGCACAGCATCCCGCTGTCGGGCAATCAGCATCACGGCTTCATGTACCCGACCTTGAAGTTCTTTCATCGCCTGATCCAGGCCAACGATTACGAGCTGCTCGACGGCTGCGTGTCGCAGACGCCGGTGGAGGACGAAATCCTGCCGAAAGGATTCCGTGCCACCGGCGACCGGTCGTCGTCCGGCCGATGGCTGCATCTCGCCTACCGCAAGATCCTGACGCGCGACTTCGTCGCGCCGTACGACCATCTGCACACCCCCGCCGTCCATGTGATCGCCGCGGATCTCAGGCGCCAATTCCGGGAATATTCGGCCAGGAGGCTCGGCATCGACACTGCGCCGGCCAATCCGCGCAAGAGGCGCGCGGCCTACGCGCTGAGCGCGCTGCGGTTCGAGGCGCGTGAGATCGCCATCTGGCTGCGCCTGCGCGTCAAGCGCTTCCTGCCCTGATGCGGACAAGCGCTCGGCAAGCGCCGCGGCGCGGAAGCAATAGGCGATGGAGATCGCGGGCGGATGTCCTATACTGCGCCGGACACCTTACGTAGGAGCGAAGCGGGGTCCATGACCAGACGGATTGTTCTGAGTGCGCTCGTTTTCGTGCTGGTCGCGGCCGGTCCCGCCCTGGCCGGCCCCTTGCAGTCGGGCATCGCCGCCTACAACGCCCACGACTACCCGGCGGCCGCGCGACTGCTCCTGCCGTTGGCCGAGCTGGGCAACGCCAAGGCGCAGGCCTACGTCGGCTTGATGTACGCCAACGGCCGCGGCCTGGTGCAAGACTACATTGCGGCGGCACGCTGGTATCGCCGCGCCAGCGAACAGGGCGTCCCCGTCGCCCAGTACATGCTCGGCCTGATGTACGACAAGGGCTTCGGGGTCCCGCAGGACTACGTCATCGCCTACATGTGGCTCAACCTGGCGACTGCGCGCGCGAGCCCGCGCGAACGCGACGACTGGGTGCGGATCCGCGACGCGGTCGCCACGAAGCTGACCCTGATAGAACGCACCGCCGGCCAAAGGCTGGCCGCCGAGTGGCAGATGTCGCGGGCCGCCGGCCGGCCGCACGGCCCGCTCGAGTGAGCGTCAGCGCATGATCCCGAAAAGTGGGCACCGGTTTTCGGAAAAGATCATGCTCCAACAATAACGTAGAGCGGGATGACGATTCGAAGAAAAGTCATCCCGTTCTAGCGGCCGAACAGGGTCGCCTGCAGCAGCCAGCCGAGCCAGATGGCCGGCGCCAGGAACAGGCCGAACGGCAGCCGCGCGGTGGCGCGCATGACGTGGCCGCCCACGAGCTGGCGCACCACGTAGACCGCGAGCGCCGCCAGCGCCGCGATCTCGATCGCGACCGGGATGGTCGCCCAGTCGAGCCAGGCACCGGCGACGCCTGCGAGCTTGACGTCGCCAAGGCCGATCCCCTCCCACCCGCGCACGCGCTGGTAGAGCGCGCGCAGGGCAAGGAAGCCGAGCGCCAGTGCCGCTCCGCGCAGCAGCGCCGTGCCGATGCTCTCCAGCACCGCGCTCCACCCGTCGGGCCACGCCTCGAGCCCCGCGTTGGCGATGGCGAGCGCGAGCGCCGCCACGGTCAGCTCGTCCGGTATGATGAAACGGCGCGCGTCGATGACCGCTATGGCGAGCGTGACGAGGGCAAGGCCCGCTGCCGGCGCGCCGGCAAGGCCGGGCGCAACCGCGAGGCTCGCCGCCACGGCCGCAATTGCGACGATGCCGATGACCGCGATGCCGCAGGCAGATCGGCGCGTCAAACCCGTCGTGGTCCTGCTTACCGCACCACCTGCGGGGTCGGCGTCTCCGCCGCGCCCGGCGGCGCGACCTGGCCGACCTTGCCGCCGCGCAGCCGCGAGCGCAGCTCCTCCGCCACCATCGCCGCATCGACGCTGTCGCGGATGATCTGCGGCCGAATGAAGATGATGAGCTCGGTCCGCGTCAGCCCCTTCTCGTTGTTGGTGACGACGCCCTCGCCGATGATCGGAATCTGATCGAGGAAGGGGATGCCGTTGCGCGTGCGGTTCTGGGTTTCGCTGATCAGGCCCGCCAGCAGCACGGTCTGGCCGGTCACCACCGAGATCGAGCTCTTGACCCGGCGCTGGGAGATGGTCGGCGTCAGCGAGCCGGGCGCCGAGGCCGACGAGACGTTGCTGATCTCCTGCTCGATCTCGAGCGAAACCTTGCCGTTGGAATTGATCCGGGGAACGACGCGCAGGATGATGCCGGTGTTCTGGTAATTGATCGTGTTGACCACCGCGTTGTTGGCGCTCAGCACCGTCGCGGTGCCGGTCGTGATCGGCACCTGATCGCCGACCTGCAGGGTGGCGACCTGATTGTCCATCACCACCAGGGACGGATTGGATAGGACCTTCACGTCGGTGTACGTGTGCAGGGCATTAAGGACGAACTGCGGGTTCGCCAGCGAGCCGACCAGGATATTGGAGCCGGGGAAGACCTGGGCCAGCGGCTGCGCGATCGCCGTATTGATGATCTGTCCGCTGCCCGTCGGCAGACCGAGGTTGGCGCTGAAGAGAAGACCCTGAACGCCGAAATTGAGCTTGTCGTTGAGCGTGACCTCGGCAATGGTCAGGTCGATGGCGACCTGGAGCTGCGGCCGGTCGAGTTGATTGATCGCCCGTTCGATGACGCGATAGTTTTCCTGGTTGGAGTAGATCAGCAGCGCGTTGTTCACGACGTCGGCGGTGATCCGCACGCCCGACAGGACTGCGCCGGCGCCCGGCGCCCCGCCGGCGCGCCCGGCCAGCAGCGAATTGGTGTCCGCGCCGGGCGCCGTCGCGAGGCCCGTGCGCGCGCTGGCGCTTGCGCCAAGCGGGCTGGTGCTCGCGCTTCCAGCGGGCTGTCCGCCCAAGCCGCCGCCGCCGCCGAGCCCGCCGGCCATGGTCGGTTGCTGCGGTTGCGGCAGGCCGCCGGGCGTCGTGGCGCTCGACTGGGTGGCGCCGGTCAGCCGGTCGAAGGTCGACATTCCGCTCGCGCCCGCGCCCGGCGCCAGCTGGCTCCCCGCCGAGTCGAGCGCTCCGCCCGCTCCGCCGCCGAGGAAAATGTCGTTGAGCAGCCGGGCGATCTGCCGCGCGTCGCCGTAACGGACGCGGTACACCTTGACGCCGGTGCTCGCCGTGTCCGAGTTGTCCAGCCGATTGATCCAGGTCGCGACGGTGCGCAGCAGCTCCGGCTTGCTGGTGACGACCAGGATGGCGTTCATGCGCGCGACCGCCTGCAGCTTGACCAGGTTCTGGTTCAATCCGCCTTCGCCGGAATCGACGATTTTCTCGAGCTCCGCCAGCACCGGGTCGGGCGTGGTGTTGCGGATCGGATAAATGCCGACCGATTGGCCGCGCATCCAGTCGCCGTCGAAGCTCAGCACCGTGTCCAGGGCGGCGCGCCGCTCGGCGCCGGTGCCCTGGACCAGCACGAGGTTGCGCGCGGTGTCCGCCTTGATCGCGCCGGGCTTGGCCGCGAAGCTGTCCAGCAGCTTCGTCACCGTCTGCACCGAGACGTAGCGCAGCGGGATGACGGTGACGCCGTAGCCCGCCTCCGGACTGCGGTCGGCGCCGGCGCTGCCGACCGCCTCCGGCGCGGGCACGAGGCGATATCCGGTCCGCTCGCGCACCAGCGCGACGTTGCTGGTGCGCAGCGCGCTTTCGAGCACGAACAGCACGTCGTTCTTGGGAACCGGGTGACCCGACGTGAGGGTGACGGTTCCCTGCACGCGCGGATCGATGGTGTATCCCGTGCCGAGAATATCGCCGAGGATGACCTTGGCGACGGTGGTGACCGGGGTGTTCTCGAAATTGAACTCGTATCCCTCCCCGCCGCTGCCGGGGGTCGGGTCCGGCGCCGCGGCCGGAGCCAGCGTGGTGCCGCTGCCGAAGAAGCTCGACGAGCGCGGGCCGGCGGCCGATCCGGTGTTCGCGCCTTCGGCGGGTTTTTGAAAACGCGGCTGCAGGTCGGTCGCGCGGACGCGGTCGGTCGCGTCGGGCTCCGCTTGCCCACTCTCGCCGAACGAAGTGATGTTGCAAGCGCCGAGCAGCGCGCCGCCGATGGCAATGCCTGCGCCCACCAAGCACGCGCGAACCGCCGGACGCCTGTGTGCCATCCTGCACAATACGAGCAACTGACCCACCCGAACTATCGTTGAGCTTGCGACCGCCCCACACGGCGAATGATTGACAGAGTTTTTGAGCATCGCTAAGTTTTATTTATCCGTCAAGCAGAAAGACATTGGCCCGGGGACAGCCGGTTTGTCCTTTGGTGCCCGAGTGGACGCGCCGATGACGCCCAATATAGTGGCCGATTTTGCAAGGCACCTGTCGAGCAAGAACTATATTATTTCCGATTTAAGCTTAACTTCCAACCGCCAGAGTGAAAATAACGCGGAACTAAGCTTGCGAAAGCTTTGGGAACTGACCGATCTATCGGCAAACGACTTTGCCGACGAAGTCGCACGCTTTTACGGCCTGGCGCGGCTCGGCCTGCCCGACCTGATGGCGGCCTCCGCGATCACGGCGGCGTTTTCGCGCCGCTTCCTGCGGGAGACGACGGTCTTTCCCTATCGAACGCCGGAGGGCGGCTTCCGGCTCGCCCTCGCCGATCCGAGCGATGCGGCCGCCGTCCGCGCCGCCGAGATCGTTCTCGGCGGGGCGGTCGAGATCGACGTCGCCTCGTTCGAGGACATCGCGACCGCCCTGACCGAGCGCCTGGGCGAGGATGCGTCCTCGCCGGACGCCAAGGAGGTCGCCCTCGTCCCCGGCGACGACGACATCGAGAGCCTGCGCGACCTCGCCAGCGGCGCCCCGGTGGTGCGCGCGGTCAACGATCTCCTGGAAAAGGCGATGGAGCTGCGGGCAAGCGACATCCACATCGAGCCGTTCCGCAACGGCCTCGTGGTGCGCATGCGGGTCGACGGCCTGCTGCGCGCGGTGGCGGCGCCGGCCGGCGCCGTCCCGCAGGCGCTGATCTCCCGCATCAAGATTCTCGCCGGCCTCAACATCGCCGAGCGGCGATTGCCGCAGGACGGCGCCGCACGGCTGCGCGTCGCCCGCTCGGACATCGATATCCGCGTGGCGACGATGCCGGCGCAGCACGGCGAATCCGCGGTGATCCGCCTGCTGCCGCGCGACCGCGGCCTGCTCGACATCGGCAAGCTCGGGCTGTTGGGCCCGGACGAGAAGACCTTGCGGCGATTGCTGGCGCTCCCGCACGGCATGATCGTGATCACCGGCCCGACCGGCAGCGGCAAGACCACGACGCTGGCGACGATGCTGTCCATCCTCAACGAGCCGACGCGCAAGATTCTCACCATCGAGGATCCCGTCGAGTACGAAATCCACGGCGTCAATCAGTCGCAGGTCAAGCCGGGGATCGGCCTCACCTTCGCGACCGCCATGCGCGCCTTCGTGCGCCAGGACCCCGACGTGATCATGGTCGGCGAGGTGCGCGATCCCGAGACCGCCAACATCGCGATCCATGCGGCGCTGACCGGCCATCTGGTGCTCACCACGCTGCACACCGAGACCGCCGCCGCCGCGGTGCCGCGCCTGCTCGACCTCGGCGTCGAGGGCTTCCTGCTCAAGTCGACCTTGCGCGCCGTGATCGCCCAGCGGCTGGTGCGCATCCTGTGCGACCGCTGCAAGACCAGGCGGACGCTGAGCGCGGCCGACCTGTCGGCCGACCCGCGCTACGCCACGCTCGGGCTCGAAGTCGGCGAGACCGTGCACGAGCCGGCCGGCTGCGAGCGCTGCGGCGGCACCGGTTACCGCGGCCGCTGCGGCGTGTTCGAGATCCTCGAAATGGTCGACGAGGTGCGCAAGCTCGTCGGCTCGCAGACCGACGCCGGCACGCTCGACGAGGCCGCCGCCCGCGCCGGCATGACGACGATGATCGATGACGCGATCGCCAAGTGCCGCGCCGGCGTGACCTCGGCCGCCGAGGTGCTGCGCGTCACCACGGTGCGGTGACGCCGTGCCGAGCTTCCGCTATCGCGCATTGACCCAGAGCGGCGAGATCGTGAGCGGCTCGATTGCGGCGCCGACCGCCGCCGAGGTCGCGCACCGCATCGAATACCTCGGCCTCGTTCCGATCGAGACCGTCACCGAGGAGCGCTCGCCGGGCGGACGCTTCAGCTGGGCGATGCTGTCGCGCCCGCGCGCCGAGGACGTCACCGTCTTCACCCGCGATCTGGCGCTGTTGCTCAAGGCGGGGGCGCGCATCAACGACGCGCTCGAGCTGCTCTCCCAGGACATCGACATCGGCCGCCTGCGCCCGACCGCGGCCAAGATCAGGGTGGCGGTGCTCGCCGGCGAGAGCTTTGCCGAGTCCATTGCCGCCTATCCGGCGCTGTTCCCGCCCATGTATGTGGCGCTGGTGCGGGTGGGCGAAGCCTCCGGCACGCTCGACCATATTCTCGAAGTGCTCGGCGCCGAGCGCGCGCGCGCCGAGGCGCTGCGCCGGCGGCTCTCCGACGCGCTACGCTATCCCGCGTTCGTGTTGTTCGCCGCCTTTGCCGTGCTCAGCTTCTTTCTCTTGTTCGTGCTGCCGCAGTTTGCCTCGGTGCTGCGCGACTTCAACGCCAAGCTCGATCCGGTGGTGGTGACGCTCCTCGGGCTGTCCGATTTCGTGCGCGCGCATACCGAGGCGATCGCGATCGTGCTGGTCGTGCTGCTGCTGTCCGCCTGGCTGCTGCTGCGCCAGGCGCGCGTGCGCGCCGCCATGATGCGCGGCGTGGCGCGGCTGCCGTTGGTCCGCCCGGTGCTGGGGTTCCACCGCACGGCCTTGTTCTGCCGCAATCTCGGCGTCCTCTTGGCCAGCGGCGTCGCCCTGACGACGACGCTGCGCATCCTCAGCGACATGATGGCGACCACCGGCGATGCGACCGACTGGCCGAAGACGGTCGACCGGGTGCGCCATGGCGGCAAGCTGTCCGACGCGCTCGCCGACACCGCCGCGCTTCCCACCATGGCGGTCCGCATGTTACGGTTGGGCGAAGAGACGGGGCAGCTCCCGATGCTGGCCGGCCGCGTGGCCGAGTTTTTCGAGGCAAAGCTGCAACGCAGCCTCGACCGGGTGGTCGGCATTGCCGGACCCCTGGCGATCGTAAGCATCAGCATCGTGGTCGGCGGCCTGATCGTCTCGGTGATGACCGCGCTGTTGTCGGTCAGTCAAATCGTCGGATGAGATGGAGATCACGTCGTCGCACGCGGCGAGGGAGGCTCGTATGAAAGGCTTGCGCATACCTACCTGGAGGGCGCGGCGGCGCGCGCGTCGCGGCAATCGCGGCTTCACCCTGGTCGAAATTCTGGTCGTCATCACGATCATCGGGCTGATCATGGCGCTGGTCGGCCCGCGCGTCATCGGCTACCTGGGCGAGGCCAAGGTCAAGGCGGCAAGAATCCAGATCGAAAGCTTCAGCAGCTCGCTCGACCTGTTCTATCTCGATTCCGGAAGGTACCCGTCGAGCTCGGAGGGTCTCACCGCGCTGGCGCAGCGTCCGGGCGCCGCCGCTGCCTGGAACGGGCCGTACCTGAAGGGCGCAATCGTCCCCAACGATCCCTGGGGGCATCCGTATGTGTACCGGTCTCCGGGCGAGCATGGGCCATATGACATCATTTCGTACGGAGCGGACGGGCAGGAAGGTGGAGCGGGCACGGCGGCCGATATCGTCAGCTGGACGCGCTGACCGGCGCGCCGGGCAGGACGGCTTCACTCTTCTCGAGGTCGTCTGCGTCGTCGCCATCATCGCGCTTCTGGCCGCCGTGATCCTGCCGGCGATCCCGCGCGGCACGTCGCAGGCGCGGCTCGAGGCCTACGCGATCGAGACGGCGACCTTGCTCAAGCAGGACCGCTACGCCGCCATCCGGCGGCGTGCGCGGGTCGCGACCGAGATCAATGCGATGGCGCGCACGTTCCGCTCCGGCGTCAGCGGACGCGCCGTGCGCCTGCCGGACGACATCGCGGTCGAGGCGCTGCTCGCCAAGCGGTGCGACCAGCGCGCCGCCGGCCGGAGCATCGACTTTTTTGCGACGGGACGATCCTGCGGGGGCACGATCGCGCTGACGCGGCTGGGCAGGGGCTTCCAGATCCGCGTCAACTGGCTCACCGGAGGTATCGAGCTTGTTCCGATCCAGCTGTGAGCGCGACCGCGCGGTCGCCGGCTTCACGCTCATCGAGGTGGTGGTGGCGCTCGCCCTCCTGGCGGTGGCGCTGACCGCGATCGGGTCGCTGACCGCGGCGACCATCCGCGGAACGCGGTCGATCGATCAGCATCTCTCGCTGGCCGAGACCGCGCGGGCGATCGAGGCCGCGCTTCCCGGCCGCGAGGATCTCAAGCCCGGGACGTCGTCGGGCGAGACGGCCGGCTACCGCTGGCGCATCGACGTGCTGCCCTTCGCGTCGAGCTTCGTCGACCCGCGGCTGCCGACCCCATGGGCGCCGTGGACGGTCGTGATCACGGTGCAGGCGCCGGGCGGGCCGGTCCTGCAGATCAACACCGTCCGCCTGCAGAAAAGGGCCGACGGATGAGGCCGCCCGGCAAGCATCGCCGCCGCGCGCGCCGCGCCAGCGCCGGCTTCACGCTCATCGAGACGCTGATCGCCACCGCGCTGATGGTCGCCATCCTGGCGGCGCTCGCCACGGTCACCGCCCAGTGGCTGCCCAATTGGAACCGCGGCTTCGCCCGCGTGCAGCGCACCGAGCTGCTGTCGCTCGGCCTCGAGCGGGTGGTCGCCGATCTCGCGGCCGCCGAGTACGTCCCGGCGAACTATGCGACCAAGCGCCCGCTGTTCGAAGGGCGCGAGCTCGCGGTCACGTTCGTGCGCACGGCGATCGGGCCCAATTCGCCGCCCGGCCTCGAGATCGTGCGCATCAACGAGGCCGCCGACGCGCGCGGCCTGGCGCTGCTGCGAACCCAGATGCCGTTTGCGCCGGTCGATCCCAATACGGGCATCGACCCGCGCCGGTTCGGCGATCCGGTCGTGCTGGTGCGCGCGCCGTTCCGGCTGTCCTTTGCCTATGCGGGCGCCGATCGGATCTGGAAAACGACGTGGCTCGACGCCGCCGAGTTGCCGACCACGGTGCGCCTGACCGTCCGCAACGCGGCGACCGGCCGGACCCTGTCGGTCTCGACCGCCGCCATCGTCCACGTCACCGCGTCGGCCGCATGCGTGCGCGCCAAGACGACGCGCGATTGCGTAAACCCGGCGGCCGACGAGCCCGAAGGCACCGGCACGAAGGCGCAGCAGCTATGATCGCCTTTGCCATCAACGCTGTGCGGCGCGGCATGCGCCCCTCCGCCCGGCGCAGGCCGGACGGCTTCATCGTCGTGGCGGTGCTGTGGATCCTCGGCGCGCTGGCGACGCTTGCGTCCATCTACGCGGTCTACGTCATCAACACCGCGACCAGCATGAGCGTGAACGACGACCGGCTGCAGGCCGAGGGCCTGGTGACGGCGGCGCTGGAGCTCGCCGCCTACCGCATCACGTCGGCTGATGCCGACGCCCGGCCGTCGCAGGGCGCGTTCGCGTTCCGCCTCGGGCGCGCCAACGTCACCGTGGAGTTCAAGTCGGAAAGCGGCCGCATCGATCTCAACAGCGCGTCGAAGGAATTGCTGGCCGGGTTTTTTGCCGGCCTGGGCGCCAAATATTCGGACGGCGAGTTTTACGCCGATCGCATCATCGGCTGGCGCTCGCCGCAGGACCCGGACAAGCCGAACGACGAACCCTCCGCGTATCGGACCGCCGGCCTGAGCTATGGGCCGCGGCAGGCGCTGTTCGCCCATGCCGGCGAGCTGGCGCTCGTTCTCGGGTTGCCGCCCTTCCTGGTCGAACGCGCCATGCCGTTCGTGACCGTGCTCAGCGGCCGCGCCGAGATCAACGTCCTCGCCGCCGCCCCGGAGGTGATCGCCGCGATTCCGGGGATGACGCCGGACCGCCTTTATGCGGTGCTCGCCCAGCGCGGACGCGGGCCGGAGGCCGCGCAATTCATCCAGAACCTCCTCGGTCCTAACCAGGCGGGCGTCACCACCGAGCCGGGCCGGACCGACCGGGTCACGATCCGCATCGATTTCGACAATCGCCGGCGCGTGCAGGCCGAGGCGGTCATCCTGGTCCTCGACGATGCCGGCGAGCCGTTTCGTGTATTGTCCTGGCGCGACGATTTCGACGGTTGAGGAGCCGCGCACCTGCGATGAATCTTCTGCGCCAGATCAGCCACGGAGTGTCCCGCTGGATCGATTGCGTCGCCGCGTGGATCGTCGCGGCCTACGCGAAGGTCGCGTCGGCGCCCGGCGTGCAGGTGGTGGACGAGGGAGACGGCGTGTTCACGCTGCGGGCGGCCGCAAAGGGCGCAAAGAATCCGCCCGAACGCATCCGCATCGTGGACGGAAAGATCGCCGCATCGGGCTCTGGCAATGCCGGCGCCCTGCTCAAGTCGGGCCGGGCGGAAGTGCTGCTGCAACCCACCAACTTCGTGTTCCGGCCGCTCGAGCTTCCGCGCCGCGCAACGGAATTCCTCGACGGCATCGTGCGCTCCCAGATCGACCGCCTCACCCCGTGGAGCGCGGAGAACGCCGCGTTCGGCTGGAGCGCCCCGGCGGAGATCGCCAACGATCGCATCATGGTCACGGTCGCCGCCACCGCGCGCGCGGCGATCACGCCGCTGGTCGGCGCGATCGCCGGCCTCGGCGCCGATTCGATCGTCGTGTCGACGCCGGCACCCGGCGCGCCGGCCGGTGCGGCCGCGATCAAGGTGCTCGACCAGCGAATCCGCGGCGCGCTCGAGCTCAGCCGGGTTCGCCGCGCCGTCGCGGCGGTTCTCCTCGCGGCCTTCGTGCTGGCGGCGGCGGCGGTCGCGACCGACACCATCGTCGGCGGCGAATTGGACGCTCGGCAGGCCGACTTGTCGCGCCGCATCGCCGCGCAGCGCGCCTCGCTGCGCTCCGGCCGCGACGCCGTCAGGGACTCCGCGCTCGCCGCCCTGGAACGGCGCCGCCACGAGACGCCGTCGAGCGTCATCGTGCTCGAAGTGCTGTCGCAGATCCTGCCCGACCATACGTTCGTGACCGAGCTGCGCATCCAGGGCGACAAGATGCAGGTGATCGGCGTGACGCGCGACGCGCCGTCGCTGATCCGGCTGATCGAGCAGTCGCCGCACTTCACCCGGGCGACGTTTTTCGCGCCTACCACCCGGTCGCCGTCCGAGCCCGGTGAGCACTTCCACATCGAGGCGCGCATCGAGCCCGTGTTCACCCCCAAGTCATGAAACAAGTCATGAAAACCGACCACGCCATCGACCGCTACCTCGCGCGCTATCCCGGCGTCGCGGCCCTGGCCTATGGGGTGGCGGTGGCCGTGTTCCTGCTGGTGGCGTGGAGCGCGCTCGCCGATGTGTACGACCGCTATGGGGCGTTCGCGGCCGCCGGCGACCTGCTCGACCAGATCGAGGGCCGCAAGCCCGGTCCCGCCGGCGCCGAGGCCGGCGGCGCTTCCACCCCCACCGGGTCGCCCTTCATCGAAGGCCGGACGGTGACGGTGGCCGGCGCCACGCTGCAGCAGCGGGTCACCGGCGCGGTCACCAAGGTCGGCGGCAACGTCCTGTCCTCCCAGGTCGACCTCGAAGGCACCAAAGCCAAGCAGGGCTACGTGGGCCTGGTCGCGAGCTGCGAGGTCGAGCAGCCGGCGCTGCAGCAGCTGCTCTACGATCTGGAGGCCGGCATGCCG
>Ga0193751_1000610_pt1 | contig 26259 bp, 28 predicted proteins | sample L1c2metaG_FD_143050 | JGI IMG/M metagenome (GOLD analysis project Ga0193751, IMG submission 143050) | Soil microbial communities from a riparian zone of the East river system, Colorado, United States - L1c2 | ecosystem: Environmental > Terrestrial > Soil > Riparian zone | place: USA: East River... | reverse complement strand
TTTTACTTCTGGGGTTGTGTCGATGAGTTGCGGGCCGCCCGCCTGCTGCCGCCCGGCTACCCAATCGGCGGCGTGACCGCCTACGGAAACCTGATGAGCGAGTACTGGTATGCCCCGCCGGGCCGCGAGGCCGTCCAGTCCTACTACTTCCAAGAGAACGAACGTCTGCCTCAGTACTGCACGGAGGAGGTGTTACGCACTCGGCTCAAGGAACTCCCTTCCGTCCGTACCTTCTTTGGCTGGACGGCCGGAGGATTCGAGCAGGACGAGAACGGAGTTCGCGTCACAATCACGCCTGCGGAGGAAGGCCCCTTCTATAGCTGGTCGGCTGAGGCGCAGCAGGAGATTGGTCAGGAGTCAATGCCGGAGTCCGCGGAAACGCAGATTCTCCAGGCTGACTACCTCGTCGGCTGCGATGGTGGACGTTCCCTGGTTCGCGAGAGCCTGGCTATCGAACGCGGCGGGCGAAGCTTTGAGCAGCGCATGGTGCTGGCAGTGCTGCGGTCAAAGGAGCTCCATGAAGGCCTCAAGCGCTTTCCCGAGCGAACCACCTACAGAGTTCTCCGGCCGGAGCTCAAGGGCTACTGGCAGTTCTTCGGACGCGTTGACGTTGGCGAGGGCTGGTTCTTCCATGCGCCCGTCCCACCGGGCACGCGACAGGACAACTTCGACTTCCACGCCCTCGTGCAGGAGGCAGCGGGTTTTAGGTTCGCGGCTGAGTTCGACTACGTCGGCTTCTGGGACCTGCGCGTTATGGTCGCTAGCCAATACAGCAAAGGCCGGGTGCTTATCGCCGGCGACGCAGCGCACCAGCACCCGCCCTACGGCGGCTTCGGACTGAACACTGGTCTGGAGGACGTGGCCAATCTCGGCTGGAAGCTCGCCGCCGCTCTCCAGGGCTGGGGTGGCCATCAATTGCTCGAGTCCTACAGCGAGGAACGGCGCCCGATCTTCGTGGAGACCGGCGAAGCCGTGATCGCCGGTGGCATCGAACGAGATCGGGTCTTCCTGGAGCGCTACAACCCCGAGCACGATCGGGCGGAATTCGAGGAGGCCTGGGGACGGATGGCGACCAGTGCCGGCGGTGCCCAGTCATATGAGCCGCATTACGAGGGCTCGTCAGTTGTAATCGGCCCACCGGGCTCATCCTGCAGCATTCACGGAAGCCACTCGTTTGCGGCCCGGCCCGGCCACCACCTGGCTCCGCAGCCGCTGTCGTCCGGGCGCAACGTCTTTGAAGAGCTGGGCGCGGGCTTTACCCTCATTGCCCTCGACGGCGGCGCGCAGGGCAGCAAGGCCTTCGAGGTGGCGGCGAAGACCTTCGGCGTCCCCCTCACGGTGTTGCGGGATACTTATGACGGCGGCCGCGAAGCCTACGAGTCGCGCCTGGTCCTCGTGCGTCCCGACCAGTACGTCGTCTGGACCGGTGATCAGCCCCCATCAGATGTAAACGGCGTCATACGCCGGATCGTCGGCATCGCCTGACGGAGTATTTCGCAACGCCACCATATCTGGATGTCACGCCCATCACTCAGGACCAGACGCCGGAGCGCTCGGTTCTGAAGGTGGCATGGCGGCTGACGAACCTGACAGACCAGCCGATCCAGATTCTCAACACCTGGCTTCCCCACGGCGAATTCCTCGCCGAGCGACAGCCATTCGATCCGCCGCTCGTTCTGACGGCTGGCGAAAGTTGCAGGATCGAGCGAAGCATCCGCTACAGCCGAGCTCCAGGCGAGACCGTCGAGAATGCCTTCCTCAACCTGAGAGTCCATGTCTGGGCACAGACCTGGCGTGTGCTGACGAGGATGCGAGTGGAGCGCGCCGACACTGGGCTAGTCAGAATCGCCGTCGAGGCCGTAACCTCGCACCGTGAGGGGTTCGCCGAGACCGAGACGGCGCGGAGGACGGAGATTCATGGACCAGCATGACCGCCACATGATGGAGCGCATGCGCGGCTGACACAACAACTGAGGTGGAAACCTCGAAGAGACCACGGGTATGGTCTCGAGTGTCCTCAATATCGAGGTGACGGAGCTCTTGGCAACGCTTCAACGGATGCGGGAGCAGTACCAGGACGATGCCGAGTACGTGGCCCTGCGCGCTGAGCTCCCTGCGGACTGGCCCCTCTGAGCCAATTCAGCACCGCTCATCTGCAGAGCACGTAGGGGCGGGTTTCAAACCCGCCCGCTATCCCGCCATTCGTTCACAACCCTTGGGCTTATCTGGTTACGGGCTCCGGCTCCGCAGGCGCACCGGCGGCGGGCTGAACCCAAGCGGCGCGACCCCCGGCCAAAACTCGCGCTTGCCGGTCATCGCTTGGACGTGCCCGTCCCATTCGAGCGTATAGGCCGTGACTCCGAGCTTCACCGCGCGCCGGATTCGGTCCTGGGTCTCAGCATCCGTGGCATGCTTCCGAATCGCGTCGATCTGACGCCCGCCGTGCCCCACATCTTGGGCGGCGTGGAGGTTGTAGGTCTCCGTCGCTCGGGGCGAGAACCCATAGTGGCCGGTAAGCTCGCGGTAGACCTTCGCGGCGACACCCTCCCCGCCGCCGTGCTGGCTTTCGACGAAGCTGATCGCTGCCATGCCCTCCAATGCTGAACGGTGCAGGCAGATCCCGTTGATCGACTCGATCGCGGCGGCGGTGCCCGGAGTCGCTTCCGCATGATCGGCCTGCTCGCGTGACAGCCCCGCCTCCTCCAGGAACTGGAACATGATGTCCGCGTGACTCCGCTCACCGCCGACCTCCTCCAGAAAGTTCTCCATCACCACACCGAGCAGGTCATATCGATTTTTCTTGGCCGCGTTTACCATGATGTAGGCCCAGTGGATAATGTTCGTCCGAACACGCAGGTAGTGCTGCGTCTCGCCGAGCACGATCTGCTCCGCGGTCCAGTGATGCTCGACGATCCCCTTGAACCACGGGTGCTCGCCCATTGGGACCTCATTCGCATAGCCCCACAGCTCGGCGATGAACTCGTCTGTGGATTTGGTGGCAGCCATGACAGTCTCCTCAGTCGTCAGATCGGCGTATCGCCAAGCATAACATCGCCCAAGCGCGGCGGCCCCGCGGCGGGGCGAAGCCCACCATAATCTGATATTGTCGATACATCTAGTTGAGTTTGCCCTACCAGGCGAACATAGGCGCGTCAAGCCGGGCAGCACCAAGGGAGACACGGCGCCATGACTACAGAAGCAGTCCGGAACGAGATCATTCCGGTGGACTATGCAGAGATAGATGAATTCGCGGGTCGTGTGCTCGCCTTCCGAAACGAGCAGGAAGACCCGACAGAGTTCACCCGCTACCGCCTTCGCCAGGGCGTCTACGGCCAGCGTCAGGACGATGCGCAGATGATGCGCGTAAAGATTCCGGGCGGCATTGTCTCGGCCGAGCAGTTGGAGGGGCTGGGTGCGATTGCCCGGTACGCTCCGCTGAGCAAGGGCCATATCACCACGCGAGAGAACGTCCAGTTTCACCACCTTAAGCTCGAAGGCGCCGAGGAGGCGATGCGCATCCTGGGCCCCGTGGGACTGACGTCGCGCGAAGCCTGTGGCAACACGGTCCGCAACGTCATCACAAACCCAAGTGCCGGCGTCGATCCGACCGAAGTCTTCGACACTACGCCCTACTTGATCGCCTACGTGCGCTACTTTGTTCGCAAGCCGTTCACTCAGGACATGCCGCGCAAGTTCAAGACGTCGTTCTCCTCGACCCCAACCGACGACGCGGTCGCGCCCTTTCACGACCTCGGTTTCGTCGCCGTCCGCCGCGGCGGGCAAATCGGCTTCCGGATGCACGTCGGCGGCGGCAGCTCAATAATGCCGCGGGAGGCGCTGCCACTTTACGAGTTCGTACTCGTGAGCGAGTACCTGCGGGTGAGCGAGGCGATCCTGCGCGTATTCAATGCCTCGGACGAGCTCCGCAAGAACCGCATGATGGCGCGGATTAAGGTCCTCGTCGACCGCATCGGTATGGATGCGTTCCGGGAGAAGGTCGAGGAGGAGCTGAAGCAGCCATGGGCGGCGGAGCCAATAGACCCGAGTCCATACATCGATTTCGACTACGAGCCGGTTCGGCCCGAGATCGACGAGGCCCTGAGCGCGCCGGAGGACGGCCCGGAGGTCTATCGCACCTGGCTCGCCAGCAACGTCCAGCCGCAACGTCAGCGTGGCTACGCGATGGTCGAGGTGACCGTGCCACAGGGCGACCTCAATCCGGACCAGTTTGACGCGCTCGCCAAACTGTCGCGCCGGTTTGGCAACGGCCGCAGCCAGTTGAGCGCCGAGCAGAATCTGCTCTTTCGCTGGGTCCGTCTGGATGAGGTGCTCGATCTCTGGAATGAGCTGGACGCCATCGGCCTCAGCCTCCCCGGCGCCAACGAGATTACCGACGTGGTCTGCTGCCCTGGTACCGATAGCTGCAAGCTCGGCATCACCGCCTCGATGGGGCTGAATCGCGCCATGCGCAGCGCAATCGCCGAGTTGCCGCTCATCGATCCCGCCGTCCGCGACCTCCACATCAAGATCAGCGGTTGCCCCAACGGTTGCGGCCGTCACCATCTTGCCAACATCGGCTTCCAGGGAGCGGCCGTGAAGGACAAGGACGGGAAGCAGGTCCCGGCCTACGAGGTCTATGTCGGCGGCGAGTTCGAGAAGGGGACGTTCCGCTTCGCCAAGCGCATCGCGGAGAAGATTCCCTCCAAGCGCGCGCCTGAGGCGATGAAGCGAATGGTGCAGTTTTACCTGGACGGTCGCCAGGGCGATGAGCGCTTCAACGACTTCGTCGACCGCGTCGGCCCCAAGAGCTTCAGCACCGTCCTTCAGGACCTCAAGGAGGTCGCCGGCCTCAGCGTCGAGACCTTCGACGACTACTTCGATTGGGAGCGCACGACTCCCTACAAGCTCGAACGCGGCGAGGGCGAGTGCGCCGTCTAGTCGAGCGATGCTGAAATTACACGGCCTGCTCTCACACCACAGCCGTCGCCCGCCTGCGGGCGGCCGGGGGTGTCTCCTCTCCCTGGGGGGCGAGGGTGAGGGCGCGCCCGAACTCCAGAACCCTCACGTAGCTACGACAATAGTCGACCGCTGACCTCAGACCACCGTCTCAGGGGGCAGGGGCGGCCCCTCTCCCGGGGGAGAGGGCGAGGGTGAGGCGCGCCCAAGCTCCAGACCCCTCACATAGCTATGGCAATAGTCGAGAGCTGACCTCAGACCACCGCCGGGGCCGGCGCGAAGACATCCTCAACGGTGCGAACCTCAATCTTCGCCTCGAGCTGCTGCGGCGCGTCGCCCAGCGCGCGACGCTCCGGCGATTCCATATATTGCTTCGTCTTTGCGTCGCGGTCCGCCACGCTCTCGAACACGCGGATCCAGACGAACTCGTTCTGTGGCCGGTTCACCCAGGCGCCGAGGATCTTGAGCCCATATTTCGCATGAATCGGCGCCAGCTTCTCATTCCAAAGCTTGACGAAGTCATCGAGCTTGCCGCGATTCATCGTGTAGATCCGCACTTCAGCGATCATGAGTTCTTCCTTCCATCTCCCTCTCTCCCAGAATTGGGAGAGGGCTGGGGTGAGGCCCGTTACCTAAACGCCGGTATCACTTCCTCCCCAAACAGCCGGATCGACTTGTCCACCAGCTCAAAAGGCATCTGGCCGAAAGCGTGGTTGCCGGTGAACAGCGTGTACCCAACGCGCTCCTGGCCCTCCTTCAGCTTTTCGATGATGGTCTTTGGACTGCCGATCAGCGCCAACCCGTTCTCGATGCTGAAGTCGTAGGACTGCGTCGATTCGTGGAATACGCGCATTAGCTCGACGTTCACCTCGCGGTCCCGCTCCTTGCCAAAGCCGGAGGCGTCTGACCCGCGACCGACGCGCGTCTTGTCGAGCGGCCCGCCTTCCCCGCGCTGCACCGTGCGGGCAGCGGTGAGGTGCTGCTCTGCTTCCCCGCGCGCCTTCTCGTCCGTCTCGGCAACGTGCACCTGCCGCTGCAGGAAGATGCCCGGCGGCGTACCGTCGAGACCGCATTGCTTTCGCAATGAGTGGAAATACTCGATATTCCCCGCGACGCGCTCGTCCGTGTCGATGTTCTGGGCGAGATTCCAGTTGTTCTTGGCCGCGTACTCGATCGCCGGCTTGCCGTGGGCGCCGATCCAAATTGGAGGATAAGGCTTCTGGAACGGTTTTGGCTCCGGAAGCGCTTCGTCGAATTTCCAGTACTTACCCTCGTAGGTCACTTCGTCCTGCGTCCAGGCGCGGAGGATGATGTCCATCGCCTCGCCGGAGACAGCGGCCCGCTCGTAGAAGTTCATTCCCCAGCGGATGAACTCGTGCTCCAGGACACCGATGCCGCTCCCAAACTCGACCCGGCCGTGCGAGAGGTGATCCATCATCGCCACCTCTTGCGCGAGCTGCATCGGATTGTGGAAGGGAAGCTGCCAGATCATGGCGCCGAAGCGCAGCCGCGTTGTGTTGGCGGCGATCGCCGTAAGAAAGACGCACGGCGAGGTCACCTTGCCCACGGGCGAGTTCTGATGCTCGATCACCCAATACGAGTGATATCCCAGCCGCTCCATCTCCTGTGCCAATCGGATGTGCCGCGCGTATACCTCAGCCGTTGAGGCCTGTGACATCTCAAAGGCGCTGATGGCATCCCAAACGCCGAAATCGAGCTTGCTCATCGAATCACCTCACTCCCGCGGAGTGGGGATGTCTACATGTCTCACTCGCAGGGAAGCTAGCACGCGATCATGGTCAGGTCAAACGCCTCCGACGATACGTCGCATGCGATTTCTGGTAGCATTCCGCCACGAGCCTGATGTGACGTAATCCATGCGAGGAGGGCCTGACGTGCCAGTAGATCTCGTTATCGATGCCGACGGACACTGCAACGAGCCAACCGACGAGTTGGGCCGATGGATGCCGCCCGAATATGCCTCGCAGGCGCCGCTGACCTTCACCGCCCACGATGGAAGCTCGCGAATGCTCGTCGAGGGACGCTTGGCGGCCAAGCGCGGCGGACTTGGCTCCAGCGTCAACGGACCGTTCTCGCCGCACATCGTCGGCAGCCGGCCCGGCATGGAGGACCCCGCCCTTCGACTCAGGGACATGGACGAAGAGGGGATCGACGTCGCGATCATCTTCGGCACGCCGGTTGCCCTGACCGTCAACGGCCTCGCCGACAAGGGTCTTGCCCAAGCGATGTGCCACGGCGTCAACCGCTGGCTGGTGGAGGAGTATCTACCGGCGGACCGCAAGCGGCTCAAGGGCGTTGGCCTCATCCCCTGTCAGGATCCACCACAGGCCGCGAGAGAGATGGAATATCTCGCGCAGCACGGGATCGTCAGCGCCATGCTGCCCAGCAACGTCTACGGCATCAATCTCGGCGACCGCCGCTTCGACCCGATCTACGCCATGGCGCAGGACATTGGGATGCCGCTGTCGGTGCATCCTCAGACGGGGCACGACGGCGAGTACGGGCGCTGGGGCGTCATGGGCGCCGGGTCGGAGCGCATGGAGAAGTACGCCTACGTCCATATCACGGCGTTCACGTTTGAGCTGCAGATCGCCCTCATGCACATGATCGGCGAGGGCGTCTTCGATCGCTTCCCGCGCCTCAAGGTGGCCTACATGGAGGGCGGCGCTGGCTGGCTCCCCTTCTGGGCCGAGCGGCTGGACGAGCATCAGGAGAAGCTGCGGCCGCAGTGGCCGGACCTGCAGCGCAGGCCGTCGGAGATCATCGCAAGCGAGCAGGTCGCCTTTACCTGCGAGCCGGAGGAGCGCACGCTGCCGTACGTGCTCGACCGCATCGGCGAGACGCAGGTCATGTACGCGTCGGACTACGCGCACTGGGACTGCGAGTTCCCCAACTCCGTCAGGATGCTGAGCCGCATCGAGGGCCTCGACGAGCGGCGGCGGAGCGCTGTCCTGGGTCAGAACGCCATCCGCTGGTTTAACCTCAAGCCCGAGTACCTGCCGTCGTCAAGCGTTGCGGGACCGGTTCTGGCCGGAGTGTAAGTCCCACCCCAGGCGGCAGGGTTGAGGCGCCGGAGTCGTTCGAGGCTATGGCCGGCGCCAGGGTGGTGAGTTAGCGTCAGCAGTAGCGGCTTAAGATCCGCTGCTGTGTCGACGTCGTCACAGATGTCCAGCGATACCACGCGCAGTCCACATTCCCGTGCGCGCTCCAAGGTCTGGCAGTAAACGGCCGCAGTGCTCCAGGAGACGGCCCGGAAGAGTCCTGGCGTTTCCCTGTTCGTGGCCAGCAGATAGTACCCGCCGTCGCCGCAGGGCCCGATCGCGACGTCCGCGCTCGCCAGCGCAGTGAACGCCTCGAGATAGCGCGTCTTGCGCAGATGCGGCACATCCGACGCGACAAGTGCGACCTCCCTGTAACCCAGCTTGAGCGCGCTTCGCTGCGCGTGGAGAAGCGCGGCGCCGAAGTCCGGCATATCCGCCGCAATCAGCCCAATATGCGGTCCGACGAGGTCCCTGAATCTGCCGGCCGCCGAGTTGGGCGAGAAGGCGAGCCAGTAGTCGAAGCCGCTCTCTTCCGCCTCCGCAAGGGTGTCGAGCAGGAAGGCCCGCGCGAGACCGGCCGCCTCCTCCGCGGTGAGTGCCGGGCAGAGACGCGTTTTCACCCTGCCCGGTTCCGGCCATTTGGCCATGAACACAAGTGCGCGATCGGCGGCAGCAATCAGTCTTTTCCTCACACTCGTTCATGCCCCGATGCGACGGACGCGCTCAGCGAAAGACGGTGACCAGAATCACCAGCACAAGCACAAACGTCATCACCCCGCCGAGGATAACGGTCAATGCCAGCGCGCCGCCAAGCGCGATCGGACCCAGACGTCGCCTCCCGGCCGCCTGCTCCAGTCGATCGAGCCGCATTTGAATGCCTGCGCCCCTTCGTCCGCGCATCATCGCCGCCTGCCCATTCGCTCCATACCTGTCCCGAGCAGCCACCCCGCGAGGCCGGAGAGTCCGATCATCGGCAGGAACCAGAGCCAAATAGCAACCAGCACACGGACTCCTGCTCCCTCGCCCCGTAGTACCCAGACAGCGAGCAACGCGAGCAGAAGGACTCCAATTGCCATACCGGCCACTGTGCCGCTGCGAGACGTCATCCGCCGGCCTTCGAGTCTTCGGCATCGTCCGGCTGCCCCTCGGCACCTACCGCTCGAATCGCGACCGCTGCCGTCAGGCCGCGGCGCAGGTCTGCCAGAATGTCCTCCGGATCCTCGATTCCCGCGGATAGTCGGATCAGCCCTGCCGGCCAGCCCGTCGGGACGTTCGACTGGCCCTCGCGCATTCCATCCGGATAGGCAACGGTCGTGCATACGTCACCGAAGCTAGGCGCCAGCCGAATCCATCGCAACGCGCGTACAAACGCCGATGCCGCCTCCCGACCACCATTGACCTCGAATGTCACCATGGCGCCGAATCCTCGCTCCAACACTCGGCGAGCGGTGCCATTGGCGTGAGGTGGGAGGCCTGGGTAGTGGACGCGGCGGACCGCGCCCTCGTAACCAGCCAGGTACGCCGCCACCCGCTCCGCGTTCGCCGAGGCGCGGGCCATTCGTACGGCCAGCGTCTTGAGACCGCGTGCCGTAAGCCAGCAGTCGAATGCGCCCGCGGGCGATCCGAGCGTCACCATGACCTCGCGTGCCCGTGCGATCAGGTCAGTTGGTCCGGCGACGACCCCCGTCATCGTGTCGCTGTGTCCGCCAAGGTACTTGCTGCCGCTGTGGACGACAACGTCCGCTCCGTGGGCGAGCGGCCGGCAGTGGTACGGAGTGGCGAGCGTGTTGTCCACGACCAGGCAGGCGCCGGCGAGATGGGCGAGCCCTGCCAGGCGACCGATGTCTACCACACTGAGCAGCGGATTCGAAATCGACTCGGCGATGACAACCGCCGTTGGTTCAGCAAGGGCCTGTGCCGCTACGGCCAGGTCTGAAAGGTCGACGAAGAGCGGCCGGATACCGAGGGCCGCCAGAGGACCCTTAATGAGCATAGCCGTGCGGTCGTAGAGCGCCTCTGAGGCGATGACCCGATCGCCCGCCTGAAGCGTCGCCATCAGCGCCGCGCTCAACGCGCCCATGCCGCTGGCGCAGGCCAGTCCGGCCGGTGCTCCCTCGAGGCGAGACACATGGCGCTCCAAGACCGCTTGATTTGGGTGCGCCCCGCGGCTGTAGATGAACCCGCCGGCCTGGCCGGCGCCGATCGCCTCCAGGTCTTCAATCGAATCGAACGTGAAGACCGTTGCAGGGACCAGCGGCGCCGAGATCGGCCGCGAGATTGCCGGGTGGTCGCAGTCACCGGCCAGGCACAACGTTTCCATCGCGGCCTCGGGATCGGCGCCGTAGCTCATCCCTGGCGGCCTCCTTGAGCGAGTGCCTTCCTGCCGGCGAAACGGGAGAGCCGTGCGGTAAGGGCGTCTGCACAAGCTCCGGCGCTCTCACGGCCGATCGCGACGAGCATCTGGCTGCCCGCTCGCAGAGCGCCGCGGGCAGTCCCGCTCACCTTGCTTCGACCGGTTCTGCGCCGGTACGACACCGGAAGCTCGACGATCCTCAGACGCCGGCGGGCTGCGCGCGCAAGCAACTGTGCTGTCCAGCCGTACAGAGGGTCCTCCGGATGCAGCTGCTCGTACAGCTCCCGCCGGATCGCCTTCATCGACGGCAGGTCCGTGATTTCCGCGCCGAATGCACCGCGGAGCCACCAACTGCAGAAGCGGTTGCCGGCCCGTGCCAGGGACGTCTGCGCGCCGTCCTCGCCGGGCGCCACGACGCGCACACCGAGGGCGAGGTCGGCATGCTGGTCCAACAGCGCCTGCACGACGCGTGCGGCGCCGTCCAAATCCTCGGCGCCGTCGCCGTCGAGGAAAAGCAGGATAGGAGCCTCACCCGCCGCGGCGACTCCGGATAGGCAGGCGCGACCGTATCCACGTCGCGGCTCGATGATGACGTGGGCGCCGGCGGCGGCAGCGAGGGCGGCGGTGCCGTCCCCGCTGCCGCCGTCGGCTACGATCACGCGACCGACCCCGCGTTCCAACAGTCCGCGAACGACCTCACCGATCGATCTCTCCTCGTCGATCGCCGGTACGATGGCCGTCGCATCCGCCAAGGTCAACGTCTCCAAACCTGCACTCCTTCGCGGTTGTAGATCTCCACGTATCCCTGGCCCGGCAGGGCTCTTACCGCGGCTTCGTAGCTCTCTCGCAACGGCGCGGGGTGGTAGGCGTGTCCATCGAGCGCGACGAAGTCAGCCCAGTCTGATCCTGGGAACTCCTGAATCCGCTCACGCTGCGACAGGTGAGCGGCCAGTGTCGAATCGGCGCGTAGCGTTTCGTTGGCGGGAACGAGCCGTATCGCACCCTGGATGGCCTCCACATGCTCAGCGGAGGTTTGGGCAGGAGGTGACAGCGATGCGTATGGGCTTGCGAGGATAAAGCCGAGAACGGCCAGACCGCCCGCGGCGTGGGCAAGCGCGTCACGGACTGCGCTGTGACTGCGCAGCCACTGCAGCTCCAGCACGAGGTAGACGAAGATGAGTGGCACAGCCTCAATACCGTAATGGAGCCGGAGGAGGTGTTGCGGAGGACGAGCGCTGCCGAGTTGGAGCAGTAGCGCCGGTGCGGCGGCTACCAGGCCGAGTGGGGCGAGCAGGGCGGTGAAGCCGGTACCGCCGATCCAGTCCCAAAGCGCGGCGAGGCCGCCGTCGCCGAGGGCAATGACTGTAACAACGCGCGGGTGCTGAATAATCGTCGACAGGGCGGCGCCCACCCCTCCCCCGAAGGCGGCGTAGTCGCGCGTGAGGTCGCCAGGATAGCCATGGCGCCAGTGCGGCTCGACCACTCCAATAGCGACCACTCCCCAGACGAGTCCGCCGAGAGCCAAGACCAGCGATGGCGCTGCCCGGCGGACTAGCCCACCCGCGCTCCGTCCGTCCCCTCCATCCCTCAAGAGCAGGAGCAGCAGACCGAGCGCGGGCAGGACCAGCGACTCGTCCTCTTTGAGGAGTATGAGCGATCCCCAACAGGCCACGGCGGCCCAGGGATGACGACGCAGCGCCAGCCATAACCCTCCAAAGACCGGCAGAGCGCTGAGCGCCTCCGGGTGGAAATCGAACGCCAGTGCATTGTGCAGTGGAACGGCGAGCAGGAAAGCCATTGTGACGCTCAGAGACGGCCAGGGCCGCGTCACCTGTCTGCAGCATGCGAACAGGATTACGCCCGCGGCCCCAAGCGCGAGTCCCTGAGAGACAAGCAGCAGCCGTGGGTCGGCCCAGAGCCGGTAAAACGCCCCGTAGGCGTACAGCACCGGTTCCAGGTGCTGACCGAAGAAGTCGTAATAGTAGAGGTAGCTCGTCACGCCCGGGTGTCCGTGCGAGATCTGCCAGACGACCTGGTCGAAGAAGCCCAGGTCGAAGGCGGTCGAGTTGAAGCTCGTGTAGCGGACCAGCGCCAATGCTACGAAGGCCGCCGCCGCCGCCGAGCTCAGTACCCAGGCGAGCACGGTGGCAGGATGGACGCTGGCCGCGCCGAAACGCGGTCGTGGCAGGGCGATCGACGCCGCTACAGACTCCATTCGAGCCCGCAACGATCACATGGATCGAGAGGCTGCCCGCTCTCGATCCCCTCACGCCACGCCTGATAGCGCTCGCCGTGCCAGATCTCCTTCAGCGGCGTCGCAAACACGTTGCCAAGCACGATGCTCTCGTAGCGATGAGCGGCAAATGGCGCGATGCAACATGGTAGGACATTGCCGTGGGCCGTGACGTAGACGAGCCGCCAGGGCCGCCGGCAGGCCTGATACGCATTACCGCTTCCCCCCCGTTCGACGTGCTCGGCGGGCTGGGCCTCCGCCGATCCCCGCAAACGTACCCCCAGCTGAGCGGCGAGCCGTTCCGCCTTCTGAAGTGCGGCCAGCTCTTCGTGCTGCGCACTGCCAAACAGCGAGTGTTCAGTGGTGGCGAGTGCCCCGCCGGTAAAGACGAGCCGCTGAATGTACACTTCGGTGATCCCCGTCGCGTGCGCCAGGCGCACCAGCGCGGGCGCCTCACACGCGTTCTCTCGCAGAAGGGTCATCCAGCAGGAGAGCCGCGGGGAAGTCGCGCCGCGGGCATCGCGATATGCGGCGATGGCCCGCAGGTTGCGCACGATGCGCGGCAGTCCATCGATCCCGCGCACGGCCCGGTACGTCGCCCGTGTGGCCGCGTCCAGGGAGATGCGAATCTCGTCCGGGCCCGCGTCCACGATCCGCCGCATACGCCGGCCGCTCAGAGCCAGGCCGTTGCTGTTAAACAGAACGTATGCACCCCGTGCCTTCAGGTAGCCGATGATCGCGGGCAGCGCACGGTTGAGCGACGGCTCGCCGATTCCATGCAGCACAGCTCGCTCGACCACCGGCAGACCGTCCACGATGCGCCGGACCTGATCGAGCGAGAGGTCGGCCGCAGTCTCGGCCATGCCGGTGAACTGGGGGCAGGTGCGACAGACGAGGTTACAGCGGTTTGTCACCTCCAAATACAGCTCCGCAGGGAGATCGGGGACCGTGCGCCGCGCCTCTGCAATCACGCCGTGAGTCCAAAATCCGGATCGATGCGCTCGACCTCGGTTCGCAACGTGATCGAATCGAGTTGCTTCACCATGTTTTGCCCCGGGTAGCCGGGCGCAATGAGGCGCACGGGATATCCATGATCCACGGACAGCGTCGCCCCGTTGACGTGCGTGGCGAGCAGGGCCTCGTCCGTGAGCAGCCCGCGGTGCCAGGTCATGCTGTAGCTCGAGAGGCTGTGGAACTCGACGCTGTGGAGGGCCGGCGCCGGCTTCGCGAGGGCCAGGACATCATTCAGCCGCGGACCAGACCAGACCGGCACGGCGGTCCAGCCACTCACGCAACTAATGCGCATCTCGCTCGTCACGGAAGGCAGCGCCAGCAGCTGCTCATAGCTCAGTTCGAGGGGTTCCATGGCCGCTCCCTGAATCCGCAATCGCCAGTTCGGCAGGTCCACCCTCTTCTCGCCGAACAGAGTTTCCACGGGGAAGTTTCCGGGACCGACCCGGTCTTCCCGTGGAATTCGGCCGATGAACAGACCTTTTAGATTCGCGTTTACTGCCCGCGTGTTCTGGAACATGAAGGCCAGGCCCAGGCCACCCGAGATCACCGTCCCGACGAACGCCCGGCGGGTCATGACTCGTTGAGTCGACTCCGGCGACAGCCGCTGCTGCACGAGCAGCTCGCGCCGTTCGCGCGCCAGGCCTCGGATCGCCGTCAGGAAGTGGGCCCCGAGGTGCGCCGCCAGCAACGGCACCGCCAGGATCGCGGCCCACAGATGGAGCTGTACTGGCTTGAACATGAGCGGCGGGATGTTTGTGACTGTGTAGTAGTAGTGAAACAGCATATAGGCGCCGCTGAAGTAGAGGACGAAGAAGTCGAGCGCCAGGAGCGGCGAAAGAATGCGTGGAATCAGCGCCGGCGGCCCGGCGCGCTTAAATCGCGGCAGATGGAGATAATAGCCGCCAAATCGCAGCAGGGTGGAGCCATATTTGGCGAGTAGAAACGGGACCGAGGCAATCCCGACGTAGAAATGGGTCACCCGTGTGATCGTGAAATACGGACCGATGTCGTAGTTGAAGACATAGAGATAGAACAGCCCGCCAGAGAAGAACAGGATGGCAAGGAGAAGCGCGAGCGCCAGGCCAAGCTGCATCGTCACGATGCTGCTGGCAAGCTGGCCGTGCCGTTGCTGTGACATCACCGCACCTCCGTTTTGCCGCTGCCGGCGCTCGACTCTCACGGAGCGTAACGGCGCAGCCTGACGCGCCGGTGACAGTTCTTACGAATTGATGAACGTAATCCTGGTAATCCTCCTGTAAGGTTTGTCTTGAACAATTTAAGCCGGGGGAATGAGAGATCGTGCAGGCGCAACGCGTGCTGGTGGTCGAGGACGAGCACATGGTGGCGGAGGTCGTCGAGCGCTACCTCAGGCGCGACGGCTATGACGTGACCGTCGTCCACGATGGTGTCGCCGCGATGTCCCGCTTCGAGGACATGTCGCCCGATCTCGTTGTCCTCGATCTGATGCTGCCGGGGCTCGACGGCATGGAGATCTGCCGTCGCATTCGGGTGCGGGGGGAGACGCCGATCATTATGTTGACCGCTCGCGCCGAGGAGCTCGATAAGCTTCTCGGTCTTGGCGTGGGTGCGGACGATTACGTCACCAAGCCCTTCAGCCCGCGCGAGCTTGCCGCGCGCGTTCGCACGGTTCTCCGGCGGGCGGGCCGGTCGGGAGGGGCCGGCTCAGACGCGCTGCGGTTCGCCGGTCTACGGGTGGACCGCCGCGGTCGGACGGTCGAGGGCGACCGCGGGCAGATAGCATTGACGGCGCGCGAGTTCGACCTGCTCTACTACCTCGCCAGCAACGCGGGGCAGGTCTTCAGCCGCGAGCAATTGATGAATGCCGTTTGGGACTATACGTACGCCGGCGACGCGGAGACGGTGACGGTCCATATGCGCCGCTTGCGCGCTAAGGTCGAGGCCGATCCGTCGCGGCCGCGCTACCTCAAGACGGTTTGGGGAGTCGGGTACAAGTTTGAGCCTTAGCCTCGCCCGGTCTCGGTCCGGTCCTCGCCTGTTGTGGCCCGGGCTGGTTACCGCGCTTTGTCTGCTCCTTGCGACGGTGCTGAGCCTTGCGCTGGCGGAGATGCTGCTTTCACCGACAGCGCGTGACCTGCGTGCGCTCGCGCTGTACCTCGTCGTCTCCGGTGCCGTGACGCTCATGATTGGTTGGGCCGGCTTGCGTGTGGCCGACCGTGGCCTGCGTCTGGGGATTCAGGCAAAGGTCATCGTCGCGGGCGCAATTGGCAGCGGCGTAGGCCTGCTCAACGTGTTCGTTGTTGCCAAGCTGATGTTCCTGTCGGATGTCCACGATCTGCGCCTGCTGGTCGCCTTGCTCGTATTCAGCGGCGTCCTCACCAACTTCTTCAACGTCTGGGTTGCGCTCACGACCACCGCCCGTGTCGTTCGGGCAACGGCGACGCTCGAAACGCTGGCAGAGGGCGACTACATGGCCGGCGTCCCGATAGAGGGGCGGGACGAAGCGGCGCAGCTCGGTACGCGTGTCAACCAGCTCGCCACTCGCCTGCGGGAGTCCGAGGAGGATCGAGCTGCACTCGAACGGGAGCGGCGGGAGCTCACCGCGGCCGCCTCGCACGACCTCCGTACCCCTCTCTCGAGCCTTCGAGCCATGGTCGACGCGCTGCAGGATCGGATTGTGGAAGAGCCCGATGAGGTACGCCGCTACTACGCCACCATGGCACGTGAGCTCGACCACCTGAGCCGCATGGTCGACGGCCTGTTTGAGCTGACACAAATCGACGCGCGGGCGTTCCGGCTCGACCGTCAGCACGTGAGACTGCAGGACATTGCCGCGGAGGTGGCGGATGCGATGCACGCCGAGGCAGCACAGAGGGAAATCGGGCTGTCGCTCGAGGTCTCCGGCGCGCCGCCCGCAATCCCATTGGACGGGGCTCGCATAGAGCGGGCGCTCACCAATCTGGTTCAGAACGCGCTCGAGCACACGCCTGCTGGTGGCGACGTCAAGCTTCGCGTAGAGTCCGTTTCTGACGGAGTGGCTGCGAGCGTTACCGACACGGGAGAAGGGATCGGTCCTGGGCATCTCCCGCGGATCTGGGAACGCTTCTACCGGGCCGATCCTTCTCGTGCTCGCGCGGACAAGGCCGGCGGCGCGGGCCTTGGTTTGGCGATCGTGCGAGGCGTCGTGGAGGCGCACGGTGGCAACGTCGATGTGCAATCCGAAGTCGGCTCCGGCTCTTGCTTCACGCTTCGCCTCCCCGTGGCTTATCATGAAGCGTCGCGGCGCTAAAGAATCACCGTAGGGGCGGGTTTAAAGCCCGCCCGCAACCGGGAGGACCTATGCCATCCTCATCAAAGCTCGTCTACGTCGTCGCCGTCGATATGGAGCCGGACTGGGAGGACGAGGCTAATCGCTGGTACAACGATGAGCACATCCCGGCGCTGCTGTCCGTGCCCGGCTACATCGGGGCGCGTCGCTACGTAGCCGTCGAGGGCGAGCCCAAGTATCTGAACTGGTACGAGATCGACTCGATGGACACCTTTCGTTCAGAGGCGCGTCACAAAGCCGTCGATACGCCCTGGACTGCGCGCGTCCGGCCACATACCAAAACGCGACTCACCATCTACGAGCAGATCTTCCCCGACGCTGGTCCGCTGAAGGGCGCGGCCTGGAGCGGCGATACCTCCTGTGAGGGCGGGCTGCTGGTCAATCGCCAGGACGCCGACCCGGCGATGGAAGAGGACTTCAACAACTGGTATCACCAGGAGCACCTGCCGGCACTGTCACAGGTACCCGGCTGCATAGCGGTGCACCGTTTCCGCGCCGTTGAGGGAGCGCCAAAGTACATGGCGGTCTATCACTTGACTGAGCCGGCGGTGCAGGCATCGGACGCCTGGAAGAAGGCCATTGATACGCCGTGGTCGGCGCGTGTGCGTCCCGCCTTCCAAAATCGCTGGCGGACCGTCTACAAGCCGCTCCAATCCTGAGTCGCGCTTTGCATACCCATCAACGGGGCGTCACGAGGGCACGCAGTTCCGCCGTATACCAATCGGTATCCAATAAGGCGCGCTACAGCCGCATCTGCTCGTTGAGGTCCCAATGCTCGACCGTCAGCGCCGGGTCCGTCAGCGCGAAGTAGATCTCGGGATACTTAGGGATAAGCACGATCGCCATTGTGCCGAGCAGCCCGAAGCCACTGAGCAGGGCGCCCCTGGCAGTCGCGAGCTGCAGCCAGTCCGTCAGGACGAGCGCCATCCCTGCCCTTCCTCAAGCGCAGCGCAGGAGGTGCCGCCCGTTAAAGCGTGGTTGGTCTCAATCGGGCTCGAGCGGGCAACCGCTACCCCAGAACCAGGTTATGCATTGGTACGACGTCGGGCGTCCCCGGATCGATCCCAATCTCCGCGAGAATCGGCATCAGCGTCTTCCCGAAGGCGTCGTAATCGGCCTGCGACTCCCAGGCCTCGTAGACCGAGAGACCGCCGCTCTCACCAAAGCAGGAGTGAAAGATGCGCCCCTTCGGCTTGCCGGCTCCGGCTTGCTCCAGGCGCCGGAATGCGTCGTCGTACTGCTGTGCGGTCAGCGAGGCGGGATGGACATAGACTCCTATCGACATGCCTGCCTTCTCCTCTGCGTGAGATGACGTGTGATTTACACTGATACTTCAACCCTACCAAAATGCATTGGAGCCGCTCACAGGTTTTTCTACCGGCTCTGTTGCATTCGCCTGTAGAGCGGTGCGATGCGGCTGCGGTTCCGCGCGAACCAACGATAGGCCTCGTCCTCGAGCCCTCGGATCGGCGGCACCTGGTAGAGGCCGGCGATGCCGGACCAAAGGCCGCCAAGCTCGCGCAGCGCACGGTTGATCGCGGCCGCGCCGGCATAGTGGCGCCCAGACTGGTCCACGACCCACGCCGACGCGGCAGTCTGCCGCGGCGTCAGCCCTGCCTGGCTTAGTACCGCTGGGTCTTGGCCCGTTGCGATGCGAACGCGTTCGGACCCCGCCCGGCGCTCAATCCAACGCGCCGCGTCGGTGCAGAGCGCTCAGTCGCCGTCGTACACCAGCGTCAGCGGAGCACGCTGGGGTGGCTGGCTACTGCCCACTGCCCATTGCCTCCTCACGGCTTCCCAAAGCAGCGCACCGGGTTGTCCCAGAGCAGCTTCTGCAGCAGCGGATTGTCCAGGCCCTCCCAGCCAATCACTTTGTGCGCTGATTCTGGGAAGCGAGACTCCGCGTGCGGGTAGTCGGAGCCAAACATCAGCAGATGGTCGCCCAACAGCTCTGACACCATCTTGATCATCTCCGGCCCCTCATGCAGGACGATGCTGGCAAAGAAGCGACCGGAGGTCATGTACTCGCTTGGCTTCTGCTTGAGCCCCTCGGCGACGGTACCCATGTAGACTGCCTGGTCATCCATGCGCCGCGCCCAGAACGGCAGCCAGCCGAAGCCCGACTCCAGAATCGCATAGCGCAGGCTTGGGAACCGGTCCATGATTCCGGAGCCAAAGAACGCGGCCAGAGCGCGCATAGCCGCCCAAGGATGCGAAGCCGTGCGACCGAGGAACGGGTTGTCCCACAGGTCGCGATAACCTGGGTAGCCACTGGCGAAGCTGTGATGAACGATCGTCAAGCCCTCTTCCGCCGCGGCTGCCCATATCGGGTTCATATCCGGGTGATCGAGCGGATAGTCGAGCGGGAAGTACGGCTGAATCCCAACCGCCCAAGGCTCGCGCGCCCAGCGGCGGATCTCCTGCAGCGACTCGCCGATGCAGCGTGAGCTCACGACGATCAGTGATTTAAGACGCTGAGGCGAAACGCTGCAGAAGTCGTGCAGGTAGCGGTGATTGGCGCGGATGAAGCCCATCTCGACGTCGGGATTCTTATGCCCGTTGGCTCCGGAGGGAACCATCATGTGGACGCCGATGCCTTCCTCGTCCATATCCTGCAGTCGCGTCTCAGCGCTGTAGTCCACACCGCCCTCCGTCGGGAAGCGTGTGCCCATGAACTGCTGAAAATGACGCTCGACTTCACGCGGTGCTGCCTCGCCAAGGATGCGCGGCTTGCCGCTGCCCCATCCTCCTCCTCCGCCGCCAAAGCGATACATGTGCCGATAGGGCGGCGTCCGCTCCTCGCCGGCCAAGCCAATGCGGATCGGCACCTTGTTCTGCTCGCGGTCGGGAAGAAGCTCGCGCAGATCAGGGTCCAGAAATTGTTCCAGCGTCTCCGCGGACGGCATGATGTGCGTATCGGCGTCGTATACCTTGTATCCGTTTCGCATGGCGTTTCCCCCCGCTGACCATTCTAACCGTCCTGCCCCTCCATGATGGTCATAATTGGTCATGCAGTGGCGGCCATACGGCGTGGCCGGCGTACGTGGCGCTCATGGTGTTCTGCGTCCGTCGCCGTCGCGGCGCTGTAATCGTTCCCCAATGGGAGTCCCTTCGGGGACTGCGCCCCCGCACCCGTTGATGACCGGCCGTGCGAGCATCGTCCACTGGTGCCCTCGGCGGGGGTCGAAGGGGGCGCAGCCCCCTGGATTGATCCAAAGACTGGGAGGGCGGGCGGGCAAGACGGACCCGAGCGGGTCACCCGTTTCTCCTCCACACGGATCGGTGCCGGGCAGGCAAGCCGAGCCCAAGGAGCAGATCGTGAACCACACAGCGCTGCGGTTGCGGCGCCGTCTAAGGAGACCATAAGGTACAGGCGAACGCACGGCCTGATGAAGCCGGCCGCAGTCTTGAGGAGGGATCATGGTAAGCCAAACGTCCGCACCCGGCGGACTCGCCGAGATGCAGCGGGTCAACGCCTACAGCGACTTTCAGAAGGCCGAGGGCATCCCCGCCTACGGCGGCTTCGCCGTCGACGACCTGCGGACAGTGGAGGTCGGAACCTGGGCGCGCAAAGGTGGCAAGGGCGCCTATATCAACCTGGACGGCACCGGCGGTACGAACGACGCCTATGTCTGCGAGATTCCGGCGGGCGGGACGCTCAATCCCGAACGGCACATGTTCGAGGAGATGGTCTATGTCCTCGACGGCGCCGGTGCCACCACCGTCTGGTACGACCCCAGCCGCAAGGTGTCGTTTGAGTGGAAGGCCGGCAGTCTATTTGCCATTCCACTGAATGCCAACTTCCAGCACTTCAACGGCCAGGGAAACCGCACCGCGCGATTCCTCTCAGTCACGAACCTGCCGGTCGTCCTCAACCTGTTTCACAACCCCCGCTTCGTCTTCGAGGACAGCTTCGTCTTCGACGACCGCTTCGGCGGTGAAGAGGACTTCTTCAGCAGCGAGGGGAAGATGTACCAGCGGCGCGTCCTCGAGACGAACTTCGTCTCCGACGTGAACACGATTCCGCTGCACGAGTGGAAGGAGCGCGGCGCCGGCGGCCGTAACGTCATGTTCGAGCTCGCGCACAACACCATGGCTGCGCACATCTCGGAGTTTCCGGTCGGAACCTACAAGAAGGCGCACCGGCACGGCCCCGGCGCGCACGTCATCATCCTCAGCGGCACCGGATTCTCATTGCTGTGGCCGCAGGGCTCGGAGATGCAGAAGGTCGACTGGCACACCGGCAGTATGGTCGTTCCGCCGGACCGCTGGTTCCACGAGCACTTCAACTCGGGCACGGAGCCGGCACGCTACCTGGCCCTGCGCTGGGGCAGCCAGCGCTACGACACCGGCGGCGTCTTCTCTGCCGATGCGCGGCTGGCAGACGTGAGCGTCAAGGACGGCGGCCTGCAGATCGAGTATGGGGACGAGGACGCGAAGATCCACCAGATCTTCGAGGACGAGCTGAAGCAGAACGGCGCCGTCTGCCGCATGAAGTCGATGATTTCCGGCTGCAGCGGGGTGGAGTAGCCGGAGACGGTTTGGGGGGCGGAATTCGTTTCTGACCGGACCCCTTCTATATAGTGGACAGAAACGAATTTTGAGGGGATAGGCTGTCGAGCCTGCCCCCTCTCGTCACCCCATAGCGCCATTGTTGGATCAGACCGCGACTCGGCCTGTGAGCGGACGCGGGGTCCGGCTGGGGCCCTGTTTTGCTACCCAGCCGCGAGCACGGTCTGGGCGACCTTTGAGCTCCCGGGTGCCGGCGGCGCGATTCCGTGTTCACGGAGATACCGCAAGACCATCTCCCGGGCCTCCGAGAGGCCGGCCAGTGCTTCCTCCGGCGTATCGCCGTGGGACATGCAGCCCGGTAGATCCGGGTGATATGCAAGCCATGTGAGAGATCCGTCCGTGAGTGGTTCACGCCGGACTATGCTCAGATACTCGGGTTCCTGGACGCTAGTGTCAGTCATCCCCGCTCTTCCCTCGCTCGAGCAGCAGGTCGATCAGCCGGATGGCTTCCACGATATAGCCCAGCGGTAGTGCCCCACTGCCACGCGTAACGGTTGCATACAGCTCTGGGAACAGCGGGTGCTTGTAAAGCGGGTGCTTTGAGCCCTCGTCGTAGACGAAACCAAATCCCCTGTACAGACGATTGAGATCACCGAGTCGCCAATCCGCCTTCGATCGGCGCATCCGATCGAGGAGCCGTCGAGGCTCGGCCATGAGTACGGTCCTCGTCTGTCCAGCGATCGCGCTGTCACAAAGGATGGTACCGCGATTGTCGGCTCGGTGGACTGGCAGCACAGCGCGAAGATTTGCACGCCGATCAGATCTTCGAGGACGAGCTGAGGCAGAACGGCGCCGTTTGTCGGATGAAGTCGATGAGTTCCGGCTGCGCCGGGGTCGAGTAATGCGCGCTAAATGGCGAGGCAACTCGTTTCTTTTTGGTCCCCTACCCTATAGCGAAAAGAAACGAATAATGGACGAGGGGCAGGCTTGGAAGCCTGCTCCTCGTCGCGCGCGGATATAGACGGAGAAAGCTCAGGCGGGGACGCGCCCCGCCAACTTCTTGCCCTTCTCCAATCCCGCGTAGGAGCGGCCCGCTGCCGGCATCAGAAAGCGGAAGCCCTCATCCAGGAGCCGCTCGACGTTGTCGGCGGTCGTGTGCGGGTGGCCGCAGGGGATGTTGCGCGCCTTGCAGGTCTCCAGAACCCGCGTGATGTTCTCGCGCACCAGTGGATGATCGTACTGCCGCGGGTAACCCAGTTCCTGGGAGAGGTCGCCCTCGCCGATCAGGATGACGCCGATGCCGGGGATCTCGTCGAGGATCTGCGGCAGCGCTTCGATCGCGCGCATCTCCTCGATCATCAGCACCACGAGCACCTCGCCCTGCGGGTCGAGCGGCCAGACATCAGCCTTCTTGTAGTACTGCTGCTGCCCCAGTCCCCAGTAGCGCCCCGGACGCTCGGTTGGGGCAGCCAGCGCTACGACACCAGCGGCGTCTTCTCCGCAGATGCGCGACTGGCCGATGTCAGCGGCAAGGACGGCGGTCCCAGATCGAGTACGGCTACGAGGACCCGAAGATCCACCAAATCTTCGAGGACGAGCTAAAGAAGAACGGCGCCGTCTGCCGGATGAAGTCGATGATCGACGGCTGCTCCGGCGTCGACTAGCGCACGCCGGTAGGCGAGCCAATTCGTTTCTTTTTGGTCCACGATCCTATAGCGAAAAGAAATGAATATTGACGAGGGGCAGGCCTGGAAGCCTGCCCCCTCTCCATGGGCAATAAGAGCCTCGCTCGGAGTCCCTCCCCGTAAGTGGAGGGGGACAGTGAGCGTAGCTCAGGCTCCTGTGAACCACCGGGCCATGCGGGCGGTCACCCTGTCTACACCGCCTCCCGCCCCGGTCGTCGGCCGCCCAATTGGTAGGAGGTCGATGAGCCTGCTTCTTTCGGAGAGTCCCCTGCTTGTTCCGATAATGGGGATTCTCGGTACCACGCTCCCTAAAGGCCGCAGCGAATTATCGGACCCGTGCCCGATGTACACTCCCTGCGAATCGAATCAACAAATGGGGGAAGCGAACGGCGGATATCCACATACTCATCCCAACCGAAGGTAAGACAAGAGCTGCGACGAAAGGGAAGATGCAGTGCTATGGAGCACTTAACTGAGGGAGTGAGCGATTCCGCGGTGAGGGCAGAGCCGGGCAGCACGCCGCGCCTGCAGGTTTCGCTGGAGCCGGTCGATCGACTGGAGATTACCGCGCTGGTCGACAACAACTATGACGTCTTTATGCCGGACCAGGGGCCGGTCCGACGAGCAGGAGTCGGCTCCACCCACGGCAGATTGCCGGTAGCGACGATGTTCGGCGGTACCGTTCCTGACCAGCTGATCGCTGAACATGGCCTCTCGCTGCAGCTCACCATCACCAAGGGCCAGGAATCACACCGTCTGCTGTTTGACTGCGGCGTCAGCCCGGATGGCATGGTCAATAACATGGATCGCCTGCAGATCGACCCGCGGGATATAGAGGCTATCGTTTGTAGCCACGGGCATTTCGACCACACCGCAGGTCTCGATGGATTCCTGCGCCGGGTCGGTTCTCGCAATCTCCCGGTCCTGCTCCATCCCGACTTTTGGAATCGTCGGCGCGTGACCTTGCCGGGTCGCGACCCATTTGAGATTCCCACGACCAGCCGGACGGCGCTGGAAGGCGCAGGCTTTACGATCATTGAGGAGCGACAACCGAGTTTTCTGTTCGAGGAATCCATCCTCATTACCGGGGAGGTCGATCGAACGACGAACTACGAGCCAGGCTTTCCGCTGCAGGAGGCCTGGCGCAACGATCACTGGGAGCCGGATCCGCTGGTCTTGGATGACCAAGCTGCCGTCATCCATGTCCGCGACCGTGGCCTGGTGGTGATCACTGGCTGCGGGCATGCTGGGATCGTGAACACCACCCGCTATGCGTGTGCTCTTACGGGTACTAGCCGCGTGTACGCCGTCTTCGGCGGTTTCCACCTCGGGGGGCCGTTGTTCGAGCCACTGATCGAGCGCACTTGCGCAGATTTGCTAGCGCTCGAACCAGCCTTAGTCGTACCCGCTCACTGCACCGGCTGGCGCGCTCAGTACGCGATGGCCGGCGTCTTCGGCGAGCGTTACGTGCCGAACTCCGTGGGGAGCCGGTTCGAGCTCTGACGCTGCTGAACGCTTATCACGGGGTCTGAGCGCAGAGCGCTATGAGCAGAACGAGTGCACAAACCGTACTCGGCAGCCAGCACTATGGAACCATCGCGGCCCCCGTGGTTCTGATAATGAGGATTCTCGGTACCACTTTCCCTGACCGCTGAATCTCGGCGGCAATTTCGTGGTTCCACATAAGGGTCGCCAATCGAGGTTATCGGTACCACTTTTGGCGGCCTTTTGTTGTTGACATGGGCCGGTCACCACTAGCGAGGCGCTTACGTGGTTCCTTCCAGCCTGTCAAGTGGACCCTTGCCGCAATCGAGCATCTCCTCGACCAGGGCTACAGCGAGAGCGATACCTTCGATTTCAAAGAGGCCTTGCCCCACTCGAATGATGAGGCAGGGAAGCAGCGATTGGCGAAGGCGTGCGCCGCCTTTGCGAATAGCGCTGGCGGCTTCCTCGTGTTTGGGGTCAGGGACAAGACCGACAGTAATGGCCACGTTATCGCCCCCGAGCAGCGCCTCGTTGGTGTTCAGGCTAACGTCGACCTGCTCGAGAATTTCGGGAACTACCCGCTCAAATGCACGCCGAGTGTCGTCTGGAAGTTCAGGAATCCTGCTCTTCCGCTTTCCAATGGGAATCTCGTGCACGTCATCGAAATTCTGAAAGGGCTGAATGGCCCGCATGCCATCACCGATCGCGACAGCCCCGTGTTCTGGAAGCGAACGAACAAAGGCGATGAGCCATTGACGTATGAAGATCTCCAATCGGCCTTCATCGGTGAGCAGCGGAAGCGCGGCGCATCGCAAGTCCTCAGGTCTGAGTTGGCCCAAGTCCGGCAGCACGCTGAGCAGCTTCGGGGAGGAGCGGATGTTGAGCGGTATTATTATCGCTTTGACATCGCAGCGCTGAAGGCCGCTATCTCCGAGGTGTGCAGTTTGCTCTCAATGGCGGAGTCGCTGCTTTCCGCACTCTCCGAAGTCATGGAGACGGGCACTCGCCTCAACGGGATGTTGAATCGCGCCGCGTCTGGTGGTGACCCTGCCGGCGGCTACGGACAACAGCTGACACTGCAGCAACTCGCCCAGACCAACGGGTTCACTCTGGTCGAGGCTTGTCGACGCTCAAGAAAACTGCGGCTCTGGGAATAGCTTCGTCGTAGGCTTATCTGACGACACGACGTCGCCCACAAGGCAGCCGCTCCCTCCACGTCGCTTCGGTAAACGAAAGACAATGGGTCCTAAAACCAACGAATTCTGGAGGGGGCAGGCTCGAAAGCCTGCCCCCTTTAGGCGCGAGGACATCACCGGCGTCGGATTAGGCAGGCACGCGCCCCGCCAACTTCTTGCCTTTCTCCAGCCCGGCGTAGGAGCGGCCCGCTGCCGGCATCAGGAAGCGGAAGCCCTCATCCAGGAGCCGCTCGACATTGTCGGCGGTCGTGTGCGGGTGGCCGCAGGGGATGTTGCGCGACTTGCAGGTCTCGAGGACACGCGTGATGTTCTCGCGCACCTGCGGGTGGTCGTACTGCCGCGGGTAACCCAGTTCCTGGGAGAGGTCGCCCTCGCCGATCAGGATGACGCCGATGCCGGGGATCTCGTCGAGGATCTGCGGCAGCGCTTCGATCGCGCGCATCTCCTCGATCATCA
>Ga0193751_1000609_pt1 | contig 26261 bp, 24 predicted proteins | sample L1c2metaG_FD_143050 | JGI IMG/M metagenome (GOLD analysis project Ga0193751, IMG submission 143050) | Soil microbial communities from a riparian zone of the East river system, Colorado, United States - L1c2 | ecosystem: Environmental > Terrestrial > Soil > Riparian zone | place: USA: East River... | reverse complement strand
TGAATCACGACATCGAGGTGCCCGTCTTCGCTCACGATATGTTGAATCGCCGCATCCACCGATTCCTGCGAAGCAACATCCAGTTCGATCGTGCGCAGATCGACCTTATTTTCTGCCGCAAACTTCTTTGCCGCGTCGACTTGCGGCGCGTTGCGTCCTTTGGTCTCGCGCATACTGGCGTACACGATATGTCCAGCCATTGCCAATTCGTGAGCAGTCAGATCACCAAAGCCGCTCGATGCTCCTGTAATTACGATTACTTGTTTGATGGTATTTCTCCTTTTGATTGTTTTCGGTTTGCCGATGTGTTTGCGTCGCAATGCGTTTAAGCGAACCCGCCGTTAGCACGTAGAACTTGAGAGTTCACCCAGTCGCCATCTGGGCCGGCCAGGAAGGACACAACGTTGGCAATGTCAACTGGCTGACCTATGCGTTCCAGCGGCGCCATCTTGCTGATTTCGGCGATTTGTTCTTCACTCTTGCCCTTCAGAAAGAGTTCAGTTGCAACTGGGCCGGGCGCGATCGCATTGACGCTGATATTGCGTCCCCGGAGTTCGTTCGCCAGCACATGCACCAAGCCTTCGACGCCCGCCTTCGACGCAATGTATGGACCGTAAGAAGGAAAAGACTTGGCCAGCACACTGCTGGAAAAGGCGATGATCCTGCCACCGGCGGCGATGTGTTGGGCCGCTTGCGCCAAGACCAGGAACGCCCCCCGCAGGTTTGTAGAAATGACCTTGTCGAACAGTTCTACGTCGCTCTTGCCGATAGGCGAAAGCGGCATGATTCCCGAGTTGTGGACGACCACATCGACGCTGCCGAACTTCTTCATGGTTTCTTCGAATAGCCGCTCAACGTCAGTCTGGTTGGCGACATCTGCTTTGACCGCAATTGCCTCTCCGCCAATCACTTTGATTTCGGCCACGACTTCTTCAGCCTCGCTGGCGTTGCTCAGGTAGTTCACTACCACGGCGAAGCCGTCCTGTGCCAGTCGCTTGGCGACGGCCCGGCCAATTCCACGCGACGCCCCTGTTACGATCGCTATCTTTTTCATAATGTTCCTCCTTTTATTTCGCCCGCCGCCCTCTCCGTCGGTTAGCGCCGACAGAAAGCAATATCGTTCTTGCTAAAGGATAATTCCAATGCATAATGTCTATATCTATTATGCGTATCGAGCATTTACGCCAGGCCGACCTAAACCTTCTCGTGGTTTTTACGGCTGTTGCCGAAGAGCGGAATATCACACGCGCAGCATCCCGGCTCTTGCTGAGTCAGCCGGCCGTAACCCGTGCTCTGCAGAGACTCCGCGATACGTTTCACGATGATCTCCTGATTCGCACTTCAACCGGTTACGAGCCGACGCCTACAGGACAGCGCCTTCTGCAAGATCTGGCGACAATGCTGCCGCGTCTTGACCGCTTAATGGCTGGCGGCGATTTCGATCCCGCGACCGGAGATGCTTCTTTTCGAATCGCGGCTACCGACCACGCTGCATACCTCCTCGTGCCGCCCCTCTACACTTCCGTTTTGCCAAAACGCACAAAAGTAGAGTTCAGCTTTGTCCCGCTGCACGCCGGACAATACGAGGCACTGGAGAAAGGCAGGCTCGACCTTGTGCTGAACGCAGACCACGACACCGCAACGGTTCACCTGAGCAAAGAGGTTATTTTCGAAGTAGATTTTGTGTGCGTCGTATCCCGGAAGAGTAAATTCGCAAGGGCAATTACTCTCAAGCAATACCTAGCTGCGGAACATGTTGCCGTCGACATTGTTGGCGGCGTCCAGACCCATCCAGACAGGCACTTGGCTGCCATTGGTGAGAAACGACACTGTCGGCTCGTGGTGGCTCAACACACTGTAGCCATGCGCGTCGCCGCTGTCACAGAGATGATTGCGACTGTGCCACGCCGAATGGCTGTACTCGAAGCGTCCAACAAAGCGACCAAGATTCTCGAAGCTCCAGCCGCGCTCGGGTCATTCAAATACGTAATGATCTGGCACCCAAGGATGCAAACCGACGCAGCGCACGTTTGGCTGAGATCAATAATACGGGAGTTGGGGAGACAACTGTTTTGAGAGCGGTGTACTTCGAGAGCAACAATGCCGAGTCCGAAGAAGTCGCGACCATGCCAATAGAAGCCTGGCGCTGTACGCAGAATTTTCTTCTCTCAGACCAAGAACGAAACCAAGTTGGCGGGTCGTCGGCCAATTGGAAGTTGGCGTCACCGGTTGTGACGATTACTTCCTATAAGCCGAGTTACCATCACTTATCTTGTTGGATCCGTTCGAAATTCGGGAAATCAATAAAACCGACTTTTTTCGCCCAGTACGCTTACCCATCCAGAGCCCTGGTTGTTGATCGCATCGCCTCGCGAAGCCACACATGACCGGGATCGCTGTTAAATCTTGGATGCCACGCCATCAAGAAATGAAACGCATGCAATTCCTGAGGTGCTTTTACCAGGCGTAACCTGCGATCCCGTTTTACGACTGAGGTCATACCACTCGTTAGGGTAAGTACGAGTTCTGTCCCGGCAAGGCATTGCAGCGCCACGCCGAAATAAGGTACTCGAATGCACGAGCTGCGTTTTTCACCAACCGCCGCCATTTGCTTGTCCGGTATTGTCTGGACGCCGGCATACGTGCCGACGACGATGTGGCTCGCCGCAAGGTATTTCTTAAGCGACAGCCGGTCGCCAAAGCGGCTGTCACGCGCCACGACGCAAACCCAATCTTCGCGATAGAGCCTTTCCGACTGAAAGTGAACTGGCAGGAGTCCGTCATCTATGTGTAGAACAAGATCGACTTGCCCGTGCTCCACTAATTCCGCGATGCCACTCTGCCATGGAAGAAATTCAAACTGCACTTGGTAGCGTCCATTTGCATAGTGTCGGCACAAGCGAGGGAGCACAACTGTGCAGACATTGTCAGGACCGGAAATGCGAAAGTGGCTCTTCTCCCGCATCGGATCGAACAGACTCGGCGTGACCAGATTCTCCATCTTGGGCAGCAAGCCCTCAAGCTCCTGGAGAATCTTGCGGCCTCGCAACGTGAGTTCGAAGCCTTGCGGTGATCGGACCAGAAGGTGATCTTGAAACATCGCCCGGGCGCGCTGCAACGCCCTGCTAACCGCAGGCTGGCTCAGCAGCAGCCGAGATGCGGCCGCAGTAATGCTTTTCTCCTCCGCAATCGCAGCAAATGTAATCAGGAGGTTCAAATCGACTTGTCGTAGTTTCTCTAAACGCATGACGGCTATGACTATTATGCATGAACCGCATGTGGTTGGGGAATCATCTTTGACTGTGTAAGCAAGAAGAACGCACAAGGAGAATTCAATGCAGGGAAACGGTTTGCAAGACAAGCGGGTGGTTGTACTGGGCGGTTCGTCGGGAATTGGTTTGGAGGTCGCCAAGCAGGCGGCATCGCAGGGAGCGAGCGTTGTTATCGCTTCCAGTAGTGCGGAAAGAGTTCAGAAGGCAGTTGAATCCGTCGGTGGAGAAGCGCTGGGGCAGGCGGTTGACGTCTCAGACGAACGAGCCGTTGCAACCTTCTTTTCCAAGCTTGGCGCTTTCGATCATTTGGTATTCACCGCGGGCGATAGCCTGCATTTGCACGACCTTGCCGCTACGGATCTCCAACAGGCCAGACGCGCCTTTGAGCTGCGTTATTGGGCTGCACTCGCCGCGGTCAAATACGGAAGCCCCCATATTCGCAAAGGAGGCTCTGTCGTGCTCACCACTGGAATCGCTGGCCAGCGCCCGCAAAAGGGATGGGTAATTGCCGCAAGTGTTTGCGGAACCATCGAAGCACTAACACGTGCACTGGCGGTCGAGTTGGCACCAATACGGGTAAACGCGGTATCTCCCGGAGTCGTTCGGACGAACCTCTGGCAGAGCCTGACTGCGGCAGAACGCGAGAACCTGTATGAGAGCGTGGGCAAGAGTCTGCCAGTAGGCCGAGTCGGCGAGGCTCATGAAATCGCGCAAGCCTATTTATTTTTGATGCAGGAAGGATTCAGCACTGGGCAGACCGTTGTGGTAGATGGCGGTACGGTCTTGGTTTAGCGCCGCAGCAGTTCCCAACCGGCTGATCGCATAGGAGAGTAAGCGTGAAGGAACTTCTTGATGTCGTCACTCGTGTTTACGAGTATCAACGTCCATATCCCGCCATTGTTGGAACGGCGAGCGGACTGATTGAACGATTCGTGCCGCGTTGATAAGTGTGGCGCGTATGGCGGACGCGATTCTGCCGGCCTATCGACTAGTGAAGAGGAATTTCTATGACAACAGCAATCAAGTCCGCCATCTCTCCTTTTGCGCAGCCCAAGACGGAGCCCAAGGCAAACGCGATCCTCTTCCTCGATGAACAGCTGGCTTCCATGCCAGCTTCTGGCATTCCGGAAGACTTTCGTAAACTGTCGCATTTCTTCTGGGTGATCGTGCTTGTTCCGAAATCAGCTGTTGAGGATGAGGCGACCCCGAAAAAGCTGGCGCCGAATAAATCCGTCACTGACCTCAACGACACCAGGAATGTCTGCTTACCGCTGGATGAACCGAAGGCCTGGCTGAGTTCTAACGCCGCAGACACGTTTGAGTTTGGCGGAGTGAAAGGATGTTTGTCGACGATGGAAATTCATCGCAACGGTCGGCCCATTATTCTCACAAGCAAAGAATTCAAAACTCTCGCGTATCTGATCAAAAACCCGCGGAGAGTGATCTCACGCGACGAGCTACTCAATGAAGTGTGGGGATACGAGAACTATCCGTGTACAAGGACCGTCGATAACCACATTTTGAGGTTACGCAAAAAACTAGAAGCAGAACCCTCCCATCCCAAGCATTTTCATACGGTTCATTGCGCTGGATACAGGTTCTTGCCCTAAGTCTCTATATTCAATTTTGCACGAGGAGAAACTAAACTCAATTCGCACAAAGGAGCGACAAATGAGTAAATCAATGAAGGCTATGCGAGCAGCAAGAAGAATGTCGCAGTCCTTCTGCATCTTTTTATTGCTGTTGACCTGTGGCCCGCTCTCAGCGCAGAAGCAACAGCATCGCATTCGGAATATTGTTCTGGTCCACGGCGCCTGGGCCGATGGCTCTGGTTGGAAAGGCGTGTACGACATTCTCATCAAGGACGGCTATAAAGTCAGCATCGTCCAAGAACCGGAAACTTCGTTCACGGACGACGTGGCCGCCACCAAGCGTGTCCTTGCTCAACAAGATGGACCTTGCATTCTTGTCGGTCATAGCTATGGGGGAGCCGTAATTACCGAAGCTGGCACGGACTCATCCGTTGCTGGTTTGGTGTACGTCGCGGCCCACATGCCAGACGCTGGAGAGAACGAGGCGGACGACGGAAAGCGCTTCCCAAGTGACCTCAGCAAGTCTGGTGCTATAAAGAAGACGGCAGACGGCTTCACTTACTTAGATCCCGCGCAGTTTCATGAGTACTTCGCAGCCGACCTGTCTGCGGAGCAGGCCGGTTTCATGGCCCGCTCGCAAGTATTCAACTTCGCCGACAATTTCAAAGCCGTCATCACCACCGCTGCGTGGAGAGGCAAACCGAGCTGGATGTTGGTAGCGGCAGCAGACAGAACCATCAATCCCGATCTCGAACGGTGGTATGCCACACGAGCCAACAGCCACACGGTCGAAGTCTCCAGCGCCAGTCACGCGGTCTACGTATCCAGGCCTAAGGAGGTTGCAGCTCTGATCGAACAAGCCGCATCGCACGCTCGGTAGAAGAACTCGCAAAGTCAAGTATTAGGTTGCTCCTTCGAGCTGCCAGGCGATAACTCCTGTATCGTCGGCAGTACGGAAGTTATCCAGAAACGGGCTTCGAGGAAGTTGGCCGGAGGGTACGGTGAGTCGGCTTGGCGCCACAATTCCAGGATCAGATGCGTGGGAAAATGCACGGCTCCATGGTCGTTTTCGGTAGTAACCCGACTGAAGAGTCGTGACTCTTCCTTGCAAATTACTAGAAAACAGAAACGACTGATCGGCCGTCAGTCGACGCAAAATGTACTTCGATGTCTACTAATAAGGATGGGAAAAGCAACTCACATAAGCCTCCTGATCTTAACGGCGAGGCAGCCGGATCGAGTCGATCAAGGAAAGAACCTCGGCCATCGGCCGAGCAACAAGCATGTGCTCCTTCAGTCCCGTTGACCTTTTCCGCCTACTCAAGCGGCAGAGACCAATGGCGGGAATTCAAGATGCCGACCGATTGTCCTCTCGGCACATAAAGAGAGTTGCCGCAATCAGGGCGACATGGTTGACAACGTCCGGCGGCAGGACCATCCCGAGGGGACGAGCGTTTCTTATTTCTTCAGCTGTGGGTGACATGAAATCATTCTCAATGTAGTCGTTCCCCATGTCCTCGTCCGTGCGGACCAAATGCAAAAACTGCTCTTTGTCTTCAGAAGACGCAAAAGAGAAGAGCAACTCGTAGGCGTTGGCATCAGCATCGCCAACGAGCGCCAGTGCGCGCGTGTTTGTCGCCTGTGCGTAGCCAAACAGATGTCCGATGATTTCTGTAGCGAAGAGCCGAGCCTCTCCGTTATCCTCCGGGATGAACTCAACGGTGCAGAGCCAGTCCATTTAAGTCGGCAAACGAGTGTTATTCTTCATGTAACGATGATGTAACGATAAGCTGTTCCTACTGCTCCTACGGGTGTCTTAGAGGTATTTACAGCACCACCTGCGCCCTCTAAGTTCTTGTAAAGCCGTCAGGGGGTCGCCCTTTCACGGCGGTGACAATTGCGCTGTTTCTCACCTCCAAAACTGCGGAGCAAGCAGAACCGGTGCTGATACGGCGACTGTCCTTTAGCTGTCCAATAACGATTCCTTGACGTTTCTTACAAGGGTTTTCGAGGGCCACCCGCGTCTTGTAAGTTGTTGAAATTGCTAATCATTTTGGGCTCATAACCTAATGCTCCCAAGGATTCCCTAGAGTTTCCTGGGCATCCTTAATGTTGTAGGAGCTTTTGCAAATTGGGCGTCCGGCGCAGCAATGCACCGGAAGATCACTCGTCAAAGTCGGTGGAACCTACGTCGCGCGAGCGATAAGGCAATACCGAACCAAGCTCCCGGAATAACGGGGGAAGGCGTAGAGACTGGATGGCGAGCATCCCTAGTGGATGAAGGTACAGTCCGACTGTCATCGAAAGGTGAGTCAGATCGCATAACCCAAAGGTCGGCGGTTCAAATCCGCCCCCCGCAACCATGAACGCCACTGCTGAAATGCAGTGGCGTTCGCCTCTATACCGAAGCGTCGGTTCTCTGAGTGTCGCCTCAGCCTTTCCACCCTGCATTCAACAGCCGACAATTTAGTCGTCACTGGATCCGCGCCTCCTAGACTTCCAGTAGGTGACATTCATCCATCACGATGGCTTTCATGAGATTGCTCCTGAAGACTCCACAACAGAACACGATTAACAACACACACCTTCATGATTCAGCTCCACTCGTGTGATGACCCGATGATCGATGGGCCCTCTTGCGCTTTGCCTTTTTGCGTTTGGCCTTCGACTACACGCCCTGGACAATCACCAATTCCGAGTCAGCCGTGGCTTGGCGCAGCGCCTTCGGCTCCGCGTATTCTGGCGAATCCCACCACTGTTGCGCCCGTTCCATGCTGGGAAACTCGCCGATGATCAGCCGTTCGCGCGGCCACTCTCCCTCGAGAACAATGGGGCCGCCGTGCGCAACCAATCGACCGCCATACTTCTCCATTGTTGGCAGCACCGTCCGTCTATAATCCTCGAACCGAACCACGTCTTTGATCGTAAGACTTGCAATGACATACACCGACATGTGTTCCTCCTTTATCGCGTGATCGATGATTTTGCCGTACGAAGTTCTTGAGGCTGGCTGCCACGTTGTTTTCCATTCCGAGCACGAAGCGTAATCGCAGCCGCCAGCAACCAGATTGTCTGAACTCCAGCAAGTACTGTGACTGCGTCAGGTAAGGTCAGAGTGAACAGAAAAATCGCCCCTAACCCCGCAAACACAACTGCTAACGGAAGCACCACATATCCAAAGATTCCGCGCAGTACTTGCGGGCTGAGAAGGACAGTTCCCAATGGCAAGAACAGAACCGGAGCTAACATCAGCCAGTAGCCGCCTAAGATGAACTTTGCGATCAGAAAAGTGAAAATCATGTCGATTTAGTCCTTTCGCCTGGGACGACCTCGTCCGCCGGTTTTTTAAGGTAACCTCCGCCCGCGCCCCGAGCTTCTACCCGAGGAACATACTCCTCCGCTGTTCGATCAGACCTGGTTTAAGGGGTCGAACGTCGTTTTTCCCGAGCTATGCCGCGGTTAGCGCCTCGGTGTGGCTGCTGGCCCGCGCTTCGGCATTCTTCGCCACGAACAGACCCGCGAAGGAGCTGCGCACCTGTGAGAAAACGACGAACCATAGCACCGTGACGACAATGGCGGGCGCCATGTTTTCTGAGTCCAAAAACATGTGGAAGCTCAGGATATTCACGATCACCGGTCCGAGCAGTGTCAGTGCGAGCGGCACGTAGCGATTGCTGAGTAGTAGCGCGCCGCCGATGAGTTCCGTTCCGAACGCGATCACGTAGTAATGCGAGCCTGATAAAGCTCCCATGAACTGTCCCGCGAGACCGGGCACTGGCGGACTCGGGAAGAAATGTAGAAACGCGTTGAGGCCAAAAACCGTGAAAACGAGGCCCAGCAACCCCCTGGCGATGACAAAGATGTACTTCATTGTTTTCTCCTTTTATTTATGCAGATCGATCAATTTGCGAACGTCAGTGGACATTCCCAAGCGTCAGGCGGCTCGGTCGCCACCGCCGCTTCAGGGTGTGTCCTGCTTAGTCGAGGCTTCCATACCGTGCGCATGGTGGGCACCATGTGTACCGCCCATGGCCTTGTCGTGGAGAGTCTGGTATGTGCGCTCTCTGGCGGCGGCCTCCTCCGTGGTCAGGTGCAGCGGCTGGGGCGGCTTTTCATAGCTGTCATATTCGTACCCGAGCGGCGCAGTGCGATCGGTCATGCTGACCGGCAGATCCGCGCGCTTGCCGCTTCTGTCTCCGTACGAGAACTTGCGATTGAGGTATCGGGGATCAGTAGGATTCTTATTCCCGAGCCGGTTCCAGCTTTCCCAGAGCCGGTCGATGTTGGCGTGATGCAGATAGAACATCGGGTCAGCGCCGACGGTGGAGAAATCGGCCATGTCGCCCCCGAGGCCAATATGAGTGAAGAAGTGAGGATTTATGTCCAGTCTGGGATTGAACCCGAGGTTGCCGTTGGGCCCATCGATGTAAAACTTCTCGTTAAGGGCGTCCAGGTTGATCCAGTCCTTGAACGGTGTATCAATGCGTCCGCCGCCATTGACCCAGAACCAACGCGTACCGTCATACAGCGGGCTGCCTGGGTCCCGGAACACGGCTGGCACGACCAAATCAGCTTCGTTGCCGGTGATTGGGTTCCAATAGGGAAGCGTAAAGTCCTCGTCGTGCAGAACCTCGCGAATGACCCCCTCGAACTGAATAAGCATCAGTCGATGCCAGGGGAGGAAAAACCACTGTTGAAATTGCTCTGGGTCGGAAGGGTTCGTAGCGTGGGCTTGGCAGCCGTCCCACACCGCCTCGGCATCGGCTTGAGCCTCCTTCGGGAGAGTGGCGATGACCTCTGCCTTCTTTTTCATGGAGAGATCCCACAGCGCAGCCGGGTAGCCCTTGACCCAGTGGGTATACCACCACCAAGTCCATGAATGCTGATCGGAGTCCGGCAAGGTCTTCATGATCTCGACCGCCTTCGCATATTTCGCGAGCATCACCTGACCTTCGGGACTGTTCACGTTGTAGCGAATGTACGGCTTCTTCCCTCCGGAAGAAGCCGTGCCTACGCTATTCACACCGTTCGAAGAAATCACACTTACGGTCTTCACACGAGCGGAAGAAGTAGTCGCGATTTTGTTGTCCACAGCAGCGGAAGGAAAAGCCGCACCCACCGTTTTTGCACCTGTGGAAGGCGGCGCTTCGTCCTTCTTCGCACCCGTCGCAGGAGGCGGAAAGAAGAAATTCAGCTCCAGGACATCATGCTGTCCGGTGTGGACTTCGAGCCGCGGGTCCTGGAACGACAACGCACCTGCGGACTGAATCATGCCGCTGACGAGATGAAATTCGTTACCGATCACCGCGCCGGCGATACCATGCCGCGGCATTGACATTGGTGGCAGCGAGATCCATGAATTGGTGGCCGGTTCGTACGCCTCGACGGCGCGGAATGCTCCGACGAGCTCTTTCGTAGTCACCTCGCCACCCGCTATGTAGATCCTGCGGCCATCTGTGCCCGTCGCGCCGCCGCTGCGAGGCGTCGGCATCCGTTCTTTCGGAGCACTCCACATGTCACTGACGGGGCTGTACTCCTCCACCACATCCGTGTTGGTAGCGGACAAGATGAAGGCGTGGCCAGTGCGGCCGCCGATCACGAAGATCTTGCCGTTCACCGCGGCGGCGTACGCGTGATTGCGCGCCACCGACATCGGCCTGCGGCTCTCCCACTTGTTCGTGGCAGGGTCAAAAACCTCGTTGGTGGTCAGAACCAAAGATGCACCGAAGAACGTGAAGTACGGATCCTTGGAACCTGCTACCGTGGTTGCGCCGCCGATGACGTAAATCTTGCCGGCGACTTCAACCGCTACGGCAGCGCCGCGTTTCGTCGGTACCGGTGCCAGCGACTTCCATGAGTCGGCCGCCGGATCGTACTCCCACGTGTCGGCGATGGGTTCCCACGCGCCGCCGGTCGGCACCTGAGTGTCCTTTGGAGGCACGAAACCGCCGATCACATAAATCTTTCCGTTGGCAGCGGCTAAGGCGGCATGGTGGGCCAACCGCGGCATCCCTTTTTTCTCAGTCCATTTGTCGGTAGCCGGGTCGTACTCGTAGTTGAGACCCGCAGCCTTACCTTCATCCCAGCCGCCGATCACGTACATTTTGCCGTTGAGGGCAACGCCATAAAGTTCTTCATCCGGATACGGGAATGGTGCGGCCTTCTTCCAGGGGTTTATTGGCATCTGAGCCAGCGCGGCGGTGCAGAAAACCAGGCTGGCGAACAGGGCAAGCAGTGCAGTTCGTCGTTGTAGCACTTTTGACATACAAGTCTCCTTATTGAGTGTTGAATACAAATCAGGTTCTTATCTCGATGGCATCCTGAAGATCAGCCCAAACATCAAGTAGCGGATGTCTTTGATTCCGTTTGTGTTTTCCCACATGTAGGAGGGCTGAAACGACACATGCTTCTCGATGGGCACCGTGACGCCAGTCCACGCTCGGTTTTTCGTCCATCCGCTTCCCTGGTCGTAAAAGGCTTCGTAGGACGCGAAAGGTTTCCAGATGTGGCCACCAACCGCAAGGGGATATGCGACCGCGATCCGATTGCGATAGCGGTTGATCTCTCTTTCTGGAAGAGACTTTCCGCCGTAAAGGTATGTTGGAAGAAACCTTCTGACATACATGTTGCGCTCCGAGATTTCCAACTTGTGGATCGAGAACATAACCGTTCCATCGATCCGAAATTGATGCTCCTCGTAAGTGCGAGTAAATCCTCCCGAATGATTCGCGAGTTCATTAAGCCCGTCTGCGGGGACCGAGTAATACAAATAGCTGGGAGTGATCGAAAGAAACCTTGTCGCGCGAAAAGTGGCATCAAACTGTGCTGATGGTGCTTTCACTTCGCCGATGTAAAAGCCGTAGAATTTAAGATCGATCCGCTGTTGCGCAGGAGCAATCAACTCCGCCCAGCCCGTAGGCGCAACTACCGAGCCACTTCCGTGTCCACTCGGTACGTCTACTTCTTGGGCAACGCACCGCCCGCCAAGAAAAACGAGCCACAACACCAGAAAAGTTGGCACTAGATGCAGCGCAAATTTTGTGAATCCTCGCATGGCTTCTCCTAGCCCGGATGCGTAATGTCAACGCGTCCCATTGATTGCGAACCTTTATGAGGACCTGTGGTGGTGGACAGAAACGACACCGCATTGATCCTGCTCACGACCGGATGTAATTTCGGGTTACATTCCAGATGTGACGCGAATCACAAAGGCAATCGACGCGCCAAAGCCAAGCGCTCGTTAAATGCTGAATTTTCTTGTGTTCGTGCGATGTACCGATGACCTTCCAACGGCAACTGACCACATCAGGACAGCAGTATCTGGACATTGAGTGCGTCTTGTTGATGGAAGGAAAACTAGTGCGGCGACTTCTAGGCTCAGTCCAACAGCAGGTTTGGAATTTGGGACACAAACGTTGCTCGATGATGCCTCAAGCTCTTTTAGGCCGGGCACGAACACATATTCGCCGCCCTTCACTTTCACGAACGTTGGAAGATCGAACAGGAAAGGCTGTTTGGCGCGCGGGACAGACATTTGCGAACATTCGCCGCCTGTGACGTTGATCGAGTCCTGGTCATTTGGATCGAGTCTGATGAACTCGCCGCCCTGCATCCATTCTTTCTGCAGAAATTCGAATTGCCGCTCGATGACGACCTGGATGAAGAGATTTAGTTAGGCCACGGTCAACCCCATCGTCCTGAACGCGCTGTTCTGGAGATGCGGGACGTACTCGATGCCGCGCCGAATCAGCCGGTGCCACCTCACCTCGCTCGCTCGTTTCAAATGCGTGGGGCGCGGGTTTCTGCGACGGAGTGCACCGATCGGGCACCGTAGGCCTTGCTCGTCGCCTGCATTGCTGAAGTTTTTTCGACGCTGAGGATCCGCCACGATAGCGGAATCATCCTTATCGGGCGATAGGTCGAGTGGGCAACCGCTGAGCCAGCGTCCCAACATCTTGGCCGCGACTAAGTCTTGGTATTGATCCGTCGGAACCGTTGAGTGAAGCCGGCCGGACCGCTACGTCCGCAACGTGCTATTTCACGGTCGCAGGCCAGTTAACAACGACAGAGTAATTTTCGTTGAAACCTTTTCGTGGTTCCAATACCAGAAACTTTCGTCCGTCTGCGGTTACAGCATACTGGTTGATAGTGGGATCTGGTATCAGTCCCGTTGCGAAAAGTTGCCTAGGGGTGCCGATCTTCGGCGCAGACCCGCGCTCAACGGTCGCTGACATCATCTTTCCTTCAAGATCGAGGAAAAAGATCTCCCGACCGTCACCGCGCCAGCGGGGCTGTGCGCCCCCCGCACCAGAAACCTGAGTAATGTTGTGAAATGAGGGGAACGACGCCACAGAAACCTCCCATCTGCCAACGCGGTTCTCGCCGTAAGCGAGAAGCTGCCCGTCAGGAGACAAGTGAAACTCATCCTTTATAAGGCTGGATGAATACAGCGCTTCAGGTTTGCCGTTACCAGCGACAGGAATAATCGAAAGAGTTTTTGTATCGTGAGTGAGCAGAAAGCGGCCGTCTGCGGACCACTCTTCTACCCAGTGCGGTTCGTTGTCGCCATAGATGCGCTGCGCCTGCTGAGTTGCAATTTCGATTTTCTCAACCAAGAACGGCGGATCAATTCCGCCATTAGGAAGAAGATTGAACGCCACATAGTGCGAGTCCGGCGACCAAACAGGATCCGACTGGGCGTGCGGATCGATCGTGAGTGGGGTGGTTGTATCCGTCCCCAAATCAACCAGCCACAAACTGCCGGTAGCGTGCTGGTGGAACGAGTTCAGCGCCAGGTATTTTGCATCCGGCGAAAGCGTGAACTGCTGAAAATCGATCACCGGGTCGAAGCTTCCAGTAACGGTGCCGTCGCGTGCATACCAGTGGAACTGATCGAAAGATGAGCCTTGTGCTGTCCCGTAGATAAGCACCCCATTTTGAGAGGCAGTAAATTCCGAAGTGCCTAAATACGCCGGCGAGGCAGCGACGTTTCGAGTCACTAACGAGGGCTTGCCGATTTGTCGCAGAGCTTCCCAGTCCATGCGCTGCGCGAAAAGGTTCTGGTCTTGCGCGAACAGCAAATACTCCGGAACCGCTAACGCACGGCTTTGGCTGGCCAGCAGCATTGTCGGAGCTCCGCCATCCAGCGATTGGACATAAACCTTGGCACCCGGATCGGCACTGGTCAAGCTTGTGCGAGCCAGATACATGAAGTGCTTGCCATCCGGCAGGAACTGCACCCACATCTGGCTGACTTGTCCGGGGAGCAAAGACGTCACGGGTACGGCATCGCCCCCGGTAGCGGGGACACGGAAGATGGGACTGTTCACCGGTTTGGCAAAAAGGATGGTCCCATCTGGACCCCACGCACCTTGCGCAATTTCCGGAACGCCGTAAATTATTTCGGGCACGCCGCCCGATCGAGGAACCTTCTTCAGCTTGGCGCCCGCCCAGAAACCGACGAACTCCGAGTCCGGCGACCAGAAGGGCAAAAGTGCACCGTCAGTCTGAGCAATTCGCTGCGCTTCGGGAGAGCTCAGAGTTCTGAGCCATAAAGAGCTTTGACCAGATGCATCAGTCGCTGCAAAAGCCAGCATCTGGCCATCAGGCGAAAGCGCGATCTGTTCAAAAGGGTGCCAGTTCCGCTGTAAGTTCACGCCCTCTGGAAGACCGAGGGAAAGCCGTAGAGCATTGTTCGAAGAACGTTTCCGGCCATACTGTGACCCAAGAATGGCGATCAGTCCTATGCCAAGGATTGCCCCAATAAGCAGAAGTATTGACGTACGCCGAGACATGGGAGTCGCCGCTTGGCGAGGTAAGTTTTTTTTCGTAACGCCGTCAATGCTCGGCGGGAGCGACCAATGGAATTCAGGAACGTAGGAGCCGGGGGGAAGGTCGATCCGGACTGCTGGGGCAACTTTGGTTTCTCTGTAGTACTGCGCAAGCCGCTTTCGAACTTCGGTCGCGCGGACACGCACGACAGCGTCATTCGAAGTGTCGTAATCGGCGGGCCGGTGGAACATTTCTACGCCGATCATGCGCTCACGCAATTCGTCCAGATCACCTGCCAAGGTGTGGTCTACTACGAGCCTGAGAAAGTCCTGGCAGCGCTTGCTCCCGGTGAGAGCATCGCTAGCAATCACCGATTCGAGCTCATTGCGGACTGACTGAACCTGTTCAGCGCTGAGTTTCTTCGGGTTTTCGAAGTGATGTCCTGCTGCCATCTACCCTCGCTCTCGCTTAACCTCTCTTAACGGGCGCTGGCCGCGGTATTCATAAGCTACTGAAAGTAAGGCGGTTGTCATTCTAACATGCTTCTTAACGGTTACGAATAAATCCTGCACGACCAAAAATCCCTGCTGAACTGTTTCGAGCATTCCCGTTTTCTCGCATGTGGTCTATTGTCGCGATGTTCTCGCAAGAGTTGCAGAAATGGTCAGAAGCAAAGTTCGGGAGGGCAATAATGGCGCACGCGACAATCGATCTCACAGACCCAGCTAGACTCAGAGCACTGAGTCTTCCCATGCCTGAAGACCTGCCTCAACACCGGCGCTTCGAAACCTGCTCTGAACAATGCTTCAAAAACGTTGCAGCCTCATCCCGTAAGCAAGGCCTCACTTGAGTCTCGAGTTCCTCTTTGGTGGCACTTATCTGGAAGATCACAACTCGCGGTTTCACGCTACAGGAAGTCCTAGTCATGGCTAGCTGCAATGAATGTCGCATCCCCCGTGATGGCGACCGACAAAAGCGAGCGAAGGACTGGCAAAGCCCCAGCGCACCGAGATTCAACAGGCTCCAGGAGATTGTCATGGCAAAGGTGATTGAGTTTTACGTGCCGAAGAACTTTCGGAAACCGTTGAGGACGGCGGCTCAGCCGCAACTCGGAAAAATCATCGAGTTTTGCCCGCAGACGAAGAGATCAGCTTAGCTATTCGCAAAGTAGTGCAAGTGTAAAGGTATGGGAGGGAGACTATGGGCGCGACTGTTGCTTTCACCGACCTCGGGAGCCTCGCAGGAGCGGGTTTGCCCAACATCAGCGATCTCGCAGACCAGCAACTGCATCTGGAAACAGAAACTAGCTCTGAGCACTGCTTCGAGGATATCGTCGGCAGGAGCCCAGCCCTCCAGAAAGTGCTTGACCAGGTGGCGATCGTAGCCCCCACCGATTCCACGGTCCTGCTTCATGGAGAAACAGGAACGGGAAAGGAGTTGATTGCGCGGGCGATCCACCGGCTCAGCTCTCGGCGCGAGCGCGCCCTTGTTCGCATGAACTGCGCGGCCATTCCCTCAGGACTGTTGGAAAGCGAACTGTTTGGTCATGAGAAGGGAGCCTTTACCGGCGCCTTGCTGCAAAGGAAGGGCAGATTCGAGCTGGCGGATGGAGGCTCGTTGTTTCTGGATGAGATCGGCGACATCAGCTTGGAGCTACAGCCGAAACTATTGCGTGCTATCCAGGAGCAGGAGTTCGAGCGTTTGGGAAGCGCAAGGACAATCCAGGTCAACGTGCGGATGATTGCCGCGACGCATCGGGACCTTGCCGCCATGATCCGCGAGCAAGAGTTCCGCGAGGATCTTTTTTACCGGTTCAACGTTTTCCCAATCGAGATCCCGCCTTTGCGGGAACGCCGTGAAGACATTCTTCCGCTCGTGAATCATTTCGTGGCAAAGTTTGCGCAGCGGATGGGTAAGGACATCAGACTCATCTCCCGAAATGCCATGGACGCTCTCACGAATGCGCCGTGGAAAGGTAATGTTCGTGAGCTGGGAAATTTCATGGAGCGTTGCGTGATTCTAACGCAAGGGAACGAATTGAATGTGCCGCATCTAGAGGTGAAGGATTCTGCTGCGCGAAAGGTGGTACGAGTCGCATCATCGTTCCGGGAAGCTGAGCGACGCGTGATCATCGATGCTTTGAGCGACGCGTCCGGAAGGATAGCCGGGAAAGGCGGGGCGGCTGAGCGCCTCGGACTTAAGAGAACAACTCTTCTGAACAAGATGCGGCGCCTGAGTATCAGCCGCATTGATTATTCTGACCATTACACAAATCGGATTGCTGGCCCCCAAGCAATGTCTTGACGATATCCGGTTTGCAAGCAATTGAGTTGGATCGAAGCTGTTTTGCTCTAAACCCCGGCCGGTGTCTCGTGTCGAGAAGCTTGAAACTGGGAACGCGAACTACATAAACAACGGGGCTTACTGAGCTTTGATTCGCCCTCCAATGATCCAGCGCCACGTCCAACCTGCTGGCCACTGCAGCGAGAATGCAGATGCCGCACCTTCTCTCTTACCGAGCACTCCTGAATAATCCAGCCCTGATCGCGACAACTGGTTTTGGTATGTGAGCTGCCAGTGTCTTCGAAGTTGGAGAATTTTCGCTTCAAGTCCTGGCTGTCCTTTACCTGTCCAATAAGGATTCCCTAACGCTTCTTACAAGGTTTTTCGAGGGCCACCCGCGTCTTGTAAGTTGTTGAAATTACTAATAGTTTTGGGCTCATAACCTAACGCTCCTTAAGATTCCTTCGAGTTCCCTGGGAGATCCTAAAGAGCTTTTGCAAATTGGGGCGTCCGGCGCAGCAACACCGGAAGATCACTCGTCAAAGTCGGTGGAACCTACGTCGCGTGAGCGATAGGACAATACCGAACCAAGCCTCCGGAATGGTGGGGGAAGGCGTAGAGACTGGATGGCGAGCATCCCTCGGGGATGAAGATACAGTCCGACTCTCACAGAAAGTGAGTCAGATCGCATAACCCAAAAGGTCGGCGGTTCAAATCCGCCCACCGCAACCATGAACGCCACTGCAGAAATGCAGTGGCGTTCACCTGTTTACCGAACGTCAGTTCCCTGAGTGTCGCCTCAGGCTTCCCACAAGCCCGTTTCTGGCCAGATGGACCATGAAACCCTGCCAAAGAATGGCCCGAAAAGTGGGCACAATCTTCATCAGGCAAAGGAATTTCGGTGCCTGACACCGTGCTCTAACTTCATAGGGCGTTCGTTTCTGCACTCGCTCCCGAAGGTGCGCCCGCCTGGAAGCAGCAGGACACTACTCTACCTTCTCCAAAACGGCCCTTAAAATTTCGGCCGTGTAATCCTGCCAAGGCTGCACCATTTCCACAAACCGGTCTTGGTAGAGCCACAGTTGGACACAGTACATACGGAAATCGATGGGTGGATGACTTTTTGAGATCATCGGGTAAACCGGATCCTTGAAGTTACGATAAACATGCAAGAACAACTGGATCACCATGCCGAGATGAATTCCCATCTTCCCAAGGCCAATCCGATCGGGCAAGTGTTGGAACGTTCGCTGGCGGTCGAGACACTCCAAAGCAAGACTCGCGGCGATGATGTCGGCATTGATTTCCTCGAGCCAAGCCTCGTAAATCTTCCTGCGCTCTTCGTTGCCGAGGCCACGAAGCCGGAACCGATTATCGGGGTCGTGACGTCGTCCTTCGATGATCTTCGGGAATGCCTGGTCGAGACGTGCGCGCGCAAATTCCTCGAAGGGCACCTCTCGGCCGCGATTGCGGTTCTCGTGAATGACTACGTGTCCGAACTCATGGCAAGCAATGAACATGAGTAGAGCGAATTGCACCATGGTCGCCATCACCCCGTACTGGTCGTTCAGGACGAATTCCGACGCCGGGATCACGCGGTCTTTGAGAAAGCCTTCGAGAACGGCGCGGATGTGGTCGGCGAGCTCGCCCGTCGAAAATTGCGGCTCATGTGAGTGCGGGCGCCCTCCAAAGGATATGCCGAAGCCACCCAACAACAATTCGCTTAGTCTTACGCTAAATAGGAGTAAGTTTGTCGAGATGTAAACGTGGTATGGCGACTCCCGTTCCACGGCAGCGTTGAGGCGCCACGCGTCCTCCACGACCACCTTTAGATAGTCATCGCCCGCGAGGCGCTCGTCTTCAAGCTTTTCCGCGATCGATCCTTTGACTGCGCTCACGCCCAGCAACAGGACGTGAGAGACCAGAGGATGTTGTGTTTGAAGCAAGACACCGTCTTTCCCCATATTCGACAGCCAAGCATCGATGATGGCCATCCCTTCTGGATCGTCGCGATACCGTTCGCGCTGAAGCTGGAGGAACTCGAGAAAGTGTTTGGGCTTGGGCTTGGGCTTGGGCTCGGGCTTGGGCTCGGGCTTGCGCTTGTTCTGCATGACATCTACTCCTCCTAGCTCTGCGGGAGCAGAACCAGAGCGAAAACGACAACTACGGCACCAAGAACGGTGGCGGCCGTGAACAGTCCCAAGCATACGAAACCATACCGCACACCTCGTGCGATCGACCCGGCACGCTGTTTCTCGATTTCGAAAGGTACATCCAACGAGAACATCCCGACGCGAGGCAGATAAGCAATGACTCCAACGATCACGCCCGCGATGTAGGTCAGCGCAGGAACGAGCATGAGGACGCCCATCCAGAATGTTGGCCTGTACTCCTTCGGGCTCGCAAGCTTAAGGAGAGATATGTAGATTGGAATCGCGGACAAGTTCGTGCTGATCATTAGCTTGCCGAAGTCGCGCACGCGCTCCACGGAATCGACAAGGAGCTTCTAGCCGGCCTCATAGAGAGCTTCGTTGTGAGGAGAGACGGGCTGTACGTTCATGACTCTCGCCACAGATGCCTCCGTCAGTTGTCGCGGATGTGAACGCCGCGGATCTTCGTTCCTGAAAGTTCCAGCAAGGCGATTTCCGCTTGGAAGCGGGTCTTCTTGTCTGGGCAGGTGAAGAGCCGGGTGAAGCGTTTTTCATCGGGACCGGCGTCAGGATCATCCGTCTGATAGTTCGCGACGAGGGAGCGGTCGACCTCTAGCTGGTAGGTGTGACTCTCGGCGCAGATCGGACACTGGATGATAATCGTTTCGGGCAAAGTAGTCATCGGGACCACCAGAAAGAATAAGAAGGACAGACGGCCTTTTTCGCATCGACCATCGCGCGCTCCCGGCGCCGGTTGACGGAAAACAGGGTATCGGACGTCGGCTTGGTTGGCAAGGGCCTGCACCAAGACAGGGGCCTGCACCAAGACTCTTTCCGGGCCGCGGAGGCGCCGACGGACGCCGGTGGGAGCGTATACATTCCACCGAACACTGATTCCGTCTGGGCCGCGTACGCGGCAGCAGTAACCGCGCAGGGTTCCGTAGCCGGATACAACTTCCCCACCCTTAAAGACTATCCACACTGTGAGCAGGGGTGATGCACCGTCAAGTCGGTGATCTCAGCCGTTCCGGTCAGGTCTCTGGCGTCTTGTGCCTGATCAATCGATCCTGATGTTGCCTCTCTCTCTCCCTCTATCTTCGTGATAATTTCGGCAAGTCCGTCATAGTGCCACTGACGAAATTCACGAAACTTCTGGTTACAGAGAATCACACTGAATTTCAAGCCCCCTTCACATCACTGCTACGGGTAGGGTCGGAGGGGATGGCCAACAAGTAATTCCTTGACCTTCGGGGTTTTGAGGCGGATAATCTGGGCCTCTTCCCCTTTGCACGTTTCAACAGCGTTCGACTAATTGGAATTCGAAACGTAGGACAATGCTATCGCACTATTCTGTGCACTGACATTGTCTTGCCATACGTTCCGCTTTGGGTCGTCTGCCGCGACGCGATCTGGCCGTTTGGAGTATCCCATGCAAGCCCGGCCCTCCGATGATGAACTTCGGGCGACGTTCGAGACCCTTGGGTTCGTAACGTCCTCCGTAAAGGTGTTCGAGTTGTTGCGCCTTGCCCGCAAAGCTGCGGAAGTCAAAGACGTCACCATCCTGTTGGAGGGAGAAACCAGATCTGGGAAGCAAGTACTCGCCCAAGGAATCCGTCAGGTGGACGAAAAACGCAATTCCTTCCCGTTTGTAACCATTCATTGCAGCACAATCAGCGAAGCACTGTCCGAAAGCGAGGTCAGGCGGCAGACTGCCAAATCTTAGGATTTTCCATGTATTGACGAGTCCCATTAAACGAAAGCTGTAACAGATCGGCTTTCTTATCACTATTCATCAAGGGAAGCTCGTCGGACATACTTTCAATTCTCTAAACCGAATCTTCAAAGGGAGCGGAACCGAATGGGCAAGCTCATCCGAAAAGTGATTTGGTTTCACCGAGGGGAGCAACTTTGACGGTGCAAACAGCCACGCGCCGGTGAGCGTGGCCGGTCGTTATTGTTTGCGTCACAGTGGAGTTGGCCGTGGACGAACGTACAAACAGTGGCAACCCCAGGGAGATGCCGCACGGGAGTGCGGGCTCCGGCGGCAGTGAAGGGCGTGGTGGTGGACACGGCGCCAGGGCGCCATCGCGGGGGCATAAGAGCCTGATTCCGGCGGTGTCGCTGCCTTCGGGCGGCGGAGCCATTCGCGGGATGGGGGAGAAGTTCGGCGTCAACGCGGTGACGGGGACATCGGCGCTGAGCGTTCCACTGGGCACGACGCCGGGACGTGGGGGCGGCGGACCATCTCTGGAGCTGGCATACAACTCAGGCTCAGGCAATGGCGTGTTTGGGTTTGGCTGGAGTTTGTCCGTGCCGGAGATAACGCGCAAGACCGACAAGGGGTTGCCAAGGTACATGGATGGGGAGGAAGGCGACGTGTTCCTGCTTTCCGCCGCGGAGGACCTGGTGCCTGTGCTGGATGGGACGGGGCAGCGTTTGACTCTGCCGACGCGCACGCTGCATGCGGTGGAGTATGACGTGCGCCTGTACCGGCCGCGCATCGAGGGGATGTATGCGCGCATCGAGCGGTGGACGGAGCGTGTGACGGGGACCAGTCACTGGCGGACGATTACGCGCGAGAATGTGATTTCGCTGTTTGGGATGGAGGATACGAGCCGGGTGGCCAATCCGGCGGACAAGCGGCACGTGTTTCGCTGGCATTTGTCGCAGGTGATCGACAATCACGGCAACGTCACGCTGTATCAGTATGTGGCGGACGATGGGACGGGCGTGGACCGCACGGCGGCGCACGAGGCCAATCGCACGGACGACGCGCGCAAGACGCAGCGCTATTTGAAGCGGATTTTTTACGGCAACGGCACGCCGTATTTTCCGGATTGGTCAGCTGCGGCAGCAGATGTGCCGCTGCCGGCGGCGCCCGCGGACTGGCATTTTCAGGTGGTGTTCGATTACGGCGATCACGCGCCGGATGCGCCGGCTCCCGCACCGGACCGGGCTTGGCGCATGCGACCGGATGCGTTTTCTTCGTACCGTGCGGGATTTGAAGTGCGCACCTACCGACGGTGCGAGCGCCTGCTGATGTTTCACAATTTCCCCGCCGAGGCAGCGGTGGGTGCCAACTGTCTCGTGCATTCCACCGATTTCCTCTATTCCGATGAGGTGAATCCGGCCGATCCCACCAATCCCAATTACACCTTTCTGGTTTCGCTGACACAGCTTGGCTACCGCAAAACCGCGGGCGGGGGCGGGGCGCCGTACGATCAGCGGGCCACGCCGCCGCTGGAATTTACTTATAGCCAGCCGGAGTTTCATCCCGAAGTGTTGCCGCTGACTGATCCCCAGAGCCTGGGGAATCTGCCGGAAGGAATTGATGGAGGACGCTTTCGCTGGGTGGATTTGGATGGCGAAGGCCTATCGGGTGTTTTGAGTGAGGAAGATGGCGGCTGGGGCTATAAGCGGAATTTCAGTCCGTTGAATATCGTGTCGCTGGCCAACGGCGAGCGCGTGCCGCGCCTGCAGTTGGGACCGCTCGAGCCAGTGGGAGTGTTGCCTTCGGGGGCGCATCTGGGTGCGGGACCGGGCGGACTGCAATTCATGGACGTCACGGGCGAAGGCAGGCCGGAACTCGTGAATTTCAGCGGATCGGTGACGGGGTTTTACGAGCGCACTGAGGAGGAAGGCTGGGAAGTTTTCAAAGCGTTCAAGCATCTGCCGGAGGTGGACTGGGGGAGTCCGGATTTGCAGTTTGTCGATGTGACGGGCAACGGTCTGGCGGACATTTTAATCACGGCCGACGATGTGTTCACGGTGTATCCGTCGCTGGGGGCGGAAGGATTTGGCCAGGCCGAGCGGGTCTGGGCGGCGCTGGATGAAGCCAAAGGTCCGCATGTGGTGCTGGCGGATGGGACGCTAACGGTGTCGCTGGCGGACATGACCGGCGACGGGCTACGCGACATCGTCCGCGTGCGCAATGGGGAAGTGTGCTACTGGCCGAATCTGGGCTATGCGCGGTTTGGCGCGAAAGTCGTGATGGACGGCGCGCCACGCTGGTGCGCTGAGGAGCACTTTGATCCGCGGCGGGTGCGCCTGGCTGACATTGACGGCTCGGGCACGGCAGATTTGTTATATGTCGGCGCGGATGGCGTGCATGCCTGCTTCAACCAGTCGGGCAATTCCTTTGCGGCGCCGGTGCTGCTGGCGGTCTTTCCCGGCGCGGATGCGTTGAGCTCGGTGCAGGTGATGGATTTGCTGGGAACGGGCACGGCGTGTCTGGCGTGGTCGTCGCCGCTGGCCGGTGCGGCCAGGCGGGCGCTGTTTTATGTGGATTTAATGGGGGCGAAGAAGCCGCATTTGCTGTTGAGCGTGAAAAACAATCTGGGCGCGGAGACGCGCGTCCGGTATACGCCTTCGACCCAGTTTTATTTGCAGGACAAATTTGCGGGGCGGCCCTGGGTGACGCGGCTGCCGTTTCCGGTGCAGTGCGTGGCGCGCGTGGAGACGTATGACTGGGTCGGGCGGAGCCGGCATGTAGCGCGTTATGCGTACCATCACGGCTATTTTGACGGCCCGGAGCGGGAGTTCCGCGGTTTTGCAATGGTGGAAGAGCGGGACACCGAGGAGCACCGGAATGATGAGCTTTTTCCCGACGTCGACACGGTGAATGAGGACGCCGAATCGTGGATGGCGCCGGTGCTGACGCGGACGTGGTTTCACACGGGCGCCCTGGTTGATGCCGCGAAAATTTCGAAACAGTTTGCGCATGAATATTGGATTGAACCGGGCATGCGCGGGGATGATCCGGCGTCGGTGGCGGCGCGCGAGGCGCTGCTGCTGGCCGATAGCGTGCTGGCCGATCCGGCTTTGCATGGCGATGCGCTGCGCGAAGCGGTGCGTGCGCTGAAAGCGGCTCCGCTGCGCGTCGAAGTGTACGCCGAAGACGGCACGGCCCAGGCGGCGGATCCGTATTCGGTGGAAGAGCACAACTACACAGTGGAGCAGTTGCAGCCGGCGGGGCCCAACAAGTATGGCGTCTACCGGCGGAGTTCGCGCGAGAGCGTGAATCTCCACTATGAGCGCCAAAACAATGATCCGCGCATCACCCATGAATTTGTGCTGGATGTGGATGATTACGGCGAGGTGCGGCATTCGGTTTCTGTGGGCTATGGGCGCCGGCCGGGTTATGCGGAACCCGAACCGTCGCTGAGTGCCGCGTTTCGCGGCATGCTTGCTCACGATCAGACGCGGCTGCACGTTGGTGCGAGCGAAGACCAATATACGCAGGCGCTTCCGCCGCAGGCGCCGGTGGCGGCCTTTCATATCGATGCGCATCGCGGGCCGATGCCGTGCGAGTCGATTTCCGCGGAGCTTACAGGATTTGCCCCCGCCGGCGCGCTGTTCCGCTTCAGCGAGATTGATACGAACTACCAGACGCTGTGGACCGGCGCGCAGGATATCGCGTATGAGGAAGTCTCGACTCCAGATGTCGAGGGCATTGGCATGCCGGTTGGATTCAAGCGGCGAATCGTGGGGCGCACGCGCACGCTGTATCGCAGCGACGATTTAGTGGGCCTGCTACCGCTGGGGACCGCGCAGACGATGGCCCTACCGGGCGAGAGTTATCAATTGGCACTGACTACAGGGCTGATCTCCCGGGTGTTTGGCGCGCTCGTAAATGATCCGCTGCTGCAAGAAGGCGGCTATGTGCGCCCTGCGGGGCAGAACGACTGGTGGGTTCCTTCGGGGCGGGTGTATTTTTCGGCGGGCGATGCGGACAGCACGACGGTAGAGCTGGCCGCGGCGAAGACACATTTTTACCAGATGCGGCGTGCGGTGGATCCATTTGGCGCGATTGATCGCGTCACGTATGACGCCTACGACCTGATGGGGATTTCCACGGCCGATCCGGTAGGCAACGTGACTACCGTCGCGAATGATTATCGCGTGCTGCATCCGTATCGCACGACGGATGCCAACGGGAATTCGCACGAAGTGGCCTACGACTGCCTGGGCGTGGTGGCGGGAACGGCAATGTACGGCGCCAGCGGCGAAGGGGATTCGCTGACCGGCTTTGTGGCGGACCTGACCGATGCGCAGATTCTGGCGCTACGCGCGGACCCTCTGGCGAACCCCGGCGTCTTGCTGGGCAATGCCACGTCTCGCATTGTGCATGATCTGTTTGCCTACTATCGGACGCGGGCGCTGCCGGCGCCGGATGCGCCGATGGTGTATACGCTGCTCCGTGAAACGCATGTCTCCGATCTTCCACCTGGCGGCGCGACGAAATCCCAGCACATTTTTGCGTATTGGGATGGCTTCGGACGCGAAGCGCAGCACAAGGCGCGCGCCGAAGCCGGGCCAGTGGCAGGCGTGGGAGGCAACATCGATCCGCGCTGGGTGGGCAGCGGCTGGACTATCTACAACAACAAGGGCAAGGTCGTGCGCCAGTACGAGCCATTTTTTACGGCGACGCATCTTTTTGAATTCAACCGGCTGGAAGGCGTCAGTTCGGTGATGCTCTACGATCCGGCGGAACGGCTGGTGGCGGCGCTTCACCCGGACCAGACGCTGGAAAAGCATGTGTTCGATGCGTGGCGCGAAGAGGCCTGGGACGCCAATGACATGGTGATGGTCGGCGATCCGCGCACGGATGCTGACGTAGGGAATTTTTTCCTGCGGCTGCTGGGGCCCGGGCCGGGCGTGTTTACGTCGTGGCACGACCTGCGCATCCGCGACAACTTTGGCGTGACGGCGGATGAAAAAGCGGCCAATCAGAACGCTGCGCAAAAAACGGAAGCGCATGCGGGGACGCCGACCGTACAACATTTTGACTCGCTGGGGCGAGTGTGCCTGAGCGTCGCGGACAACGGCGTGGTCGCCGGCGTGCCGCAACGCTTTGCGACGCGCACGGCGCAGGACACGGAATCGAAGCCACTCGCCTTGTTTGACTCGCTGGGGCGGCACACCCTCGAATTTTGTCTGCGCGAACCCATCGGAGGAGGCGGATTTCGCTTTGTGGCGGGCTATTCGCTGGCAGGCTCGCCGCTCTATCGCAACAGCATGGACGGCGGGGCCCGCTGGTCGCTGGAAAACGTCGCGGGAAATCCCATGCGGAACTGGGACGCGCGCGGATTCATTCATAGCACAGCATATGACGCACTACAGCGGCCCACGCATGGCTATATCGGGCGCGACGGCCTGGGGGAGATTCTGACCGAGCGGCTGATTTATGGAGA
>Ga0193751_1000608_pt1 | contig 26330 bp, 32 predicted proteins | sample L1c2metaG_FD_143050 | JGI IMG/M metagenome (GOLD analysis project Ga0193751, IMG submission 143050) | Soil microbial communities from a riparian zone of the East river system, Colorado, United States - L1c2 | ecosystem: Environmental > Terrestrial > Soil > Riparian zone | place: USA: East River... | reverse complement strand
GGGCAAGCGCAATCAACCGGCCGACACCGGTTGGACGGACGAGAGCCGCAGTGTCAAGTACGCGGGGCCGCCGTTTCACCACCCCACAAACGTCGGTCTGTCTCCGAACGGCGAGTTCTACGTGTCGGACGGGTATCGCAACTGCCGGGTCCACAAGTACGCCGCCGATGGAACGCTACTGTTCTCGTGGGGAGAGCCCGGCGAAGGGGAGGGCCAGTTCAACCTCGTCCACGGAGTCTGGGAGCACAAGGGCAAGGTCTACGTCTGCGACCGGCAGAACAACCGCATCCAGATCTTCAGCCCGCAGGGTGAGTACCTGGACAAGTGGGATGGGTTCCTGCAGCCCTGCAAGATCTACATCGACAAAGACGACGTGATGTACATTGCTGAGCTCGGCGCCCGCGTCAGCATCCTCGACCTCGACGGCAACGTCCTCGGCCGCTGGGGCAGCGAGCGCAGTCACGACGCGGGTGTTTTCTGGGCGCCGCACGGCATCGCAGTCGACTCGCAGGGCGACCTCTACGTCGCCGAGGTACTGGAGGGCGCCCGCCTGCAGAAGTTCGCCCGTAAACGCTAGAAGCGCGGCATACCGGCATGCAGTTTCTCGGGCGCGCCCTCACCCTTCCCCTCTACCCCCCAGGGAGAGGGGATACGGCGCCGGCTACTTGTGGCCGGGCGGCCAGGTCAGCATGACCTGCCGCAGGATGCCGAACTCGCCGAGGTGGTAGCTGCTGTGGCCCGCATCGAGCAGCACCTCGCGCAGCAGCGTATGCCCCGGCGTATGCGGCATCGGCGCCAGCAGGTCGGTCTTCGGGTCTCCTGCCAGCGCCTCAATGGCCTGGCGGTCGGCGCGAAATCGCTCGACGCTCGCGGCCCAGGCGGCCGTGTCTGCGGTTGCGCCTTTGGCCGGCCAGTAGCCGTCCGGCCAGGGAGGCGACTTGTAGTCGGGGTTACGAACGTATTCGAGAATGTCCAGCTGGCTGATGCGCAGGTGCTCGAGCAGTTGCCACGGCGTGTAGTCCACGTTCGGCGGCTTCGCGTTCATAAACTCAGCCGGAAAATCCTTGACCGCCTCCTCGAAGCGGCGGTCGGTTGCGCCTCGAAAGCTGCTCAGAACCTGCTCGCGGACGTCGTCGCTGGTGGTCATGGTAACCCCCTGGAATCTGTGAGACTATGCTGAATAGTCGCGCCGAGTTTACCCCATAGCGCAACGGTTAGCGCGTCAACTCCGCTCCCGACGCGTCAACTCCGCTCCCGATCGGTGGAGGAGCAAGGGCTTTAGGGCAATTCGCATTCACCAGCCGGGCGGCCCCGAGGTGTTGCAGTATGAGGAGGTTCCGGATCCCGATGCGCCGAGATGGTCGCGGCGCCGGCGGAAGCGGTCGCGAAAGTCCCCGCCGGAATCAGCCTGGAAGACGCCGCGGCCGCCATGCTTCAGAGACGGACGGCCTACGCTATGGCCTTCCAGGCCTACCAGACCAAGCACGGCGACCGGCGGCGAGGGCGTTAACGCGATCTTTGACTCTGTCGGCAGAACGACGTTTGCGAAAGGGCTTGAGTGTTTGGCCTCGCGCGGATACCTGATCTCCTACGGTCAGGCCAGCGGGCCGATCGAACCCTTCGACCTGTCGCTCCTGAGCCGTTCCGGAGGTTACATCACGCGGACGAACGCGAGACGCTACGGTCCGACTCTGGAGGGTTGACGTTTTCAGGTGAGCGAGGTGTTCGCCTGGATCAAGTCTGGACGTCTAAAGCTGCGCCGGACGAGCTATCCGCTCGCGCAGGCCGCGGACGCCCACCGCGGTTTGGAGAGCCGCAGGTCAATCGGCAAGCTGCTCTTGATTCCGTAGGTTGGTTCGCCGTATCCGTAGGGGCGCGATGAATCGCGCCCGCGTAGCACTCGGCCACGCAACGGGCCGTGGACTGGTTACAGAAAGGATCCGGTAGTCGATGTCGCAGTCCCTCCTGCTCACTGCCAGCGATCTTCAGCCCCTCCGCGACGATCCAAACCAGATGCAGGGCGCGCTCAATGCCGTCGAAGCAGCCGTGGTCGCCCAGTATCGAGGCGAGGTACGGCAGAATCGGATAGTCGATCGCCGACCCGGCGAGTTCGAGGGCATACGCGTGAGCCTGCTTGCCGGGGACGGCCTGCTTAGCGGCATGCGCGTGTTTGGCAATCCGCCGCACACACGAGCCTTCCTGCTGTTTGACGGCGAGACGCGCGCGCTGCTCGCCGTCATGGATTACGGCGTGCTCAACTCGCTGCGCGTGGGCGCGACCGCGGGAGTCGCCGGACGCTACCTGGCGCCGGCGGGCGCAGCCGTGATGGGACTGCTCGGCTCCGGCTGGCAGGCGCCACCGCAGGTGCAGGCGCTACGGACCGCGGTGCCCAGTCTGGAACGTATCCGCGTCTACAGCCGAACACCCGCGCACCGCGAGGCCTTCGCAGCAGCAATGACCGAGCGCCTGGGAGTCCTCGTCGAGCCGGTCGAGTCCGTACGGGATGCGCTGCGAGACGCAGACATCGTCGACCTCTGCGCGCCCGGTCACTTCGACACTCGCGAGCCGTTGTTCGAGCCGCACTGGGTGAAGCCAGGAGCCCTGGTCGTATCGATGGCGGCGAACCAGTACAGCGCCGAGTTCGTGCAGAGTGCACGCGTTGTCGCCACGAGCTGGGATAATCTCGCGGGGCCGCCGGCTGCTGTCCCGCCGTATGGAGAGCTCATCGAGCGTGGCCTCTTTACAAGCGATGACGTCACGGCGTTGGGCGCTGTGATCACCGAGAACGCCAGCCCGCGCCGGGAGCCCGGCGAGACGGTGATCTATCACCTTGAAGGCGGCACCGTGCAGGACCTGTTCGTCGCAAGCTGGGGATACCAATGGGCCACGGACAGAGGCCTGGGCCAGCGCTTCGACCTCTCGGCCTGAGCAAGGGCGGGCCGGCGGCTGATGCCCGCTGAAGGAGCGATCAGGGAGGGTTGAGTCATGGCTGAAGTGCAGCAGGGCATCCTTGTGCTTCGAGACGCGACCGGGAGCTACTACCTGCTCGATCGAGAGACGCTGGAGAATGCTCGAGTCGCCGCCCAGTACACCCCAGAACTGGACGCCCTCTTTCCACCAGGCGAGGTCTCGGGCTTTGACGGCACGCAGATGTCGTTCAACCTTCAGTACCTGATGCTGCAGAGCCAAATGCAGAACGAGAACCGAGCGTACACGGCGGTCTCCAATATTATGAAGACCAAGCACAACACGGTGAGGAACTCGATCAGCAATATTCGCTAAAGGGCGCCAGTCGCCGCGGCCGGTGCCTGATCAGTCCTCGGGCCACTCCAGCGTCTCCGCCAAGCTCTTCCCAAGGATCCACTCCCTGTCCTCGTCACTGAGGAATGTCAAGGCTTCCTGGAAGAGCAGCACTGACTCTCGGTAGCTGCCTCGCAGTCGCGTGAGATCCGTCCCCCACATCAGACGTCGCGGGCCAAAAGCATCGTAGATACGGCGCAGGTGCGGGTGGATGTCCTTGTATGGGTAGGGCTCATCCGAGTAGTTGGGCGCCGATGACAGCTTCACATGCACGTTCGACAGCTTCGCCAGCCGCAGCAGATCGTCGAGATCTGTCCACGAGCCGGCCCCGGCAGCCCGCGAGGGGCGCGCCATATGATCGATGATCAGCGTCAGGCGCGGGTGGCGCTCTGCGATCGCGTACGTCCGACCGGCCATCCCACCCACAAGGATCATCAGAGGAATCTGCAGCCGCTCGGCGTCCGCCCAAAACCAGTCGAGCGTGCCATCGTCGAACGATGGCTTAAGGACTCCGCCGCTGCTGAAGCTCAGCCTGGCGCCGAGCATGTGCGGACGAGACAACCAACCGGCGAGCTGTTCTCGCACTCCCCGCTGCTCAGGGTCGAGGGCGCCCATCACCGCCAAGCGGCCGGGATAGGCGCGGCAGAAACCCTGGGCCTCCTCATTGGTGCAGACTGCTCCCGGCGGCACGATGACCGCCCGATGGACCCCCGCCTCGGCCATCTCGACCATCAGCTCCTCCGGCGGGTGACCCTCGGGGCGCAGCTCGGTACCGGCGCCCGTAGGCGGCGGCTGCCCCGGCTTGGCGAGCCAGAGGTGAACCTGCGCATCGGTGATCAACATTGACAGCCTCCGCGGACCGTTCTTCAATGTCCGGCTTGCCCGCAGCGTACCAGGCTCGATTGAGCCCGCACTATGATCGTGTCGCCCGTGCTTACGCGATGGTAGTCCTCGGTCCTCAGTCCTCAGTCCTCAGTCCTCAGTCCTCCGAGGACGGTAGAAAGCGCCCAGGATTGCGCCGTAGGCGATATGCGCCAGGAGTAGCGACAGGGGGGTGCGATAACCGTAGTTGAGCCACAGGAAGCCAGGCGGCTCCAGCTCCCGAGTTGGGGTGGGGCCACGCTGCTCGCTAGCCATACGCGGGTGAATAGCAGGCAGGAGCGATGTCGAGGCCAGCAGGACGAATGCAGCATGAGCAAGGCCGATGATCGCACCGAGCCACCAGGTTGCGCGCCGCCAGCTCTCGAACGCTGAGGCATAGACCCCCGCGAACAGCAGGCCGTTGACGAAGTGAATCACAAAGCCCGCCGCCTTCGCGCGGTCGCGATCCGGCGTGAAGATCGCGCCCAGAATGAACGGGAGATTCATGCGAGTAAGTCCGAGCGCCTGACTCCCCGACATCACCGACGTGAGGACCAGCGTGCCCACCGATCCCCACAGGAGAGCGCCCCGCTTGTTCATTCTGAGACCTCCTGTCCTACCGGCGGTGCCGGCGCGTCGCCTCCGCCGCCTTCGCGCTCGCGCTCGCGCTCGCGCTCCGCAAGTGTAATTGCGGCGTTGATCAGGCCGACGTGCGTAAATGCTTGTGGGAAATTCCCGAGAAGCATGCCGGTCTTCGGATCGATCTCCTCCGAAAGCAGGCCGACGTCATTGGCCCGTGCGGACAGGCGCTCAAATAACTCATGCGCCTCCGCCACCGCACCCGCGAGAGCCAGGCATTCAACCGCCCAAAAGCTGCAGATACCGAACGCCCCCTCGCCTGGCGGGAGACCGTCGTCGGTACCGGAGGGATAGCGGTAGATCAGGTCATCCCGCCCGAGGATCCGCCGGACTCTCGCGATGGTCGAGCGCATGCGTGGGTCAGCCGCGTCGAGGTAGCCGTAGAAGGGAAGCGCGAGTAGACTCGCATCGACCTCCCGGCCATCGAGCACGCTCACGAAGCTCTCGAGCTCGGCGTTGTACCCATGGGCCTCAATCGTCGCGCGAATCTCCTCACGAACCTCTCGGAAGTGCTCAACCGGCACGTCGAGGTGACCGGCCTGGCACATCTGAATCAGCCGGTCCAGCGCAACCCAACAGAGGACCTTCGAGTGAGTATGATGCGCCCTGGGCGCGCGCGGCTCCCAGATCCCGTCGTCCGGCTCGCTCCAGCGCCTGCAGACCGTCTCACCCAGCCCTGAGAGAAGCTTGCGGGTATCACGGTCGAACTTCCCACCCTGCTCGGTGAACTGGGCCGCAGCGTCGGCGACCTCGCCGTAAACATCGAGCTGCAACTGGTCGTGGGCGGCGTTGCCGATGCGCACGGGAGCCGATTGCTTGTAGCCCTCGAACTGCGGGAGCGAACGCTCCGCCAGCTTGGCCTCGCCGTAAACGTCGTAGACCACCTGTAACTCGGGCCAGGTGAGCCGCGTAGCCTGCAGAATCCAGCTCAGGAACGCCTGCGCCTCATCGCGGTGGCCGAGTGCGAACAGCGACCGGAGCGTTAACGATGCATCGCGCAACCAACAGTAGCGGTAGTCCCAGTTCCGCTCACTACCCGGCCATTCGGGCAGTGAAGTCGTCGGCGCCGCGATGACGGCTCCGGATGGCGCGTAGGCGAGCAGCTTCAGGGCGAGCGCGCTCCGGACCACCTCCTCCCGATAAGAGCCGTCGTACTGGCAGCGCCCGGCCCATTCGCGCCACCAGCGCACACTCCTGTCAATCCGAGCGCGCGCCGCGTCACCCAGCGTCGGGATGACCGCGGGCAGCTCCTCCTCATATGTCAGCGACAGGTAGCGCCGCTCACCCGAGCTGATGACGACGCTCGCTGAGGCGCTGTGTCCATCAGCTTCCACGTCCATCGGAAGGTCGCTGGCGAGCACCAGCGCCCCACGTCTCCACGTGCACCACACACCCAGCGCTCCGCGTCTTCGCAGCGAGAATCTCGCAGTGGCGTAGTCCGGTCTCGGCTGATATGCGACCTCAACCCGGACCTGCCCTTCGATGCATTCGATCTCGCGAAGGACCTCGTGGTCGGGCGTGAGCGAGACCCGCTTGTCCTCCTCGGAAGAGACCGGCATGCAATCGCGCAGGGCGAACGCTCCTTCCGCGCAGTGAAAGACCGTCTCGAGAACGTTCGTGTCAGGCAGGTAGCGCCGGCTGCTGTCGAATTCTCCGGCGGGGCAGACCCGAAAGCGCCCGCCTGCTCGGGCATCCAGCAGTGCAGCGAACAGTGAAGGGCTGTCGAAGCGCGGCCAGCACAGCCAGTCGAGCGAGCCGCCGCGTGAGATCAACGCCGCGCTGCGACAGTCGCCGATGATTGCGTACTCCGCTATTGACGGATAGGGGCCACGGCAATCAATCATGCGACGGCGGCCTGACGCGCCTGAGCCGATCGAGCGCGGCTCGGCGCCAAGATCTCCAAGGCCCGCCGCAGACTAAGCGGCGGCGCGATGACGCTAATGCGAAGCGCCGATTCCTCTGTGTCTGAGTCCAGGACGGAACCGGGATGCTAACCGCCGCCGGGTCGATATCCGCGACGGCCTCAGGCGTTGCAGACCCGTCCAGAACGAAGTGCCTGTAGACCTCATCTACAATCGGGACGCAGCCCGCCGAATAGCGACTGTAACAGGACGTGAGATTCAACAGCCTCACCTGGCTACGGCCCTCTGCTTACGGGGCGCAAGCGGCTGTAGATCCTCCAGAAATCTGATGGCGGGTGCCTGGTGCGCTGCGATGAGTCGCGGCGCCAACTCACGCTCTTCATCCGGGCGGTTCATTACGAATGCAGCACATGATTGCACTCCCTGCACCATGGATGAGCATGGCCGGCCGAGGGCGATTCATCCCTTTAGGAACGCCCTCAGCGCGAGAGCTGGGCCGCGGGTCGCTGGCTTGCAGCAGCCGGCCGCTCGCGAACGAGCTCAATCTTGCCGCGCTTCTCCTGCCGGTGCGCCCAGCCAAGCCGGCCCAGTGCCAGGGCACCGACGGACAAACCGAAGTCGCGCACGGCAACGTCGTAGAAGCCACGGATGGTTAGCAGGTTCACGATAATCCCCCACAGCCACAATGTCACGAGATAGGCAAAGAATTCCGGCCACAGAGCCACGAGGATGCCTGCCACAATCTCGACGACCCCGACGCCGTACATAAATGTCTGTGGCGTGACGTGGATGAGGGCGGGAATCCATGGCGCCAGATACTTGGGCCAATCGACCAGGATGTTAAAGAACTTGTCCAATCCAAAGAGGATCGGCGCAATCGTGAAGATGATGCGCATCCCCCAAAACGCCTGGCCCACGGGGCTCGATACGTTCATGGTCGTAAATCGCGTCATGCTCTACCCCCACCGCTGAGACGGCCCGCGTCACCTGCCACGAGTCCGCGTTCAGTCGGCAAACTCGATAGCGCGTTAGCCTGTTAAGCCGTTCGTCTCGTGTTAGTACCAGCGCCCCCTGCGTGAACCGATCATCAAATTCGAGGCCAGGACGATGACGGCCGCGACCAGCAGCAGCCACATGAAGCTGCCCCAGTTAACCGCAAACCCCACGACCCAAAGAACCACCAGGATGAGAAACACCGCCCACAAGAGCGATAACATAGCTCCTTCTCCTTCGCTCATGAGACACCTGTTATTGATTACCCCGAACGAGGCAATTAGTGACCCTTCGAATGGCCCGCCTCCTTGTGCTCCTTCAGCACCGTCCGAGCGGCTACTTCCTCGGCACGATCGCCATACCGTCCGGGCTTCTCGGCAGATTCCTTGATGTGCTCGTACTTGCGCTGTTCTTTTGCACTTACGCCTCGGACATGCTTCCTGCCTGGCATAACTCACCTCCATGCGCATACAGTGTGAGGCTCAGCTCACGCTTGCAGCGTAGAAAGGCGAAGCCGCCCAGCCCTCAGTGAGCCGGGCTATTTTCCGGTAGCGCGATCAAGGGAGAGATGGCAGGCCGCCAGTACCTCTCGTTAAGGAGAACCTGCCGGACCCGGCTGCTGCGGCGTGCCCTGTGGCTGCTGAGGCGCAGTCGTCGCGGGACGAGTGGTCGGCTGTGCCGGCTGCCCCGGCTGCCCTGGCTGTCCCGGTTGCCCCGGCTGTCCCGGCTGTCCCGGCTGCGACTGTTGTTGTGGCGCCGTCCCACCGCCGCTGAAAAGAGTCGTGAACGAGCCACTGCCGAATCCGAAGAGAATAAGAATAATTAGCACGACGGCCAGAAGACCGAGCACAATCCCGGAGCTGGGCCCCACCCCTGCCGAATAGCCACCGTATGCGCCACCGTAGTAACCGCCGCTACCCAGCAGCGCCACCACGACGATCACGATGAGCAGGATGAGCAATAGAGACATACTGCCAACCTCAAGCGGGAATACTCATGTAAGGATGGTCAAAGTTTATGCCAACTGCGGATGTCTGACCATAGCGCCACAGCAGTAGAGCGGCTCCGGCACGTTACCATTTAGGCTGTTTCTGGGCGACCGGCCCGGAGATCCGCGCCATCTCATTTATTCGGCGCGCCCATCCAGATTCCCGTTCTGCACAAGGCGCGCCACAACATCGACGAGCGCGTCGATGTCATACGGCTTGTTGAGATACTCCGCCGCCCGCAGGGTCGCGATCCTCGCATCCGGGGTCGTGTCACCGGTGACAACCAAGACGGGAATCTCCGGGGCATCACGTCGCAGTCGTTCGATGAGCCGCAGCCCGTGCACATCCGGGAGCGTCAGGTCGAGCACGATTAGGGCAGGACGCTGCTCGGCGATGCTGTCGATTGCCTGACTGGCCGTTCCGGCCAGACCCACACTGTAACCCTCGCCCTGCAACAGGATCTCAGCCAAGCGGCGATGATTGTCATCGTCGTCGACGACCAGGATGTGGATTGGTCCTGAGGGCCCCGTGACGGCCATTTGTCACCCCCTGTTTCGCGCGGCCCAACTCGGAGTGCGTCAGGACAACGCCCCAGCGTCAGCGCGACCGAGGCCACCCACGTATCTACCGATCGTCGTGTCCGGGCAGCAAAAGTGGGGTAAGCGGACTCAGTCGCCGGCAGTGGAGCTCCTGAGGAGACAGGGCAGCTCGGCGGATGGGATCCTCGGTCCTGCTCCTTCGGTCTCCTCCTTCAAGCACCGCAGTTGCAGGTGGTCGGGCCGAACGCAGCGCTTGGTGCCGCAAAGGTGCGTCACCTGCCAGGCCGGCTGAGCACCGGGCGCCGCTGCCGGGATGGGACCGTGCGCCAATTCCCAGGCGAAGCGGTGGGCGGCCATGCTCCTATCGCCGACGCGGAAGACTCCGTAACCGCCTGAGCGCGTGCTGCCCGTCCATAACCAGCACATGCTCGTCCTCTGCACGTGCGACCAAAACCGAGCTGCAACGTCGGTGGCCCTCATCGCTCGCTCACCGTAACGGGTACCTACTGGCCGGACTGCGCGGTACCACACATTTTCGTCTCGATCGAGGTGATACGTTTAAACTCCGCTGCTTCCTTCCTCGGCCAACGCATTTTGGGTCCCCGACCTAGACGGTACGTGTACCCGAGGAGTTCGCGATCATGACAGCTGCCGGCCCCGCGTTGACGGATAACCGCTTGCTCGCGGCCTTGCCTCCGCAAGACCTCGTTCCCCTAGAGTCGCAGCGGCGACTCATCAGCCTTTCGCTTGGCGAAATCCTGTTCCCAGCTGGCGATCCAGCCCAGAACGTGTACTTCCCGCTCAGCGGCATGTTGTCGCTTGTGTTCACTACCGCTGAGGGACGCGCCTTGGAGATCGGCCTTGTTGGACGCGAAGGAATGCTTCCCATTAATGGCTTCCTCGGAACACCGCCTGTCTGTTATCAGGCCCTGGCTCAGGGCCCAGGGGTACTGGCGCAGCTTCCCGCGGAGGCTGTGCAAGAGCAGGTGCGCTATCCTGGACCGCTCCGCCTTATCCTCGCGCGCTACGTCTCGGCGGCTCTCGACCAATCAAGGCAGGTGGCGGTCTGCAATGCGCTTCACACCGTGAATGCGCGCCTCGCCCGCTGGCTGCTCATGGCACACGATCGGACCCTTGGCGACATCCTGCCGCTGACACAGGAATTCTTGGGGCTGATGCTCGGGGTTCGACGCGAGAGCGTGACTGCAGCCGAGCTTACGCTGCAGCGGGCGGGATTCATCGGCAAACCGTACGGCCGAATTGAGATCCTCGATCGGGCTGGCCTGGAAGCAAGGGCCTGCGAATGTTACGGCTTAATGCGGGATTGTGCTGAAGCCGTTTTCGCCGGTTCGGCTGAACCTCAGCAGTAGTATCTGATACTGCTTCATCCTGCTAATCTTGGCTCTGCTAATCTTGGTTGCTCGTCGGCGCGCTGGAGACCGGCATCGTGGGACGGGAGGGCGATCGACCAATCGAGGCAGGCAGCCATCTGCAATGCGCTCCATCCCGTCAATGAGCGTCTGGCGCGCTCGCTGCTCATAGCCCACGACCGGACGGAGGGGGACACGCTAACGCTGACCCAGGAGTTCCTGGGACTTATGCTCGGGAGACGGCTTGGTGGCTGTAAGCTGCGAGGGCTACAGCGTCATGCGCGAGTGCGCCGAAGCGTATTCAGCGAAATAGAGTGACCGGGGAATTGGCCAGCCCTGATGCTCTGGTTTGCTGTCGGTGATGCGTAGCGCCGCGCCGGCCGGCTTAACCGGCCTCAGCCCGGCCGCCGCGGGGACCGGCCTGAGCGAGCATCTGCGACCTTTCGATGAGACAGAGTACGCGTCGCCCTCCTGACCGTATCCTTCGTCCTGCCCCATACCTCCTGCACACGGCCCTGCTGCTCATGCATCTTGCCGCGCGCTTCCATTCCTGGGTTGCGCGTCACCCGACCGGCCGTGTTCTGAACCGTACCGGCTGCTCGCTTAATTCTTCCTTTGACTCGATCCTTATCCATGATCTTCTTCTTTCTTGAATCTGTCCGTGAATCCGTAGCTGAATCGATATTAAGCCTCCTGTGAGCCACCCACACACGCGTCTCACAGCTCCAATTTTCCTCGCCACCGCGCAGTATCCAATAACGAGATGGAGTAACTGCGCCGTTGCGATTGGGGAGCAAAACGCCGGCGCCGAATACGTCGGGCGAGCGAGCCTTCCAATGCGGCTGTCCGCCTCAAATAGTGATGAATGGGATCGGCAATAGGAGCTGAGTCATGGCAGGCACCGCAGCAGGCGTACTGATAGACACAATCCAGGATTGGGGAGTTGACACCGTCTTCGGCCTTCCGGGCGACGGCATCAACGGGATCATGGAGGCGCTGCGTCAGCGCCAGGACAAGATCCGGTTCATCCAGGTGCGGCACGAAGAGGCCGCCGCTTTCATGGCCTGCGGCTACGCCAAGGTGACGGGCCGTCTCGGAGTCTGCCTCGCAACCTCCGGGCCTGGCGGTATCCACCTGCTCAACGGCCTGTATGACGCCAAGATGGACGGCCAGCCGGTGCTCGCCATCACAGGCATGGCCTTTCACGACCTTATCGGCACCGATACCCAGCAGGACGTTGCGCTCGACAAGCTCTTCTGCGACGTGGCCGTCTTCAACGAACGGATCATGGGCCCTACACACGTCGAGAACCTGGCGGACCTCGCCTGCCGGACGGCGCTGTCCTACGGCGGCGTCGCTCATCTCACCTTCCCCGTCGACCTCCAGGAGAAGGAAGCCTCAAAGAAGGGCACTAAGCGCAACATACCCCACCACACCTCGGATGCGATGGCGCGCGGCGCGCGGCTCCCGGACGAAAACGATCGATACCGTGCCGCCGAGATTCTTAATAGCGGCACGCGAGTGGCCATACTCGCCGGGCGCGGCGCGCTTGACGCGCCCGGCGAGCTCGAGGCCGTGGCGGAGAAGCTCGGTGCGCCGATCGTTAAGGCCCTGCTCGGCAAGGCCGCGGTCTCCGACCTTAGTCCGTATACCACCGGCGGTATTGGCCTCCTCGGCACCAAGCCTTCTCAGGAGGCGCTCGAGCAATGCGACACGCTGCTCATGGTCGGCACATCTTTTCCGTACATCGAATACCTGCCCAAGCCGGGCCAGGCTCGGGCGGTACAGATCGAGCTCGATCCTCGGAGTGTCGGGCTGCGGTATCCGGTTGAGATTGGATTGGTCGGCGACAGCGGCCGAACGCTCCAGGCTCTACTGCCATTGCTAAAGCACAACGACGACCGCGCATTCCTCGAGGCGACGCAGGCAGGGATGAAGGAATGGTGGCGGCTGATGGAGGAGCAGGGCACCAATCGCGACAGCCCGATGAAGCCGCAGGTGGTCGCTTGGGAGCTCGGCAAGCGCCTCCATGACGACGCGATCATCGTCTCGGACAGCGGCACGATAGCGACCTGGGCCGCCCGGCATATCCCCATCAAACGCGGTCAGATCTTCAGTCTGTCGGGGAACCTCGCGAGCATGGCGAACGGGTTGCCCTACGCCATTGCAGCGCAGGTCGCCTATCCGGACAGGCAGTGCGTCGCATTCGTGGGAGACGGCGGCTTCTCAATGCTGATGGCCGAGTTTGCGACCTGCGTGAAATACCAGCTTCCGGTCAAGGTCGTGATCATCAAAAACAACACACTCGGCCAGATCAAGTGGGAGCAGATGGTCTTCCTGGGCAACCCAGAGTACGGCGTCGATCTGCAGCCGATCGACTTCGCGGCATTTGCCCGCGCCTGCGGCGGCGCCGGCTTCAGCGTCGATAACCCCGAGGAGTGCGGCAGCATCATCGAGAAAGCGCTGGCGACCCCTGGTCCGGCGCTCGTCGAGGCGGTAGTGGACCCGTTTGAGCCGCCGATGCCGCCGAAGATCAGCCGCGATCAGGCGGTCAAGTTCGCCGAGTCGCTCATGCGTGGCGAGCCCAACCGTAAGAAGATCGCGTTAACCGTGTTGGGAGACCAGGTACGAGAGCTGGTCTAGAGGTCCGGGGCGAGTGCGAATCCTGCCAGCCGGGACGAGAGCGATGCCCGGCACCCTCGAACCAGCGGCGCGCTAGCCGCCGGGCAGGCCGTTCGTCACCACGCTATAGACGAGCGCCGCGTCGGCCGCTACGAGGACGAGCACGGCCGCCCAGCCAATAACGCTCGTAACAACGCCGTTTCTGAACTCGCCCATAACTTTGCTGCTGGACGTTAACAGCAGCAAGAAGACCACAAGCACCGGCGCCACAAACCCATTCAGCACCTGCGAGTAGAACAACGCCTTGATCGGGTCGACGCCGGAAACAGCAAGTTGCACGCCCACGAGTAGCGCGAGCCCCAGGACGATGTAGAACTCCGGGGCGTTGTTGACCTGCCGCGTGAGGCTTCGCCGCCAGCCGAACAGCCCTCCGATCGTGTAGGCCGTGGACGCGGCCAGAACTGGAATCGCCAGGAACCCCGCGCCAATAATGCCGGCCGAGAACAGGTACTTCGCGTACCTGCCGGCGAACGGCTCCAGCGCCCTGGCGGCGTCGGCCGCCGTCTTGATGTCCGCGTGATGGCTGTAGAGCACAGAACCGGTCGCGACGATGATGAAGAACGCGGTCACGTTTGACCAGACCATACCGACGGAGATGTCCAAATCGGTGCGGCCGATGCTTTGCACCCCGCGTTTCTCTTCAACCTCGCCGCTGGCCTGCCAGAAGAAGAGATAGGGCGTAATCGTCGTTCCCAACAGTCCGACCGCTCCCAGAAAATAGGTCGGGCTTAGGGTGATCCGCGGAATGACCGTGTCTTTGAGCACGGCGCCCCAGTCGGGGCGGGCGAGAAAGGCCGCGATGATGTAGGTGCCGAAGACGGCCACCAGCCAGAGCAGATAGCGTGAGAAGACCTTGTAATCGGCAAATATGCTCACATAGCTCATTGCCAGAGCAAATGGGACGATGAAGTAGAGGTACCTGAGCCCGGTGACCAACGAGGCAACGGCCGCCATGATCAGCAGGTCGGCGCCGATCGTGATGACGTTGGCACCAACGGCGAGCAGCACAATCGTGAGCGCAACATTGCGTCCGAAGTGGGTGCGAATTGCCGTCGCGAAGTCATTCTTTGTGACGTTGCCGATGCGCGCGCTCATCTGCTGAATGACGATCAGCAGTGGCGTGGAGAGGAGCAGCAGCCAGTTCTGCGAGAATCCGCTCTGCGCGCCGACGACGGAGTACGTCGCGATGCCGGCCGGGTCGTTGTCGGCGCCGCCGGTGATGATGCCTGGGCCTGCTGCCCGAAGGATGTCGCCGAGGGTTAGCCTTCGTCGCTCGGCAACCGCTTCCCTGCCCCCTTCGCCCGGCTGACGCTGGTTCACATCCGCAGCATCCTGATGATGAGGGGTCGCCGGCGTCTCAGAGCTCATGGATAGCTATTTCACCGGACCGCTGGCCCCGGCTCCGTGTCCCACTTGATCCAGCGACCGCTGTGCGGTAGCGGTGTTGCCGGCCGCCTCGGGCGGAAGTACCAGGGTTTGGAGGCTGCGTGTTTCCTCATCGAGCACCTCGCGCGCTTTAAAGGCTTCGGTCTCGTCGACGGTGACAATAAGCAGGGCATGGCCCTCGTCCAGCGCCTTGTCGGCGTCGTCCCAGAAAGCCTCCGGCAGCGCCGCCCGCAGCTCAGCGCGACCCTCCCTGGCAGGATCTGGATTGATGACGCGGATCAGTTTCGGCCGAACCTGGGCGTGACCTTTGAGGTTGCCCTGGGCAAAGTCCGCCAGCTCCGCATTCTCGAAGATGCCAACCAGCGTCTGCGAGAGAAGGCCCGACTCGTCGGTTACATCCGGCACAACCTCGAGCTCGTTACGGACCGTGGTGATGCCGTGGCCCTTCAGATGCTCGGTTTCTGCCGCAATCGACCGGCGGTCCTCCTCCGTCGGCACTGTCCCCGAAACTACGAGGGTATCGCCGTCAATCTGTGCTTTCAGGTTTGCACCGTAAACAGGATGCGGTGCATCCACCTGGCCGGCAAGCACCGAGGTCCACCAAGCCCGGGTGCTCTCGGAAAGCGCGTCTAATGCTTCTTCGGGGCGCGAAGCGCTTTTATCGCTCGTCATCGGCATCGCTTCCCTTTACGCGAGTTCGGCGGTAGGATCCGGCGCGAGGCGCCGTCCGCAGATGGCCCAGGAGGGAACGATCGAATGGTACTGCTCATCGTCATCATCCTCGTAGTCCTGCTGCTCGGCGGATTCGGTTATCGCAGCTACGGCAGCAGCATCAACCCGCTCGGTGGGATCGTCGGCCTGCTGGTGTTGCTGCTCGTCATCTTCCTCGTGGGTAGATACCTGCTGAACCTCTGGTAGTGCGAGATCTGCGGCTGCTGAAAGGAAGGGGCTTGTGTCCATGAACCGACATTTCATCTTTATCGTGCTCGCCGTCATCCTGGAAGCGATCATCTTCCTCTCGCTGCTCGTGCCTTTCGCGCTGCCGCGCGGCGAGGTCTGGCAGGCAGGAGCGTTCCTCTCGTTTTTCGCCTCGTTTCTATGAGGATCTTAAATCAGGGCTCACAACATTTGGAGTGTATAGTCTGGGCAGGAGCAGCCTGACAGAGAAGTGTCTGTCGCGCTGTCCCGACAGCAGGTGTGGCGCAGGCGAGGCGCCGAAGTATTGTCCGACCGGGCGAACCGGCGGAGGAGGAGAAAGGAATGCGATTCGTGTTCACTGCAATTGTTGCGGCCCTTCGAGCCGCGGCACCGATCAGGAGGCCGCTCCGCCTTGTCGCAGGCGCGATGGCGATCGCGACGTTGGCCATCTTGTCGTCGCGAGCGCTTCCAACCTCAGCGGATATGCCGCCAAGCGTGCAGGCCGTGGTGGTCTCAATGCCGCTGCAGTTTGTGCCGCAGGACTTCCGGGTACCGGTCACCAGCGAGGCTGTCGCTCCGATAATCAGCCAGGGCATTGCGACAACCGACCAGCCGCCGGATAGTTGCTCTCCATACGACTCGTGGTGCTCCTATTGCACCTACCACGCGGGCGCGTCGGTGTGTACCGCGTACCCACCCGGCCACCTTGCGGGTTCGGCTGCCCCATCCACAACTCCGGGTGTGGGCTCACCGTCGACTGCCCCAGCGGGCAGCAGCGCCGCGCCAGTGGGAGGCGGTGGCACCTCCGGCGGCGGCGGTGCGGCGCCGCCTCGGTAAGCAAACCGCCAGTCTGAAGCGAGGCCCCGCCAGGACAAATCTGGCGGGGCCTCCCGCTGTCGGGAGGACCTCATCGTCAGCGGTATCCCATCGGCCACGTACACGCGCCATGCGCTTGTCGAAACTCTTGAGTGTTGGACAGGCCCGGCTGCGAGTACAAACCGATCGTGCTCGATGCACTCCTCCACTTCGAGGTTCTCTCAGTGTGCTCATCAGTTCGCGCATGATACCAGGAAGGAAGGGTGTGTCAGATGGTCAGGAGCGCCCGCACCTGCCGCGACAGTACATCGATATCGAAGGGCTTGGCGATGAGGTCGCGGAATCCCGCAGCCTGTGCAGGCGCGAGCTCCATTCGGTGTGCCGAGAACAGCGCAACCGGTGTGGCCTCGGCGGCCTCAAGCACCTCGGCGGTATTGAGGAATGCGCCGCTGAGGCGTTGGCTGAAGCTGTCAGTAATCACCAGGTCAAACGCAACTTCCCGCAAGAGCACGACAGCATCTTCCTGCACGGCTGTGGTAATGACGGCATAGCCTTCGTCTTCGAGGATGATCTGCATGAGCCGTCGCAGCGCATCCGCATCGTCGACGACGAGAATGCGCTGGTGCGGGCCCAGCTCGTCGGTCCGTACGCCCTTCGGGTTGAGCCGGTAAATGCTGACGCCTTCGGCATCGGGACTGCCGGCAATGATAAACCCATGTCGCGTGAGACTCTGGAGCTGGCGGATGGTCTCACCCGGGCTGAGGCCGCTTGCCGCGGCGAGTTGCGCGACACTCTGGGCGTCGCGACCTGTAAGCACGAGGAGGACAGTTCCGCCGTTTGCTGCCGGACCGACGCTCACGACCCCTCCCTCGGTCTCTAGACCTGGTTTGGACTGTACCACGCCTGTTTGTCGCATTCCATAGGGGATCCTTGTTCTACGGAAAGGCCACGATGACGCGGTTCGCGCAGAAGCACGACGCTTGTCAGAGAAAAGACGCTGTTATGCTTGTCGGCGGCCTCCTGGCGCGTAGGGTACCGCGAATGAGCTATGGATTTACCCTTGCGCGAGCTGCGACGGTGACGCTATCTATGTCACTGGAGCCGGCTGCCTTGCCCGAGTGGACGAGCTTGCGGGTGCGGAGTGAAAGCTGCCATGCGGATTGCTCAGCTTGCCCCACTCGGGGAATCAGTTCCGCCCCGGCTGTATGGCGGGACCGCCATTATCGGAACCTATGCTCGGTATCGCATTCCACGAGACCTTTGTCATACAATCAAGCAACTTTGTACGCTAATAGCGCGATGTAGAGGTGCACGAAGGCGTACGATACTCATGCATGGCATCTACGCACCGATGGGGAAGTCGATTGGGGTGCCAATGAAAGGTGAGGAACCTGACATGCGAATGGAAGAGCTTAAAGGCAAGCCGGTCCTGACTATCGCCACGGGCGCGAAACTCGGGTCGGTGCATGAACTCTTGCTCGATGACACCTATCTCCAGATTGCGGCGGTGGGAATTGGCGGCGGTGGTCTGTTCGGTGGCCACAAACAGGCCATTGCCTACGGCTCCATCCACGGCATCGGCCCCGACGCCGTCATGGTCGGTAGCCAGGATGACCTGCAGGAGATCGGAGGGGGCGGCCCATTTGGATCAACGCACCCCTTGGATGAGATGCAGCAAGAGGTGATGAGTGAGAGCGGGGTCAACCTCGGACGCGTCGTGGAGATGGAGTTTGAGCCGCAGACCGGCGCTGTGAGCAGTCTCTGGTTCGCGACGCGCGGGGACGCGGCGCCCGAGGAGGGCGACGTCTGTGACGTCGACCGTCAGGACATCGTGAGTATGACCGAGAAGATGGTCATCGTGCGGCATTCCGTCGTGGAGCAAACGGACCAGGAGCTCCCACAGGCGCCGACGCAGGACCGTGGCTTGCTCACGGTCCAGGAGCAGGAGGGCGCGCCGGACCTCGAAGCGAACGTCAAGGAAGCTAACGACCGCGAATCCGGTTCGGCAGGCGCCGAGCCCGCCACGACCGGCGACGCGGACCTGATCCAATCGAACCGGCAGCGGACCGGCATTGAGCCGCCGCCGGTGAACCCAAGCGCCTGACTCGATGTGCTGGCGGGAGTTGAATGACTCTCCGCAGGGATTTGGAAGCCGTAGATAGAAGAGACCCATGCTACTCGTCCTCGTGGTTGTTCTGTTGATTGTTTTTCTCGCTGGTGGCGGAACTTATTACCGCCGACGCGGCCGAAGCTAGAGGGCTCTTTGGTAGCAACTGGTGGCGTGTCAGCTGGTCAGGAGCGCCCGCACCTGCCGCGCCAGTACATCGATATCGAAGGGCTTGGCGATGAGGTCGCGGAATCCCGCAGCCTGTGCAGGCGCGAGCTCCATTCGGTGTGCCGAGAACAGCGCCACCGGTGTGGCCTCGGCGGCCGCAAGCACCTCGGCGGTATTGAGGAATGCGCCGCTGAGGCGTTGGCCTAAAGCTGTCAGTAATCACCAGGTCAAACGCAACTTCCCGTAAGAGCACGACAGCATCTTCCTGCACGGCCGTGGTAATGACGGCATAGCCTTCGTCTCCGAGGATGATCTGCATGAGCCGTCGCAGCGCATCCGCATCGTCGACGACGAGAATGCGCTGGTGCGGGCCCAGCTCATCGGTCCGTAGGCCCTTCGGGTTGAGCCGGTAAATACCTGACAGCCTTCGGCATCGGGACTGCCGGCAATGATAAACCCATGTCGCGTGAGACTCTGGAACTGGCGGATAGGGGATCCCTGTATTGCATTTCAGGGCGACCTTTGTCATAAGATCGCACTACTTTGTAGGCTAATAAACCGCTATAGAGGTGCATGACAGCGTACGATACTCGTACATGACATCTGCCCCACGTTGCCAGGACCAGAGTTAGGAGGACATAGGCGACCCAGCCGCAGCGACGGTGGACGGGCACCAGGCATGAACGAGTTAACGAGAAAACTTTCGCGACAATGGCCGGCCCTGAGCACTCTGGCCCTGGTGTTTGTCTGCACTGTCGCTCTATCGGCTCGGCGCGTCGATGCCCAAGCGCTCTCTTCAGCAGCCGCTCCAAGCGCTGAGGACGCGATACAGCTCGCGCTCGAAAGGATTGACGTCCTCTACGCGGGACCCTGTTCCACCACGCGCTCGCCGGAGGACCTCGGCAAGACCTGTTCGCAACTGGTCGCACAACAGGGCAACCAGCGCGCCTACATGGTGGGTCGAACGTTTGCTGAGTTTGATGAATGGATATTCGTTCAGCAGAGTCCCGCCGGCTGGAACCCGCTTATAACTGTGCCACTCCAGGACTCCGCCTCCGGCCCCACTGTCCCCTGGCCGCCACGCTAGCTGGCCGATTACGCGTTCTTGGGCTGGGTCATCATCCGTAGTCTGGCTACCGTTCAGCGGGTCCATGTCCATGAGCCGGACACCTCGACGCACGACCGCCATCGTGGCTTGACCCAGGGCCCGCCAGGTGCCGGCTTGGGATCGCTGCTCCTACCGCTGGACTTGGCACGCCGAAATCGAGCAAACTCATCGTCGAACGCCTCGACGACACATCTCGCACGATGCAAACAGGATGAATGAATGACGCAACGAGAAGAAGATCTGACTGCGCAGCTCCTTGCAGCGCTGGCACGCCATCTCGGCCAGCAGGCGGACGAACCGGCACGCAGGATTAGCCTGGCGCAGTGCTCGCCAACCATGGTGGCGGCATGGGCGCAAGCGACCCACGAGCGACGCAGCACCGAGCGGCGGCGGCTCGCGTTTCAGTAAGCAAGGTTTGCGTGCGCCGCGACTGACGGGAGAAGCTCCCGCCGGTAGCGGGATAGGGCCACCACGGCTGAGAGTATCTCATTTTCGCCCCGACTCTGTCATACAACCGAACTGCTTTGTATGGCAATATCGCGTTTTCGCAGTCCGCCAAAGCGTACCATATGCGTGCATGGCACCACCCCGATCGAGCGAAGCTGGATCGGGATGTGATTGCTGGCAGTGAGCCGAATGACTCTCGCCAGGCAAAGCCCGTAGAAAGAAGAGACCCATGCTGGTCATCCTCGTGGTTCTGTTGGTAGTGCTTCTGGTGGGCGGCGGTGGTTATTACAGACGACGTGGTCGCGGATAGGGGCAGAACGGGAACCCTAGAGCCGAGCGCTCGCGAAGAGGCACGATTATCGTCGTGGTGCTTCTCATTCATTTCGTCAGCGTGTTCTAAGACGGCATTGGCGTCCGGCGCGTGTCCTTCGCCCGACGTAAGCAAAGCTCGATACCCAGTGAGAAAACTGAGCGAGGGTGGCCAGGCTCCAGGCACGTAGCGGTGGACGAGACCGCTTTGGCGTGACCTGGCCAGTTGAAGAGGAGTCGTGAGTTGGACCGAGACCGCGTGAAAGGCAAATCGAAGGTCGTTACGGGCGGCATCAAGGCGAAAGCCGGGGAGTTTGCTGGCAACGACGACCTGAAGCAAGAGGGCAAAGCTGAGCGCACGGAGGGCAAAGTGCAGGGAGCCGTGGGAAAGGTCAAGGACGCGGCACGTGACATCAGAGACACGGTAAAGGATTCCGTGAAGCACTAGCCCCATGAGCTGACGAGAAGGAACTGGTCCGGCCGGCGGTGCGGCGCTACATCTTTGGATACGCGTTTTCGAGCAGGACGGACACAAGCAAGGAGACAGGTCATGAGTACAGCTCTAGGCATCTTGTGGCTCTGCCTTCGTGGGTAGTCCAGACGGACACAAGCAAGGAGACAGGTCATGAGTACAGCAGTCATCGTAATCATTGTGGCGCTGGTCGTCCTCGGCGCCATGGCGGCCTGGTTCTGGACGGCGCGGCAGCGGAGCGCGCGGCTCCACAAGCGTTTCGGCCCCGAGTACGAGCGCACCGTTGCGCGCTCCGGAGACCGGGGCAAGGCCGAGAAAACCCTGCAGGCGCGCGAGGAGCGGGTCGAGAAGCTGGACATCCAGCCCTTGGCCGAGGCGGACCGGAGCCGTTTCGCCGATGCCTGGCGTTCGGCGCAGGCGCAGTTCGTTGACGACCCGCCGGGGGCGATCCGCGAGGCGGACCGGCTGGTGGGCGAGGCGATGCAGGCACGGGGTTACCCCGTCGGCAACTTCGAGCAGCGCGCAGCAGATGTTTCGGTCGATCATCCCCAGGTAGTGAGCAACTACCGTGCCGCCCACGCGACAGCCGCCAGCCAGGAGCGTGGTGAGGCGGGCACGGACGACCTACGGCAGGCGATGTTGCACTATCGGGAGCTCTTCGATGAGCTGCTCGGCAGTGCACCCACAACAGAAGCAACACCAACGGAGGCGAGACGATGAACGAGCAACGAAGCGGAGCAGGGCTGAGCACGGCGGACATGGTCGCGGGCATGGGGCGTCACGACGGCGAAGTGGCAGCGGAGACGCAACCCAGCCAGACCGGCAACGGTGCGACCCCCACGGATGGGCGAACTGAGGACCGGAGAGCTGAGAAGGATGCGCCCGCTGCCCAGAACGGAGCCGCTGCGGCTGGAGCGCAGGCGCCGCTCCTTACTGAGGACAAGGCGGCCGGCTTCCGTGCGCGCTGGGACACCATCCAAGCGAGCTTCGTCGATGAGCCACGGCAATCGGTAGAGCAGGCGGACAGCCTGGTGGCCGAGGCGATCAAGCATTTGGCCGAGGTCTTTGCCAAGGAGCGCTCGACACTCGAGGAGCAGTGGAGCCGCGGCGATACCGTATCGACCGATGCCCTGCGCCTCGGCCTGCAGCGTTATCGCTCCTTCTTCCAGCGCCTGTTGGCGGTCTAAGGTCGCACCGGGGACGGGCCGGCGCCTCGGAGAAGACGCCGGCCCAAAGGGAGATCAGTTCATGGTTCAGCAAGATACGCGGCCTGGTATGCCACAAGAGCCGGCAGATGCCGCGGCCGTCGAACAAACGGAGCAGATCGTCGAAAGCGGGGACACGACCGCTCCGGTTCGGACCATTTCCGAGCACCGGTCGGTCACCTACGATGGCGCGCAGCCGCGAAACACGCTGGTCGAAGCGTACCCGCCTCCGCCACCGGTCATGCTCGAGCCGGATCCACGCCGGTACTGGGGCCTTGGTCCGGGGATCGGCACCATTCTTGCGATCCTGCTTGCGGTGATTGGTGTCGCCATAGTCATATTTCTGCTCGTGGCCCGCGGAAATCAAGCGGCGCCGGCCACTTCGCTGGCACCGATCCCCACCAGCGAGGCGGTCCAACAACCTGCCGCGCCGGCGCCCGCCGCCGTCGCACCGGCACCGGCCGTGCCGACGGCCCCACCCGCGCAAGCGCCTCTGCCGCAGCCAGTGGCCCCGCAGCCTGTCGCGCCGGCGCTCGCTCCGCCGCCCGCCGCAATCGCACCGGCACCGGCCACCGCTCCGGCAGGCACTAGCGCCGCGACCGCCGATACCCCGGCAGGCACGATTTTGGTCCCGGGAGACACGTGGCGTCAAAACGGTCTCGAGCTGACGTTGACGTCGCCGCAGATCTCAGCCAATGGAGGGACGGCCGACTTCAGCCTGACAAACCGCGGTCAGAGCGACATTAGATTCCAGTTCACCAAGGGAAGCGCCTTCAGCGCCGTCGACAACCGAAACGCTCCCCTCAAGATCGGCGACCCGAACTATCGCTATGACTTCGTGCTTCAGCCCAATGCGACGATGCTCCTGGACGGCAGCCACGCCGGTGGCGCTATCTCCTTCGCCGGCCCGCTGTCGTCGCCGCAATTGAGCAGCATTATGGTGACCGTCAAGGGCATGGCTGATATCTCAAACGCGCAGTGGCGGATTCCCTTCCAGCACTGACGGGGATCGGGCGGAAGCCGGACGGAGAGCGAGCGCCGGCCGGCTTACATGAGTCCTCGTGTCGCCGTCGAAGACCAGCCCGAGGAAATGGGCAAGGGAGTGTCAGGGTGCCGACTGAGATTGATCGCGACGAAGTTCAACGGCTTCTCGAATCCGGAGCCCAACTGGTGGACGTGCTGCCGGAGCAGGAGTACGAGCGGCAGCACCTGGCTCGGGCAATCAGCATCCCCCTCAAGCAGTTGACTCGGGAGACGACGGCAGATCTGAAGTGTGATGCGCCTGTTATCGTCTACTGCTACGACACTGTCTGAGACCTGAGCCCCCGAGCCGCGTGGCGACTCGAGAGCCTCGGCTTCGCCAGGGTGTTCGACTATACCGCCGGCGAGGTCGATTGGTTTGCCGGCGGTTTGCCGAGGGAGGGCAAGACGGCGCACGTTCTCCGTGCTGGTGACGTTGCACGTCAAGACGTCGCCACCTGTCATCTGGCAGATCGCATCGGCGACGTGGGCAAGCGCGGGCAGCAGACGTACATCGTTGTAAATGACCAGAACATCGTTCTCGGTCGCCTGCGTGGAGAAGCGCTCAAAGCCGACCCAGACACCTCAGTGGAATCCGTCATGGAGGCAGGTCCCGGCACCATACGGCCGGATGAGCCACTCGAGTCCATCTCCAGGCGGATGCAAGAGCGTAATCTGCGCAGCGTCCTCGTAACCTACTCGAACGGACGCCTGCTGGGCCTGCTGGAGAAGCGACACGCCGAAGAAGCCCTCAATCCCGTACAGGGCGTCGTGGAGGGCACGCCGTCGTGATGTGGGTTGGAGCGGCTGTGGCGTCAGGGTGACGTCGCTGAGCGCTCGGGGCTTAACCAGAGAGCGGCGTGTGCCTGAAGGAGGGGATGCTGAGTTCAACGATCGGAAGCAGCTCGGCCGGCGCCGCGGCAGAACTGCCGGACCGGGCCCGGGGAGTCAAACGCAGCCAATGCCCGCGTTGTCATGGGAGGGTGCTCTTGAGCTACGAGGAGCCCGCCGGCGAATGGGTCTGCCTTCTGTGCGCCAGGCGATACCCGTGTGACCAGCGACAATAGCCGGAGCCCGTAAGGGTGCCGCTGGAGGACTGTGATGCGTGCCTTGCTTACTGTGCTCAGACGCAGCCTCCAATCCTTCGCCTCCGATAAGTGCCCGACTCTCGCGGCCGCTATTGCCTACCACACGGTCTTTGCTCTCTTTCCTATTGCCCTGCTCGGAGTCTCCCTTCTGGGGTTCTTCGTGAGCGACGACTCTGCACGCCGCCAGGTGGTGGATGGGATTGCCTCCGTGATTACGTTGGGCGACGCCGGCAAAGACTCCCTCAGCCACACTCTCGCCAGCATCGGCCCCGCCAGGGGCTGGCTTGGGCTGTTCGGGCTCCTGACTGGTATTTGGGGGGCCAGTGGCCTTTTTGGCAGCCTCCGCTCCGCGATGGACTCCGTCTGGGATGTGGACCGTCCCCTGCCGTACCTGCGTGCCAAAATGCACGACCTCACCCTCTTTGCCGGCTTCTGCGGCCTGCTGCTTGTCTCCACCGTGAGCACAGGGCTGTTGCAGAGCGCAAGGAAGGCGGCTGCCCAGGGGTCCCAGCCCATGCATAACTTCGCCGGCCCACTTGGTGGGCTGCTGGCGCTTCTGCTTCCTTTTCTCTTTACCTTCGCGGCCTTCATGCTGCTATACCGCTTCACGCCGCATGCGCGGCTGCACTGGAGGAACGTCTGGCCGGCCGCGGCCATGATGGCGATCACCTTCGACTTCGGGAAGGACCTGCTCGCGTTCTACCTCCGCCACCTGACGAGCTTCAACGTGCTGGCCGGTTCCCTGGGTGCGGCCATCCTCTTCCTCGCTTATGTCTACTATGGCTCCCAGGCCATTCTCTTCGCCGCCGAGTTCGCCAAGCATCGGATGCTGGTCGAGGCAGGTGTGGTTCCGGCTACGGACGCGGAGGCGGAGTCGACAGCGACGTCCCTGCCTGAGAAGGGAATGGGCACACTGGCGCGCCTTTGGCGGGTGGGGCATGACCACCATGACACCGAGCTCCCCTACGCCCCAGGCCGCATGGACCCCGCGACCGACAGCCCAGCCAATACCCGCGAAGAGGTGCTCTTCAAGCAGAACGAGGCGCGGACGAATGCGGCACGAGATAATAGGCTCGGCGGGAGAGAGAATTCTCAGCATCTGTGATCGCTATGGGCTGTGAGGCCTAGCCGCGTGAGCGTCCAACCAGGAGCCAGATAATAACGGCCAATGCCAGAACGCCGAGCAGACCGGCGGCAAGGATGCTCTTGACGATGAACGCCAGCAGGCCCACACCCCCGATCAGGAGGATAACCAGAACGACCAGCAGTAGTACCACGCTTTCCCCTTTCCTCAGACGGGCGTGACACGCCCATCACCAAACGCCTATGCGCTCCTGCGCTGTCCGGGCAGTCCACTCATCGCGATGAGGTACATGATTCCGACGCCGGCCGCGACCAGGATGCTTACGGAAGCTCGTCCGCAACTGTCTGGTCTGTGCGATTTTGAGTCTACATGGTGACCGGGTCGGGCATGGTGGGCATGTCGTGACCGCTCAGCTCGGACCTGGAGAATGAGGCGATCCTAGTGCGGACTCCCACAGGGACTGGGGCCACCCTTTCGTCTCGAGAGGCGGCGACAGACGCAGCGCAAACGCGCCTGCCGGAACTCGACGTGTTACGCGGCACGGCGATCGTTGCCGTCGTCTATCTTCACGCCTACTTCAAGGCATGGCCGGGTGTCCCCCCACAGGAGGTTCTGGCAGTACATGCCATCCACCTATTCGCCCACGGAGCCGTGCCGGTCTTCCTGTTCGTTTCTGGGTTCCTGCTCGCACGGGAGCGCGTGACGTCCCCCGGCGACTTCGCATGGCGCAAGCTGCGACGGATCTACGTCCCTATGCTGATTTGGATGGGAGTGGCTTTCGTCTATCGCGCCCATCTGCAGGGCAGCGTGAATGGCGACATCCTCCGCTCCCTGGCGCTATTCGATATCAGCGGTCAATACTACTACCTGGCGGTTCTCCTTATCCTCTCCACCGTCTTTTACGCGATCGGACGCACGAGGCTCGCCGGCTCGGTGACCCTTCCAGTGGCAGCCTTCGTGCTAAATC
>Ga0193751_1000607_pt1 | contig 26339 bp, 24 predicted proteins | sample L1c2metaG_FD_143050 | JGI IMG/M metagenome (GOLD analysis project Ga0193751, IMG submission 143050) | Soil microbial communities from a riparian zone of the East river system, Colorado, United States - L1c2 | ecosystem: Environmental > Terrestrial > Soil > Riparian zone | place: USA: East River... | reverse complement strand
AGCGCCACTTCGCGCCCGATGCCGCGGCCCGAGCCGGTGATGACAATAGCTTTGCCTTCGAGTAGTCCCGCCATGGGCAACGGCCCTCCCTGTGGAAAAAGCGCGTCGAGCGCCTCGAGTTGAGGGGTCCTGCCGGAGGCAGGCACGGCTGACCATATCGCCGCGCCCGGGGCGTGTCAACCGAGCTTGCCAGGAGCAGAGGCTCGGGGGCCCACGCCGCCGGGAGCGCGGGCGTCCTCGCCCGCCCCCGGAGTTGGTCCGTCTTGCCAGGCCAAGCGGAACAGCAATCTCCCTCAGGGCGCCCCGATGTCTGCGCCAAGAGCGCGGGAGCCTCCGCGGAGGCGCGAGGGTTCCCACATCTCTGGTGCCGAGCGCCGGCATTAGTGGGCGCGCAAGCTCAGCCCGGGCCCGCGTGGCCGTGCGACGTTACGCCGGCACGGCGGCATAGTCAGCCCAGGTGGCGAGCACCTGATTGATCAGTTCGCCATCGTCGCTGTAGCCGCCCTCCGCCGGGGAGTACTGCATGCGGCGGATTCGGTTGCCGAACTTGATCCGCTCCAGCGGCGCGTCGAGGCACTCATTCTCATCTGGGTCGCGAATCACACACATCGGGTCGCCGCCGTCCTGAACCAGGTCCATCTGCTGCTTGAGCAGCTTCCGGTACATGATCAGGCCGAGATCGGACTCGCCCAACTTCTCCAGATCGCGCCGTGCGACGTCGCCCTGTGTCGACCAGGCCATGTAGTCCTGGTTGAAGGTCGCCGTCTGATAGCTGAAGCTTCCGTCCTCATTCCGCAGCGGTACGTAGCGATAGGGCACCCGGTCCTGCACGGGCGCTGTTGAGCCGGGAGCGGCCTTCCAGGTGTAGAGCGAGACGTGGAAGGTATGCGAGTCGTCGATCGGCACGCGAAACTGCAGCGTCGCCGAGACCTCGCTGCCCACCAGCAGGATGTGCGGAAAGAGTATCGGATGCCCGACCTTCCAGTCGTCATCCTCCTCCGTATAGCCCTTGAGCACCCGACGCTTGATGATCCCGTAGTCGAACTGATCGAACGCGATCTTCTCGTGGCTCATCGGCGGCGTTTCAGGAGACCGCGTCGACGGCAGGCCGGCGACTTCACGCATGTAGTCGCTGTAATGCCCGTGCAGCCACTCGACATGGACCGGGTCGAGCGAGTTCTCCTGGCACTGAAGCCAGTTGCAGGGGAGCACCGTGAAGGCGATATCCCGCACCGCGTTCTCCCACGTCAGCGGCGCCCAGCGCGGCAGCAGCGGCGCCGGCCGCGGACCCAGGTAGGCAAAGACGAGGCCGCCCAGCTCCTGCACGGGATATGCCGGCAGGCTGACGCGGTCCTTGAACCGCGCCTGCGGGTTGACGGTGTCCTCAAACGGGGCCTCGAGGCAGCGGCCGGTCTCGTCGTACTTCCAGCCGTGGTACTGGCAGCGCAGGCCATCCGCCTCGGGCACGCCGTAGACGAGGGAGACGCGACGGTGCGCGCAGCGCCGGCCGATGAGACCAAGCGTGCCACTGCGGTCCTTGTAAAGGACGAGCTCCTCGCCGAGGACGGTCACCTCTTTGGTGGGCTTCTTGTCCAGCTCGCCGGCGGCGGCGATGGGCTGCCAGTAGCGGCGCAGCAGCTCGCCCATCGGCGTTCCGCCCGCAACCTGCGTTAGTTCCTGGTTCTCGCGCTCACTCAGCATGCGTCTTTAACCTCTCGGGATGCGAATTGCTCTCCATTCCGCTTCCGTCAATACTATACAGACCGGACGCAGAGATGGAGGGGAATCGATGGCGCTGAAAGACCACGACAAGATGGTGGAACTCATCGCGGACTCATGCCGGGTGATGGGCGAGCTCGAGGTCACAAAAGAAGCCCTGGGGCACGTCAGCTGGCGGATACCGGGCACAGAAACAATGCTGATCAAGGGTAAGGGCCCCGGCGAGGTCGGCCTCCGCTTCACCAAGCCCCGCGACATTTTGCTCGTCGACTTCGCCGCCAACAAGATCGAAGGCCCCGACGACCTGCAGCCACCGAGCGAGACCTTCATCCACATCTGGCAGTACAAGACACGGGACGTCGCCAGCGTGATCCACATGCATCCGGAGCACGCCGTGCTGCTGACGATCTGCGAAAAGCCGATCTTCCCGATGTACGGCTCCGGCGCCGGCTCGCGGTTCGCTATCGATCCTATTCCCACCTACCCGCGCAGCATCACGATCACCGACGACAAGCTCGGATCCGATCTCGCGAAGGTGATGGGCAAGTCGCCCGTTTGCCTCATGCGCGGGCACGGCGTCACCGTCGTTGGACGGGGTGTCGAGCACGCGACGCTGAATACCATTGACCTGAATGAGTTGTGCACCATGACGTACAAAGCCTATGTGCTTGGCGATCCCAAGCCGATTCCGGACGAGGACATCGCGGAGTACCACAAGCCGCCCGAGACCAACCGCCCTCGCGGCTCCGCCGGCGGTGACAGCGGCATGATGGCCCGCTGGCGATACTTCAAGATGCTTGCCGACGAGAAGGCCCGCACCGGTCGCTGAGCGACCCTGTGCGTCGCCGCCGGCCGGTCCCGGTCTCCTCTCCCTGGGGGAGCGGGTTAGGGTGAGGGCGCGCCCAGGCCGCATACCATTCCCAAACCACGCGAATCTCTTCTCCCTGAGGGGGAGGGCGAGGGTGAGGGCGCGCCCCGGCTGCCCACCGCTCCCAAGCCGCGCGAATCTCCTCTCCCTGGGGGAGAGGGCGAGGGTGAGGGCGCGCCCAGGCCGCGCACCGGTCCCAAGCCGCGCCCGGGCAGCCCTGCTCCTTCTGCTCCTCCTATCTGCCGGCTGCACCAATCGGCACTTCAGCCGCAACCTGCAGCCGGCGGCAACAGCAACAGCCGTCCCTTCGGGCGGTGCACCTGCACCGTCGGCCCCGCTCGATGCCGCATCGCTCTCCCCCGCCTTCAGCGGGCCGAGCGCCGCCGCAATCCTCGCCGAGCTCGCCAACCCGTCTATGCAGGGCCGGCACGTCGGGACGCCCGGCGAGCTCAAAGGTGCAAACCTCATCGCAGGTCTGTTCGCCGCCGATGGCCTCAAGCCCGCCGGCGACAACGGGAGCTACTTTCAGGCATTCCCCATGACGGTTGAGGAGCAGGCGTCGGTCCCCGCCCTGGACCTGGTCGCGCCTAGCGGCCAGACGCGGAGCCTGCGACTTAGGGACGACTATCGGCCGATCTTCGGCGGCGTCGCCGGCGGCGGTGACGCTTCCGGGCCCGGACTGTTCGTACCGCCCGACGCAGACCTCGCAGGCCTCGGTGTGTCCGGTAAGGTCCTGTTCGTCCTCGGCCGCGGCTCGATCAAGGACACTGTTACGCGCGCCCGCGATGCCGGCGCTCTCGCCGTGATCATCCCCACAGGCGAGCAACCGATCCTCAAGTCGGAGGGCTCGCCACCGGACGCAAACGCTCTACCGGTCGCCGAGGTGAGCCAGACAGGCGCAGCCGCACTGCTCGAGGGAAGCGGCCACACGCGTGATGAGCTCAGTGCTGCGTCGCAGTCGGGGACGGCCATCGCGCCATTTCCGCTCGTGTGGACCATCACCTATCACGTCAGCCTGCGACCTCCGGCGCACATCGACGCGCACAACGTGCTCGGAGTCCTGCCGGGCAAATCGAACGCCAGGACGGTCATCGTCGGAGCCCACTACGAGGAGATCGGGCCCGATCCCGACGGCGTCGTTTTTCCGGCGGCGAACGACAATGCCTCCGGCGTCGCGGTAATGCTCGAGCTCGCTTCCCTGCTGCACCGAACCGGATCGCAGCCGGAGGCGACGATCGTATTTGCCGCCTGGTCCGGGCACGAGGAGGGGCTGTTCGGCAGCCGCTACTACGTCGACCACCCCGTGCGTGCGCTGGACCAGACGCGGCTGTACCTTAATCTCGATACGGTCGGCCAGGGCTCCGGCAGCACGGTCGATGCCTTCGCCTCCGATTCCGCCGCGCGCGACCTCACAGCCCAAGCGGTGCAGCAGCTCCAGGCAGACGGCCTGAATGCGCTGGCGACCGCGGTTCACAGCATCCCGAAGGCGGCCGGCGACAGCGACGACATCACCTTCGCCCGCTCCGGCGTCTCGAATCTCGCGTTGAGCTGGACGGGCCTGTTCGACGCTACGAAGATTCACACCCCTGCCGACACCGCCGACACCGTCGACCGGGCCAAGCTCGCCACCACCGGCGCGGTCGCCGCCGCTCTCCTGGCCGAAGTCGCGAAGTAGTGGCCCGCACCCCTTCCGCTCCTCCCGAATGCGGAGACCACGGCCGTCGACGGAGGCGTCGTTGGCAATGTGGGCATTAAAGGCGACCTCGGGCCGCCCGTCTAATCACTACGGACCAACGGCACGACCTCGCATGCGAACCGCTCCATCGCCTTCAGTCGTTCTGTTCCGCTGCTCTCCAGAAACACGAACATGAGCGTGAAGTCCTGTACCCCGACGGCCTGGTACTCGCGCGAGTCAGCCGCAATCTGCTCTGGATGGCCGCTCAACCGGCGGCGCTCTGGCCCGGTCGCGGCGTCGAACGAGACAGCCCCGCCGAACCCCACGCAGATGGCATTGTCCGGGCGACCCGCATGTCGAGTAAGCTCCCGCAGGCGCACAATCTTCGTTTGCAGCTCCGCTGGTTCGAACACCGCCGGTGGGATGTTCCCCAGCGGAATCCAACCGTCCCCGAGTTGAGCCGCCCTCCGAAGCGCTGCCGTCGTGTGACCGCCAATCCAAATCGCCGGATGCGGCTGCTGCACGGGCTTGGGCTCGAAGCCGATGCCCGAGACCTGGTAGTACTTGCCCTGGAACACGGGGTCCTTCTCCGTCCAGAGCGCTTTAAACAGGCGGAGGTACTCTTCGGTTACCGCACCGCTCTGGGCGTAGGTATCCAGGCCGAGCGCCTGAAACTCCTCTTCCATCCAGCCCACGCCCGCACCCAGAATCAGCCGCCCGCCGGAGAGCACATCGAGGGTGGCCAACTGCTTGGCGGCGAGCAGCGGATGGCGGTAAGGGATGATGAGGACTTGGGTTCCAAGTCGCACTCGACGCGTGCAGCCGGCCAGGAAATTGAGGGCCGCCAGCGGCTCCAGGAATGGTCCGTCCGGCTTCCAGGTGGAGACGCCATCGGGGGCATAGGGATAGACCGAGGTCACATTGCGTGGGATCACAATATGGTCGGGGACCCAGACAGCGTCAAAGCCCACAGCTCGGTAATCCCTCACATGGCAGCTTAGACGCCTCATGATACCGCCGAATGCAGGCCATGGCGTGGGCAAGGATGTAGCACAGATTTTCTTACAAAATTTTCTGTGACGCCGGTGTGACGCCTCGCGCATATGCTATGCGGTGCCGAGAATCGTTGATGGCCGCAGAGAATGACGGGGGCGCCGTAATTGACCACCAATTTCCGACGCTTCGAGGCTATCTCGTTATACGTGCAAAATCCCCTCAACCCCGCCCCAGAGCAGTGGGCAGTGTCGTTCATATGGGTAGTGGGGAGATGGCCTGGGAGGAAGGATGCCTGTGGAAGCCCTGGCCTATCTGCTTGGCGTGGCGGTCTTGGCAGCGCTCTGGATTGTCTATCGTGTCCTGATGGGGACGTGGAGCCTCGGGAGAATTGTGGAGGGCGCTGACGGACGCGCGAGCACCTCCAAATTCCAGTGGTTCCTCTGGACGATCATCGTGGTCTTCGGATACGTGGCAATCTGGGGTATTCGTGCTCTCAATGGCAACCTCGCTGATATCGACACGATCCCGAGGAACGTGCTGATCGCCATGGGGCTGAGCGGCGTGACCATGGCCACTGCGAAGGGCATCACCGCCGGGTTCGTGGACAGCGGACGTGTTGTAAAACCGCTGCTGAATGAATCGGCTCCCAGCAGTGGTACCGCCACCCCAGCGGGGACCAGCCCACCGAACCCGTTACCTACCCCTAAGGCCGCTGGAGCAGGCGCACTTGTACAGGATGACGATGGCGAGCCGGACCTGAGCAAAATCCAGCTGCTCGCGTGGACGGCCATAGCCGGTGGGGCCTACCTGGTTAGCATCGTACACACCGTCCACAGTGGCAGCGTCGGCGCCTTACCTGACATCGATGCCTCGCTCATGGTGCTTATGGGCTTGGGGCAGGGCGCTTACCTCGGGAAGAAATTGACCACCACCGACGTGCCGCGCCTCACGGGACTCTCGCCGAGCAGCGGCAGTCCGCCGCTGGACGTGACGGTCAGCGGCCTATCCCTGGGTGACGCGCTGAGTGGGGGCGTTATCACGCAGAACGGCAACCCTATGTCAGTGGTGGTCACCTCTTGGCAGGATGCACAGCTCAAGATCAGACTGCCCGACAAGCAATCGAATGGCTCAGCTTGGCAGCCTGGCCAGCGCCTCGACATAGGGGCAATCGTGAGCGGCCAAGCCAGTGTCAACACGCTTCCGTTCACCGTCACGACAGCCTAGATGGCAGCCTATCGATACGTTTCGGTTCAGTTTCCCCATCGAAGGAGGGATTAGCACATGAACCAACCCAACCCGCAAGATCCCGAAGGAAGCACTCCCATGCAGCGCTTCCATGGAGCTGGGACCCTGCGAGGTCTCGGCTCGATGCCGCAGTCGACTCTCTTCGAGGGCCGCTTCGGCCGGATGTTTCGCAACCTCGCTCCCTTTGGCCCTGACGACGAGGTGCTGGAGGCGCTGGCGGACACAATGTTTGAGCCCGCGGCTGCGCCGGGTCCAGACGAGGGCGCGGACTCGTTGAACAATCCCGATATCCCGGCGGGGTTCACCTATTTGGGCCAATTTGTCGATCATGACATCACCTTTGACCCTGCCTCGAAGTTAATGCGGGAGAACGACCCCAACGCGCTCCACGACTTCCGTACTCCACGCTTCGATCTTGATTCGGTATACGGTCGCGGGCCGTCCGACAATCCCTTCCTTTATGAGCCTGATGGAGTCCACCTGCGCATCGGCAAGATCCAGAACGGGGAGCCGGATCTGCCGCGGACTGCCCCCGGCGAGGGTGGCGGTCCAAGGCGCGCCCTAATCGGCGATCCCCGCAATGACGAGAACGTAATCGTCTCCCAGATTCAGCTCGCCTTCCTCAAGTTCCACAACAAAGTTGCCGACGGTCTCGCGACGCAATTCTCTGGGGATCAGCTCTTCGACGAGGCACGTCGGGTCGTGCGCTGGCACTACCAGTGGGTCGTGATCCACGACTTCCTAACGACCATCGTTAGCGAGGGGCTCGTTGAGGACATCCTCGGAAGCACTACGTTCATGGTCGAGATAGGCAACAACAGGCAGACCGTAACCATTCCGAGGGTCAACCGGCACTTCTACCATTGGCACAAACAACCCTTCATGCCCGTCGAGTTCTCAGTAGCGGCGTATCGATTCGGGCATAGCATGGTGCGTCCACGTTATGACCTCAATGCTGTCGTGCAGGACCTGCCAATCTTCGACCCCAGTCCCGCCCCGGGTGAGTTCGCCGATCTGCGTGGCTTTCGAGAGCGTCCGCCGAGTTGGGGGATCGAATGGCATCGTTTCTTCCAGTTCCCAGCGGGCAATGCCGGGAAGTTGCAGCAGACACGGCTGATAGACACCAAGCTCTCGCCCGGCTTGCGAACGCTGCCGCTGGAAACGGCCGGGGTGGCAGACCCGAACGACCCCATGCGATCGCTCGCACGCAGGAACCTGCTGCGCGGGAAAGCGCTCGGATTACCCAGCGGGCAGGATATGGCGCGGGCGATGGGGCTGCCGGAGACGCTTGTCTTGTCTGGAGACCAACTCGGTCTCGAGGGTGATCTGGCAACCGCATTCAATCAGGATTCGCCGCTATGGTTCTACATTCTCAGGGAGGCTGAGGTACTGAACAACGGGCGGCATCTTGGCCCAGTCGGGGGGCGGATCGTGGCGGAGGTGCTCATCGGACTGCTCGAGGGAGACCCCTCTTCATATCTCAGTGTGGAACCGAACTGGCAGCCAACCCTCGGACCGAATGCGGGAGCATTTACCATGGTTGACCTACTCACGTTTGCATCTGACTCCGGCACTGATCAGCTTTTCTAATTGACTGCTCCCCCGGGAGCATGCACACTCCAACGTAATCGCAACTCGGGGCACGGGGTGTTGCCCATCGACAGGAGAGCGCAATGGTGACACAGACTTCTTCCACCCCTTTCCGTCCCATGAACGTGGTGGTGGCGCGTGGTTCGCCGGCCGAGAAGGCGCACCGCTCACGAGCAGGTCTGCCCGGTGCCGATGTTATCGCCCCTGGGCTACCCAAGACGCCCGCCCACAATCTGATCTTCCACCACGGCAAGACGATCCCCAGCCTAGCGTTCACCAACTTCTACGTCGGCGGCACACCGTCCTGGAACCCGGCAGACGTACAGGCAATTGACGCTGCGCTGGACGGCGCCATGTCTGACATCGACCTGAATAACGTGCTGATGCAGTACTTCCACAATCAAGCGATCACGAGTAAGTTCTCCCCGTCTCAGATTCTGCCTGGGCCGCCGCCGTCGGTCGTGTCGCAGGGCGATGCAGAGTCGCTTGTGGCCGATCTGGCTCAGCAGGGCCGTTTCAGCGGATTCGACCTCGGCTCGACGGTGTTCAACTTTCTCCTCCCTCGTGGCACGGTTCTTAACGCCGACCCTGCTCCCACCCAGGCCTCGCACCCCCTGTTTAGTGCCGAGTCCGTCCGGGAGAACCCCGCCTTGATCGACCATGACGGGGAAGACTCGCGCCATGGCCTCGGAGGTTACCATGGTTCGGTTCATATCCCGCGGCCGTCTGGTGGCCGCGACACCATCTACTACGCCGTGGGGGTGTTCTCCGAGCGCCGCCCAGACGGATCGACCAATGGCATTCCGGTGTTCGACCAACCCTGGAAGAACGTGGTCGCTACCTTCTACCACGAGCTGAGTGAGGCCCGGACCGATGCGGATGTGGAGGATGCCATACGCGCAGGGAATGACCCCAGCGCGGCTGGATTCCTGGGCTGGATGTCTCGGGAGGGTGAGGAGTGTGGTGACTTTCCCGTATTCGAGGCGAGACCGCTCGGCCAGGTGTTCCAGGAAGTGAAGCTGACGAATTCAACCGCCACGGTTCCGGTGCAATTTCAGTATTCCAACGCCGTGAGCGGGCCGGAGGGCCCGATACCTGCGCCACATCATCTGAGCGGGGGTCACTAGCTCGTTCCTGATGATGCGAGCGGAGCGAGAGCGGGGAATTCGATGGACCGACGCACGCACGATTACGCGCGTATCCTACTGGCCCTCATTAGGCTTTTGAATGGGGCTGCAGCCCTCCTCGCCCCCAAGCTGCTCGCGCGCCGATTGGGGATTGATCCAGACGTCAATCCCGGAGCGCTTTACGTTCTGCGGCTATTTGGAATCAGGACTGTCCTCATTGGGACAGATCTGCTGGTCCAGGCCGGTGAGCGTCGTGCCGAGTCGTTGCGCCTGGGTGTGCTCATCCACGGCTCCGACACCGTCGCAGCCGCCCTCGCAGCCAAGTCCGGCCGTCTGCCTCGCGGCGTGGGCCAAATGCTCGTGCTGATCTCGGGCCTCAACACTGCCTTGGCCATCTACGCCGGCAGCAGGAGCGCTGACCAGCGACGCTGAACCGTCCAGCGCAGTCCGTGCGGAAGGAGCGGCCCGCTGTAGATCATGGCCCGGCCGACTAACGGAAGGGTTCGGAGGTCAGGAGAAAAGCAGGTGTCTACCGACAGTAGTAGGGACACGTATGACTACGTCGTGGCCGGCTCCGGCGCCGGCGGCGGCCCCCTGGCCGCCAACCTCGCCCGAGAAGGCATGAGCGTGCTGCTGCTCGAGGCCGGGGGCGAGGATGAGTCCTACACCTATCAGGTGCCCGCCTTCCACGGCCTGGCAACGGAGGATCCTGCCCTTCGTTGGGATTACTTCGTGCGCCACTACGCGTCTGACGAGATGCAGCGACGCGACCAAAAGTTCACCCCAGAGCGGGACGGGGTCCTCTACCCTCGCGCCGGCACGCTTGGCGGATGCACTGCGCACAACGCCATGATCACCGTCTACCCGCATAATCATGACTGGGACGCGATCGCGCGGATGACAGGCGACCCCTCCTGGCACAGCCGCGATATGCGCAGATACTTCGAGCGCCTCGAGCGGTGTGACTATGTACCGCGGCCCTGGACGTTATCCAAACATCACTTATTGGCAGGGATCGCGCGGGGAATCCTCCGGTTCCTGCCGGCGAGTTGGACCACGCTTGGCAACCCGAGCCGCCATGGCTTCGATGGCTGGCTGGCGACGAATCTGGCGGATCCGAAGCTCGCCCTTCGTGACGCCGAGCTTCTCCGGGTAATCCTCGCGGCCGCCGAGGCAACGCTTGCCGCCGATCTCGGACGGCCGCTCGATCTGTCCGAGGGCCTCACGAGCTACTTCGATCCAAACGATTGGCGCGTCCAGCTCACCAACCCCCAAGGACTCTGGTTCACTCCTCTCGCTACGAGCGCCGGACGTCGGAACGGCGCTCGCGAGCACATCCGCGCTGTGCAGGCGGAGAGTCCGCAGCACCTGGTCGTCAAGACCCATGCGCTTGCGACCAAGATCCTGTTCGACCGCGACAACAGAGCGGTTGGTCTCGAGTACCTCGAGGGGCCGCACCTGTACCGAGCAGATCCGAGCGCCTCTTCCGAGTCTGACGATCCGCCATCGCATCAGGTGTACGCCCGGAGGGAGGTCATCCTATGCTGCGGTGCGTTCAATACGCCGCAGCTTCTGAAGCTGTCGGGGATCGGGCCGAGAGAGGAGCTCGAAAGGCTTGGTATTCAGGTGCGCGTCGACCTGCCGGGGGTCGGCGAGAACCTCCAGGACCGATATGAAGTTGGTGTCGTGAGCGAGATGAAGGAGAACTTCGATCTTCTCAACGAGTGCTGCTTCCAAGTCCCCACACCCGGACAGCCGCCTGACCGTTGTTTTGTCGACTGGCAACAGAGTCAGGGCCCGTACACAACGAACGGCGTCGCCATCAGCATCATCAAGAAGTCGAAGCCCGCCCGCCCCGAGCCAGACCTGTTCGTTTTCGGTTTGCCCGCCTATTTCCGCGGCTACTTCCCCGGCTACGCGAACCAACTCGAGGCCAAGCGGAATTACTTCACCTGGGCGATCCTCAAGGCGCATACGCGCAACACGGCCGGCCGTGTGACGCTCAGGTCTCCGGATCCACGTGACGTTCCCGAGATCAACTTCCATTATTTTGACGAAGGCAACGATACCGACGGTGACGATCTAGACGCCGTGGTCGACGGCATAGAGTTCGTGCGGCGCATGATGACCCGCGCGGCGACCGCCGTCAATCGAGAGGTGCTCCCCGGCGAGAGTGTCCAGAGCAGGCCTGAAATAGCAGACTTCGTGCGCAGGGAAGCCTGGGGTCACCACGCCTGTGGCACCTGCAGAATCGGCCCGCCGGGAGACCGGATGGCGGTAGTTGACAGTGGCTTCCGTGTCCATGGAGCCACCAACCTGCGCGTGGTTGACGCCTCAGTATTCCCGCACATTCCGGGCTTTTTCATCGTCACGCCGATCTACATGATTAGCGAGAAGGCCTGCGATGTCATCCTCGCAGACGCGCGGCACGCTCGCGGGCCCGTTCGGGAAGCACTGGGACGATAGGGAGGAAGAAGTGGGCGAGCCAATTCTTCTCAGAGACAAGCAGCCCGTTGTCGACCCGGCCAAAATCGGGATCTCCTATTCCGGCGGGGGGCCGCTGGTCTTGGTGGAGCTCGGAATCGCGCGTGCATTGGTCCGCAAGCAAATCGTGCCAAATATCATCGCCGGCGCGAGCGCGGGCTCCTTGGCCGGGGCAGCGCACGCACTTGACCCAATCGGCGGCAGAGGTATCGACCTCGCGGCCGATATTCTCGGCCAAGTCTCGAACAACTTACTCGGTCTGACGCCGTTTCACATCATTGGCCGCCTGATCATCGAGCGTCAAAACATCGTCAGCCTCGGTGATAACGCCCCCATTGGTCCGCGCGTCGCCGGCGGGCTCAAGAAGGATCTGGGCCTGGACGGCGTTACCATTGGCGACTTTGGCCAACCTCCTCGCGCCCGTTTGATGATCGTCGCGACTGATGCACGCAACCAAACGGCTGTGTGGCTCCCGGACGAAACGCGTCTTGAGGATGCACTGATCGCATCATCCGCTATACCGGGGGTATTCCCGTGGCGTGAAATGTCGGTGGCCGGGGAACAGCTTGTACTTGTCGATGGCGGCGTGGTCTCCAACCAGCCGCTTTCCAAGCTGGCCGATGAGGGATGCGGAACCATCTACGCATGCGCCGTGGGTTCACTGGGACCTCTGGCCGCTCCTCGAAACGCGGTGGACAACGCCATGCGCGCCGTCACCCTTGCCATGCACCAGACGACGAAGCTGGAAGAAGACTACGTCCGGCTCACATTCCGTTCCGCCGGCGCTGCTGGCGCCGTCCATCATATTCACCCTGAGGTCAACGTGCCCGCCGACAAATTCGACTTCACCCCGGAACTTGTGCAGCAGGTGATGGCGGAGGCGGAAGCGGCAACCCTCAAATGGCTCGACGAGAATCATCCCGATTGAGGTCTGATCATGAGGAAACTCGCTAAGGTGCTCGGGCTTACCCTCGCCTCTGTTGGAATCGTGGCCGCCTACCGGTGGGCCGCGCGAGCAACAACCTACGAGGACGGCCCCTTCGTTTACCGCCCTTCACGCCTCGAGCAGGCGCTCGCCGAGCTCGCCGTCTGGGTTGATAAGCGATGGGCATGGCATACCCTGCCGCTTCCATTGGGACTCGCTGTGATCGTTGGCGAGCGCATCAAGCTGCGAGAGGCGAACCTCCACGATACAAACAACCTGCCTCACCTGCCGGAGACCCAGCCACAGGCATCGGGAACGGGCTATCTCACCGCGCGCATGGCGGACGGCACCTTTAACGACCTGCGGTTCCCTGCGATGGGCAGCGCGAATACTCGCTTCGGCCGTAATGTGCCCAATGAGTACACCTACCCAGACCCAGTGCCGGAGATCATGACACCCAACCCCCGGGTTGTCAGCAAGGAGCTGTTGACGCGCGAGACATTCGTGCCCGCCACGACACTCAACATGCTCGCGGCCGCGTGGATCCAGTTCATGGTCAAAGACTGGTTCAGTCACGGACCGGGTGACAAGACCAACGCGTGGCAGGTGCCGTTGCCGGCCGGCGACGACTGGTGGCAGAACCCGATGCTCATCCCGCGTACCATCCCTGATCCGACCCGTCCAGCGGACGCTCAAGGCGCACCGCCCACCCACATCAATCTTGATACCCATTGGTGGGACGGCTCGCAAATCTACCCACGGGACCCGCAACTGCAGGCTGCCGTGCGGACAGGTGCCGGCGGCAGGCTCGCACTCGAGGGAGATGGGGGCGGCCTGCTGCCGTCGCCGCTGCTCGCTCAGCTTGCGTCGCAGCCCGGTTGGTGGATTGGCCTGGCGATGATGTTCACACTCTTCGTACGGGAGCACAACGCCATCTGCGACCGCCTCGCAGCCGAGTATCCCGCTTGGTCGGATGACGAATTGTTCGCGCGGGCCCGACTCATCAACGCAGCCCTGATGGCGAAAATCCACACCGTGGAATGGACACCGGCGATCATCAGCCACCCGACGACGCGCTACGCCCTGCGGGCAAACTGGTGGGGCGTCGAGGGTGAGCAGTTACACCGCCTGCTCGGGCGCCTGAGTGACAACGAAGTTATAAGCGGAATTCCCGGCTCCTCGACCAACCAGCACTCAGCACCCTATTCACTCACTGAGGAGTTCGTTGCGGTATACCGCATGCACCCACTCATCCGGGATGAGTACAGCTTTCGCAGCGCGGCAACCGACCAAGGCATTGAAGAGCACTCGTTCGAGGAAATCACTGATACCGGCGCGAACGATCTCCTGCAGCGGATCAGCGTCGAAGACCTCTTCTACTCATTCGGCACCTTGTACCCTGGAGCGATCTCACTGCACAACTACCCTCGATTCCTGCAGCGCTTCCGGCGTCCTGACGGCACGGTTGTCGACCTCGCCTCGATCGATGTCATGCGTATTAGGGAATTCGGCGTCCCGCGCTACAGCTTGTTCCGCGATCTGCTGCACATGAGGCCCATCCGGAGCTTCGATGAGCTAACGGCCAATTCGCAGTGGTCACGGGAGATGAAAGAGGTATATGAGAACAGGTTCGACCGCCTGGATCTCATGATTGGCATGTTTGCCGAGCCGAAACCCCAAGGCTTCGGCTTCAGCGACACCGCCTTCCGGATCTTCATCCTCATGGCCTCGAGGCGCCTCAAGAGCGATCGTTTCTTCACGGTCGATTACACGCCGGAGGTCTATTCGCCGGTTGGGCTGGAGTGGATCAGCAGCAACGACATGACGACCGTTCTACTGCGTCACTTCCCAGGCCTGCGATCGCCGTTACGCGGAGTGAATAACGCCTTTGCGGCATGGCCCGGCACCAGGGCGTGACCGCCTCGATGCTGGACCGCCCATCGACCGAGGACTGCACGCTGCGGCAACGAAAGTGGTGTCTTGATGCCGCCTGACGCGCCACCGCCGACTGACCTCCAGCCAGAGGGGCGTTCGGCGCCCTCTCGCGATCATACGGGTGGTGGCGGATGCAGTTTTCAGGTGGCGTTCACTTTAGGTCGCCTCCATCGCCCGGTTCCATGCTTCGCCACAGTTGACGGTTGGGAGCGGACAGACTTCGCGAATTTGCCGATTAGAAACCGCAATCGCGCTGAAGATCTCAGCTAGGGAGCCACTACGTTGGCGGGTAGAGATATCTCGGCAATGACTCGAAGATGCCCCAATCTCGCGTTCTCTTTCGTTTACGTCAATTGGTAGCGGCTTCCCAAGCGTTGGCCACTTCTTCGAATTTTTGTACCCTGCTCCGCGCTCTAGTGAGCAACTCCGTTGAGATACCGACCGCTATTTGCCCAGGGTGACAATCCAAGTGACTCAGCGTAACATTCGGGACACGACTCACCCATCCTGCATTTCAGCGAGGATGCTGGTGGAAACAATGGAAGAGGTAGATGGATGGTTGGACAAGGGAAATACCCTAGAGTCCCTCTGCTGGCGTCAGCCTTTGGACTCTCCGCTGTGGTTGTTCTCGCGCTCCTGTTCCAGCCTGTCTCGAGCGCAGAGTTGGCAAATGTAGAACAGGCCAGCACTTATACGGTCGTGGTCACGCAGAACCCCCTCCTCGGGTCCATCCTCACGGATACGCATGGGATGTCCCTGTACATTCGCAGGACGGACACGGGGGGAGTGAGTACCTGCACGGACGAGTGTCCCAACACCTGGCCCCCGTTTCTCCTCCAGTCGCTGGGCGCGAAGCCGGTTGCGCCAGGCGGTCTTCAGGGCACACTCGGGATAATCATCCGCGATGACGGCAGTCAGCAGGTCACCTACAATGCCATGCCGCTGTACTACTACAAGCTTGACAGGGCACCGGGTGATGCCAACGGTGTAGGCGTGGCAGCCGTTTGGTTTGTCGCTACTCCTTAAGCCAACAGGATTTTAGCGGGTGAATCCCTAGAACCTAGAGTCGATATCTCAGACACATGCGGCTGGAGCCATAATTCGACTCTTTCGCATACCGCGCGCGTGGATTGTCCAATTCACGCCTCCGATTCTGTTCTCGTCCCGGGAGGGTAACAGCATGGATGGGACTACGAAAGAACTAAACCCTTCGACGGTCAGCGGCCCTTCCGAAAATGGCCGTCACCCCCACAACGGCTTTCGCCACACGCTGGGTGGGACAGGGGACCTGCTGGCTCTTGGGGCCAAGCTGCTCATCCATCAGAAAACCTGGACGACCCTTCTGCACGGCTTTGCGTCACTGTCGCTGCTTGCGCTTGCCCTACTCGCCGCATATGTCGTCCTCTTTACGCTCATCACCTGGGTCGTCGGTGAAAGCGCCATAACTATCGCCCCGTTTCACTCCGTCGGGATGGACAACGGCGACAATGTCGGCCAGTCGTTCACGACGTCTCTGGCGTTTAACCTCAACGATATCCGGGGCTGGAATAAACCCCTTTCCTCCGACCCCTACTGGGGTGGTTACCCGTCTGTCGTACCCGTGTTCACCGCTGCTCAACATACGTATCAACTCAACGGCCAAGTCACTGTGCTCGGTTTCCAACTTCCGCTCGGCGATATCCTGCAACTCACGCAAAACGCACTGCCGCACATCCATTCCACACAGGTTCTGACTGGCACGATCCTGTCATACCCCGTCGCAGGGACCGGGGTCACCGGAGCGGGTGCGACGCAAACGAAGTTGCGCATTGACGCCCACCTCGACATGGATGGGCAGCCACAGCGTTCGTGGATCCTTACCGGGATTTCAATGGCTGGCGGGAATTCGGCTGTCATCGATCAGCTTGATACCCTATCCAAAACACTTGCTTCTTACGTGACCTACGATTCAACGATGCACGCTGACACAACGAACAGCGTCGCTATCAACTCACCAGATAGTTTCGATTTCTTTATCCAAGGCCTTGAGCAACTCCGCACCTACCAGCGTAGTCAGTCAATGCAAGTTTTCCAGGACGCTAAGGCATCCTTAAACGGATTGATCACAAAAGACCCAGACTTTGTCTACGGCATTTACGCATACGGCCGTCTCAATGAACACGCGGCATATTACCACAATGTGGACGGCCACAGCGAGATCAAAGGCACGTCGAAACCAGAGGAGGACAACACCTACGAAACGACCGCCAAACAGGCGTTTGAGAGTCTTGCATGTTTGCCGTGGAACTTCGGACGAAACACCGATGGGCTACCAGCGGCTGACAAGGATGCGGCCGCGTCGTGCGCGTCTGAACAGGCCCAGGATCAAGCCATAGGTTATCTCGGATTTGGAATAATGGCCACGGATAAATATCGGACGATGGTCTGCTCCAACAGGTTTGCGGCGAGGCGACTGCTGGATGAAGCCTTGAGGGTCATAAATATAGCCGTTCAGATGGACAACCACTCCAGCACCATTCAGGCCGTGCGTGCCCTGGTATTGGAAGAGCAGGTCATGGCAGGACAAACTCTCGGTTACACTGATATCGATGTAAGGCAACAACAGGCCGTGCAGCAGTGGGAGACTGTCCTCGGCAGCAAGCAGTTACCGGAGGACGATAAGGGGATTATTCGCCAGCATATCGATGCACTGGGGTCGGGCAGGTCGCCCATTGGCGTCTTTGGATCCGTGGGTTGCGCGGTTTCGAGCAGTACTACGGCGTCTCGTGGCGGATAGTTTCAACGTGGGCTATGACCTGATGTCGGGTAGTGATGTGACGATGAGCCTCTGTGCCGGATCAAGATGCCTGCCCCGTCTCTACCCACAAACTGACGCGTCGGGTGCGGTAATCTTTATGCCGAAGTGTCGCCCGGCGGAGGAAGCAGGCTCTCACTTGTGGCTGCCGAGGTAGAGATGCTGTTCGACGAAGACCGGTCACCCGCTAGGGTGTAGGCCTCGCCGCGCTCCAGGTGCCGCCAAATGCGGTCATGCCCAGACCGTTCAGGTCGCCTGGATTTTGGTCAAGTACCGAGTGATAGAGCGGCCAGCCGTGTTAGATCAACTGCGGACCTCCGTCCTGGCGAGTCAGCCTCTCCAGCTTGTTGGTGTCTGCCGGAGGGGCGGCGGTCAGCGAGGGCCGAGGGGCAAGAGCCGGCGGCCGGGGGATAGCGCACGCGCCGATACAGGCGCTTGCACCGCTCTTGGGCGTGTCGATCGAGAACGTATAGAGGGTCATCCCGCTCGCGTCCGCCAGGTACGGTCCGTCGCCGACACCAGACATCACCTGTATTGTGCTCGAGCTCTGCGCCAATACCCGCGCGCCAACAGTTGTCAGACTCGGGAAGGTGCAGAGGGCGATGAGGAACCCGGGAAGCAACCCAGACGAGGCGCTTCCCGATCGGCCATCCGTCATCGTGACCATCCCTCCACCTTCTACCTATTCCTATCCCGCCGACCGCTGTCGGAACCGTGGGTGATCCGACGCCGCGAGCTTAGCATCGACCGATGGGGCCATCTCATCGAGGTTCGTCCAAAAAGAACTTGCTCAGGCCGTCGATTTCGCCGTTTCTCGTTCGTCGTCTTTGTAGAGCCACGTTGAAACCGGCTCACGAATTATCGAGGAGGGACAGGACGATGCGAGCACTGGAGACCGGTCACCTGAGAAGTAGGACGACGATAGGCAATTCCGGCGGCGGCGGGACACGGACAGAGCGGGTCGCGATGCGGCGGCTGCTCTGGGCCGGACCGGTCGCGGTGGCGATGGCGGTCGCTGCAACGTTAGTAGCCCGGGCCGTCGCGGTCGCAGTCCTCCCGCCGTTCGATCCCCTGTTCGTCGCGATGCAAGCGGCGTCGGTCGCCATCGTCGCCAGCGTGCTGTGCGCCATGGCCGTGCCCGTGTTCGCGCTGGTCGCGTGGCGGTCACGGCGGCCGCTGCACACGTTTCGGATTGTCGCGGCGGTTGCGCTGGTGCTCTCGTGGGTGCCGGACCTGCTGCTTTTGCCCCAACCGGGCACCACAGTCGTCGGTGTCGTCGCACTCATGATCCTGCACGTGGTCGCCGCTGCGGCGCTCGTTTGGACCCTCAGCACACTGAGCCTAGAGCCGTTGCCCTCCTCCAGCCGGCGCCGCCGCGATGGCGGCGCCGGCTCCCCGACGGGTTCGTGTTACCGGTGCGGCGTCGAACCGACCATCGGCAGAGCACCAACTTGTCGGAGCACCTCCAGCTCGTCGAGCAGGTGCCAAAACGACGCCACCTTCCCTTCGCTGAAGCCAAAGAGCGCGATGCCCTCAAATGTCACCTCGCGGCCCGTGGGAGGGATGAGAAGAAGCGTCCGATAGGGGTCGCGCTCGCTGCGTATGCCCGCGATAGCTTCGGCTCCGGCGACCCCCTGCACAACTCCGTTATGCGTTCCGCGGGCGGTGAATCGCACTATGACCTTCTCCCCGTCCGCAAGCAGGTCGTCGATAGTCACGCGATGGTCGGGTAAGGCGCTGCAGTAGAGCCGCGCCATCTGCTCCATCTCTAGGGCATTTTGTCTGTGCTGTTCCGTCGTGTCGGCATGCGCCTCAGGTCCGAACAGGTCAGCAAAGAGCGACGGGTTCCCCTCGTTCCACAACTCTTCAATTACTCTGCGCACAATAGCTTTGTTGTCTTCGGCCGGCATAGGCGAACCCTCCTGGAAGCCGTCCGGCATCTCGCTGTGAAATTGCCGGACTCACTACCAGTGTAATGATCGGGTGGCGTCCTGAACCCCAGGCGATGCGCGGCATATCGAGCAGCGTATTGATCGCACCGCCCTTCCCGCGGCCATCTCCTCTATGCCTCGATCCAGCAGCGCGCGCTCCGGGACCGCGGGTGACCTCGCCCACCCCAGAAGTTGGTCTGTCCGCGACTCCGTTGCGAACCAGCCCTAATCCTCGCCCAATCTCCTTCACTCGCCGCGCGACACCGCTCCCCCGTATCGCCGAACCTCAGCCGGCCTCGCGCGAAGAAGATGATCCACTGCATGCAAAGGGACGATATGCATCAAGACTGACTATACGCCGACGAATATCGCGGCGTCAACTGACGCAAGTCGCGGAAATCGGTTCCGATAACCTCCGCAGGAGACCGGCGCAGCGGGAGCCGGCAACGCCACCCCTGTTTCGGGCCTCGGCTGGGCTGTACGACCAGAGGGGAACGGACTATCCCGGTCGCATGCCGGTGCGCTCGAATGGGCCTGCGCCTCCTGGATACTCCGCCGGATCGACAGCGTGACCATTGCTCAGCTCGCCGCAGACGGACTATGACAGTTTCTTTGGCGATATCACTGTGGGCCTGACGCAGACGGCGGATGGGATGCGGAGTTTGCCGTCGTTCGATCTGTTCCGAGGTGGATGACAGACGTACGGGAGTGACGCAGCGGGCACGCCTTGCTACTCCTCTTCAAGCTGCTCCGGTCGCTCCGCCCGCAGCAACGGCCCCCGGATTAACCACAGCGCCAGCACCAGTACCAGGACCCCAACGGAGTTGATAGCCAGGCTGATGACGACGTCGCGCGGGTTCCCCTGTCGGCTACCCGCTGCCAGCTCCAGGCCATGGCGTACCCCAGCCGTCACGCCAATGACTAAGAACTCCTCCAACTGCTGGCTAATCGGGCCACGGGAGAGGGTCGTGTGCAGCAGCTCCAGCAGGATGACGGCCAAGAACGTGCCATTGACTCCCTCCAAGGTGGCCGTCGTGAAGTCGTGTTGCCGCAGTAACGGGTCGTGCACATCCACTAAGACCGCGACAAGCGCGATGACGACGAAGATGACCAAAAACAACGAGACGACCGCTATCAGGAAGCTTTCGGCGCGTTCAAAGAGGCGAATGAACCACCACTCGGGAGAGGACGGGGGTGCCTGAACCCGTGGGCTTCTCTCCTGCTGCCGGTTGGCTGCGGGCGGCTCGACTTCTTCTGCCATGAGGCAAGGCTACACTCCGATAAGGCATCTATGGGTGTCTCATCCTACCAGCTCAATACAGCCAGAATCATGTGGTGGGGTCCGGCTCCGGAAACGGTCCGAGGATCTGCGTGCCGTACTTCATGGCGACCGCCTTTATGTGCGCGTCATCGGGCAGCACCAGCCCCGGGGGTGGCAACGTGCGCGCAGTTGCAACCTCGCCGAGCTCCTCGAAATAGCCTTCGAGCCCCGGCGGCGTGATCACGGTGAGGAACGTGGCAGTGGGCGACTCTACACGGAACGCGTGCGACACGCCGATCGGCACGTAGCCGAACGCTCCGGGGCCGGCGTGGAACCGCAGATCCCCGATCACCATAGTGAGATCACCCTGCACCACGTAGAAGCCTTCCGTCTCGCCAGCGTGTGTATGCAGCGGCGCGGCATACCCGCCCGCGCCCTGCTGCTCGACGAGCTCGTACCGGCCAGCGGTGTCCGTGCCAAGGGCCTTCCAGACGACGAGGCCGTCCAGGAACCACAACGCCCGCCCCTCGTCCCCGCCCACACCGTAGCCCGTCTCCGATCTGGAACCGCTAATCCGTGCCGCGCCTGCGGACGTGCCCATGGGCGCGGCAACGACAGGCACGCGGCGGCTTGCCATCCCTGCGAGCCCGCCAAGTGCACCGCCGACCGTCGCGGCGATGACGCCGCCAAGCAGCCGGCGCCGAGGTGGGCGCATCGAGCGCCCGCGGGCACTGGCAGTATCTGCATGGTCGTGCACGGTGTCCTCCCATTCCAAGTCGTTTGTTCCCCGTACGTTACTGTCGGATCCGTCGCCGCGCAATAGGATAACGTCGCACAGCGGTTCTTAGCGGCCCTTCACCCACCGGATTTGACTGGGCGGAGAAATTCCAGTCTGATGCGGCCCGGCACCACCAGCTCTCGCGAACCCTGAAGTCGTTGAGCGGCCACGACGACGGCGCTTCACCGCCGCCTACAAGCTGCGCATTGTGCAGGAAGCTGACGGCGCGGTCGAGTTCCGGCAGGTCGGAGCGCTACTGCGTCGCGAGGGGTTGTACTCCTCGCAGCTCGCCGCCTGGCGCCGCTCGCGTGACGCCGGTGCCCTGGGCGCGTTAGGCCAACGCCGCGGCCGTAAACCGGCTGATCCTGCGGCCACCGATCTGGCGCGTCTGCAGCGAGAAAACGCTCAGTTGGCTCGGCGACCCGCCATCGCCGAAGAGATCATCGTGGTCCAAAAAAAAGTCTCGGCCTTGCTCGGGATCGTCCTGGAGGAGCCGGAGTCACGGTCATGCTGAGGAACGCCGTTGCGACGCTGGCTCCTCTCGCCGGAGCAGCTGCCGCCTATCAGGCGCTTGGCGTGGCTCGGCCGAGTTACTACCGCGCTCGTGCGGCGGCGCCCGCCGCAGCGTCCAGGCCCCGTCCCGCGCCGCCGCGTGCCCTGGACGAGACCGAGCGCCAGGCCATCCTGGCCGTGCTCAACTCCGAGCGCTTTTGCGATGCTGCGCCGGCTGAGGTCTACGCCGCCCTGCTCGACGAAGGTACCTATCTGTGCTCCGAGCGCAGCATGTATCGGATCCTGGCTGCGCACGGGCAGACGCGAGAACGGCGCGACCAACGCGTCCACCCCGTCTACCACAAGCCGGAACTCTTGGCCCAGGCGCCCAACCAGCTCTGGAGCTGGGATATCACCAAGCTCTTGGGGCCGGCGAAGTGGACCTACTTCTATCTCTACGTCATCCTCGACGTCTTCAGCCGCTACGTCGTGGGCTGGATGGTCGCCCACCGAGAGAGCGCCGATCTGGCTCAGCGCTTTATCGAGGAGACCGCCAGCAAGCAAGCAGCAGATTCCGCCAGGCCAGCTTACGCTGCATGCTGACCGCGGCACGTCGATGACCTCCAAGCCCGTGGCGTTCCTGCTCGCGGACCTCGGCATTACCAAGACCCACTCCCGTCCTCACGTCTCCAACGACAATCCCTACTCCGAGAGCCAGCCGGGGACGTTGAAGTATCGGCCGGGCTTCCCAGAACGCTTCGCCTCCATGGAGGAAGCCCGCAGCTTCTGCTGTGCGTTCTTTCCGTGGTACAACCGCGACCATCACCACAGCGGCATCGGTTTCCTGACGCCCGAGCATGTCCACACCGGTCGTGCGACGGCGATGCACCGGGTGCGCAGCGAAACCTTGGCCGTGGCCTACGCGCTGCACCCCGAACGGTTCGTCCATCAGGCACCGATGCCGCCGCCCGCGCCCACCGCCGCCTGGATCAACAAGCCAACTCAGACAGAGGAGGTGACTCACTAATTACCCAGCCGAGCTGTCTCAAAACCATTGACAGGTTCCGTTCGAGGACAATCTGCTCGGCATGCGCTGGATGGAGACAGTACCGCTTGCACCCGAGGACAAGCAGGAGCTGCTCAATGGCAATGCGAGGCGACTTTTGAAGCTCTGATCCCGCTCACCGAGCTGGGGCGTGACCGACGAGGATACGATATGGACGGAAGCTGGGTGCTGTGAAGCTCGCGTTCGGGTGATGCATATCGGAGTGAACCCTTATGAGCCTTAGCCCTGAATCGATCAAGGAAATCCTCGGATTGCAGCCGCACCCTACCTGCGGATTTGTGGCAGAGACCTATCGGAGCAAGGTCCAACTGCCCGCGTCAGCGCTACCGGGTGAGTTCGCGAGCCCGCGACCGATGGGCTCGGTCCTGTATTTCCTTGTCACACCCGACGCCCAGATTCGGCTGCACCGAATTCGAAACGACCAGATGTACCACCACTATCTCGGCGAGCCTTTAGAGGTCTTGCTCCTCTACGAGAACGGCTCCAGCGAAATCGCTGTCGTTGGTAGCGACCTCACGGCCGGGATGCGACCGCAACTCTTCGTTCCCGGCCGGACGTTTCATGTATCACGGCTCCGGGTCGCGGCGAGCTACGCGCTGCTCGGAACGAGCGAGTGGCCGGGCGTGGAGACGCCCGACGTAGAGGTCGGCGATCCAGAGTCGCTCAGCCAGGAATTCCCCGACCGGCGTGAGGCGATCGCCGAGTTCACCGGACTGCGGGTCCAAAGAGCATAAAACTGACCACAACCCTAATGGCTATCGTGAGCCGGCGTGTTGGCAGCATTCTTTCGATAGCGGATCGTGCGTCACTTCCATCCCGTGTCTGACCGCGGCGTACGGCTTTCGAGGATGCTGCGGCTGTCTGATCGCAGTGGTGCGTGCGGGCGTTCGTAACGGCACCACATGCACGGGCAGTCCCTGGTCCACCTGCAGTTCCAGCAAGCGATCGACGACCAGGTCCATCACGTCATCGGGGGTCATCGAGGTCAGCCCTCGCGTCGAGTCGATTCGCGTGCTGCCCCCTCCATGGATCCCAGAGCCTTCTCCGGGTAGATCGATTCCTCTTCTGCCATAGCTTGAGTTCTACGGGTCCGGTAGGGCATGTTTGCGCCACCGACCCCCATCAAGGTGGACCACCAATTCCCCACACGGTTGCTGCCGGCGTGCGCTGTTGGCCGAGTCTGGGCTTGCCGAGGGTTAGAAGAAAGCCAGATTGGACTGTGCAAGGGAGCGGTGCATGCAAACAGAGCAAGAAGCGTGGGTAGCAGGGGAAGTGCGCTGCCTCAACTGCGGAGCGGTCCTGGCCGAAGTCGTACGCGGCGACGACGAGAATAGCCTTGGACTCAGGCCTCCGCGGTTCCAATCGGCGGTGCAGGTGGTCATCGAAGGCCCGCGCTCGCTCCGCTGCCAACGCTGCAACGGCCGAGCGCTCGTCGAGTTGTTCGACAACCCGATCGAGGCGGTTCAGATAGCGACGCGCGGCAAGCGCTACACGATTTCCTAACGCCGGTCGGAGGTCCGGACTCAGAGGTACCGTAAGGACTTGGGTCGCCAACGATCCAAGGATCACTGGATGGCAGATAAGGGGCGTTATCGGGTCGATGCTCGATTTCGGCAGGGAGGCTGCCGGCGTCGTCCTCGGGCTACCCAAAGGGGCAGATAGAGCGGGTTATCGACGCCAGCCGGGCCGGCGAACTCACCAGGGACGAGTATTGGGCCGAGCTGCGGGCTCTCATCACCCCAAAAGCGCGACGGCCTCGTTGCCGAGATCGCCCGGCGCGGCACCTGCTTCGCAGGCGCGACCGAACTCGCGACGGTCCCCGATGCCTCCCGCCGTCTCAGCATCGTCCGCTACAAGGCCCATATCTCCCGGCAGTTCTACCGCGCCCTTCGCCCGCCGCCGCTGTACGCTTGATCTCGGCTAACCCGCTCGAATCGCTGGCCCGGCCTCAGAAAGCTCAAATGGATCTCCAAACCCTCGTCCGTCGCCTGCGCGCCGTCCTCGACGATGACGCCGTCTATGACGGCGCTGCCGATCTGCTGCCCTACGAGTACGACGCAGGTTTCGAGCGCCGTGCGCCCGACGTTGTGGTTCTGCCGAGGACCACCGCGCAGGTGCAATCCGTGGTGCGCCTTGCCGGCGAGGCGGGAGTGCCGGTCGTCGCCCGCGGCGCCGGAACCGGACTCTGCAACGGCGCCGTGCCTCTGCGCGGTGGCGTCGTCATCTCACTGGCGCGGATGAACCGAATCCTCAACGTCGACTATCGAAACCGCCGTGCCACCGTCCAGCCCGGCGTCATCAACCTCGACTTGAGCGAGCACACCCTCCCACACGGCTACTACTACGCGCCCGATCCCTCCAGCCAGAAGATCGCCAGCATCGGCGGCAACGTCGCCACGAATGCCGGCGGCCCGCACTGCCTTGCATACGGCGTCACCAGCAACCATGTCCTCGAGCTGGAGGCCGTCCTTCCCGACGGCGAGGTCATCCGGACCGGCGGCAGGGGAGCGGACGCCCCGGGATACGACCTCACAGGCACGATCGTCGGGTCGGAGGGGACGCTCGCTATCGTGACCGAGGTGACTGTCCGGCTGATGCGCTCTCCCGAGAGCGTTCGCACGTCCCTGGCCAGCTTCGCGACGATCGCGGACGCCTCCAATGCCGTGTCGAGCGTCATCGCGCAGGGAATCGTCCCCGCCGCCCTCGAGATGATGGACAAGATGATCTGCACGGCCCTCGAGGCCGCCTACCACGTTGGACTGCCCGCGGACGCCGGAGCCGTTTTGCTGGCCGAGCTGGATGGCCCAGAGGCAGGCATCGACGAGACGCTGGCAACCATTGCCGGCATTTTCCGCCAGCACGGAGCGCGCGACCTGCGTTTGGCCGCATCGGCCGAGGAGCGTGCCGCGCTGTGGGCTGCACGCAAGGGCGCGGCCGGCGCCATGGGACGGCTCGCGCCGAACTATTACATCCAGGACGGCGTCGTGCCGCGCACCCGCCTGCCGGAGGTGATGGCCAGGGTGGAGGAGGTCTCTCGCTCGTTTGGCATTCCTATTGCCAACGTCTTCCACGCCGGTGACGGCAACCTTCACCCAGGCCTTCTCTTCGACCGCCGCTTCCCCGACCAGGTCGAGCGCACCTTCAACGCCGGCGACGAGATCCTGCGCGCCTGTGTTGAGTTCGGCGGCGCCATCAGCGGCGAGCACGGCATCGGCTTCGAGAAGCGTGACCAAATGGTCTACGTCTTCAACAGCGCCGACCTCGCGGCCATGGCGGGCCTGCGCGCGACCTTTGACCCTCGCCTGATGTTCAACCCAGACAAGCTCCTCCCCGCCTCCGCACAGTGCGCCGAGATCGCCGATCTGCGAGACACCGCGGTCGTCGCGAGCAACCCCCCATGAACCCACCCGCTCCGTCGCCTCCACTCCCTTCTCCCCCCGAGGGCGAAGGGTC
>Ga0193751_1000606_pt1 | contig 26393 bp, 25 predicted proteins | sample L1c2metaG_FD_143050 | JGI IMG/M metagenome (GOLD analysis project Ga0193751, IMG submission 143050) | Soil microbial communities from a riparian zone of the East river system, Colorado, United States - L1c2 | ecosystem: Environmental > Terrestrial > Soil > Riparian zone | place: USA: East River... | reverse complement strand
GCCGGCAGTCTCCAACCTTGCAGCGGCACGGATGGCTGCTCGGGCGGGATCGCGCCGCGGGCAAAGTAAACCTCCTGCTTTGGAAAAGTGTCGAACGTTGCTTCCGACACACCGAAGTTTTTTGCCAAAAGCGGCTTGGGCACATGGCCAATCCAGTCGGTGATGCTGAACGTGCCAAATTCGGAAAAATATCCATTATCGAAGATAAGAATGAAATGGCAGGGCTGTGTGCCAAGGCATTGCAGCATATGGCCATGCCCGCGGGGGAAATACCACACGTCGCCTGGATCGAAATCGTTGGTCTCAGCCGCGCCCTGCGGATCAATGACGGTGGTACGAACGCGGCCCTCGGTGACGTACCCCCACTCGGCCGCCGTCGCATGCCAGTGAAGCTCGCGCATCGCTCCCGGTTCGAGCCGCATGGAGACTCCGGCGATGCCCTTGGAAATCGGCAGCTGCTTCACGGTCGCCTCTTTGCCGTAGCTGTTGCCGATGACTTTGCCTTCCGATTTCTCCAGGGTGAATTTGAATGTCGGCAGCTCGTCGCCTGACAGGAGCGGATCGGGCACGTTATTCATGAAGCTCGGATCGCCAGCCTGAGCCGGCGATGCTGCGGCCAAAGCTGCCGTTGCGAGGCCAACACTGGCGATCAGAACATCGCGCCGCTCCATGTCGGACATTGCATCTCCCTCCCTTCAATGTGCGCGCAAACAATTGGCATTAAGGCTACACCATCGCATAGCCAGCACCAACGATCGCCGCATGGGAACTAATAAGCAGAGAAAGCGTTATTGTCGTTGCGCGTTTTTTAGGAGATCACGATGCGAAAATTTACCGCTTTAGGCGCCTTTGTCATCGCAGCAATGTTTGCACTCTCTGCGCCGCAACCAGCCGGCGCTTTCATTAGCAATCAAACCGACATTGCGACTGTTGCACAGGCAACAACAAACACCATAGAAGTGAAGCGCTCCCCGCAAAAGGGAACCCCGCCGGGTTGGCATCACGGCAAGAAAAAGGGCTGGCACGGCGCATCAAGGCCGCCCGGCCAAAGGTGACCGATAACTCGTCTCAAATCACAATTTGTCCGCCGACAACGTATTGCAATTCGAAACCGAGCCCGAATTGAAGCCATTGAGGAACCAGCGTTTGCGCTGTTCGGAACTGCCGTGGGTGAATGAGTCGGGCACGACATAGCCTTGCATCTCTTTCTGCAGCCGGTCGTCGCCGATGGCCGACGCAGTCTGCAACGCCTGATCGAGATCGCCCGGATCGATGAATTTATGCTTTTGCTGCGACCGGTTTGCCCACACGCCGGCGAAACAATCGGCCTGCAACTCGACGCGCACTTGCAATGCATTGGCGTCGGCGCGGCTTGAAGCTGCCTGCTGTTCTTGCATCACGCGGGGAAGGATACCGAGTTCATCCTGTACGTGATGTCCGACTTCATGGGCAATCACATAGGCTTCCGAAAACCTACAGGCGCTCGCATCTGAGCAGGCGCCGAATTTGCGCTGCATGTCTTCGAAGAACGAAGTATCGAGGTAAATGCGCTGATCGCGTGGGCAATAAAACGGGCCCATGGCGGAGCGGGCGAAGGCGCACGGCGTGGGCTCGGAACCCGCGAACAGCCGCAATTTCGGCGGATGATAAGTCCGTCCGCTGGCGGCAAAGATCTCGGTCCAGCGGTCCTCTACGTCACCGAGCACAAGCGCGACAAATCTTCCCGTCGGGTCGTTCGGCGTACCCGCGGTCACCGGCGGAGCCGGACTGGTCTGCTCCGAAGGCGGCCCGCCGCCGAGCAAGATCTGAGCGCCATTGAGCAGTACGCTGGGATCGATACCGAAATACCAGCTGATCAACGTGACAACGATGATCGTTCCGATCCCGAGACCGCCTTTGCCACCCGGCATGCCGCCGCGAGACGCGCTGACTTCGCGATCATCCTCGACGTTGCTGCTGGGACGGAAATCATCCGTGCGCATGTCTTAGCCCTTGGGAAGCTTGCTCGGCCGCATCCTCGCGGCTGACCATGCTCCTCTTCGCGGAGTGGGATGATGCTATCACACTTGTATGTACGCCGCGCGCGTCGATCACGCCGGTTCATTCGCGAGATTCGTTACCGTGTTGAGGTGAATTAAGCCGGCCCGCGTCTATTGCGACCAAAAGAAGTCAGCAGAACCAATCAGCGATTACCAGCGTCTTCCCCAACGTCGTCGGCCCCATCCACCGCCAACCAGCCGAAGCAGCAGGAGAAGCACCACGGCGCCTATGAAGGCGTTCAAAATCAACGAAATGATGCCGCTGCCGAGGTGAACACCGATACGCGGCAGCAGCCAATCGCCGATAAACGCGCCGATCAGACCCACGATCAGATCGCCAATCAATCCGAAACCGCCGCCTTCCATCACTCGGCCGGCGAGCCAGCCGCAACAATGCCAACAATCAGGATGATCAGCAGACTTTGATTGGATAGAGACATGGCCGCTCCCCCCCAAAAACCGATGGTCCCATAATCTAACGAATGCATTGGGTGCCGACAACAGATACCCACCGCGATCGCCGTGCGTGGACGCTTAATTTTGTCACCCCGAGCCGCTCCTAACGCGTGCAATTATTCGGGTTTGAGATTTCCAGTTCCTTGAGCGCCAATCGGCTAATCTGAACCGGGTCGCGCATACCGGTCTGCCCGATTTCAATGATTTTTTTGGCGAGGAGCTCGGTGATCGGGTCGGAGCGATCGGCCAAGTTGAGGATGCGCAGGCAATCCTCATAGGCGGCGACGAGCCGACCGATATCTTCGGGCGCGAACGCCGAATTCTGCAATAGCCGGTAGATCGCCATGGGGGCGCGCTCCATTCGCCGAATCAATTCTAATGGGCGGGAGCGAAAGCCATCCCCATTGCCGCCACGCGGCCAGCAACCGTGCGTTAATTACACCCGATCGATGAACGCAGCCTGAATTTAACAGCGTTTAAATGCGTCAAAAGACCTAGCGACGGAGGTGGTTCAGGCGCGACGGTGAAACGCTGATAAGCCTAAAAAAATCGATGCCGGAACAGCGCACCGCACTCCGACGAACGATGCAGTCGGACGAACGATCGGCCGGCGAGCGTGTTCCAGGCACCAGACCCGGCTTGACGCTCCCGGCCGAGAGTAAGACGCATCAGCGCGGCGCTAGCGCCGTATCGCTTATTCTCCTGACCGCATCGTCGGCGAGCCTTGTTGATACTTCGGATGCACGGCGTGCGCTGTGCAGGAGAGCCTCGATATTGTCGCGGACCATGCGGGTCTGAAGCGCCATGCATTCGTGGGCCGTACGGCACCCCAGAAGCTCTTCGAAATGTTCGAGATTTTCCTCGATGCGGTTCTGCATAAAGCGCATCCATTCTCCAGAGACATTTTGCAGGCCGTCGACGACAAAGGTCGAGCTCTCAATGAGCGCCTGAACATTCCCCGCCGACTGCTGCATGGTTTCTCTTGCGGTATCGCCCGTCAGGCCGAACAATTTCGAGAACTGATCGACCGATCGTTCCGCTATGCGGCTTGCCGCCTCACTGCTGTTGCGCCAGGTGCTGCTGAAAGTTTCGGCATTGCGCTGGAAAGCTTCGGTTCCGGCCCGGGCAGTGCGCTCTGCTGCATCTGACACTGTGCGGCTGGTTTGCGACGCCTGATCGGCCACCCTTCGGGTCGTCTCGTGCATCGATTCACTAGAATCGCGTTCAGCTTGGCGTGGATTGGCCATTCCATTCTCTCCATCGGCAAGGGGTTTGCTGTCGCCTCAGATTTGAACAGATATAGCTGCAGCTATTTTCATTTCCAGATAAATGTTTCCGCGCGACCACTGGTGTAGTTGTATTCAACAAAATGAACTTGGAAATTTGGAACGCTGCGCGCCGAAATTGTCATGCAAGCTCAATACGCAGTGGAGAGGAAGATCGGGGTCGAACTCGAATGAAACTTTCAACCAGCGCGGTGCGGCGCAATGCCGCGAATCCTCAGCGCGCGCGGCGCTGAGTACCAACCCACTTGCAACCAGCCTCGAAATCCGATTCGAAGCGCGATCTTTTTGTGGCAAAATCTCGGCGCGAGTTTGCAACGCGCTTTTTGCAAGGCCGCTCTTCCTGTGCGGCCGTCCTCACACGGTGGCTTTGCCGGCTTGGGCGTCGATGCAACGTCAGATTTCTAATAGCCGCGATACGGCTTGCACTCGCCACCCTGGATCGTATAGCGGGGCGGACAACCGTTCCAAGTGCGCCACCCGCCGCCACCGGGACCTTGATAGGGCTGACACACGCCGCCTTGCACCGTATAGCCCGGCGGGCAGCCGTTCCAGGTTCGCCCGCCATAACCGTACGGCGGCGGACCGTATCCAGGCGGCGGACCGTATCCAGGCGGCGGGCCGTATCCAGGCGGCGGGTAATAGTACTGTGCCTTGACCACCGCCGTGCTGCCGATGGCCGCCGCTCCGATCAGACCGACCGCCAAAGCGATTCTTGTTCCTACGCGCATAGCAAAGCTCCCAGCTATCCACGCGCGCAGCTTAGCATAAGCTCGGCGTCATTTCGCCTGCCCCGAACCTGCTGCAACACACGATTTCTTTCGTCGTCGTGAGCGATTCCTATACGCCCAGGTGGCGGTGCCTGAAATCAGGATCGCGCCGCTGTAGCCTGGCATTTCAGGCGGCGTTTTCAGACTGGGCTGCAGTTTTGGATTTCGCCCAATAGTCTGGTTGTGCTTTCGTGGCGCTGAGGTCCTCGGCGGTTTCAAAACCGGGGGCCATTGAAGCTGACGTGCCGGCCAGCACCTGATGATGCTCAATGTTGAGAAGCCGCAGCCAGCTTTGCTGGCCAAGCGTAAGCCCGATCATGCAGCCGAGCTCGACCAGTTCGGGTTCGGTAAAATGGCGATGCATGCGCTCCCAAAACGCATCGTCAGTGTCGAGCCGCCAAACGATAGCTTCGGCATAGGCCAGTGCAGCTTTCTGACGTTCGTTGTAGTTGGTCGATTTCTCGAAGTTTAAAAGATCGAGCACTTGCTCTTCGATGACGGCGCCGCTTGTGGTTGCTTTGACCGAGCGCTGGTTGCCGCAATATTCGCAGGTAACGGAACGGGAAACGTACAGGCGACACAACTCCTTGATCGCGTGATCGAGCACGCCATTGCGGAATATGTTGTGCCAGGATTCCGCAAAGAACCAAAAACAGGCCGGCACATGGGCGCGAATAGCCGAGCTTTCCGGTCGCGGCGTACCTTCGCGCTGGCAACGCGCCATTTCCGCTCGCATTCTCTCGTCCATCTTGTCGAGCGGGACGTAGCCTATTCTTTGCTTAGGCATCTGCTGACTTCCTTTCACGTCGTAGAGCTATTTGGATACCTAACCTGAGCTGGATACAAGGCCTTAACGGGGAGCATAGCGCTTGGCATTTATTCGATCACCCCATAGGCACCGACGAATCGACGAGGACTTTTCATCCATTGCCTGAGGTAATGCAAAAGCACTGTTTTCGGTAAGTGCATTCAATGCGCACAACTTCGCCGGATCCATGAACCGAGACTGAACGAGCATCTCACGGTCAATTCAGCATTACTCGGGCAAATTTCCGATCCCAAAATCCGGCGACTATTTCGCCGGCCATTAACAAGGAAAAGCCCAATGCGCACTTTAGTCAAAACCGTTGCTTTCGTTGTTGCGTTCGCGTTTGCCGGAAGCGCTGTATCCGCGGCCTTTGCCGAAACACAGTGGGAGCGCAATCATCCGCGGCGCGACCAAGTCAACGATCGGCTGGCAAATCAGAACCGCCGGATCAATCATGAGCTGAAGGAAGGCGAGATCACCAAACAACAGGCTAATCAACTTCACCGGGAAGACCGCGCCATTCGGCACGAGGAGCGCACGATGGCTCAATTTAATGGCGGGCACATCACCAAGGCCGAGCAAAGGGCGCTCAATCAGCAGGAGAACGCTGTCAGTCGCCGGATTGGCCGTTAACAAGCCCGCTATTACCGGCAGATCACTCAAAGCTCTCGCCCCGGCTTCTACATTCACCAGGAATGAAGGCCGGGGCGGTTTGCTTTGCGATTAAGGGAAGACGACAGCTCGCGCGATTTATTTATTTCGCTGTCATCGCCGCTGTTGCCGAATAACGCGAGTAGAATTGCGCGACTCGCTGCTGCCACATTTGCACGAATGCGCCCGACGTCAGGTTTTCGACCGATTTCCAGACCTGTTTGATAGCCGGAAGCGTGTTCTGCCAAATGGCGCGCTTGCACCACTTCTCGCCTTTTTGCCGACCTTCATCGGTCGCGCACATCGATTTCCACGCAATACGGTCTGGGTGGCTGACATGTTCTTCCGCGCCCTGGGTGCCTTGCTGATGGATCAAATAAAGATCGCTCAAAGTCGGCTTCTGATGGGTGTTCAATTCGAACAGGATCGCCGCCGTGGTGAATTTATAAGCGGCGGCAATGGTATTATCGCGCGGGCTCACGATGCTGCCGGAGCCGTATTTGTCGAACTCATAATTGCTCAGTTGAAATAGGCCGATATAGGAGCCGGTGCGCTGCTTGGGATCGAAATCGGATTCGATTTTTGCCACCGACTTCATGAAAGTGAAATCGATGCCAAACGCGTCCGAGGCGCGCTTGATCTCGTCAATCGGCGTTCCGACCGGAATATCTTTCAGCGCCTCTAAAACCGTATCGGCCGGCTTCCTGGGCGGCGGAGCTTCCGAATAGGCGTAATAAGCGAGATAAGAGAGATCCAGTTGCGCTGAGAGCGCATCAGCGGAATTATTCTGAAAGAATGGATGATCTTCTTCGGTTCTCGCCTGCTCGCGCGGCAGCGAAGGCGTCACGATGACTTCATCTTCGGAGCTTTGAACTGAGGCGAGCTTGTCGGCCTTGTGTATTTGGGTTCCCACGTCTGCTTTTACTCGCGCGACATCCTCCGGCGTTGCTGTATCTTTGGGAAACAGCACCGTTTCACGTCCCGCAAATGGATAGATGACCGCGATCGCCAGAATAATAAAGGCGAGCTGTAACGCCCTTATTACCATCTGTATGTCCCCCGCTCGTCGCCCGCAGCCCGGGCATCAACAAGTTTCCGGACCGGCCGCGGCCCCTTCGAGATTCAGCATAGCACAGCCGAAACTCGCCGATTGTCACCGTACCGCCACAATGCAAAGAATTCGGTCCGCGCCACATCACGCCCGTCTTATCTCGCAAAAGTCAGTTTGCGGGCCGTTTAACGCGTACAACCGCCCGCTTTTTCAATCATTTGTCGGCAGGTACACGTAGGAACGAAAACGTTGCGATCTGCCACATATCGCATGGCCTTCTACGCAGCTCCATTTTGCCCGTTGGCCCCATCGAGCAGCGCCAGCAGTCCCTGCAACAGCTGATTCGGCGACGGCGGGCAGCCGCCGATATGCAGATCGACGGGAATCACGTTGGAGACTCCGCCTACCACAGCGTAGCTGCCCGCAAAAATGCCGCCGTCGAACGCGCAATCGCCCACCGCGACGACCCATTTCGGATCTGGCGTCGCGCGATAAGTCCGTTCCAGCGCCTCTCGCATGTTTTTGGTCACTGGCCCCGTCACCAGCAGCACGTCGGCATGGCGCGGCGACGCAACGAAGCGAAATCCAAATCGTTCAAGATCGTAGAATGCATTGTTGAGCGCGTGGATTTCCAGTTCGCAGCCATTGCATGAACCGGCATCCACTTGACGAATGGCGAGGCTGCGGCCGAGGCGGCGCCGCGCCGAACGTTGCACTGCGGCTGCCAATTCGGCCAGCGCACCATCCTGCGGTCCGGGTGCGGATTCGGTCAGCGGACCAAGGGTGAGGCTTTCTAATAATGTCCTGCGCATCACACCGCGTCTTTGTTGGCGAGCTCGCTATTCGACCACATGCGCTACAAATCGTGTCCCGAATACGAGCAATTGAACGATTTGTTGCAGAGTGGAAAGTCGGCGACGATGTTGCTCTCGATAGCGGCCTCAAGGAGCGGCCACTGAAACCATGATGGATCGCGAAGGTGGCAGCGCGTGACGCGTCCGTGGTCGAGCTGCACTGACACCAGCACGTCTCCGCGAAAACCTTCCACCAAGGCTAAGCCTTCTCCAGCGTCATCGGTGTCGAGTGCGACAATGATGGGACCCCGCGGCAGGCGGTCAAGAATCTGCTCGATTAGTCTGAAGCTTTGCTCGACCTCGCGGATGCGCAACCAGACGCGCGCGTTGACATCGCCGGCTGTCAGAACGGGAACGGCAAAGTCGAGCTCGTCGTAGGGTGCATATCCGGGAGTTTTTCGCGCGTCGAAGTCGCGGCCGCTGGCGCGGCCGACGAATCCGGGCGCACCGAACCGCTGGGCCAATGCGGCCTCAACCACGCCGGTCAATGCGGTGCGATCTTGCAGCGAGGCGGTGTTGTCGTAGAGCTCGACTAATCGCGGAAACTTATGATGGAATTCCCGCAGCAGGCTCGTCAAATGTGTCACGCCTTGCGGACTGAGATCGACCGTTACGCCGCCAGGTACGACCCGGTCCATCATCAATCGATGCCCGAAACAGGTTTGCGCCGCGCGCAAGGTCAACTCGCACAGAATGCCGCAATGCGCATGCATCAACGCGAATGAGGCGTCGTTGCAGATCGCACCGATATCGCCAAAATGATTCGCCAGACGTTCGAGTTCCGCCATGAGCGCGCGCAGATAATGTGCCCGCGGCGGCGTTTCGACATTCAACGCTGATTCGACGGCCCGCGCGAAGGCAATGCCATAAGCCACCGTGCTGTCGCCGGATGTGCGGCCAGCAAGCCGCACCGCGCGCTCAAGCGTAGCGCCGGCCATCAACGACTCGATGCCTTTGTGCACATAACCGAGGCGTTCCTCGAGCCGGGCCACGGTCTCGCCAGAAGCGGTGAAGCGGAAGTGTCCTGGCTCGATAATGCCCGCGTGAACAGGTCCGACGGGGATTTGATGCAGGTTCTCGCCTTCGACAGGCAAAAACGCATAGGGCTGCGGGCTGGCCGTTGCGCGTGCACCAAGCGGAAATCGCACATCCCAAAAGCCAAGGTCGAGCCATGGCCGCGAATCGGGAATGCCGATCGGCCGCAGGCCATACAAACTGTGCAGCGCGCGTTCGAGCCGGATCGCAGGTGCATGCAGCGCGCCGACGGACGGAAATTCCGATTGCGGGCATGCCAGGCTCACGACCGCAATCTTGCTCGTATCCTCTCCGATCAGCGCCATGTGCACGGCACGGGAGGCACCCCACTGGCCCCATAATCCGAGTAGTGTCGCGCGGCCGTTGGCAAGCTCGTGTGCCGCCGCAGTCCAGGCATCGGCCGAGATCACCACGCGCGGCCACGGCCGATGAGCCTCGACCGGCTCGCCTTGCGCGACGATGCTGCTCAGTGCCGGCATCCATTCATCCCAATAATTTCGCTACCGTCTCAAACCAGCCGACCAGCGCCGGCGGTAAATAGATGCCGGCGATCAGCACCAAAGCAAGATGCGCGAACATCGGCAGGTATGACGCCTTCGCTTTTTCTGATGGCCCGCGCGGTTCGCCAAACACGATCGCGTTCAATCGAAGAAACAGCGCCGCGAAGCCAACCAGCATCCCAAACACGAGCACGAGCGCGAGAACCGGCGCACGAGCGAAGGTCGAGCTCACCACCAGGAATTCGCTCATGAAAATTCCGAGCGGCGGCAGCCCGGCGATAGCGACAACGCCAAGTATCAGCGTCCAGCCGAGGACCGGATGGGTCTCCGTGAGACCGCCCATATCGGCAATGCGCTGCGTGCCTTTGACCTGTGCGACATGACCCACCGCAAAAAAAATCGCCGACTTAGTGAGCGAATGCATGGTCATGTGGAGAAGACCGGCGAAGTTTGCGAGCGGCCCGCCCATGCCGAAGGCGAAAGTGATTATGCCCATGTGCTCGATTGATGAATAGGCGAACATGCGTTTGATGTCGCGCCGCCGGTAGAGCATGAAGGCCGCAAATACCAGAGAAACAAGCCCAAGCGTCACCATCAACGGTCCGGGAGCGATTGCCGCCGGGTTCACTGCGAGCAGCATTTTGAAGCGCAGCAGTGCATAAAGCGCCACATTGAGCAGAAGACCGGACAGCACGGCCGATATCGGCGTCGGTCCTTCCGCGTGGGCGTCGGGCAGCCAGGCATGCAGTGGCGCAAGACCGATCTTGGTGCCGTAGCCCAGCAGCAGAAACACGAATGCAACGTCGAGCAGCGCCGGATCAAAACCGCCGGCGCGAGTGACCAGCACGCTCCATACCATCGCGTCGAGACCCTCGCCCACGACGGGACGCGCGGCCATGTAGACCAGGATAGTACCGAACAAAGCGAGCGCAATGCCGACGCTGCCGAGAATGAAATATTTCCAGGCTGCTTCGAGCGCCTCATGGGTGCGATAGATGCCGACCATCATCACGGTGGTGAGCGTCGCAAGCTCGATCGCTACCCACATCAGGCCGATATTGTTGGCGGTCAGCGCAAGATTCATCGCGAACATCAGCACTTGATACATCGCGTGATAGAAGCGCACGAAGGGCGGGGTCAGCCTTCCAATCTCGAGTTCATGGCCGATATAGCTCGCGCTGAAGATGCTGGTCGTAAAGCCCACGAAGCTTGTGAGAACGATAAAGGTGCCGTTCAGATCGTCGACTAGGAGGTACGGGCCCGGCTCAGGCTTGGCGAAAAACAGCGATAACGCGCAAATCAGCGTCAGCCCGGTCGCAGCGATATTCGAACTTGCGGCGATGCGGTAGTTCGGCACGGCGGCGAACAGCGCGGCCGCGACAAGCGGAATCCCAAGCACGCCGGCCAGCCCATCGAACGTCATCGCCGCTCTCCGCGAAAATCGCTGAGTATTTGCACATCGACAGTGTCGAAGCGCTCGCGGATGCGGAACAGGAAAATGCCGATCACGATAAAAGCGATCAGAATCGAGAACGCGACGCTGATCTCGACCACCAGCGGCATGCCCTTGGCGCCGGTTGCGGCGAGGACGAGTCCGTTCTCAAGCGACATGAAGCCGACCACCTGGCTCACGGCGTTGCGTCTTGTCACCATCATCAGCAGGCCAAGAAGAACGACCGACAGTGCAAAGGCGAGATCTTCGCGCGCCAATGGACTGGCTTCCTGCGTCACCCGAAGCATTACGACCATGGCCAAGGCAACGAGAGCCATGCCGGCGAGCATCGTGATGCCGACACCTACAACCTTCTCAATCTCGCGATGAATGCCGAGCCGCACGATGATGCGATGCAAGGCTACCGGTATGACGATCGCTTTGAAGACCAGCGCGATCGCTGCGGTGACGTAGAGATGCGGCGCGTCCTGAATGAAGGCTTGCCAAGCCACCGAGGCGGCCAGCACCAGGGCGTGCAGGGCATAGAAGTTGAGGAGCGCATAGAGTCGGTCCTGGTAGAGTTGGAGGAAGCTGACCAGAACCAACGACCCGGCAAGCAGATGCGCGATATCGAAGGCGATACCGTTCATTAGAAGCTCCCCGATACGAAGCGCAGGAGCGTTGCCAACAAGCCGAGCATCAGCGCCGCGCCAAGAAATTCCGGCACGCGAAAAACGCGCATCTTGGCGATCGAGGTCTCGAATACTGCCAGGAGAACGCCGGCCACGGCGAGCTTGCCGATATAGGCCGCGGCACCGATCGCGACCGCCCGCAGCCCCGCGCCAGTCGATTCGATCCCCCAGGGCGCGAACAGGCAGGCGATCAGGGAAACGTAAAGGATAAGCTTGAGCCAGCTTGCCAGCTCGATCAGCGCGAGATGACGGCCGGAATATTCGAGGACCATGGCCTCATGGACCATGGTCAGCTCAAGGTGCGTCGCCGGATTGTCGATCGGGATACGCCCGTTCTCGGCGACCGCGACCATGATGAGTGCGATCAGCGCCAGCGCCAGCGATACGCGCAGGCCAACCGCCGATGACGCCATGAACGCGGCCATGGTGGAAAGCTGAGTCGATCCCGCGATCAGCGCCAGCGTGAATACGATCATGATCATGGCGGGCTCGGCGAGCGAAGCGATCATCACCTCGCGGCTCGATCCAATGCCGCCGAAGCTGGTGCCGACGTCCATGCCGGCAAGCGCAAGAAAAAAACGGCCGCTGCCGATCAGTGCGGCGATCGCGATAAGGTCCGCCGACCAGGAGAACAGCAGCCCGGTGCGGAAGGTGGGAATGAGCGAGGCCGCAACCCAAGTGACGGCAAATACAAGGTAAGGCGTCACACGGAACAGCCACGACGCGCTGTCTGCCAAGACGACGTCTTTGCGCATCAAGCGTATGAGATCGAAATACGGCTGGGTAAGCGGCGGTCCGCGGCGCCGTAACAGCCGCGCTTTCACCTTGCGGACGAAACCGGTGAACAGCGGCGCCAGCAGCAGCACCAGCAGCATCTGCGCGCCTTGAATAGTCAAATCGCTAATCAGGACCATACGGCGAGCACCAGCAAGAGGAAGACGAGCGTGCAGAACACGAGCGTCAAGAATTGTCGGATGGTCAGGAACTGCAGATGATTGAGGCGATCGGCCAACGCGCCGATGCCGGCAGCCAGAGGCGCATAGATCGACTCCCAGATTGGATCATGCAGCTCGACCGTGAGCTGCGCCGGCCGCGGGTCATTGGGCGGCGGCATTTTCACTGTTTCGCGGGCGCGGAATACGACGGTGCCGAACACGCGGCGGATCGGCTGGGCAAAACTCGCCGCCGAGTACTGTGTGGAGACACTTGCGTCCGGATAGCCGCAATCCCAGGCCGGCGCGCGGCGCAATCGATCGGAGGCGAGACGGTGAATCACAAACGCGGCGAGCGACCCCGAGATGATCATGAACAAAAACACGAGAAGCCCGTCATAGGAACTCCGGCTCGCCGCGATCGGCACAATCGAGAGCCATTGCGCGCCGACCTGCACCGGCATGCGTTCGCCGATCAGGATTGAGCTGATGGGCGCCAGCGCGTCGATGAATAGACCCGGCAGAATTCCGGCAAGCAGGCACAGCGTGGCCAGAACGATCATCGCGGTCCGCGAACACCAATCGGTTTCCGATGCCGCCTCGGCGGCCCGCGTGCGCGGCCGGCCGAGAAATGTCACGCCATAGGCTTTGACGAAACAGGCCGCCGCCAGCGCAGCCGAGAGCGCGAGCAACGCGCCGATCGCTGGGACGAGCAATTTGAGTCCCCATGACGGCAGTTGCGGCGACAGCAGAATGGCTTGAAAGGTGAGCCACTCAGAGACGAAACCATTAAGCGGGGGCAAGGCGGAGATCGCCGCGCAGCCAATCAGAACGACAAATGCAGTCTGTGGCATGCGGTGAATGAGACCGCCAAGATGCTCCATGTCGCGCTCGCCGGTGGCGGTGAGCACCGCGCCGGCGCCAAAGAACAGCAAGCTTTTGAAAACCGAGTGATTGAAGACATGCAGAAGCGCCGCGGTGAACGCCAAGGCGGCGGCAAACAGCATGCCTTCGGACTTGAACGCGAGCGCAAGCCCAAGGCCGATGAAGATGATGCCGATGTTTTCGACCGTGTGGTAGGCCAGAAGCCGCTTGAGATCGTGCTGCATAAGCGCATAAAGCACGCCCATGATGGTGGTTATGCCGGCAACCGGCAATACCACGATGCTCCACCACCAAGACGGTGTGCCGGCGAGGTCGAAGACAATGCGCACGAAGCCGTAGACGGCAACCTTGGTCATCACGCCGCTCATCAAAGCGGAGACATGGCTTGGCGCCGCCGGATGGGCGAGCGGAAGCCAGACATGAAGCGGTACGAGGCCGGCTTTAGATCCCGCGCCGATTAACGCCAGCAACAAAACCAGGGCGCCGAGCGCCGCACTCGGATGCGCGGAACGTATTTGCGCAAATGTGTAGAGGCCATCAGGGCCGGCCAACAGGCCGAATCCGAGCAGCAGAGTAAGCGTCCCAAAACTTGCCATCAGGAGATAGATGTAACCGGCGCGCACATTCTCGGGCACGCGATGATGCGACATCACCAGCGCCCATGACGTGAGCGACATGAACTCCCACGACACCAAAAACGTAAATGCGTCATCTGCGAGCACCACCAGCGTCATGCTCGCGAGGAAAGCCGGGAAGAACGGCAACACCCGCTCCGGCGCTGTTTCGTGCTCGCCGTAGCCGAGCGCGAACAAGCTCGCGCTAAATGCGCCGAGATCGACAACCGCAAGGAAGAACGCAGACAAGGCATCGAGACGCAGATGCGCGCCGAGCCATGGCACCCCGACCGGAAACGCAGCCACTTCAGCAGTTCGCGCGGCGAGAAGATGCGCCAAAGCCGCCGCAAGCGAAATCGCCGTGGTAACCAAGCACGCGGCGTAAACCAGCCGCGTCGCCGCAGGCGAGCGCGCCAGCAGCACAGCGACCGGCGCAAGCGCCAGCAGCACAGCCGAGCAGGCGAGAACGATGCTCAGCATCATGACGCCGGCGCCTTCAACCGCACGCCACGGCCGCTGCTTTGGCTTGAAACATTGTCGGCGATGAGTTCGATGCCCAAGGCATCGAGCGCACTGACGAGCTTCATGAGCGAGTCAACATTGCCCCTGATCACACCCTCGCTGGTCTCCATGCGTTGGATAGTCGGCAACGATAACCCGGCTGCTTCGGCGAGCCGGCGCTGATCGATGCCAAGAAGCGCACGTGACGCCCTGAGTTGTCCGGCGGTGATCACAAGGGAAACGTTTGGTACATTTCAGATGGCAATAATGATGCATAAAACATCACTTTTTATGGTTCAAGTGGAAAAATACGCCGATTTTGAGATTACGCGATGTGAACGACGATCTTGCCGAAATGCGCACCTGCAGCCATGTGCCGGTAAGCCGCCTGAACCTCGGCAAAATCGAATACTTTATCGACCACGGGTTTGATCGCGTTTGCTGCGATGGCGCGGTTCATCGCTTCGAACATTTCGGTCGAGCCGACCGAAATCCCCTGAACGTTAGCGCGGCGCGCAAAGATGTGAGCCGGATTGAGCTCGCTCGCGCCACCGCTTAAGCCGCCGATGAGGGTGACCTTGCCGCCGACGCGGATGGCGCCAAAGGAGCGTGTCAATGTCGCCGCGCCACCGACTTCAACTACGTGATCGACGCCTGCTCCACCGGTGAATTCCATGGCCGTTTTTTCCCAATCCGGCGTGGTTCGGTAGTTGATGCCGAAGGCTGCGCCGAGTGCTTTCGCGCGTGCAAGTTTTTCGTCGCTGGACGAAGTAATGACGGCGCGAATGCCCATCGCGCGCGCGAATTGCAATCCGAAAATTGACACGCCGCCGGTGCCTTGCAGCAGGACTGTGTCACCCGCTTTCAGCTTGGCGTGCTCGATCATCGCATGCCAGACCGTCACCGCCGCGCAGGGCAGCGTCGCGCCCTCCTCCAGCGACAGATGCGGTGGAATTTTTACAGTGCCCTCTTCCTCGAGCACGGCGTATTCCGCAAGCAGGCCGTCGATGCCACCTCCCAGCGCGCTCTTGTGCACGTCGGCTGCCGGCGCACCGCCACTCCAGCGCTGAAAGAAATTTCCGGCGACGCGATCACCGACCTTCACCCGCGTGACGCCCGGACCGATTTCGATCACTTCACCGGCGCCGTCGGACAGCGGAATGAGATTTTCACGCACTGACATGCGATAGCTGCCGCGCACGATGGCGAGATCGCGGAAATTGAGCGAGCAGGCCCTCACCTTCACGAGTACCTGCCGGTGAGCCGGCCTGGGATCGGGGCGTTCGACCTGTACCAGCGCCTCGATGCCGGCACCGCCTTTGGGCAACTGATAGGCGCGCATGATTCTTTCCTCGTTCGGCGATTTGTAGCGGCTACAGCTAGCGCTTGGGTTCGTTCAAAATATTCTTTCGCGGCCGCGGTTGGCCCGGCAGACGTTGCGGACGATTGAGCGGCTGCGGCGCGCCGGGCCCGCGGCGCAAGTTTTGGCCGCCGCCGGACCGTTGATTGTTCGGGCCTTGCCGGCCAGGTCCGCGCAATCCGGGTCCGCGCAAGCGCTGCCGCTGGATAATCATCTGCCGGCCGATATTGTGAGAGTTGTTGAGCCGCTGCAAAGCGCCGCGATCGCGCGCCGCCTCTTGCGGCGGAATTTGGTATGGCACGGCGGCGATTCGGCCCCCTGCGCCGGCACGCAGCGCAAACGCGCTCGCGCCCTGCGTAAGCGCGCCAAGCCGCCCACCCTGCCGATCGAAGACCTCAATGCGGCCGACGTGCCCATCGGCGTCAGGATAAAGCTTCACGGCCGGCGCGGCGCCGCCGCCAGCCGCCGGCACTTCGACAATTCCGGTTGTACCGCGAATACCGAGTGTCGCCCCAGGCGTCGCAATCTTCATCTCGCCGCTCTTGGCGACGAGGCTAGCGACGAAAGCGGCCGTACCGGTCGCCACGTTAAACAAGGCGTTGTTGCCGCTGCCACCCTGCTGGTAAACGAAAGCGTCGATCACAATGCGCGTGTTGGCGGAGAGGCTGAAAGTCGTCTCGTCATCAAAGCTGATGCCTAGCGAAGAATTGACGTCCGTCTGCAGGGTATCCTTTACGTAAATCACATCGGCGACCTTCAATGCCGCGCGGCCGGCATTGCCGCGCGTCACCGTTGCATTACCAGTGATGCTTGCCACTTGGCCGATGGAATTATCCGCCGCTGCCGACGAAGCGGTCTGATTTGACGGCGCCGGAGTTTGCCCATGCGTTGCAAGCGGCCACAGCGCCGGCCAAGCCGCCGCGCTGCCACCGAGCCATGCGATGAAATCCCGCCGCTTCATAGCCCCGCCCCTTACGGAGCGCGCATCCTAACGGCCCCGCACAGCATCGCAATGCCCGGGATGAGATCACTGCAATAGCGCGGCAAGCTCGCGCGCACCCGCCTTTTTTATTTCTTCGTCCATCCGCGCATCGGTCGCGGCGATCAGTTTGGCTACGACATTGTTGCGTTTCGCCACCGGATTATCGGCATAGCCGCTCGCGCGAAAGAAATTCGCCGTCGGCACCTGATCGCGCCACGACGCCGGCATGGTCACCATGTCAAAGCCGTTGCCGTCTCCGGTCAGGTTCAACATTTCGAGCTCGGCGGCGGTAAGAGTTTTCGAGAATCCTTTGCGGCGCGCGAACACAACGGAATCCACGAGCTTTTGCGTCTGCAGCATGGGCCCAATATCGAGATCGAGATTAAGCGCGTGTACGCCCAGCCCTTTAGGCGTGTTCGCCAGAATCTCGTGCTGACTCCATGCGTCCGGAACGCTGCGGGCAAATGCGACCATCCTCCGCAGCACCTCGATCTTGCCATCGAGGGCCTGTTGCGGAGTGCCGGGTATTGCGGCGACCTTGACCTCTAATGCCTTAATAAACTCGCTGCCCTTCTCAGCCAGGATTTCTACCGAATTGGTCGCCAACAATTGGTTGTACCCGAGCGCGGTCGTGATAGCGCGGCCATGCTTGTTGTATTCGAGCCCCGCTTCGACGTCGTAACTTCCGTTTCCACTCGCCTCGAATCCATAAATTCGAACAATCTGATCTCTGGTCAGTCCCGTGGCGAGCGCCACTTTGGCATAAGCGCGCTTGAACTCGATCTCGCTCCGCGGCAGTCGCGGCGCAAACTTGAACTCTTGGCGGGCCGCAGCGAGAAAATCAGCGACGACCGGCACATAGACCGGACGCGGGCGGACTTCGGGTTTTAGCGGGTTTACCGGCTTTGGCGGTCCGGTATAGACCGGCGGCTGGGCGAGAACGTAGTCAGAGATCGACAGCGGCTCGCCACGCGCGCGTTTACCATTGCGCAATTGCCGCCTTTCAGAAACCAAATTCCAGTACGCGCTAGCGGCCGCGGTATAGCTTTGCCAAGCCTTGTTGTACTCCTCCAACGCGCGGCGGTACTGAGGCATCGCAGCAGTCAGATCGGATGGCGCAGGCGCAAGGTCCGGCTGAGCGGTTTGGCTGGCGGCAGATGAAATCCAGAGCGCCGCGAGCGAACCGGTAAGTAACGCAGCGAGCAAATAGCGCCGGCAGCTACAGATCCGAGCAGTCACGATATTGCTGTCCCCATCCGACGCCGAATGTTTCCGTCGACCATTCTTGATAACCGATTCTATGACGCAACGAGGGCGGCATTTTGTGCCGCCCTCGCCTAATTGGCCTTGACCTGCGACGCGAAATACCGCGCCGACGCTACTTGTTGATTGTGCCGGCAGCGGCGCTGCAGACAACCTCGTCCTGCGAACCAGTGCCGCCCGAGCAGCCGACCGCCCCGATGATTTTGCCGCCCTCGATCAATGGAATGCCGCCGCGCGAGGCGATTACATCGTCCAGCGTCAAAATGTAGTTGAAGCCGAACTTCTGCACCGCATCTTCGAACGCATGCGTCGGGCGGCGATAGCGAGCGGCCGTCCGGGCCTTGTGCTGGGAAATCGCGATCGAGGCAAGTTGCGCCCCGTCCATGCGCGCGAATGTAACCAGATCGCCGTTGGGATCGACTACGGTAATGTTCAATGCCCAGCCGCGCTTGTTGGCTTCGGTGACCGCCGCCTGAATCGCTGCTTGCGCCCGCTCCATCGTGATTGGCGCGCCGTACGGGGTCGCAAACGGCATTTTGTCGGGAACGGCATTTAGATCGGGTGCTGCAGGCGCGGCAGCCGGCGCTGGCTGCTGCTGGGCATAGGCGGCGCCGGCCGCGAGCACGCCGGCAGCGAGCGCAATTGCTGTGAACATACGCAACGTCATGGAAGTCCCTCCCTTAATGGCAGCATTGCTTGCGCTGCCCATCGTCATCTTAGCATTTTCATTTCAGGGAGATACAGCCGCCCGCACCACCGCCAGCGACCTTGATCGCGATAAGCTCAATTTGATCCCCCGAAACTTTCCGTCAACCATGGATGCAAAAATTTCAATTCGCAGCGGTAGGGCCGAGCGTTGGCAATCTCAATGCGCCTGCACGTCGCTCAAAAAAACGAACGGCCTTAGCCCGAGGGAGAGGGACTAAGGCCGTTCTCATGTCGGTTGGCGCCCCATCAAAATGCCCCACCCCGACACTGCCGCCATGATGCCAAGCTGAAGTTGACCGATGGTTGACGCGCCGCCCGGCGACCCTCTGCGAACCCAGTTCACGGCCCCGCGCCTAAGCGGATGGTAAACGTTGTCTTTAGATTCTTGTTCTGAACGATTGCGCGCTGCCCGCCATCCATTATCGCGATGATCGCGGCTGCAAATGCCAGGCCTTGTTAGTGGGTTGGCGGCGCACGGGATAGGTTCTTGGCCGCAAGATCAGCAAGATAGCGACGCCAATTGTCCTCGCGATTGCGGCCGAGCTCGAACAGATAATCCCAGCTGAAAATCCCGGTCGAGTGCATATCGTCGAAGACGAGCCGCACCGCATAATTGCCGACCGGGTGCACTTCCAAAATTTCTACATTCTGCTTTCCGCCAACGGTTCGCCGCTCGCTCGGCGAATGGCCCTGAACCTCAGCGCTGGGACTGCACACACGCAAATATTCGGCCGGAAGATCGAAAGTTTCTCCGTCGTCAAACGCCACGGTCAAAGTCTTGCGATCCTTGCGCAGGCGCAATTCCGTCGGCCAAGGATTGGCCGACGGATTGGCGGGAGAATCGGCGGAAGAATTCATCGTCCTTCGTCACTCAGGGAGAGGCTGCTACTTCGCCATCGGCACAGATGCGAAGCGGTATAGGATTAGTCCAGCGTGATGTGGCCATCGTCGATGACCTTTTTCCATTTCTCGTATTCGGATTTGGTGAAGGCGGCGCCCTCGGCGAGCGCCGTGCCGCGCGGCGTCAGGCCGAAAGTCGCGAATGAGGCCTTAAGCTGCTCATCCTTGAGCGCTTTGGCGATGCCAGCATTGAGCTTAGCAAGCACTTCGGGCGGCACCGTAGCCGGCGTATAGACGCCGAGCCAGAGATCGACGACGTAGCCAGGGAGTCCCGCCTCTGAGACGGTCGGCAGATCCGGATAGACCGGCGAGCGCTCGCTTCCGGTGGTAGCGAGCGCAATGACGCTGCCCTTACTGGTGAATGGCAGCGCGCCGGCAATGCTAGAAAACAGCATTTGTACTTTGCCGCCGACCAGATCGACGTAAGACGGGCCGACGCCCTTATAGGGTACATGCACCGCGTCGATGCCGCTGCGCAGCGCCCACATGGCGGCAGCAAGATGCGGTGTCGTGCCGACGCCGGCGGAGGCATAGTTGAGTTTGCCGGGATTGGCTTTGCCGTAGGCGACGAGTTCGGCATAGGTCTTGATGCCAAGTTGCGGCGCAACCACGAGAACTTCGGGAGAAGAATTGACGATCGAGACCGTCGCCAGGTCCTTGAAAATATCGTAGGGCATGGATTTCTGCAGCGTCGGATTGATGACGAATGCGGGATCCATGATGACCAGATCGTAGCCGTCCGGCGCCGAACGCGCGACGTATTCGACGCCGACGATGCCGCCGGCGCCCGAGCGATTCTCTGCCACAACCGGCTGTCCCAAAACCTCGCCGAGCTTCTGCGCCAACACGCGGCCGGCAAAATCGACGATGCCGCCCGGAGCATAGGGCATGATCAAGTGGATGGGCCGCGACGGAAAATTTGTTTCCGCGCGCACGGGTGCAGCAAGCGGCAACGACAATGTGGCCCACAGCAGCAGGCGCATCGTACATTTCAACCGAGTCATTAGCTTCTCCTCAAGCGGAAGCGAGTTTGCTCTCACAGATGGAAAGCGTCAAAAGTTTATCCTGTCGCACCTTTTGATCCGATCCTGGCGTTGCGGATCAGCTCGACAAGCCTGGGCGGCGTGATCGGCATCTGCGCGATCCGCACATCGAACGGCGAAAGCGCGTCCTCGATCGCCGATGCGATCGCCGCGGCGGCCGGAATGACACCGACTTCGCCGACGCCTTTGACGCCGAGTGGATTATGCGGCGACGGCGATTCCTTATAGAGCGTTTCCAGTTTCGGTATGTCCCTTGCGCCCGGTATAAGATAATCGGCAAAGGTCGTGGTGATGGGCTGACCGGCCTCGTCATAGCCCATCCATTCAAACATTGCATTGCCGATGCCGTGCGCGATGCCGCCGTGGACCTGGCCTTCGACGATCATCGGATTGATGCGGCGGCCGGTATCCTGCATCGCGACATACCGCAAAATGCGCACGCCGCCGGTTTCAATGTCAACTTCCACTTCAACGACATGGCAAGCGTTGGAATAAGCCAGCTGATCGACGCGAAAGGTCGCGCTGGCTTCTAGTCCCGGCTCGATGTCCTTGGGAAAAGGATAACCCGGCGCGCCCTTAAGCACGCGCGCCAATTCGCCAAGCTTGACCGCAAGCTGCGGCGCACCGACGACGCGGACTTCGCCGTTGACGATTTCAAGGTCCTCTTCCGCCGCTTCCAGCATGTGGCTAGCGAGCTTGCGCGCTTTGTCAGCGACGGCGCCCGCCGCAATCTTCACCGACGAGCCGGCCGTGACTGTCTGCCGGCTGGCAAAGCCGCCGAGGCCGAGCGGCGCCGCTGCGGTGTCGCCGGCAATTACGGTGACATCCTGCGCGCGCACTCCGAATGCGTCGGCGCAGATCTGCGCCAGCGCGGTGCAAAGCCCCTGCCCCATTGGCGCAGCGCCGGTCGATACGGTGATCTGGCCTGTCGGCGACACCCGGACATTGCCGAATTCGAAAGGCCCGCGCCCGGTGCCCTTCATGCCGTGCGCCAAGCCGATGCCAAGATAGCGGCCTTCGGCGCGCGCGGCGGCTTGACGGTGCGGAAAGTCCTGCCACTGCGCGGCGCGGAGAATTTCAGCCTGGCAGCCGGGATAATCGCCACTGTCATATTGCACCTGCTCGCCGGAACGGGCCTTCAGCGGTTTTAAATACGGCATCTTCTCCGCGGGGATGAGATTGCGGCGGCGCAATTCGGCGCGATCGAGCTTGAGCGTTCGCGCCAATCCATCCATCAGGCGTTCCATCGCGAAGGCGGCTTGCGGGTAGCCGGCGCCGCGCACCGACGAAACCGGTGCTTTGTTGGTGTGTACCGCGGCCACTTCAATCGCCAGCGCCGGCACAATATACGGGCCGGTGAGCGTGGTCGCAGAGTTGTACGGAATGTTCACGTCTTGCAGCGCATAGGCGCCGATATCGTGGATGAGCCGGCCGCGCACACCGCGCACGCGCCCGTCGCCGTCACCGGCAAGCTCGATCGACCAGTACTGGTCGCGTTCCTGCGCGGCATTGGTAAAATGCTCGCGGCGATCCTCGATCCATTTGATCGAGCGGCGGAGCAGCATCGCGGCGGCAACCACCGCGACGTCCTCGGGATAGACGCACAGCTTCGGCCCAAAACCGCCGCCGACATCGGGAACGGCCACGCGAAGCCGGCTCTCGTCGAGCGCGATATAGTCGGCGAAAGCGGTGCGAAGATCATGCGGCTTCTGCGTCGAAGCCCAAACGACCGTCTCGCGATCAAAGATCTCAGCAAGAATGCCGCGGCCTTCCATGGAATGGCCGGCGCCGCGATGAACCCACAGCTCATCGCGCACGATATGCGCGGCTTTCGCGAAGGCCGCTTCGATGTTGCCATAGCCGACCGTGTAGGAGATGACCCGGTTCGAGGCGAGTTCGCGGCGTACTGGCGGCGCGCGTTCGTTGCGGCAATCGATTGCCGGCGCGATCACCTCGTAATCGACCTCAACCAGCGCGGCTGCGTCTTCGGCGACATAGCGGTCGCCGGCCACCACAATGGCTACCGGCTCGCCAACAAAGGAGACTTCACCATCGGCGAGCGCGAACGGCCAGCTCTGGCGAAGATTGGTGCCGGAATTGGAGACGCGGTTCATGCGGCGTTGCTTCAGTACGCCGGCGAGATCATCGAGCGTGAGCACCGCGACGACACCCGGCACTGCGCGTGCTGCGCTGATGTCGATGCCACGGATCAAGGCGTGAGGGTGCGGACTGCGCACGAAAGCGGCGACCGCAACGCCCGCTGCAGGAATATCATCGACAAAGCGCCCCTTGCCCGTCACCAGCGCATGGTCTTCCAGGCGCAGAACGCGGGCTCCGATCGCGCTCACTGGCCGGCGCTCGATATCGCTTTGGCCGCGCGCGCGAGGACATCTTTGGGCGTGGCGTAGACTTCGGCAAGCAGGGCGTCGATCGTTGACGCGGTCACAGGATGGATTTCGAAGTTGAGTTTCTGCGCCTCACTAAGGAAACCGGCGTCACGCATGGTGGCATCGAAAGCCGCGATCAATGCCGCCTTGCGGTCTGCCGGAATATCGGGCGGCGCAGCAAAGGGCCGCGCCATGGCCTGGCTCGCCAACAGTAGTTTAATGATCTGCAGCTGTTCCGGGTTCTTCACCAGATCGGTCGCCAACGGCACCGCGGCAATCTCCGGTTCTTTCTTGAGCGCCGCTTGCACGATGATATTCGCCGAATGGCTTGTCAGCCATTCCGCGTGACGGGTCTTGATCGTGCTCCATGACAAGCCGCATAGACCGTCGACTTCGCCGCGCTCCATCGCCAACACGACGTCATTGGTTCCCGGATAGCCGCTGACAAGCTGCACCTTGGCGCCGAAGACATTTTTATAGAGCAGCGCCCAAATGTCGGGATCGGCATCCGCGCCCAAGCCGCCGAGCTTGGAGGGTTTGCTCAGAAAGTCGTCCCATGTCTTGATCGGAGAAGAATTCCATGTGACGCAGGTGGTATCGTCGTCAGTGACGCTGCCGAGCCAAGTGAACTTTCGGCTATCGAATTCAGCTTGGCCAAGCAGCGGTGCGATTCCCATGCTACGCGAAAAAATGCCCAGCACCGCGCCATCTTTCGGCGCCACGGAAAACATGTAATTGGCGGCGCGCAAGCTGCCGGCGCCGGTCATTTGCTGCGGGACGATCGAAGGCTCGCCCGGGATGTGCTTGCCGATATAGCGCGCCAACAGCCGCGCATAAGCATCATAGCCGCCGCCCACGCTGTAGCCGATGATCAGCGAGATGCTGCGGTTCTTGTAAAAGTCGGCGACACTACCCGCCGCGGCCGTGGCCGTGAGTGCGGCAAGCACCGCGAATATCAGAAGAGATTTTCTGCCAATGCAACGCGCCTGCATGGTTTGCGAGTCCCTCATCGTCTCACCAATCACCTAGACCCGACTGACCGCGACCAAATCCGGCGCGCCGATCTTGATCCAAATCCAGCGCGCGCAGTCGAGCAACCGATCATCCTCGTAGCGCGGCGCGACCAATTGAATGCCGACCGGCAAATCGTTCGGCCCGCGATGCGTCGGCAGCGTCATGCTCGGGGTGTGTAAAGCGGTCCACATCGCCTGCATGCTGGGATCGCCGGTCGAGGCGAGACCTTTTGGCGCTTCGCCCGGAACACAGGGCGTCAGCAGCACATTGACGTCCTCGAACACTTTCGGCAACAACGCGCGGCATTGCTCGACGCGCCGCCAAGCCCCGACATACTCCACGCGCGAGGTGTTCAAGCCGGCCTCAATATAACGGCGCATCTGCGGCGACAGCGCTGCGCGATGATTGTCCCATTCGAACGCCATACAGGCGGCGCGCTCGTAATGATTGATGGTGCCGCGCGCCAGTGCCGGCAGGCCGGCAAAGGATTCGGGCAAATTCACCTCGCGAACCACGGCGCCGGCTTTGCCCAACGCTGCGGCGGCGTTTTCCACCGCAGCCTTGGTTTCAGGTTGCGCGCTATTCCAAAGCTCCGTGCGGCAGAGCCCGATGCGCGGCGCGGCGCTCAGATCGCGCAGCGGCCGCGGCTCTTCCATGCGCAACACCGCGGTGAGAAGCGCCAGATCCTCGATCGAGCGGGCAATCCAGCCGATCGTATCGATGCTTTTGGCGGCCGGCTTGAGGCCTACTTTGTTGAACGTGTTGTAAGTCGGCTTATAGCCGAAGACTCCGCAAAACGAGGACGGCCGCAGCACCGAACCGCCGGTCTGCGTGCCGAGCGCGGCCGGCAACATAAAATCGGCAACCGCCGCCGCCGATCCGCTCGATGAACCGCCCGGCGTGTGAGCGGGGTTATGCGGATTGGTGGTTGCTGCCGGCGCCATGCCGGCAAATTCGCAAGTTACTGTCTTGCCGAGGATGACCGCGCCGGCGCGGCGCAACAGCGCAACGCAGGCAGCGTCTGCCGGCGGCCGATGGCCGCGATAAATCGGGGAACCCATTTCAGTCGGCATGTCGAACGTATCGATGACGTCTTTGACGCCGATCGGCACGCCGTGCAGCGGACCGCGGCGCGGTTCGCGGTCGAATGCCCGCGCTTGGGCGAGCGCCAGTTCCGGATTGAAATTCACCCAGGCCTTGACGACATCATCGCGCGCAGCAATGCGCTCCAGGCAATCGCGGGTAACGGCTTCGCAGGTCGTTTCACCGGCCGCGATCTTTGACACAATTTCAGTGGCGCTCAATTGATTGAGGCCGCGCGCAACCTTTACGTCCATCGTTTGATCGTTCGGTTGTTGATCGCTCAGTACTTGATCGCTTCAGTTTTTGCCGGCGCGGCCGGCGGCGGTTCCAGCAATCTTGCCGAATACCGTGCCGGACATGAGTCCGGAGCCGCCCGGATAATTGAAGTAGAACAATCCGCCGACCAGCTCGCCGGCCGCATACAAGCCGCGGATTGGCTGATAGTCGGTATTGAGGACTTCGGCGTCGGTGTTGATGCGCAGGCCGCCGAAGGTGAAGGTGATGCCGCAGGTCACGGCATAGCCTTCGAACGGCGGCGCATCGATGGTGTTCGCCCAATTGCTCTTATTGATGGCGAGGCCCCGGGTGCATCGCCCATCTTTGATGTTCGGATTGAACGGCACGTCGGTTTTTACCGCCGCATTCCATTCCTTGATGGTTTTTAAGAATTCTGTCGCGTTCACGCCTTCGAGTTTGCGGGCGAACTCTTCGATCGTATTGGCGGTGACCTTGGTGATCTGGCGGATGCGATATTCGTCGCGCTGCAGATGCTTCACCTTCTGATCGAAGATCTGCCAGGCAAACTGGCCTGGCTGTTCCAGCACCACACGGCCGTATTTGGCGTAGGTGTAGTTGCGGAAATCCGCTCCTTCATCGACGAAGCGCTTGCCGTTCGCGTTGATCATGATCGAGAACGGATAGGAGTGTTTCTGGAACTGATCGCCGACCGAGAGATCGCCAAATTCCGGCGCGTTCATTTCCCATTGCACGGCATGGCAGCCCGACCAGTTGCCGCGCGGCGCGGCGCCGATGTCGAGCGCCATACGGATGCCGTCGCCGGTATTGAAACGGCTGCCGCGTACTTTCGCGAGGTCCCAGCCAGGACCGAGATAGCGCGTGCGCCATTCCGGATTGGCTTCGACACCGCCGC
>Ga0193751_1000605_pt1 | contig 26461 bp, 23 predicted proteins | sample L1c2metaG_FD_143050 | JGI IMG/M metagenome (GOLD analysis project Ga0193751, IMG submission 143050) | Soil microbial communities from a riparian zone of the East river system, Colorado, United States - L1c2 | ecosystem: Environmental > Terrestrial > Soil > Riparian zone | place: USA: East River... | reverse complement strand
TTGCATTACGAGCTCGAGCAGGTATCCAAGATCGAGATCTTGCGAAAGCTGAAGCAACGCTTCGGCGGGAAAGTCATCAGGGACGTTCGCTTTCGGGTGGGTTGAGCGAGTTTGGCGATAATTGGTTCAATCAATTTTCGTCGGCGGCGCCAACCAGATCCCCTGAGAAATCTTGTCCGGGCGGCGGGACCGGCTCATGTATCTGCAGTAGCCAACGGGGTCTCCCGCGACTTTGCGGCTCGGCGGCGAGATTAACGTTAGGATCGAAAAAGAGTCGCGGCTTTCGTCCATTCAAGGAGACATACATCCGGACTTGCGCTCGAAGCGCCTCGGATCCAAGGTGCGGGCGGTCGCTCCGCGCTGAAATCGTGTGAGTGTTTCGCGCGAGTCGCTGTGGTAATCAAGCACTCGCTTCAACGCCACAACCCGCCGCGAGGGACCACGCCGTGCGCGATAAATCGCTCCCATCCCGCCGCTGACCGATTTTTTCCAAATACGGTAGCTACCCAGTTGCCAATCGCGATCTGGAATGTTGACCACGGCGAGGAGGGTATCGAAGTCCTCGATGTTCGCCTCATTTGAATCAAGGCCGCTGCGCAACAAACAGCTGAGGCAGAGGCCGGAAGCGACTCGCGCAAACGATCCACATCGGCAGCGGTCGCAATCCTGCGCGGCACGCTCGGGTAAGTCAGTCAGACCCCAAAAGTTCATCTCCTCATTCATCGCGCGCTGGCGAGTGCCGCGCACAAATAACGGATCTCGTGATCTACGTCGGCGGGGTTTGCTACCGTCTGCGCGACCTCGTCTCGAAGAATGATGCGATAACGCACGCGCAGTTGATGCAGGACGCGTTTGATCACAGTTTCGGGCACTCCCAACGAAACGGACAGGTTCGCGTAAGAAATTTCTATTCGCTCAACAGTTAAGTATTTGCTCAGGGCGGTAAACATACGCGATCGGCCGCGGTTTTCGCATTCTTCGGCCAATCGCCGAAGCGCTTGCTCGACCACGGTTGCGGCCCAGCGCACATCAAAAATCCGCTCTGGCGGCCAGCTTTTCAATCCTTGTCCGTAGATCGACAATTGCGACGGAGCTTCCGCCATCCAGTCATCCCAGGCCACGAATTGTAGCGTTCCACCACGTTTTTGCCGTCGGGCGAGATGCTGCTTGTCAGTCAGAAAATTTTCCACCGCCGTCCGCAGCAGTGATCGAAAGCGGCCGCGTGCTGGATCGGCCAACGAAAGCAAATTGCCTTTAAGTAGCATGACAAAAAAATCCTGCGTTAAATCTTGGGCGTCGGTTACTGAATGCCCGCGACGACAGATCAATGCGAAAACCGGTCGCCAATATACGCGGCACAGCTCGGACAACGCTCTCTGCGCCGCGTCCTGCGTCTCGCTCGTTTGCGCACAGGACAGGACGACACTCCAGCGCGTCGTTTGGAACCGGCGGTTCAAATTGAGCATATCGCTGCCTGCCGGTTCGACTTTCACTGGCGGCGATGATGAAATGTAGGGTCGCGCCTGACAAGCCCAAACACGGTCCAGTAGAACAAAGCCGTTTCATTCTGAGGCGAGTCCCGTCTTTATTTTGTCATTACGAGATTTGCCGGTAGAAGTTCCGAAAAACTTACCAAAATCTGCAGTTTTCGATTACAAAGGCATTCTCCGATAGATTAGGGCTTCAAAAAATGAGAGTTAGCGCCGACCAGCAGATTCACATTGAACAACTCAAAGTGCTTGCGCGGGTCGGCGTTCCGCAAGTCGAACGAGCCAAGCGTCAGCGCCTTGTCCTTAATATTACTCTGTGGCCGGCACGCGACCTCCGTGATCTGCAAGACGCACTCGCGCGGACGGTCGACTATTCTGCGCTCTGTCAGGACGCGAAAGATTTTCTGTCTCGGCAATCCCCCAAACTTCTTGAAACACTGGCCAACGATCTGGCGTCGCATCTTCTGCGGAAATTTCGGGTCCGGAAAATCAGCATTGAAATCCGGAAGTTTGTTTTAAAGAATGCAGCCTACGCTGCGGTAACGGTGACGCGGCGGGCATCGCTCGATTGAGTAACGGATCGCGATCGCCGATTCACTTACGTCCGCCTAACAACTTTGGGAGTCCATTTTTGGGCTTGTCATTTGCCCCTCGCTGGCTCAAACCGGCATTCCTATGAAGACCCCACGCCGGACAGTGACCATTGGTATTATCCTCGCCGTCGCCTCATGCGCTATGATTATCGCACTGCGCAGCTTTGCCCAAACCGCAACTTCTGCGACTTTTGATATCAAGATAACCGGATGGCAGAAGCTAAAAGCGCCTTACGATGAAGATTCCAATGCATTCAGAAAGGATGTTCTAGACAAGCACGGGACGGCCTTTTGCATTATTCATCACAGAAAGAGCGACGGCAAGGAAACCGTCCATCAGCATGGCGGTCTGCCATGCCCGGGTTCGCAGACCGACGCGTCGAAATCGTTGCTGATCCAGGTTGCAAATCCAACCAGCTCGGTTTCGCCTACTCCGAGCGTGACGTCAAAAATGATTATGGGCCCCAGCGTGACCCAGCAGATCTCCTGTGCAAGTGCAACAGACAAGCAAGCCGTCGTGAGTACTTTTGACACAAGTCCGTAATTCTTAAGTTAGGGCAGGTGTGCGCCGGAAAAATTTTTATCTGGCGTGGTTGGCGCTGCATCTCTTTTTCATTGTCGCCGTTTGCGCTCACCAGGTTTTCTGGCTAATCGCGAGCGGACTAACGATTATTCCGGCCGCTGCGAATGGCACCTACTCGCAGGCTGAAAAAATTACATCGACAATCATCGGCCAAAACCTGCCCGCTTCCAATCCAGCTAAGATCGCCCTGTTTGGTTACCTGCACAGCGCCGGAATCGAAGGCGCCTACGGCTTTTTCGCGCCGAATGTGCCGGAGAATTTTAAACTCGCTTTTGAATTTCGGAATGCAGACGGCAGGGTCGAAGACGATTTGCCGAACGTGGAATCACGCGCTGCCGTATTGCGGCTCGGAAGTCTGCTGGACAAGATCGGCCTGAGCGATTCGGAGCAATATCGAAGAATATTAATTCGAATGCTGACATCGGCGGCGTGGAAGAATCATCCCGACGCCATTTCGGCGCATGCCGTGTTTGGAAAATTGAAATTACCCAACCCGTTGGAGTACGAGCGCGGCGTGAGACCGGCCTATGAATTCATCGCGGCTTACGATTTTGAACAATCTGCCGATCCCAACGCGAAGTAGCATCAATCACGTGCTGCAGCGTTTGCGTGAGTGGCTTTTTCTCTCAAGCTCCGACCGCTGGTTGTCGATCTTGCGGATCGGCCTCAGTCTTCAACTAATTCTCTACACGTTTTCGCTGCGCGCGGACTGGCGTTCTCTTCTTGCCGGAACTGGCCACGGATTGGCGAGCCGCGATCTGGCCGAAGCGTTATTATCGCTCGAAAGTCCAATAATTCCGCGATTGGGTTGGCTTATTGTTGCGGCAAAACAGCTCGGTCTCAGTGAAGCGACTGCCCTCAATCTGAGTTGGTATGGCTTGACACTCGCAAGCGTTTTCCTGCTGATCGGGCTCTTTTCTCGTCCGATGGCCATCGCCAGTTGGTTTCTTCACCTTGGCTCGGTTAAAAGCGGCGGACTTGCGACCTATGGGGTCGACGCGTTGACCACGATTGGCTTGTTCTATCTGATGCTATCGCCGCTGCCCGACCAGCTTTCGCTCGATTACCTTTGGCGCAAAAAGTTGTGCAATCCGCAGTTACTCGGCTTTTGGCGGCGAGTTCTTCAATTGCATCTTTGCCTCATCTATTTCTTTAGCGGTCTAACCAAAGCACTCGGCAATGATTGGTGGAACGGAATCAACCTTTGGCGCGCTCTCACTCGGCCGCCATTCGATCTCATTTCGGCGGATATCCTAGTTCGATTTAAACATTTTTTGCCGATCACGGGCGTGGCGGTCTGGTTATTGGAAATTGGTTACCCATTTCTCATTTGGCATCGCAGACTGAGGCGCCCTTGGCTCATTGCCATTTTGCTCATGCACGCCGGCGTTGGTATTGCCATGGGCATGAATTTGTTCGCCTTTGTCATGATCGTATTAAACCTGGCCGCGTTTGGACCTGGCATTCTCTGGCATCGGAGGCAGGCGGCGGATGATGGCTCGTGCTCCTCGGAATCACTGGCTCGTTCGCCTAACAATTAGACTCGACCGGGTCTGTCGATGTTGCGATGATAGGGAATCCCCGAAAGGAGCGCTTCACAGCCGCGACCTATGTCCGCTGAGTTACCGCCCGATCTACAGCTTGAGATCGCGCACCTTTTGTTAATTGACGTGGTCGGATATTCGAAACTGCTCGTCAATGACCAGGTCGAATCGCTGCAGCAACTGAACCGCATCGTCCGGAGCACTGATTGTTTCCGCGCCGCCGAAGCGAAAGACAAACTCATTCGCTTGCCAACCGGCGATGGGATGGCGCTGCTGTTCTTCGAAAATCTCGAACAACCGGCGCATTGTGCGTTGGAAATCGCGCAAGCACTCCAAAGCCATCCTGAAATTCAAGTGCGGATGGGAATTCACAGCGGCCCCATTAACCAGGTCCCGGACGTGAACGACCGTATCAATATCGCCGGAGCAGGTATTAACGTCGCTCAACGCGTGCTCGATTGCGGCGACGCCGGCCACATTCTTTTATCCAAACATGTCGCCGACGATCTGGGTGAATACCGGCACTGGCAGCCCTACTTACGAGACTTGGGCGAGTGCGAAGTAAAACATGGCCTGAGACTTCATCTCGTTAATCTTTGCAAAAATGATCTCGGTAATCCGCAGGTGCCGGAAAAACTTAGGCGCCGAAAGCGTTGGAAGGAAACGGCCCCGGTCCATCCGGTTGCGTCGCCACGCTGGCCGCGTTGGGCGCTCGTAGCGGCGCTCCTTCTCTCCGGATGTGCGCTTGCGATCAGTTTCACAATCTTCCTTCGCCATCGCGCGATCCGCAGTGAAACATTTGACAACTTCACGGGCGCAATTCCGGACAAAAGCATCGCTGTCCTCCCGTTCGAAAATCTCAGTGACGACAAACAAAACGCCTACTTTGCCGATGGTGTTCAGGACGAGATCCTGACCAACCTCGCGAAAGTGGCCGACCTCAAAGTCATTAGCCGCACGTCGGTAATGCAGTACAAGAACAGTATCCAGCGCAACCTTCGTGAAGTCGGCAAAGCACTCGGGGTCGCTCACATCCTTGAAGGCACGGTCCAACGCGCTGGCGGGAGAGTTCGCGTCAGTGCTCAGCTAATTGATGCCCGCACTGATGCCCACCTGTGGGCGGAAAGCTATGACCGCGAGATCGCAGACGTTTTCGCGATCGAGAACGAACTAGCCGAACAAATCGTCGCCCAACTCAAATCAAAACTCTCACTGCAGGAAAAAGCCGCAATCGAACGGAAACCGACCGCCGATCTCGCGGCATACGATCTGTACACTCGCGCCAAGATTTTAATCGAACGCTCTGTTTTCAACGAGCCTCGAGAGGCCAGTCTGCGCGAGGCTGTGCAACTGCTCGAGCAAGCGTCATCGCGTGACCCATCCTTTGCGCTTGCTTATTATGAACTCGCCCACGCCCACGACCAACTCTACTGGCAACAATACGATCACACTCCACAGCGGCTCGCTCTGGCGGATGCCGCGATTCAGACCCTGCGTCGGTTGCAGCCGGATTCAGGCGAGGCTCACCTCGCTCTGGCAAAACATCTTTATTGGGGCTATCTGGATTACGATCGCGCCCGTCAAGAACTCGCAGCTGCAGAGCGCGCTTTGCCTAACGATTCCGATTGCCTCCTTCTGCTCGGTTATATCGATCGTCGCCAGGGCCGATGGGAAGCGTCTCTCAAAGAAATGGAACACGCCCGGACGCTCGATCCCCGAAACATACTGATCCTAAAACAGATTGGCCTAACCCATCGACAACTTCGTCGCTATTCAGACGTTATCGCTATATTCGATCTCGCATTGCAGCTGGATCCGAACGACCTCGCCGCGCGTTCCTACCGCGCGCGAGTCGATCTTGAGCGACATGCCAATACCAAGCCTTTGCACATGCACGTTGAAACGTTTCTTGCACAGAACCCGAAGGCCCCCCAACAAATCAGCTATGATTTGGTCGACCTTGCCCTGTTCGAACGTGATCCCGCCATGGCCGAGCGCACTCTTTCGGGCCTGATCTATAGTTATGGAGCCGAATCGGTCGCGTTTCCGCGCGCCTGGTGTGACGGCCGTCTTGCCTTGCTCCGCGGCGATGCCGCAGCCGCCAAAGTTGCCTTTACTGAAGCTCGAAAGCAGCTTGAACGAACTGTTCGAGAGCAGCCTAACAATGCCGCCGCGTTAATCGCACTCGGTATGGTGGATGCAGCGCTTGGACAAAAAAAAGACGCTATCCGCGAGGGCCGACGCGCAATTGAGTTGTCTCCGGTTAGCAAGGACGCGATTGATGGTGCGTTATTCATGGAATATCTCGCGGCCATTTACACTATGAGCGGCGAGATCGACAATGCCGTCAACCAACTCGAGGCCACCGCCAAGCTTCCAGGCGATTTGAATTACGGCGAGTTGAAGCTCGATCCCATGTGGGATCCGCTCCGCGGCGATCCACGCTTTGACAAAATCGTCGCCTCGCTCGCGCCGAAATAACTAGCGGTAACTTTCCGCGCGTGACACGTTCGCAGCGTTCCGCTGGTTAAACATGCGAAAAGGAAGATTTCAGAAAGCCGCTGCGAAAATTGCACAACGCTACTGCGAATCAGTTTCGTTCGATCGCCGTCTCTATCGGCATGACATCGCCGGTTCCATTGCTCATGCCGCCGCGCTGAGCAAAGCGGGGATTATCTCCGCGGCGGAACAGAAAAAAATCGAAGTCGGACTGCGCGCGATCGAAAAGGAAATTGAGTCTGGAAAATTTCGGTGGGACGAATCGCTGGAGGACGTGCACATGAATATCGAGCGCGCGCTCACCAAAAAAATCGACCAGGCGGGCGCGAAGCTGCACACCGCACGGAGCCGGAACGATCAGGTTGCGCTCGACCTGCGGCTTTATGTCAAAGAGCAAATCGAGCGGGCATCGGCGTTGCTCAAGAACTTGCAAGCGGCGTTTCTCGACCTCGCCGAGGAACATGTCGATGTTGTTATGCCCGGATATACCCATTTGCAGCGCGCCCAACCGATTTTATTCGCGCATTACTTGTTAGGCCAAATCGAAGCGTTCGCGCGAGATGCCGAACGTCTGCGCGATTGTCTGCAACGAACAGACGTTCTTCCGCTCGGCTCCGGCGCGCTCGCCGGTTCCACCATCGTCCTTGATCGCAAATTGATTGCCCGCGAACTCGGGTTTGGTCGGGTAGGCCAAAACAGTCTCGATGGAGTCAACGATCGCGACTTTGTCTGCGAATTCCTCTTCTGCCTCGCGATGATTGGAATGCATCTCTCCCGTGTGAGCGAAGATTTGATCATCTGGAGCACGAGCGAATTTGGTTTCGTCGAGTTCAGTGAAGAGTTTTCGACCGGCTCGAGTTTGATGCCGCAGAAAAAGAATCCAGACATGGCCGAGCTGACGCGCGGGAAGACTGGGCGGCTTTACGGAAACCTGATGTCGATCTTGACGACGTTAAAGGGACTGCCTTCGTCCTACAACCGCGATCTCCAGGAAGACAAAGAAGCGCTCTTTGATTCGTTCGATACCATCTCCGCTGCGCTCGAACTATTCCCGGCAATGTTGCCCGAATTGAAAATTAACCGCGAGCGAATGGAAGCAGCCGCAAATGACCCGAATCTCCTCGCGACCGATCTTGCCGAATATCTGGTTAAGAAAGGAATGCCTTTTCGCGAAGCGCACGAAATTGTCGGCAGGCTCGTGGCCACTGCAGTCGCTCAGGGAACAAAGCTTAACGCGATCGCGCTGGCGGATCTAAAAAAGCTCTCGCCCCAATTCGATGTCGATGTCGTGAATGTTTTCGATGTCCGCCGTTCGCTCGTTGCGCGTCGCGCCATTGGCGCGCCTTCGCCGGAGAATGTCAAAGCGCAGATCAAGGCCTGGCGCGAGCGTCTCGGCTAGTTTGCCGCTGAGGAAAGCGGCCGCTACAGTCCCGACGTGAAACGGAGCAAACTGGTACGGGACAACGATGGTTGGCAGACAATTTCAAGCGAGCACCATTTCACAAATTCGCATCTCGATGTCGTCACCGAGCAGGTGCGAACGCCTTCGAGCTCACAAGCGCGGACTTGGACGACCATCCGACGCAAGGCGGCCGTGGTGATCGCGCCGATGACGAGCGACGGAAAGTTTCTGCTCATCAAGGAAGAGAGGATTCCGATTCGGGCAGCGATCTGGTCAATGCCCGCTGGCCAGATCGACGACGAGGTCGAGCCTAATGAGAAAGAAATCGAAGCTGTTGCTTTGCGCGAATTGCACGAAGAAACGGGTTATGACCTGGCGCCCGGCGGCGAACTGATTCCGCTCGGTTATTTTTTCACTTCGGCTGGTCTTACCAACGAGCATTGCTATTTTTTCCTGGCCAGGCCGGTTCAACCCGCCGATGTGCACAGGCGTGAGGAAGGCGAGGCGATTCTCGAATGTCGAGCGGTTACCGCTTCTGAATTGGGCCGGATGATCGCGCAGAATGAGATTCGGGATTCCAACACGCTTGGAATTTGCGCGCGTCTTGCCGCAGGCGGTTTCATTTCGTTAGGGCCGCGCTGATCGAGACATGGCCTTGCAGGACATCTTCAAGTTTCGCGAATTGCCGGAAAGCGAAACGTCCAAACCATTCCTCGAGCATCTGGAAGACCTGCGCTGGACGGTCGTGAAAATGGCGATCACTCTCGTCCTGGCGATGATCGTTTGTTTCGCTTTTCGTTCGATGCTCGTGCGAGTGATGCAGGCGCCGCTACACGCGCTTGATCCACAGGTGGGCTCGCTCAAAGCGTTAGGCATAACCGACTCGCTCGTCATTTCGTTTCATCTCGCGTTTTACGCCGGCATCGTTATTTCATTTCCGTTGCTGCTTTATTTCCTTGCGGAATTTGTTCTTCCCGCGCTGACCGCAGTCGAGAAACGTTTTTTGCTTCCCGCCATCGTCGGTAGCTTTGGACTCTTTCTACTCGGCGTGGTCATTTGCTATTTTTGGTTGCTTCCGAAAACGATCCTTTTCTTCTTCCGCGACACCCAATCGCTCGGATGGGCGCCAACCTGGACGGTCCAGCAATATTATTCATTCGTAACGAAATTCGTGCTCGGTTTCGGAATGGCTTTTGAATTGCCGGTTGTCGTCCTCGCTTTGGTTTACTTCGGTCTGATCACTTACAAATTCATGGCCCGGACGCGGCCTTACGCGGTGGTGCTCATTTTTATCCTCGCGGCCATTATTGCGCCGACGCCGGATCTCTTGACCCTCATCGCGATGGGGTTGCCGATGGCTTTACTTTATGAAAGCTGCATCTGGGTCGCCTGGTTGATGGAGCGCCGAAAATCGCGTTCGAGTCTTACCTGATCGCGTGGAAATCTCTTTCTATTACACCGTTTTCACTGTGGTCGCGTTCGTTCTTGGCGCAGCCATCGGCTCGTTTCTGAACGTCGGCATTTATCGGTTGCCGCGCGATATCTCGATCAAAGAACCGCGCCGTTCGTTTTGCCCGGTCTGCAAAGCACAAATTCCGTGGCAGCAAAATATTCCGCTGATGAGCTGGCTGTTTTTGCGCGGCCGTTGCGCCACGTGCGGGGCCAGAATTGCCTTTCGCTATTTCGGCGTCGAATTGCTCACCGCGCTTTTGTTTCTCGCCGTTTGGGAATCTTTTCCGTGGAAAATCGCCGTCGCCTATTGGGTTTTCGTTTCGATCCTGCTCATCGCCACCTTTGTCGATCTCGAACACTTTATTATTCCTGATCAAATCACGATTGGCGGAACAATCGCAGGAATTGCCGCGAGCTTTATCGTTCCCGAGCTAATGAGCACGGATTCGCGTCTGGCCGCGCTGGTGCGCGCTGCTCTCGCGGCCGCGCTTGGTTACGTGATTTTGTGGATCGTGCTCGAAGGTGGCAAGATCGCTTTCGGCAGAAAACGAGTAAAACTGGATGGACCAACTCCGTTTACCTGGACGCGCCATGCCGACGACGCCGAGTTCGTCGTGGGGGAAGAACGCAGTTTGTGGAGCGATTACTTTGCGCGCGAAAAAGACCGCCTCTTACTCCACTGCGACGAAGCGACGATCGACCATCGCGTTTTTGGAAATGAGGTCCTGGAGTTCCACTATAACCGCGTCCGGGTCGGCGCTGATGAATTCGTGCTCGATGCGGTCGATCGGATTTCCGGTATTGCGCACGAGCTGGAAATCCCGCGCGAAGCAATGGGGCGCGGCGATTTAAAATTTCTGGCAGCGATCGGCGCCTTTCTCGGATGGCGCGGTGTTTTGTTCAGCATTTTCGCCGGTTCGGTCGCCGGTTCAACCGTTGGCCTGGCCACGTTGCTCATCGGGAAACGCGTTTGGTCGGCGAAATTGCCGTTTGGTCCTTACCTCGCCTTCGGCGCGCTCACCTGGATGTTCTTTGGCGAAAAGTTCGTGCAGTGGTATTTGCAACTGGTGAACCCGAGCTAAAGCCTGGCGCGAGCGGTCTTTAGGACAACGGCGTAAACGCGAACCATTGTGGCCAGTAGCACCTGACCACTTCTTCCAAAACTCGTGCCCAATTCTGCATCGCATCGGCGATGACTTCGTCCCGCGGTGCCGCGTTGCGGAAAGAAACGATTGGTTCGCGCGCGATGATCTTGTATGTGCGATAGCCGGTCCGGACGATGAAGAGGGGATAGATTGGTGTCTCGGAAGCGAGCGAAAGAACAAAGGGTCCGTTCGGCAGAAGAATCTCGCGATTAAAGAATTTCACGGGCGCGCGAGCGACTTTGCCAACCACACGGTCGCCCTGAATCGAAATGATCTCTCCACTGCGCAGAGCGTTTAGCAAATCGAAGGCAAGCGCAGTTCCATTGCTGCTGTAGCCGACTTTGACCGCGCCGGTGCTCGATTGTTGCAAGGCAAGATCGAGGTGTTGGGCGGCGAGCGCGTCCGGCTCCGGCGCGCGGACCATCTGGATTTGGCGATGGAATTTTTCAGCGAACAACGCCGCGCCCAAATCGTAGTTGCCCATGTGCGCGGTCAGAACAACTCCACCTCTCGCGGTGGCGAGCTGATCCAAAAATCTCCCGCCCTCGAGTTCGTACGTAAATCCGGCCTTCGCCATTCGATAGGCCGCCGCATCGGTCAGCGACCAACCGAAATTTTTGAACACTCGAAGGACGCGCAGACAATTCATCAGGCGCCACGAGGCGGGACGAATCAGACTTAAATTTCGCAGAACGGATTTGCGCGCAGGAGCCGCGACGAAGAAAAACAGGAAAGCCGCGATCCAAATTAATGGCCGATGCAAAATCGCCGGAAGATTGCGCACACCCCAATCGACGAAGCGCCGCCAAAAAATTCCGTGCACAGCAAAGCTGTGCCACCAGTGGCGCTCCGCGCCGGTCACGCTTCCACCGGTGTGCCTGCTTCGCTTCGTTTGGCCGGCGTGGTTGCCGGCGAGGCGAATATCAGCCGCAGATTCGTTAGTTCGGCTTTCCACCAACGCAATAATCCTTTGCGCAGCAATTTCGTCACGCGAAAATCCGGGACGAAGCCATCGTATAGTTCGCGCCAACCGACATTGCGCCGGGCAAAATAGCCTGTTGCCAAGCGGCGTTTGGCCAGCGCAACTAGGCGGCGATTGTAAAATTTCATCAAGCTGGCTGCGATGCGCCCACGCCGGCCGTGAAATGGCAGCACGAGAAAGGCTTCCTCAGGATTTCGGTACGCTGGAATTACCAGTCCGAAATAATACGACGCCACATCGAGCAGGAAACCGGCCGACATCAGCTCGGCGTCGCCCATGTAGTAATATTTATCTTTGTAAAGGGCCTCGAACCACGATCGATACATGATCGGATATTGCGCGTTGTAGTGCGTGACGTTTGCGGTCACATCTTCGCCAACAAGATTTCGTCCGACGAAATCGGCCACATAGTTGCTGGTGTAGGAACAAAAGTCGAGACCTGGACTGTAAAGTGGATCGATAAATCCCGCGGCGTCACCGACGCACGCCCAGCCATCGCCACAAACTTTTTCGCTGTAATACGGCAGCGCCGAAAACGCGTGCAGATCTCCCTCAATAGCGCGCGCGTCGCGAAAAATTTCACGTCCGACCGGATTCGCCAGAATGTGCGCGTGCAATCGTTCGGCGATATTCGCGCCCTCGGGCAATTGGAAAATTCGGCTATCGTAAACAATTCCGGCGCTCACGTCGCCGCCGCGGAGTGGAATGATCCAGCACCACCAACCGTGTCCCATCAGATGATTGGTCGCCCATGAGCGCGCCGTCCGGCAGGCGTCCATGTAATCGCGAAATTTCTCCCGCCAGTCGTAACTGTCCCAATCTTTCACACCGGTGAACCGGGCCCAGACCGCATTGATCGGATGCTCCTGGTTCGGCCGATAGTGACCGAGCTTGCGCGCAAGCAACGTCGTGCGACCGCTCGCGTCGATCAGCCAGCGCGCGCAGATTGTGTGTTGCGACCCATCTGTCCCATACGACACATGAGACCTATACGGCCCATCAAGCTCGATCCTGCCGACTTTCGCCGGGCGCAATAATTCGCAGCCGGCGTCCACCGCGCATTGCAGCAAATGTGAATCGAGTTTTGCGCGATCGACCTGAAACGTTTGCACGCGGGCGTTGTAGCGTGGCCCAATCTCGACGCAATCGTCGAAGCGTTGTTCCGTCGAATTACAAAACCACATCCGCAGTCCCTGCTTGGCGAGCTGCTCATGACCGAGATAATTCGTCAGGCCAAGAATGCGCGTCATGTAGCAACTGCTCACTTCCGTGGTCGATTCGCCGACTTTGCGATCGAACGCGGCGTTCTTCTCGATAATGAACACACGCGCGGCCGGATGTTTGCGCTTGATCATGAGCCCCGTGGCCGCACCGGAAAAAGCGCCGCCGATGATCACGACATCATAATCGAACTCCATCGCTGAGACAGAGGATGGACTTTGGCCGCGCCAAACGCAATTGTGTTCCCTTAATGATCTTCAAGAACGGGCGGTTGATTTTCCCGAATGGCGTTCGCGACGGATTGGACCTGGTTGCTGAAAACGGGATGATCACGGCGATTCGCGCGCAAGCTGCGGCGATTGGCGAGACGATTGTCGATCTTGAAGGCAATTATCTCGCGCCCGGCTTCATTGATCTTCATGTCCACGGCGCGATGGGTCGCGACACAATGCAAGCGTCGACCAAAGCTTTTCGCACGATCTGCGATTATCACGCGAGCGGCGGGACGACGTCGCTGCTCTTAACGACTGCGACCGCGCCCATCAAAAGCATTGTCAAAGTCGTTAACGAAGTCCGTGACGCTAAGTCGTCGATAAAACAAATCGCCGGCGTGCATGTTGAAGGTCCGTTCATTTCGAAAACGAAGCCGGGTGCACAACGCGCGAGCTTAATGCGAAAACCGACTCGAAGAATCTACCAACCTTTGCTCAATCACAGCGACGTGATCAAAAGAATGACGCTCGCTCCGGAATTCCCCGGCGCACTCGCCCTGATCGATGAATTGCGTAAACGCAACATCTCTGCCAGCGGCGGTCACAGCGACGCATGGGAAGACCATGCGCGCACCGCGTTTGAGCATGGAATGCGGAGCGTCACACACACCTTCAATTGCATGTCGAGCACGCGTCGTCGCGGGATCGATCGGGTTGCTGGTTTGCTCGAGTTCGCGATGAGCGAACCGGGGATCATTTGCGAACTCATCGCCGACGGTCATCACGTTTCGCCGACGCTGATGAAAATGTTGTATCGCGCCAAGAATTTCACTGGTATTTGCCTCGTCACTGATGCCACCGCCGGCGCTGGCTTAAAGGACGGCTCAAAATTCTCGCTCTATGGGAACAAGTGCATTGTCGAGAAAGGCGTTTGTCTGCTCGCGGATCGTTCCGCGCTCGCCGGCAGCGCGTCGCGCATGATCGATCTCGTTCGGACGATGGTAACCAAAGTCGGAGTGCCGCTGCACGAAGCTATTGCCATGGCGACCGATACGCCCGCGTTCGTGATCGGTTTGAGCAAGGGTCAATTCAAAATCGGCGGCGATGCCGACCTGGTTGTCATTTCGCGGGAGGTCGAAGTCCTCCGAACATTCGTTGCCGGCGACGAGGTTTTTCGGCGTTAGAGCGACAACAAAAATTCGGCGATGTCGAGCGATGCGCGCGGGCGGCTCAGTTTGCCGATGTTCGCCGACCATTGGTGCCACTGCTTCGCGTCACTCGCGAAAGCGCGCTGAACTTGTGCGACGGCTTCATCGTTCGAAAGCGCGATCGCGCCGGAGTTCGTTTCAACGATGAGTCGCGCGTTACCTTCTTCTTGCCCGGAAACGACGTGATTGATGACCATCGGACATCCAGCGGCGATCGTTTCCTGGACCGTCGCGCCACCGGCTTTACCAATGAGTAAATGATTTTCGCAAAGCAGACGCGGCATCTCCTCGGTCCAACCGAAGATGTCGATTTTGCGGTGGCCCGCCGCTTTCTCGATCGCCCGATGAAGTTTCTCGTCGCGACCCACGGTCACAGTTAGGTGAATATCGAGCTCGACAAGTTTCCGCACGAGCTGCGGCGCGCGGTGCGTGCCGACGTTAATGACATAGAGAACGCGAGGAACGACTTTTACCGGCGATTGTCGATTTTTGGCAAAATCAGCAAACCGTGGGCTGACTGGAAAACCGAATACTTCAATTTTTTCCGGCGGCACCCCGCCATTGCGAACGACGGCCGCGCTTTGTTCGTTGGCGACGATGAAGTAATCGGCGGGAGAGCGATACCAGATCGCGTTGACCGTGATCGAGTCGGTCACGACAGCGACGTTTTTGCAGCGGCGTTCACTTCCCAAAATCTGCTGCAGGACATAGGGATAAGGCGGAAACGTCGAAACGACGACCTCAGGTTGGAAACGGTCGAGGAGGCGGCCGAGATTTTTCTTTAGGCCGCGGAACTTCTCGAATCGTTTGTCGAAATCGTTTTTTCGATCGAGCCAGTTGTAAACATAACCCCACAATTTCGGCCAGCGGTTGATCACGGCCAGATAAGCGCGGCGGACAACTTCGTTAAACGCGCCAAACGTTTCCGGGAACAAGTCGCGGAGCTCGACTTCGACTTTTGGCGCGACTCTCGCCAGACCGGCCCGGACACCGCGCGCGGCGCTATTGTGACCCTCCCCAAATCCGGCGGTGAGGATCAAAATTCTTTTCACGATTCGTTAGGCCAACACCGCAGCGGCGGCAGGTGTAGCGCGTGGAAGTTTAATGGAAATTTCCACTCGGCAAAGTAAAGTCTGAGAAACGTGAAAATATTGCGCACGAGCTGGCGAGTTTTTCGACGGTTGATCTGGGAGACCGCGACCGACAACACAACGGGTTTGGCGTCGCAAATGGCATATCAACTTATACTCGCGTTGCCATTTGTGCTGCTCTTTCTCTGGCACTTGCTCGGTTTGTTTGGAACCGATCCTGCAAACTTGCATGGTATTTTCGCCCTAGTGAAAAGTTTTCTGCCTCCGGATCCGAAAGTGCAGGACATTCTTGACGGCGCTGTTGCGAACGTAGTCGTGACCGGCTCGAACGGTTGGTTGGCAAATACTGGTATCTTTCTTGGGATTTATTTGGGCACGCTTTTCATCGCGACGATTTCGCGCGCATTGAGCCACACTTACGGCGTGACCGAACCGCGCAATTGGTGGTCGAAATATATCATTTCATTTCTGCTGCTCTTCTGGTTCGGAATCCTCATTCTTTTTTCTTTTAATGCGATCGTCTTTGGCGAAACGCTTGCGGGAATCGCGGAAGTCAATCTTCAACTCCCCATCCCGTTACAGCAATGGGTTGCGGCATTAAATTTGCCGTTCACCGCTTTGGCACTCATCATCCTGGCGCTCCTGCTTTATCTGCTGACACCGGAGAATTATCTGACTGTTTGGCAGGCCTTGCCCGGTGCGATCTTTTTTTCGCTGGGCTGGATCACGGTAACGAAACTTTTCCAGCTCTACGTTGCTCGCTACAGCCGCTACGACGCAACGTATCTCGCACTGGCGTCGATCATCATTTTGCTGACCTGGATGTATTTCACTTGTTTGTTCCTGCTACTCGGGGGCAAACTGAACGCGATCCTTCGCCGCGAACGAGAAAAGCGCGGCAAATCCGAAGCGCGGGAATCGGCGATGCGGCCGGTGTAATTGGGGACGTCTTGGTTTCGTTGCCGGTTGATCGCGCGTGACACTCTGTTACGCTGCGCAGCAGTGTTACGTTTCCGCGTTTGTAGTTTTCTCGCGCTTAGCGCGGTCATTGGCGGCTTTGTCCTTCAGGCGCAACAAACCGACCAGGAGAAACCGACGCGAATTCTGAAGGCTCGCGCCGTGAATTCATCATCGGCGGACGAATCGCCGAGCCCGACACCGAAGCCAAAAACTTCGGCGCACAAGAAAAAGAAAGCGTCGTCGCCGTCGCCAAAACCAAAGGCGAAAGCACGGAAAACGCCAGCGGAAGAAACCGAAGCTTCGCCGACTCCGAGCGAAACACCGGAGGCCACGCCAAAGCCGAAAGCGAAGAGGTCTCCAGCGAAAGAAACGTCGCCAAAAGGAAAGAAAAAAAAGAAAACCGGCGCCGAAAAATCGCCGTCGCCGCACAAAAAGGCTTCGCCGAAACCCAGCGAAACTCCGGCGGCGCAAGCAAGCGCGACACCGCCGCGCGCAATGGCGGTTCCAAGTCCCAGTGCGGCTCCATCTCCTCTGTCGAGAGCGAAATCTGCGCTGGCTGCGCCGGTTGAAGAACCAGAACAATTAACGATCGAGAAATATGGTTACGAAAAACCGCGCGGTTTTTGGGCGCGACTATTTGGCGGCGGCGGACGGAGCAGCAGCAGCGGCGCCGGTTACCGTTATCTGACGCGCTCGGTCCGTGATGAAATCGATCGCGCGCCGGTCGCGCGGAGTCGCTGGCAATATATTGTTGTGCACAACAGCGGGACGCGTCAGGGGAACGCGGCCGCATTCGATTACTACCACCGACACATTCGCCGGATGCAAAACGGGCTCGCTTATCATTTCGTCATCGGGAATGGGACCTCCACCGGCAATGGGCAAATTGAAGTGGGCGACCGGTGGCGGCGGCAAATCAACGGCGGCCATGTTCACAGCGATTACTTGAACAACATCGCGCTCGGCATTTGTCTGGTCGGCGATTTCAATCGCGATCAACCGACGCGCGCGCAGCTCGATTGCTGCGAAGAATTAATCCGTTATCTCCGGCAACGCTGCGGGAAAGTGGGCGATCATTATCCGATTGTGAAGCCGCATCGCGAAATGAATCCGCCGCGCTGGGCAACCGATTGCCCGGGGGACGCTTTCCCCTATTCCTGGTTCCGCCGGTTCCAGGAATAATTTAATTGCGCGTCGCCACGATGACGTGGCTTTCCTTGTAATTCCAGCGGTAGCCGAAGTTGAATTCAATCGGTGGCGGACCGCTCTGCTCGAAAATCTCCTTCAGTTTCGGCTGATAGTGTTGTTTGAAAATTTCGATCGGGCCGATGTAGGTGCCGAAGACGCGAATGTTCCATTTGTCACGATTGAAATCGGCAAGCGGAATGCCGGCGTCGTCCTGCACGATCGTGGCGCTGTGGTCGATGATGAAATTACGGATGCGACTGAAACCTTCTTCAAACATCAAATAGGACGATGATTTTAGAAAACTGGAGCCGACTCCGAAGTGGTCGCAAAATTTTAAGAAACCGCTGGAGGCGAGGCCGCCGTCGGAAATGTCGGTCGTGAAATAGTAAAGGGTCTGTTGCTGACCCGACTGGTTGTCGATGTAATTGATTCTCACTCCGTTCGCGCCACTTCGCCGGCTTTGCTGGAATTGTCCGCCTGAGCTCAACGAGCCGAAGCTGACGTCGGTGATCGATTTGTCCCCGCGCGCGAGAAAAACGTAGAGGATCGGCAAGGTGCCTTTCAGTTCCTGCGAATCAAGACTTACCTTCATGTCTTTCGTGATGAAAAAGCTGAAGCGAAGCGAGGAATACATCTCTTGCTCGAGGTTGTGCAGCGCGCTCCCAAGATTGCCGATTTGCAGTGGATCGGGGGGCGGGCCCATCGATTCCTTTCCGCAGAGAATGTAAACGGATGCTTTTGGAAAGAATTGATCGACGTAGAGAAAATCGGGACCGCTGAACATGTAGAACACGACCGGAACCTGATTTCGCGCTTCCGGAAAATATTGCGCTTCCCAGGCGTGCAGCTTTGCCAACTGCCGGGTGTCTAGTTTAGCGAAAGCGTTTTCGAAATTAGCGGTGTGCTCCTGCCAGGCCGGATCGCTGGTCAGCGAAGCGAGCGGAGAGTTTTTGGGAAGCGGCATACCGGCAAGAAAGCGCGCGGTGTCGTCAGGCGGCGGCTGCGCGCGGGCAATCTGCGTCAACGCGAAAATCGACCCGCCTACGCCGAAGGCCACGGCGCGACAGGCATGCGCGAAGATCGATCGGTTCGCGCTTGTGATCTTTTTCGCGGCGATTTTTTTCATTGGCCAGCACTGACGCGTTTCCCGGCGCAAAAGTAAAGGAGGAAGCCAACTATTGCCGTGCCGAGACCGGCAACGGACTCGGTTGTTTTTGAGCGCAGAAGATAAATCATCATCCAAATGGTGATGGCAGCAAAAAGGAGCGGCGGCAGGGGGTAGAGCCAGACGCGATAAGGTCGCGAGACGTTTGGTCGCGACCAGCGCAGCACGATTACCCCAATCACAGTGAGGAGGGAGCAGAGAAGAAGCGCGAATTGAATGTAAACGACGACGAGCTCGAAACTACGCGTCAACAAAAGCAGATTCACGATCAGCAATTGAACGAGGACAGCGTTCGCCGGGACGCCTTCCCTGTTTTTGCGGCCGAGAAATCGCAAGAGCCAATGGTCTTCGCCTATCGACATGGTGACGCGCGGTCCAATCCAGGTCATGGAACTGATGGCGGAAATTAACCCGAGACAAATCACCGCGCCGACAATGCGACCGCCGTTCTCTCCGAAAATGTGTTTGCCGGCGATCAGGCCAACCTCGAGCTGGCCGCGTATTTCGGATTCCGGCGTTGTTGCCAGAAAAACCGCATTGAGGAGGACGTAAGCCACGATGACGATGAGTGTGCCGGCGAGGAGCGAACGCGGAACGTTGCGTCCTGGATTTTTTACTTCGCCGATGATGTAACTGGACGCGTTCCAGCCCGAGTAGGAATACATCACGTAAACGAGCGCGACTGCGAACGCGCCGCTGAAGATCGACATCGTGTCGGCAGCGTGCGGGAAAAAATTGATCGGCTGCTTTTCTTCGATGAGCAATCCGGCTCCAATCAGCACGCCAACCAAAAGCAGTTTCACGATCGTCCAGAGATTTTGAAACGCGCTGCCAAGACGAAGATTTCCAAAATGAAAAAGCGCGACCGTCCACACCAGCACGAATGAAAGCAATAGGGGCGAACCAAAATCAAAGACCCCGCGAAAATATTTTCCGAAAGCCATGGCCGCGAGTGCAATCGGCGCAGCGAAGCCGACCGTCGCCGAAATAAATCCAGCCATGAAACCGACCGCGGGATGATAAATTTCGGAAAGGAAATGATATTCGCCACCGGAGCGCGGGAGCGCGGCGCTAAGCTCGCCGTAGCAGAGCGCGCCGCAAAGCGCAGCGATTCCACCGACGATCCAGAGCATGAGCAAAGCAAAACCGGACTGAATGTCGGCAACCTGAAATCCGAGACTCGTGAACACGCCAGTGCCGATAATGTTGGCAATCACAATCCCGCAGGCCGTGAAAAAACCAACGGTTCGTCGAGGGGCGCGCAAATCCGCGCCGTCGGATTGGGGGGATCTGTTCATTTTGGGGTCGACAATGGCATTTGCGCGCGTGATTGGCTAATTGCTTGAACGATCACTATTGTCAGAGGTGACTGACGGCATCATCGTGAACTCAAGATGAAAACGATTCTCTCCCTGGAAACCATGACGCAGTTGGCAGTGTTTCTTGAAAATCGCCCGGGCGCACTTGCTCGCGTATGCGAAGCTCTGGCCAAAGCCGGCGTCAACATCCATGCGCTCACCGTTTCGGACACGGTCGATCATGCAGTAGTGCGAATGATTGTGAGCGATGCCACTAAGGCGCTGATGCTTTTAGGTGAGCGCGGCGTACTCGCGTTCGAGAACGATGTGCTTTGCATCGATGCCGCAAATGAACTGGGTGTGCTCGGAAAAATTGCCGAAGCGCTCTCGCGCACCGAAGTGAACATCGAGTATGCTTATTTCGCGACAAGCGCGAACTCGCCCAACGGCATCATCGTGCTGCGGCCATCCGATGTGGAAAAAGCGCGGCAAGCGCTCGCGAATCTGTAAACGAGGATCGCTTCAAGACTGGTCGCGATCATCGAGCCGGCCTCGCCATTCGTGGCGCGCCTCAGCGATGAGCGGTGCGAGACTCGCATAGAACCGAACGACGTAGACCAAATATCCGGAGAACGCAACCAGCTCGGCCGCGATCAGCCAAAAGTGCGCGTTGTGCGCCAGAAACAGGTCCGGCCAGGTCCGAATCAAAATTGCCGAGACCAGGTTCAGAAAAAATATCGCCGGCAAAAGGAGAGCGATGTTGAGCCACTGATCGCGCCGGACGCGCGCGGACAAGCGATCGCTCGCTTCGCCTGCACTATCGCGCATGCGCGCATAAATCAGCCGAAGATCGTAGACAAACAAGCTCCAGCCGATTGCGATGAAAGCCCCTCCAAATCCAAACCAGCTCGCCGGCTTGCCAATTTGAGCAAATAGAATCGCCTCAACCAGGGCGCAGGCGATGTAGAGAAAATTGTGACCAAATTCGAGCGGCCATCGAATCACGGTGAGGATGTGCAACACCGCGCGCGACCAGAAAACAAAAATGATGAACAGTCCGGCGACGACGTAGAGCCAGAAAAAAAATTGTCGCTCGGCAATCACGGCGTGCGCGTTCTCAATCAAAATCGTCAAGGCGACGCCCTGAATAATGCTGACGAGCGTGAGCTCGATCTCCACCACCATGGAATCCAACTCCAAGCGCGCGGCGGAAAATTTCATCGCCCTGGCTCCTCTCGGTAAGGTTGATTCGATTGAAACGATGTTAAGAGATTCTCGGCGAGTCCGGCCGTTTTCGCGTCACCGTTCGATCGCGCGAGAGAAAGTGCGTCCCTAGCCGTAGCGATCGCCTCAGGAAAGTTGGCGACTTCGGCGTAAGCGGCCGCGGCGGTGACGAGAAACACGGGTTGTTTTCGGTCGGTCAACGCGCAGGCACGTTCAGAAAGTTGAACAGCGCGCCCTCCATCGCGCCGCGCGGCGTCAGGATGAGTTGCAAACAACCACGCCAGTTCGTTTAACAGCGGAGCAGAATCTGGCGCTGAAGAAGCGATCGCTTCCAACTGCGAGGGAGCGTTCAAGCCTTGGGCCGCAAAACGCACGGCCAGATGAAGTTTGCTGGCGATTTCGGAGCGATTAGGCCAGAGCAATAACGCGTAGGCGAGTTGATGAGCGGCGGTTGTGAAATCGCCAATCCCGCCTGCTGCCAGGCCGATCCGGTAATGCAAATCCGAATCAAACGGCGAGACGCTCAATGCATCGCGCCCAATGGCGAGCGCTTCTTCGAACCGGTGGAGCTCGCAAGCCAGCGTGAACGCAAGATCGTAAGCGCGCGCATTCTCGGGTTGCAATTCGAGAGCGCGTCGCGCTTCACTCATCGCTTGCGACATTTCGCTCTGCTTTCCGAGACTCACTCCTAATTGAAAATGGCAGTCGCCGTTCTTGTCGTCCAGTCGGATGCCCCGCGTGGCTTCTGCGACTGCTTTCTGCGTTTCACCGATTTCGTCAAGAACTGCGGCCAAAAAATAACAGGCGGTGGCACTGGCCGGTTCCTTTTTGGTCGCTTGGGTTGCCTCTGAAATGGCACGATCCGGTTGGGACTGCGAGATCGACCTGATCGCGCTGTAAATATGCTGTTCAGTCGACGGCTGGATCCAGACTGAGCTGAAGCTGTTGATGCTAAAAATCATGAGCACGCTTCCGAAGAGCAGTTGCGAAATGCGCGAGCACGCGGTCAATATTTGCCATCCGATTACCGCGAAAGCACAAAACGGGACAATGGCGGACAAACCGTAAAAAGCTTTCACTTGCGCGTAAGAAGGGACTCTCAGCGTCATGAAAATCAGGGCGACTGTGACTGCGGCCGAAAGTCCAAGTAACAAAAACCATTCCGGCGTCGGCTGGCGAGCGAATCGATGGATCGCCACCGCAGGGCCAATGGCGACGAGCAGAGTAGGGAACAATGCGAGCCAATATCCACCGATCATGAGTTGATAATTCCACGGCGTGCGCGAAAGCAAACCGGACAGTCCGCCGCCAAGGCTGTCGCCCCAGAGTGTCGAATAAATTCCATCGGTGAAACCATTAAAACCGCTAAACAGCGGAGCGACCAGAGCCTCACCAAAACGAAAATAATCGCGTGTGAGGCGAAACCCCGGGTCTTGCCACGACGGAAATCCGAGGGCGGGATCCCAGTTGCCGACGATTGGCGTAGCGAAGTGATGCCAAATCCGGAGGTAATGCCATCCGCAGGTGATGAGGATTGCGGTCATAATTATTCCGAACGCACGCAACCAGAAAAAAATTGGAGCGCGCTCTTGAAAAAATTTGATCATCAAAGCGCCGAAGAGCGGCGGAATGAGCAACAGGCTCGTCGCCTTGGCCAACATTGCCAGTCCCGCGCCGACGCCAAGCCAGAGATATTGCCAGGCCGATGCGCGCTCGCTCGTCAGCGTTCGTAAACCGAGATAGATTGTGGCGGTGACGAGCGTTGCAGCCAGCGTTTCGTTCGTCACATAATGCGATAGATAAAGCTGCATCGGCAAAAATGCCGCGATCAGCAGTCCAACCAGTTGGGCGACAATCCGGCCGGGAAAGAGCAAGCGCACACTCAGAAAAACCAAAATGAAATTCGCGATGCCGAAAACCATCGTCATTGCGCGTAAAACAATCACTGCGGCGTCGTCCACGACCGCGAGCCGGCAGATTGACAGGACTCCGGCGGAAGAGGCGTAATAAAGCGGCGGCTGAAACATTTCGAAGCCCTCGTTGGGCAACGGCAACGCCCCGTGGTCCTGGATGTACTTAATATAAGCGATGTGGTCCTTGAAATCGTAGCCGGAGAGGAACGGCAACATTTTCGCGTTGTTCCAAAAGAGAATGAACCAGGCGATGCTGCAGAGTCCGAGCAAGGCGAAGAGTTGCCGGCGGGAAAATTTAGCGTCGCCGTCATTTGATTTTGCTGTAATCCGCGCCAACCACCAGCCCGCCGCGATCGTCAGGAGAACCGCGACAACTGCAAATACCGTCCACGCACGCCAAATATACGGGAGCACATCAGATATCTTTTCACCTCCGGCAAGAAGATTGCCCGGACCGGCGCGCTTAGGCGTCGAAGCAAGCGCGCTGCTGCGCCATGTCGATCCGGCGAGCGACACTTCCCATTTGTCGTCACTCCGCAAAATGGATGAGTCCGCGGTTAATGTGAGCCAGAGCGCGGCTGGCGCGTCATCGTTAAAAACTCTCGCTTCGATCGTATTTGGCCCGCTCCGCAGAAATTTCGACACGTCGAGTGTTGAAGCCTCCTTCCAATTGCGAGCCGGAACGATCTGAACCGTCTCACCGTTGATTTTCAATTCGATCCGTTTGGCCGCTCGAACGAGCAATGGAGCCGATCCCGGCTGCGTTTCGAGCTGGATCGTTCGCCGAAATGTTGCGTCCATCTTCGCTACTGGGTGCGTGCGCGCATTCAGTGCAGCTGGAAATACAATCCACTCGGCGCCTCCGTCTCGCGGCAGGAAGTTAATTTTTGGATCGCGAACGCACTTCCAGGCAAGCCACCCAAAAGCGATGGTGGCGGCCGCGACCAAGGCGAGTGCTGTCCAAAATGTTTTCAACGGAACAAACGTGGTTGCAGTCGCGGCGTGAAAAAAATGCGTGCCTGGAGGGATTCGAACCCCCAACCTTCTGATCCGAAGTCAGATGCTCTATCCAGTTGAGCTACAGACACGAAACTGAAAATCCCAGGTTTCAAATCCCAAAGCCCAAAATTCCGAACCTGGGATTCGGATTTTGGGATTAAAAAAGCTGGGTGGTCGACGGGACTCGAACCCGCAACAACCAGAACCACAATCTGGGGCTCTACCATTGAGCTACGACCACCATCGGGGATTCAAATTCTAGTTTTTAGACGCGTGATTGCAAACGCGCAAAGAACCCCACCGGTGTGGCACACTCTCCGCTTCTCCTTCAGGCGATGCCCCATCGTTTCGTTGCAACCCACATTCCGTTTGTTATCATCCGCACCCGCGTTCCATGAAGAAAATCGGCTCGATCCTGCTCGCCACTGTCGTTTTTTGTCTGGCCGCGCCGGTCTTGACGGCCGAATCGGATGACCCGAGCGAGACGTTTCTCAAAGCTTACATGACAGCGCAGCAGGGCGAAAAACTCGAGCACGAGAACCAATTTAAGGCCGCCCTTGCCAAGTATCGCTTTGCCGGCAGCCTGATCGAACAATTGCGCAAGGCCCACTCGGATTGGCAACCCGCGATCGTCGAATATCGCGGCCGCAAAGTGAGCGAAAGCATCCTGCGGGTGCAGGACAAAGCTTCGACCCAGGAAAGTGTAAACGCTCCCGCGCCGCCTGCTGAAAATGCCGCCGCGGTTCCACCAGAACCGGCACCGACCCAAGTCGCCAAAGAATCGGTAACACCGTTGCCGGCCGCGAAGCCGGCCCCGACGAGTACACCGAATGAGGTGGCGATCGAGCAGGCCACCCGCAAGCTGCGCGATCGAGTCGATCAACTCGAATCTGAACTGCAGAAGTCGCGCACCCAAATGAGCGCCGCTGAAAATGAAAAGCAGTCGTTGAACAGCCGTCTTGATGAAACGAAATCGAAACTCGACAAAGCTCACGGCGATCTGGACAAAGCAAAAACGGCTGAGAAGCAAGTGCGCGATCAATTAACTGAGGCGCAGGCTTCGTTGAAGAAAACTGCGGCTGCCGGCTCGAACGAGGGCAAAGCGCAGGAGGCCCTTAGATCCGAAATCGCACAGTTGAAAAAAGCGCTCGTTTCGGCGCAGCAAGGCCGCAGCGCCGCTGAAAAGGAACGGGACGACGCCAATACGAAAGTCGCAAGCGCCGATCAACAGCGGGCCTCCGCCAGCAAAGAGCGTGATGAAGCGAATGCGCGCGCGGCCGAGGCAGACCAAAAAGTCGCGAGCGCAAACAAAGAACGCGATGACGCACTCACCCAATTGAAGGGATTAAAGGATACGGAACAACGGGTGGAGGTGCTGGTCGCGGAAAATTCCAATTTGAAACAGAAGCTGGCTGACGCAGAAAAAACTGTGCGCGAGATCAGCGCGGACAAACCGAAGCAAGAAAAAGAGCTCGCCGACGTGAGAAAACAAATCGGCGATCTACAAACTCAGCTCGCAGCGAGTCAGAAGCAGAACCAGACTTACCAAACCACAGTCGCGCAATTGCGCTCGCAGCTCGACGAAGCGAGCAAGCAGCTCGGGCAGGTCAAGCTCGTCGGCGCTACGCCGGAGGAGACGGCCAAGCTGACAAAAGAGAATGAAATGTTGCGCAACATCATTGTGCGCGAGCGCCAGGAAGAAGCGCGGCGGGACCAGGCGAAAAAGTTGATGTTGGCCGAGTTCGACAAGCTACAAATCAAATCGGAAACGTTGACTCAACAAATCCAGTTGCTGGCCCAGCCGGTGACGAGGTTGACCACGGATGAACTGGCGCTGCTTCGCCAACCGGTCGTTTCGATTTCTGATGACAATCCCGGCGCGGTCAAGGCCAGCTTCACTTTTGCCAAAAACACGAAGCCGAATACGCCTGCCCCTTCGACCGAGTCACCAGCCGGCGGTCTGGTCGCGTCGAAGGCCCCCTCTGCGCCGGCCGGACAGACTGGCTACACCGTTCCGAGCATCTTTAAGCCGAGCGTCCCCGAGGACGTTGTCGATCTTGCCCGGCTAGCCAAGGAGAATTTCGATAAGGGCAAATATCGATCGGCGGAGAAGATTTATCAGGAAATTCTGACCAAAACGCCGAACAATCTTTATTCACTCTCGAATCTTGGCGTAGTTTATTTTCGCAGTGGCAAACTTAAAGCTGCCGAGTTGACCTTGAAGAAAGCGGTCGCGCTCTCGCCCAAGGACGAATTCACGCACACCACACTCGGAATCGTTTATTATCGACA
>Ga0193751_1000604_pt1 | contig 26477 bp, 28 predicted proteins | sample L1c2metaG_FD_143050 | JGI IMG/M metagenome (GOLD analysis project Ga0193751, IMG submission 143050) | Soil microbial communities from a riparian zone of the East river system, Colorado, United States - L1c2 | ecosystem: Environmental > Terrestrial > Soil > Riparian zone | place: USA: East River... | reverse complement strand
CAATTTCCACTCTAAGTCGGACAAGAATTACGGAAGGACGAACGATCCCGAGCTGGACAAGCTGCTGGTGGCGCAGCGCCAGGAGTTGGACGCGGCAAGGCGGCGCGAGATCGTGAGGCAGGCTGTCCGCCGTATCTACGACCAGGTCTGGGCGCAATCGTTTTTCTTCGCCACGCAGTACCAGTTCGCGCAGCCGTATGTGAAGAACTACGCTCCCAACAGCTTCGCCCGCGGCCTCTCGGTGGTCGATAGCTGGCTGGACCGTTAACCGGGCCACCAAAAGGAGGGTGAGCATCTTATGGCTGAGGGGGAGGCGGGAGGGCAGGGACGGGCGCTGCGACGCGAGCTGATGGGCGACGCCTTCGTGGAACAGGTCAATCAGGGGCCGTACGCCGACCCGATCATGCAGAAATTCCGCGATCTCACCAGCGAGACCGTGTTCGGCACGCTTTGGACGCGCCCTGGGCTCGACCACAAGACGCGAGCGCTGATCTCAGTCGTGTCCGATGCGTCGACGGGTAGGCTGGCGGAGCTGCCGCTGCATCTACGGATGGCGGTCCGCCAGGGCTGGAGCGAGGATGAGCTGGTGGAGGTGCTCCTGCACCTCACCGGCTACGTCGGCGCGCCGATGATCCGCGAGGCTCTGTTCACGGCCCGGGATGCCTTCGCGGAGCTACGGGCTGAGAGGTGAAGTTGGCGGCCGGTCCTGCCTGCATAGGTTGTTGCGGCGTCCGTCGCCGACGGTCGCGCGCTCGGTGGGGGTGGCGGGCAAGACGGTCCCGAGCGGGAAACCCGGTTGCCACCGGTGGTTCGCCTGAGGCGAAGGGAAGACGGCGGGCTATAGTTAACCCAGGCGCGAGGGCGCGCACTCTGGCTATCACTGATTCATCAAGGATGAGATATCCAATGGCACCGTCTCTCGACCACACGATCGTCCCATCGCATGACAAGGTCGCGTCCGCCAAATTCATCTCGCGCATCCTGGGCATGGAGTACGAGGAGCCGTTTGGGCACTTCCAGCCCGTGAAGGCCGCCAACGGGCTCAGCCTCGACTTCGACACGCGTGATGAGTTTGAGCGGCATCACTACGCCTTCCTCGTCACGGACGACGAGTTCGACTCGATTCTGAAGCGCGTCCAGGATGAGGGCGTCGTCTACGGGAGCGAGCCGGGAGACCAGCAGAACAAACAGATCAACCACAAGCACCACGGGCGCGGCTTCTACTTCCGCGACACCGACGGGCATAGCTGGGAGCTGATCACCCACACGTACGTGCGGGAATAACAAGCCGGGTTAAGCAACGGGAGTTTACTGCGCGGCAGCGAACGGATTTCGTACGACCACGCCGTCATAGTCTTGGCCGTCGCTCAGGTCCTCTGACCAAAGCACCTCTGCACCGGCCTTCCGTGCCGAAGTCAATACCATTGCATCCCAGAGTGAGATCTGCCAGCGTGCCACGGCGTCAATAGCGTCCAAGACGTCGGACGCGACGGGTGCGACTACAAGCCACGCTGAAAGCTGGACAATTATCGCGCGCGCATCTCCGTGTGGAATGGGAGGAAGGACCCTCCTCGTCAATGTGACGAACAGTTCCTGCAGGACCTGGACGCTGATCGCGCCGGCCCGCGCCTGCCAAAGGCGGCTCAGCAGCTCGACCGCGGTCTCGCGCTTGTCGCCGGCTGACATGTCATGCGCGTACACGAGGACATTGGTGTCGCAAAACTCAACGGTCATGCAGGCTGTCGCGGGTCCAGGAGATGCGCCCGTTCGTGCCGAGCGGCAGCCCTTTTCGTAGGACCTCTAAGTTTCGCTCGCGCGCCGCCTCGTAGCGGCGGGTAGACTCCACCTGGGCACGCAATATCGCCGCAAGGAACGCCGACAGGGAGAGGCCGCGATCGACCGCCAAATGGCGGGCGTCCCGCATGAGCTCTTCGGGAAGAGAAATGGTAACGCTTCGATGTCTCCTCATCACGGTTGTAGTGTAACACCGAAACCGTGACAATAAAGAGGAGCGAGTCCCAGCGTGGCGGTCGAGCGCCTGTTCTCAGCCTTGTAGCCGTGCGCAGCACAGGACTCACTGAGGAGCAGCGCCTTGTAGCCGTGCGCGGCACAGGACTCACTGAGGAGCAGCAGGCGCACGGGTACAAGACCCCGCCCTACCGGCTACTTCGGCGGTGCTTGACTCTACTTGCCTTCCAGGTACGGAAAGGTGAAGTTGGCGTCGTAGTCGGGTGAGAGCGCGACTTGGTGCGTTAGCTGCACCTCCTTGTGCGCTTTCGCCGACGCCATGAGCGCCAGCGTCGCCTCGAGCGTGCCCATGCCCCAGTTGCCGTCATGGTGAAGGGTCGCGCCACCGCGAACCGCCTCGTAGAACTCCTCGAGCTCCGCCCGGCGCTGCCCGGAGCCGCCCATGATCCGGTCGGGCGTGAGGTCGATGTCGTGGATGCCGTCGTCGTCGTAGACGTAGAGGCCATGCGCTGAGTGGCGGATGTCGCCACGCTCGCAGCTGACGATCAGCAGGCCGAGATCCTCCGGCACCCAGGGCTTCCCTGCGGGCGTGTAACGGCGGAACTCGCGGTCCTCGGCCTCGCCGCCGATGCGCAGGTCCTGCTTATCGGCCTCCTCATTGCGGGTCCCGGTCTCCATCTCCTTGCGCACCTGCAGGCGCTGGTCGAGGTTGTAGCGCTGGGCGCTTACGCCCCAGGGAACGAGCTCGGCGCCGAGGAAGTAGCCGTAGCCGTTGTGGACGAGCGTGACCGGCGTCCCGTCTTCGAACTCCATGTAGCCGGCGTAGTAGCCCGGGATGGGCCGCTCGGGCATCCACTGGCCGACGTTCGCTCGGACACTGCGCAGCTTCCCGCCGCCGAGAACTCGAATCGTGTCGATCTGGTGCGGCCCCTGGCGATAGGGGATGCCGCCTCCCTGGGCGGGATCGAGCTCGTCGGCCGAACGCGGGCGGAGCATCCAGTCGGTGTAGGCGATGACGTTGATGCCGCAGAGCCTGCCCAGCCTGCCGGACTGGATGATCTTGCGCATCGCGCGGATTGGATGGGTGTAGGCGCGCGTATGACCGGCCATCAGCTTGACGCCGTTCTTCTCCGCGGCGCGGATCATCTGCTCAGCCTGTTGGAGATTGAGCGCCATCGGCTTCTCGACGACGACGTTCTTGCCGTGCTCGAGCGCGAGAATCGTGTGCTCGGCGTGGAAGCGGTTCGGTGAGGAGATCCAAACTCCCTCGACGTCGGGGTCCTTGCAGAGGGCCTCGGCGCTGTCGTAGACGCGTGTGTTAGGGTAGCGCTCCTTGAAGCGCTGTCGCGTGACGGGATTGATGTCAGCACCGGACATGAGGTCGACCTCGGGTGCGACCTCCATCAGCAGCAGCATCTCCGCCCCACCGACGCCGATGCCGATCATGCCCATCTTGAGCGGCTTTGCCACTTTGCCACCGGCTGTCACTGCGTCATTCCTGGTAGTCGTCATGATGTTTCTCCTTGCCAAGTCGAATTTCGGGTCCACCAAAGGAGCGTATCGGTACTCCAAACTGCCACACCGCATCCGAAGAAATCATAGTCCGCAGTCCAGATACCGCAATCGAGAGCGAGAGTCGGGGCATCGATCAACCGAGCCGCGGGTGCTCCAGCAGACCGCGGCCTCTAGTGCGCAGGGCCTCAGCAACTAATATGCTCGCGTCGGCCGCGAGTAGCACGGCCTAGAGTTTGTCGATTGGAATCGACAAATCAAAGAAGTGAGCGAGTTCCTGTTCCGTGTGTCCGGTCCGATCGAGGATTCCCTGAATCGTGCGCTCGAGCCGCTCGCGGGCTTCTTTGGCTTCCTTCGACCCCTTACGAGGCACTTGTCTGCAAAAGGCGGTCGCGAGCCTCCTGGACCTCCTTAGAGAGCTTCATTAGAGAGCTTCATTGGCCCCGCTCCTGAGCCGACCGGCTAGTAATACCCAACCGGAACGCCATGGCGCTCGATCGCGAGCACTTCGTCGCCGGCAAGATGCTGTGTGGCATGGTCGCGAACTCTCGAACTCCGACATATTTCATATCAACCTCTGGCCCGTGGCACGGCGACCACATCGTACAGGCGGGCGAGGCCAGAGCGACTCTCCGCTCTTAGCGCAGGCCAGCCTTATGCACCGTCGTATAAACGTGGCTGTAATGCTTGCCGAGTGTCCTGGAGATCTCAGCTACGGGCATTCCCTGGCGGGCCAAATGGAGTATCTGAACTTTGACTGAGCCCTTTGGCGCTCTAGTTCTCTCGCTATCCACTCTCTCAGTTGTGCTCCCGTCGATCCGCGCCTTGATGCTGTCCGCCTGTTCGCCTGACCATTGCCACATCGCGCGATCGAGCGTTCGCAGATCCACGCCGCACTCGACGGCAAGCAGCCGGCAGTTGACGAGGTACTCAAGGTAGAACTCGACGGTAGGGCTGACCTTCTTGACTCCCAGCGCCTCGAGGGCCCGAACGTCGATGATTGTGAACCGTGATGCATCAATAGCGGTTAGAATTGCGGATGCCACGGGCACACCTATCCCATACAGACGTAGGAGCGGCGCAACGGCCGACCGATCTGTTTGAGCTCGCCCGCCGCGATCTGGCGTCCCGCCTCGAACGGAGCGTCACCGGCCGAGTAGCTGTATCGCTCAGACAACTCGCGGATTCGCAGCGGGTCAAACTGAAGTTTGAATTCAACCAACGGGCGTAGTCCATCCACGCTTTACCACCGACGACTCAATCCGCGGCATAGGACCACTGGTACGTGGGGTCTTTATACGCTTCGGCAGGCATAAGAGTTGTCAGGCCCTTCCTCCCCAGCTCCTCCTCAAACTTCTGACGAATGAAGGGATCCTCGTCCGGATACTCGATCTGGTCGCGGTCGCGGTCCGTGACCTGTTCGCTGAAGCCGGCGAACTGGTCGGCTGGGTGCATCGCAAGGTAGCGTGCGGGTGTTCCGCCGGCGTTGAAGTGCTGGTGGAACCAGCGGTTGGGCGGCACGAACAGGCTCGCCTCGTGCCAGGGCACCACGATCTTGTCCTTCCCCTCTTCCCACATGATCGAGTAGCCTTCACCCCCAGGGATGATGATCACACGTCCGGGCCCGTGGCGGTGGCCCTTCTTGTAGGTACGGGCGGGGAAGACCGACATATGTGCGCGGAGCTGCGAGCGCGGGAACGAGACGCGGACGGTGCTCCCACCGCCGCCACGGCGCCGGTAGACGGCCAGCTTATCCCAGGCCTGCATGTCGGGGAAGAAGTTGCCGTACCAGTAGGCGGCGCCCTCCGGTGCGCCCTCGCGTGACTGATCGCGCTTTTGGTGGTCGTCGGGCGGCGCCTGCTTTGCCTCGGAGTAGAAATCCTCCTGACCCTCGAAGCTGCTCTTTATCGAGCCGGGGTTGTTGAAGTAGAAATCGGGGTCGTCGATCACCGACATTGCCAGTGGCAGGTAATCGTAGTGCAGCAAACGAACGGGGTGATCGCCCCGCGCGTTGCTGAACTGATGCGTCGTTCCGCCTGGCAGCAGGAACAGGCTGCGCGGGCTCCACTCAAAGGTCTGCTTCGCCTTCCCTTCGGCTGAGACGGTAGTGAGGCCACGGCCGGAGGCGACGTAGACGATCTGGTCGATGCTGAACCTCATCGGCGGCAGCGACTCACCGGGCGCGATCTCGGTAATCCTCGCCTCGCTGATGCCTTCCTGCCCCGCGAGCTGAATAAACGCGGCGTTACACTTGCCGGTCTCCCACCACCCGACTGGGACGGTTCGAACGTCCTCCACAAAGAACCCCTTGTGGATCGGGATTTTCTGCTCTTCCATCCAGAGGTCGTATTTGAATGCCATTTCGTGTTCCCCCTACGATCAGTGCAGGTCATTCGGCCGCCGAATGGCTTGCCGCTCGGATCATCGACGGTTGCGAGGCCGCTGTCAACGCCCGCCGACCGCCAGCGAGGAGAGGCTCAGGCACGGTGTCCGGCTCATCTTCTGATCGTGACCTGCACGAGCTCTGGCTGCATCTGGAGGAAGCCGGACCAATAGCTGACGGCTGCGAGCTTGGAGATGTCTACCCGGAAGATTCAGAACGAGCATACGCACAGACAGCCCGCCGTCGAACATTCATCGCGTTCTACTCTTGGGCGGTGCCGAGCAGAAGCGCCATCAACGCGATCGCCGCCTTTGCCGGCGGCCGCAGTCTGCTCGAGGTCTGCGCTGGGAGCGGCCTCTGGTCAAGGCTGCTCGCCGAAACCGGTGTCAAAGTCATCGCGACCGACGCGGGCCCGCCGACGCAAACGTACCTGCCGGTGCTGACGCAGGAAGCCGAGGGTGCGGTGCGCGAGCACCCGGAGTGCCGCGCGCTGCTGCTGTGCTGGCCGCCTTTCCGCGACGGCTGCGCCTACCGGGCGCTCCGCGCCTTCGCCGGGGACCGAGCAGTCTTCGCCGGCGACGCCCGGTTCGCCGCGGACCGGCAATTTCACGAGTTGCTAAAACAGGAATGGGTTCTGCAGGAGAGCCTGGCGATCCCGGCTTGGCCGGGCCTGGAAGACCAGGCCTATCTCTTCCTGCGCAAGCGACTAGAGTAAGTGAGGTCCGTAGAGCAAGGAGGGGAAGATGGGCTTCTATCGGGAGCGCGAGATCTCGGAGAACCTCGCTCAGGCCTGCAGGGTCCTCGGCGCATACAACATGACCCACGGCGCGCTCGGCCATGTGAGCTACCGCGTCGACGGCGACATGATGCTGATCAAGGGCAAGGGCCCGAACGAGGTCGGCCCGCGCTACACGCGCCCGAGGGACATTGGCAAGGTCAACTGGGACGCCGACATGGTGGACGGGCCCGCCGACCTGCAGCCACCAAGCGAGAGCTTCCTGCACATCTGGATCTACAAGCAGCGACCAGACGTGATGAGCGTCGTCCACGTTCATCCCGAGTACGCGGTCCTGATCGGCATGACGGGCAAGGAGATTTACCCCGCATACGGCCCCTACCGGCCGGGCGCCAACCTGGCCCGCGACGGAGTGCCTATCTATCCCGATCACCGCACGATCGGCACGAACGATCAGGGCAAGGACTTCGCCGAGTGCATGGGCAGCAAGGATGTGGCGCTGATGATCGGCCACGGCATCGCATCGGCCGGCGACTGCATCGAGCGAAGTACGATGAACGCGCTGGCGCTCGAGTCGCTGTGCCGGACGATGTACAAGGCGTATCTCGTGGGCACGCCGAAGCGACTCGCCGAAGGTGCGCTGGGCGTTCCCGGCAGCCGGCCGTCACAGACGCGCCGCCCGCGCCGCTCGGCCGGCGGCGTCGAGGGCATGATGGCGGGCTGGCGCTACTACGTCTCCCGCGCCGAAGAGATGCTCGGGCATCGAGTCGAGTGGGACGAGGACTAACCATGACAGCGATCGCTGAGACCAAGGCGCGCACGAAGCGCATCGATGGTGATACCCACTTCTTCTACTCGCCGGACTACCAGAATCTGAAAGGCGCGCTGTCACGAGCCCAGTATCTCGAGGCGCAGGACATTCTCCACAAGACCTCGACCCAGCGACGCCCGCCCGCCAAGAGCGGCGCACAGGAGCGGCCGGACCCCGCCCGCGACGCCGATGTGCGACTGGAGGAGATGGACCGGCTGAACTTCGACGCGCAGGTGCTGATGACCCAGGACGCCATGCCGGCGCCGTTGGATCCCGTGATGGCCAAGCCGCTCTGGCTCCGCATCGAGCTGGCGAAGCTGTACAACGACGCCGCCGTCGAGATGCAGAACAGGTACGCCGGCCGCTACATTCCGATGGCGACGATTCCGTGGGACGACATCCCGGCGTCGATCGCGGAGCTCGAGCGGGTAAAGGGGCTGGGGCTGAAAGCGGTGCAGATCAAGGGTAGCTACTACACGGGGCAGAACCTCGATACGCCCGAGCTGTACCCATTCTGGGAGGCCGTCAACGCACTTGACATAGCCTGCCTGGTGCACAACACGACGCAGGGCTGCGGACCCACGATCGCGGACCACGACACGTCCTACCCAATGGTCGGGACCGAGCGATTCCACCGTCTGCACCTGGGGACGTACCTCGGCTTTGGGCTCGACTACGCGGTGGCGTGCGCGGCGCTCACTCTGGGGGGCGTATTGGACGAGTTCCCCAACCTGCGCTTCGTCTTTTATGAAGCGGGCGCGCAGTGGATGACGTACGCGATGCTGGGCTGCGACCGCTCCTTCTATATAGAGCGCTCCTGCTCGCGAACGAAGACACTGCCGAGTGAGCTGATCAAGCAGCATTGCATGACCGCGATCGAAAGCCTGGAGCCGCTGGAGCAGCTGGTCGAGGCCTTCGGTAGCGATAACTTCATCATCGGCAGCGACTTCCCGCACCCCGAGTTCCAGATGCTGCCGAACGCCACCACGGACATCACGGACAAGCCGCGGCTCACAGACGACGACAAAGCGAAGATCCTGGGCGGCAACCTGGCCAGGGCGCTGAAACTCTAGTCAGGCCTCATAACCTATCCCCCGGCCCCTTCCCCTCGGGGGAAGGGGAGCCGCCGTGTGCTAAACCCGACCCGACGGAGCTACAGCTTGTCCTCGTAGGTCATGATCTCACGGGAAGAGCTCATCGAGGGGCTCAGGCCGTGCTCTAACCGGCCGGGGCGTTATCTATCCCCTGTCCCTTCCCCTCGGGGGATGGGGAGGCTGAACCCGCCTCTATGGAGCTACAGCCTGCCCTCGTAGGTGAGGATCTCGCGCGGGAAAAGCTCATCGAGGGGCTGCTTCTTGGGCGTGAATCCCTGCTCGACCGAAAACGTCTGGACCATGTCGATCGCCTTCGCGTTCGCCTTGACGCCGTACGCGAACGGGTCGTCGCCGAAGACCGAGCGCTGCTGCTCCAGGTCCTCGCGGCTGAAGATGAGCAGCGACGGCGTGCGGACGCGAAGTCGGTCCATCGCCAGCTTCTTCGCCTTCTCGAAAGCGTTCATCAGGTCCAACGAGACCCAGGGATGCTCCTGCAGGATCGACTCGCGCACGACCGTCAGGTGGTGTGGCGGAAAGACGCCCTCTTTCTGGTAGTAGCGGCAGGACTCCGCTCGCGGGTCGTCGAACAGTAGGCAGTAGTCGGGGTTGCGCGACAGGTCCGCCTTGTCGCGATCGATCGCGGTTCCGGTGATGTAGGTGAAAGCGGCATCGAGGTCGCCGCGCAGGAACATCGTCCCGAGGTCGGTGTCTGTGTAGTGGAACTTGACGCCGGCGGGGACGTCGAAGCCGGTCGTGCCGGTATGGCTCAGCTCCGGCGGCCGCTCTTGGAACCACTCCATGTCGCCGGGCGCGACGCCGAACTCGTGCTCGAGCACGCCGCGCTGCCACAGCCCGGCGGTTTGCTGGTAGTCGGCGATACCGACGTGCTTACCCTTCAGATCCTCGGGGTGGTTGGGGCGGATTCCGGACGAGCGGCGGATGAGGATGCGGGTGTAGGAGAAGTTGCGGTTGTGGAAAACGGGCAGGGCGCGATAGGGCCAGCCCTGTGACCGCGCCCGCAGGAACGATGAGAACGACATCTCCGAGACGTCGAATTGGCTCCATTTGATCTGCCGGACGAAGACGTCCGGTGCGTTGAGGTCGAAGTAGCGCAGCCGGATGCCCTCCAGCCTGACCTCGCCACTCAGCAGCGGCTGCACCCGGTCGTAGGGCGTGATGGCGAATGAGAGATCGAGCCTTGTCATCTTCATGCACCCTGCGCTTTGCCGGGCGCCCGGCGATCATCGGCAGTCGTGGAGCTATACGCCAAAACGTTCACGCCTGGCGGTATTCGGCGATGTCGCGCAAAAATGGCATCTTGCCACCCACTGCACGCAGCAGCCGTCTATCTGCGGTCCAAAGCGTCGCACCGACCATTTCCGCGAGCGCGACGTAGTGCCCATCGTAAACGGCCGGCAGACCATACTCATCGGCAATCTCCAGTGCGCGCTCGTGTAGACCCTGGGGCGCTTGGATCTCGATTGGGAGTGCGAGGAAGCCAGACAGCACCTCCAAGGCCTCACCACGATCCATTTCGCCACGGCGCATCCGCTGACGGAGAACGTTTGCGATCTCGCAGGGCAAGAGCGTTGGAGCCAGGACCAGTTCGGCAGTAGTGAGGGCCTCCCTAAGCAGTGATCTTGCGCGGACCGAGTGCTCCTCGACGAACCACCATTTGGCGGCGACCGACGAGTCGACGCAGATCACTCCTCGCCCGCGCCCATCAGATCACGGGTGCGCTCTTCGCGGGCGGCATTGATCAACTTCCAGCTCTCAATCGTCGGTTCCCCGTATTTAGCGACGAGATCCGTACCAAGGAGCTCGAGGCGGGCGAGGGCGCGCAGACCGCGCCGTTGTTCTGCCTTGGATAGCCTTGGGAAGGCGGCCGGCCTGCCCGAATCAGTTCTGCCAGCGACCCGTGGCGCCACGACCTTCGCAAGGTCTGCCGGCTGCACCCCAAGACGTCTCCGTCCGATCCGATAGGCCGGCAGCAGCCCATCGTCGATCCACCGACGAAGGGTAGAGGGATGCACCGAGAGCCGCTGTGCGGCCTCGACGACGGTGAGCAACTGCTGCGGTGCTTGAGATAGCGCATTAGTATGCATAGCTCTCCATAGCATAGCACGGTGAGGCATTAGTTTGCTCCCTTAGAACGGGCACGGTTGTGGAAAACGGGCAGAGCGCGATAGGGCCAGCCCTGAGACCGCGCCCTCAGGAACGATGAGAACGACATCTCCGAGACGTCGAATTGGCTCCATTTGATCTGCCGGACGAAGACGTCCGGTGCGTTGAGGTCGAAGTAGCGCAGCCGGATCCCCTCCGGCCTGACCTCGCCGCTCAGCAGCGGCTGCACCCGGTCGTAAGGCGTGATGGCGAACGAGAGGTCGAGCTTGCTCATGGGCTCTCTTCCTCCTCGGTCGGTACTGACGGGACTGATGGCCAGGACTGAGGACTTAGTCCTCAGCAACTCCATAGGCCAAGGTCAGAAATCGCTCTCATCGGGCTCCGGGAGTAACGCAGGGTCCGGTGAGGGCACTTTGAACCAGAGGGTGCCGCGAGAGGTTGAGAACGTGTCGTATATCCACCCCCGCTCTGTGGCCCCGATCGACTGCACGCCAACCTCGACTCCCTCGGATCGGAGAAACTCATAGGTCATCCCAACAGCCTCCATCGCGGTTCGCGCGTTGGGAAAACTGTAGGCAGTCTCCTTGCCCCGCCCATCGCCGGTGGGCTTGGCAGGGCGCTTTGAGAAAACGTTGCGAGTAGTGGTTCCGGGCTGGATACAACGGAGGCTAAGGTCCGAGAGCTGCAGACAGGCGAAGCTAATTCGGTAGTCGAATTGCTCGAGTTCCTCGAGCAAAAGGCCCACGTAGTCGCAGAAGCGGTCCAGCGTCCTTCCAAGTTGCACTGGCTCGGGCGCCAGCTCACCAACGCCAAGTTCACCTCTCGAAACCAGTTGGTTACTTCCAAAATTCGGGTGAACATACTCACAGAGATCCTCGTACACCAAATCGATATTCGAAGCGGTCTTTTTCAGAGCCTTGATGCAATCGTTGACGTGACGAGCGCGCCTTTCGCCCGGCGCCGCCGCTACGCGCCCTGAGCCGTAGTAGGAGGTCTGCAAGGTGTTGTCAGTACTCTTGAGGAGTTCGTCGATCTTGTACGGGGAGCCCTGGTTCTCCAGCCCTGCCATGAGCTTCTCGATCGTGTCTACCAGCACAGCTACCGAGGCGACGTGTTCCAGCAGCGCGCGGGCGCTACTCGCCAGCGAGACCGGATTCGATGACTCGATTGAGGCGAGCAGAGCCCGAAGGATGTGATGAATCTTCCAGGCGCATACCTGGTCCATGAAGAAAGCGTCGTAGGCGATCCTCCACAGGCGTCGTCCGAGTCGATTCGTGGGGAGACATCGTCTATCTGATCCTTGAAACTCTTCCAGGGGTGCAGCTCTTCGAAGTCCTTGTTACGCCGCCGGAGCAACGCCGCGGTCTCATCCTGACGAGGGCTTAGCGTGCTCATTCTGTTCCTTCCGCTCCTCCGACGCTAACCATATCGCGGCCGCCCGAGTCGCCTCCGCCCCCGGCTCACCATCTCAGTCCTCAGTCCTCAGCACTCATTCCTCGCTAGAACGGGCTCGCGATTTGGTGCCTGAGCGGGATCTCGCGATGCTCGCGGCTGGAATCGAGCATCGCCAGGCAGACCTCGAGCGTCGCCATGCCCCAGCGGCCGTCGTGCGGGACAGGCTTATTCTCTCGGATCGCCTCGCAGAGGTCCTCCAGCTCCACCTTCATCGAGCCGCCCCAGGCAGGGCATTCCACCTCGCGCATGCCGTTTGCGTCGTAAACCGCGACGCCACCGGGAGATTGGCGCATATCGCCGCGCTCGCAGCTCACGAGGATTAGGCCGAAGTAGGGGAAGCCTTGATCAGCGCTTTGGCGGTTCTGGACGGCGGTCCGGCTGCGCTTGTCGTCCTTGGTGGCGCCAGCCGCCATCGCCTCGCGCCAGGCGGCGCCGCCACCGCCGGCACGCGGGCGCTCGGCGCCGTGGCCGACGGCCCAGGTCAGCTCGTCGGAGTCGAAGTAGCCGTATCCGTTATAAGAAATGCTGGCAGCCGCGTCGTTCTCGAAGTCGAGGAAGGCGGTGTAGTTCCCTTCGGTCAGGTTCTTGGGATCGTAGCGGCCCACGGTGGCCCGAACGCTGCGCGCGAGGCCGCCGGCGATCAGGCGGGCGATGTCGACGAGGTGCGGCGCCTGGCGGAAGCAGACGCCGCCGCCCTCGCTCGAGTCGAGCTCGTGCGGGTCGCGCGCCTGCACGAGCCAGGGCGAGTAGTGCCAGATGCTCACCTGGATCACCTGCCCGAGCTCGCCGCTGCTGACGATCTTCCGCATCTTGCGAATCGGAGGATTGAAGCTGCGCGTGTCGGCGACCATGAGCTGGCGGCCGTTGGCAGCGGCTGCGTCGACGAGGCGCCGGCAGTGATCAAGCGTCAGGGCGAGCGGCTTCGTCACCAGCACGTGCTTGCCGTGCTCGAGGGCGGTAAGCGAGTGCTCGAAGTGCATCGGGCTCGGCGTCGCGATGTAGATGGCGTCGACGGCGTCGCTCCGTGCCATCGCATCGAGGCTGTCGAAGCCCTCGACGCCGTATTTCGCCCGGCATGCGTCCAGCGCCGCGGGGCGGGTGTCGGCGACGGCCGTGAACGCGACCTCCGGGACCTTGGGGAAGACATCGAAGATCCGGCTGCCGGCAGCGCCGATCCCGGCCAACCCGATGCGAACCTTGTCTGCCATCCGTCACCTACCCCTTCGCGCCCTCAAGCGGCCGTCCTCGACCCGGTACCATACTAGCGAGCGCTCGCAGCCTATTCACCTGATTCGGCATCTCCGCGAGCACGGCCGTGGCTACAGCATGGTGGCAAAGCGCTGGGGCAGACGCAGATTCGTTTTACCTGTCGGGCTGGCGCTGCCAGCAGTTATGGCCAGCGCCCTCCTATCGCTCTGGGCGGGCGCTGCTCGAAGTGAGGTGCTTCCTGCCTGGTCTTTGGCGCCTACACCCGAATGCCTCGCTCCGGCCGCACCATCGCCGGCAGTAGCCCAAGGGGCGGTCGGCGGAGGGATCTTGACCAACGGCGGATTGTATTGCACCAGCGGCTGGAACCTCATTTCGGGCAATGACACGGTGATTTGCAACGCGCACGGCCCGCTTTATACTCTCCAATCCGGCGATACGACCTACGAACCTGTGGAACCGCAGTCCGCCAACGGGGTGACCTGGGCAACGCTCCAGCCAGGGCTCGGCTACTGGGCCTATTTTGATCAGCCGAGGGATGCGCCGCAAACGCTCGGCCTGCAGCCGGGACCCGCTGTCGCAATTCCGCTGCCGGCCGGGCAGTACATCATGATCGCCGACCCGTTCTCTGCCGCCGCAACCGTGTCGGGGGCCGATGCGGTCTATGTGTATGACAGCTTCTGCGGTTATGTCCAAACCGAGACTCTCATTATCGGCCGTGGGGCGCTCGCTTACTCGGCGGCGGGCGGCACTCTGACCCTGGATCCCAGCGCCCCGTCCGTTGGGGTTCTGGGCGGTCCGCCACCGCCCCCCACTACTGCCAGGGCGCAAGAGCCTGCTCCATCCGCGTCCCCGCCTGCCGCGCTGCCGCATGGCCAGCACAACCCGCCCGGAAGTCCGCAGGCGCCACCGCCCCCCGGGGCGTGCCGTCCATATGAGGGGGCTCCGCCACCCACCGCGCCTTTCTTGCCGCTGTCGCCAAGCCCGATGCCCACGTCGACCCCGGCAGCGGCGCCTGGTCGTTGACGGACGGGAATCAGGGAACGGTCGAAGCGGATTTCCAGATACGATACTGGCAGTTGCTCGATGAGGTCGCCGAGAGGCGGGTCCCAGGCATTCATACGAGTCATCGCATCACGGGAGGGTGACGCCATGGTTATCGAGGCCAAGACCAAGAAGATCGATGGCGACACGCACTTCTTCCACTCGCCGGACTTCCAGGACCTCAAGGGCCTGCTGCCGGGGTCGAAGCACCGCGAGCTGGCGGACATGATGTGGCGCGACGGCGAGCGCTTCGCCGACCCCAACGGCGTGCGAGCGAGGCTGACCGGCGGTGCGGCCGCCGCGAACGGCAGGCCGGACCCTGCACGCGACCCCGAGGCGCGATTGCTGGAGATGAACCGGCTGGGCTTCGACATGCAGGTGCTGATTACGCAGAACGCGCTGCCATCTCCCCTCCGTCCCGCCGCGGAGAAGCCGCTCTGGCTGCGCACCGCACTGGCACACCTCTACAACAACTGCGCGGCGGCGCTGCAGAACAAGTATCCTGAGCGCTTCATTCCGATGGCGACCGTTGCATGGGACGACATCCCCGGCTCGATCAAGGAGCTGGAGCGCGCAAAGGGGCTGGGACTGCGGGCGGTGCAGATCGCCGGCAGCTACATGGACCGCAATCTGGACGTATACGAGCTGTATCCGTTTTGGGAAGCGGTTACCGGCCTGGACATCGCCTGTATCGTCCACAACTCCACCCAGCCCTGCGGCGGGGCGATCATCGACCATACGACGCCCTACCCGATGGTGGGGACGGAGCGCTACCACCGGCTGCACATCGGCACCTACGTGGGCTTCGGCATTGATTACACCGTCGCCTGCGTCGCCCTCTCACTCGGCGGGGTACTGGACGAGTTTCCGGAGCTGCGCTTCCTCTTTTACGAGGCCGGGGCGAGCTGGCTGCCATACGCGATGCTCGGCGCCGATCGGTCATTCTACATCGAGCGCGCCTGCGCCCGAACGAGTAACCTGCCGAGCGAGCTGATCAAGCGCCACTGCGTCACGGCGATCGAGAGTCTGGAGCCTGTGGAGCAGCTCGTGGCCGCCCACGGCAGCGATAACTTCATCCTCGGCACCGACTTCCCGCATCCGGAGTTCCAGCGCCTGCCGAACGCCACGACGGACATCACCGACAAGGCCGGCCTCTCAGGCGAAGACAAGGCGAAGATCCTCGGCGGCAATCTCGCCCGGGTGCTGAAGCTGTAGCGCCGGGAGCGCGGGCGTCTCGCCCGCCCCAACGTTGGGCTGTTCGCGGATGCCCAGCGCGGCCAGTGTCAGTGCACTGCTCGGGTTTCGCCCTCACCCTCACCCTCTCCCGCCAGGGAGAGGGAATACCGGTTGTCCGTCGCCGTAACCTGTTCCCTCTAATGAGAGGCTATGCGCGCCACCACCGGCGCCAGCGCGTCCATAAGTTCCTCGCTCACCATGACGTAGCTGATCCCCAGCCGGTCGCGGAGCTCGAGGAGCCGCTCCGACATCTGGTCTATGTCACCCTTGAGGACAGAGACGGCATCCGACTTCGCAAAATCTGCCGCGGCGCCACCAAAGCTCGCCGACAGATAGCGCGGGATCCGGCCACCGACCGCCATTAGGTTGAGGTTGATCTCCAAGTCGGCGAAGGGGGCGCCGGCAGCATCACGGAGCCACTGGATGCACTCCGCAACAAACGGCTCCGCCGCGTCGGGCGGAATCCCAAGGGCGACGATATCGGCCTGCCGGCCCGCCAGGCCCAAGAGGCGCCTGCTGCTGCCTGCCACCAGGATCGGCAGACGTGCTTGCACGGGGCGTGGCGAGATCGCCGCGCCGCTCACGGCGTAGTAGCTCCCGGCGAGATTCACGCGCTCACCGGCCAGCAGCCCTCGCACGATGGCGAGCGACTCCGCGAGGCGGCTGACGCGGATCCCGCCCGAGTCGAACGGGAGCCCCATGGCGCGGTTATCGGCCTCCGCACTCGGGCGGCCGGCACCCATGCCAAGCTCAAAGCGGCCGCCGGACAGGAAGTCGAGCGTCGCCGCGTCTTTCGCGAGCAGTACCGGATTGCGCAGGTCGTTGGCGATCACGTACGTGCCCACGCGCAGGGTCTGCGTCGCCGCGGCGGCGGCGGCGAGGGCTGGGAACGCGGACAAGGAGTACTGCAGCGTGTCGGGAATCACAAGCGTCGCGTAGCCGAGCGCCTCGACGCGTCGAGCCTTCGCGGTCCACTCCTCGCCCGACGCCGCTTGGGCGGCGACGACGCCGAATCTGAACGGATGCGGGTTTGACATTGATCACCTCCTGGGCACGTGGGCGGGCTTAAAACCCGCCCCTACAAGCGGCCGGGTTGCTGGACGATCGCGCTGAGCTGCAGCCCGGCGATAACCCGCCCGCCGTTCTGAGGGACGGCGATCAGCGTGGCCCGAAGATTGCCCATCGGAACCGGGTTGCCGCGGTAGGCGGCCTTCTGGGTCTGCGTGGTGATGGCAATCGCGAGCTCACCGTAGTGCCTAACCGCGGTCTCCTGGCACGAGAACTCCTGGTATTTCAGCTCGCCGGAGCGATGGCGGTCGAGCCATTGCGTCTTGTTCAGCACGAATCCCAGCGGGCCAACGGCCATGAAATCGCGGTCCAGCATCGACTCGAGCGTCTCGACATCCGCGTGCAGCTCGGCAGCGGACCAGCGTTCGATGAGGTCGAGGATTTCCCGATCGGCAGTGTTCGCAGTCGTTGTCATTTGATTCTCCTTCCCCCACAGCGTCTGGCGCAGGTCAGGCCACGTCTCTTCTCAGCAGCAGCAGCGCGGCGAGGCCCAGGAAGACGGCGAGATAGATTGCGAGAACGACGAACGCCTGCTCGCTGGGGACGAACGGCCCCGTAAAGAAGCCCGGGCCCGCGCCTGCGCTCGCGGCGGATGAGCCGCTGAGCGGCTTCACCAGTGAGTAGGCGTTGGCGCGAACGAGACCCTTGACGATCGGGCGCAGCAGGGCGACCTCGTTGGCGAACCCGCTGAATAGCCCCTCGATCGCCAGGGCGTAGAGGACGCCGACGCCGATAGCAAGCCCGGCGCCGCGGGTGAGAACGGCAAGGGCAACGCCGAACGCCGCCCAGACGGCGAGAATGAACCAGCCCGCCAGCAGCGCGCGCACGACCGCAAGCGCAGCAGGCGCGGAGATGGCTGCGCCCTCTACGCGACCAATGAGGGTCCCCCAGGCGGCTCCGAGAACAAAGACGATCAGCACGAACGGAATGAGCGCCAAACCGAGCGCCAGGACCTTGGCCGCAAACACCTGCAGCCGGCCGGGGCGTTGCGTAAACAGGGTCTTGAATGTGCCCCAGCCATACTCACTCCCGAAGGCAAGGACGCCAAGAATCAGGACGATCGCGCCGCCAAAGAAGGGGAACGAGCCGGCGAGGTTCTCGACGACGTGCTGCGGCAGGAGCTGCGTCAGCGGCGCCCGCACCGGTCCCGCGGCGACGCTGCGGTAGACCAGGTAGGGCAGCAGGTAGCCGAAGAATGCGCTGAGCGCGGCCCATATCGCCAACAGTACCCACACACCCGTCCGTTTGCGCAGCAACAGAAGCTCCGCCGCGATGCTAGCTATCATGAGAACTCACTCCAATCTCGGTCCGGTCCTGCGTAAGCTCGAGGAAGACCTCCTCCAACGATCCGCGCTCCTGACGCAGCTCGCTCACGTCGATACCAGCGCTCACCAGCGCCCGATTGATCGCGGACGCCAGCGCCGGATCGGCGTCGATCTCGAGTGCGCCATCACTCCCGCCCACTCGCTCGACGCCGGACAGCCTCGAGACGATCTGTCGGGCCTCGTCAATGGGATGCGCCCGGACCCGCAGACGATCGCGATCGCGAAGCTCGTCGGGACTTCCCTCGGCGATCAGCTCGCCGGTGCGAATCACTCCGACCCGATCGCAGATCTGCTCGACCTCGGTCATCAGATGGCTCGAAAGAAGCACCGAGCGACCCTCATGGCCAAGCCCGCGGATGAGCGCGCGCATATCGGCCATGCCAGCGGGATCGAGGCCGTTCGTCGGCTCGTCGAGTATCAACAGCTTCGGGTCCTTGAGCAGCGCAGCGGCCACTCCCAATCGCTGCTTCATCCCAAGCGAGTAGCTGGAGAAGCGGTCGCCCGCCCGACTGGCGAGCTGCACCCGCTCCAGAGCAGGAGCGATCCGCTGCTCCGGAACGCCCGCGTAGCGGGCCAGCACCCGCAGGTTGTCGCGCCCCGAGAGGTACGGGTAGAACGTCGGAGTCTCGACCAGGACTCCCATGGATGCGAGAGCGATGTCTGAGCCAGGCGCGTCGCCGAAGACGGTGGCGCTGCCGGAGGTCGGCCGCACGAGGCCCGCGAGAATGCGCAGCGTCGTCGTCTTGCCGGCGCCGTTTGGGCCCAGAAAGCCGTAGACCTCACCGCGGTAGACACGCATGCTCAGCCGGTTGACCGCCACGATCCGCTCGCCGTAGCGCTTGACGAGATCGCGGGTCTCGATAGCCAGATCCTTATCCATGTGCATTTCCTCCGGTTGCATCGCCGCCGGCGACCTTCTGCGCCCCACGGGAGCTGGTTGGCCACAGCAATACAGCCAGCGTCCCCGCCAAAACGACCAGCATGACGCCGTGATAGACCCTGTTGAGCGGGGTTGCCGGGCCTGCACCAAGGGCAAGCGCCGTGATCCCAAGCAGGACACCCGCGATCGAGAATCCTGACGCGGCGATGCCGGCCGTCCTTGCCCAGTGGCGCCGCCGAATTGCGCCGAAGGCGGCAATCCCCAGAGCGAAGGCGATGGCGCCCTCGACAACCGTTGCCGGGATAATCCGTGGTTCAGAGACTTCGGCGACACCGAGCGAGATTGGGGAGCCGAGGTGGAGCAGCGATGCGAATAGGAAGGTCCCCGATTCCAGCGCTAACAGAGCCCGCAGCGGCGCGGGCAGATCGAGCTCTGACTGACTGCTCGGTGAGGTGGCGTTCATAATGACTCCTTTCGGCTAAATCCACCATATGAATGGTCAGGCTGATTGGAGGCGCTGAGCAGTCACGAAACGGACACAGCCCGCGCCCAGGGTGAACGCAGCACGCCAAAGACGGGCCAATGTGGCTGCAGGAAGGGACACAATGGGATAGTGAGCCAGGAAGATCGAGGCGGTACTGAGGCGCAGACGGTGCTCGTCGTCGACGACGACGAGGCGATCGTCGGGCTTCTGCGCGATTTCCTCGAGGCTGAGGGATATCGCGTAGAGGGCGCGCTTGATGCCACCCAGGCGCGGGAGCGGCTGGAACAAACCAGAATCGACTGCCTGCTGCTGGACATCATGATGCCGGGACCGAGCGGTTTCGACCTCTGCCGCGACGTTCGCAGGACGAGTGACACGCCGGTACTGTTTCTGAGCGCCCGCGGCGAGGACGCGGACAAGGTGCGCGGATTTGGACTCGGAGCGGACGACTACATCGTCAAATCGGCGTCGCCGATCGAGGTCGTCGCACGCGTGAAAGCGGTTCTGCGCAGATCGGCGCCGAGCCGGCCGCCAGAGGCCGCACTCCTCGCGATCGGCCGCCTGACGCTTGATCTTCGGGCGCACGAGGCGCGGGCCGGTGCACATACGGTCCCTCTGAGCCCGCGCGAGTTCGAAATCCTCTGTTTCCTCGCTGAGAACCCGCGCCAGGTGTTCACCTATGAGCAGCTTCTCGACCGATTCTGGGACGGGGTTGGCGACCGTCACACGGTGACGGTCCTCATGGGACGGCTGCGTGAGAAGGTGGAAGAAGACCCCGCTAGTCCTCGGGCGATCGTCAACGTCTGGGGTGTCGGCTACCGGTTCGAGAGATGAGCCAGTTGCGCACGCCGTCTGTACGCCAGTGGATGCTCTTCGGGTTGGTGCTGTTCGCCGTTGTCGGGCTGTCCGCCTACCACTTCACGGGCGTGGCCGTCCAACACTTCTGGCCGCGGGCTCCGTTCTGGGTCCAGCGGTTTGCCGCCCTGACGGCGTTGATCAGCGCGCTTCTGTTCGTCCGCTGGCAGATGGGCCGCTACCTGGTGAGACCGCTGGAAGCGATGGCAGCGGCAGCCCGCCGAATAGCGATCGGCGATCTGAACTTCGAGCTGCCCAAGACGACAGTGCGAGAGGTGGCTGAAGTCGGAGCGGCCTTCCAGGCGATGGTCGAGGGGCTGCGCGAGTCGGTGAGGCGGCAGGCGGAGTTGGAGGAGCAGCGGCGATTCTTCATCGGCGCGATCGCGCATGACCTGCGAACACCGCTGTTTGCTCTGCGCGGCTATCTCGCCGGTCTGGATCAGGGGCTGGCCGGCTCGCCGGAGAAAGCGGCGTCGTACATCACCATCAGCCGGCAGAAGGCAGACCAGCTCGAGCGCCTGGTTGCCGACCTATTCGCCTACGCGCGGACGGAGTACCTCGGCGAATCGATCCGACTCCAGCCTGTAGACCTAGGCATGATTATGGCGGCGGCTGCCGGCGCGCTCCAGTCGCGCGCGGATGCGAAGCAGGTGACACTCAATCTAAGCGGAGCGCCGGCCGGATGTCTCGCCGACGGCGACGAAGACCTGCTGGAGCGGGCGATCGAGAATCTCATCGACAACGCCATCCGCTACTCGCGGCCCGGCGGAATGGTGGAAGTGGGCTGGCAGCAGGAGAACGGGCGTGTAAGCTTCGCGGTCGCCGATGCCGGGCCCGGCATCCCTGAGCGTGACCTCCTGCACCTGTTCGAGCCGCTGTATCGCGGCGAGTCGTCGCGCAACGCCAAGACCGGCGGCGTGGGGCTTGGCCTCTCGATCGCGAAGCGGGTACTGGAGGCGCATGGCGGCGACTTGGCCGCGTCCAACCGCACCTGCGGCGGTGCCGAGTTCAGCGGCTGGCTTGCCCGAGCCACAGCAGGTGCCGAGTCGCGGGGGTAACTTCGGGCTTATTGACGTCGTTCCAACGAGACCTATACTCACGGCATCGGATGGGGCATTGCCACTCGCGGGAGGGATAGACCATGAAAGACGGGATGCGTTTCGTTGATTGCGACATGCACATCATCGAGCCGGCGGACCTCTACGTCACCTGGCTCGACCCGAAGTTCCGCGACCGCGTCCGCACGCCGGTTGGGCCGGAGGGCAAGCCGCGGCGCGGCATCCGCACCGTGGATGGACTTCCCACGAGCGCCGACCTGGAGCTCGAGCAGTTCCGCAAGCCGCTTCGTAAGTCGGGGAGGGAGAAGAGCGACGGCGCGCCGACCGCTCGCCGCAACCTCAACGCCTCCCGGCTGATGAACACCGGCCGCCTCGACTTCGCCATGGAGCGGGATTTCAGTCCCGAGGCCCAGGTGATGGCGATGGATATGGAGGGCGTCGACATTGCGGTGCTCTTCCCCACAGACGGCCTCAGCCTGCTGGCCCGGGACAACATGGATCCCGAGCTTTCCCTGGCCCTATGCCGGGCGTACAACAACTGGATTCACGACTTCTGCTCCTACAGTCCCGACCAGCTCAAGTTCGCCGCGATGCTGCCGATCCACGACGTCCATCTGGCCTGCCAGGAGCTGGTGCGCTGCGTGACGGAGCTGGGCGCGGTGGGCTCGTTCATCCGGCCAAACCAGATCAACGGCTACTTTTGGCACTCCAACTACTGGAACCCGCTGTATCAGCTCCACGAAGAGCTGGGCGTGACCTGGGGGTTCCATGACGGCACAGCGGGGTACTATTCGCCCTTCAACGGCCTGTTCGGCGAGAACCATTACTACCGGCACGTGGCCAGCCACTGGATCAGTATGCAGCTCGCCATGATCGCGCAGATCATCGGCGGCGTGTTCGAGTTCTATCCCGGGCTGCGGGTCGGCTACCTGGAGGCGCAGAACTCCTGGGTGCCGGGCCTGCTGACGCGGATCGAGTGGGACCACCTCAATCACGGCGAGACCCACGCGCCCTATCTGACCCTCACGCCGAAGGAGTATTTCCGCCGCAACTGCTGGGCTGCCGTCGAGGGAAGCGAGCCGGAAATCGAGGGCACCGCGAAGCTCGTCGGCGCCGACCGAATGTGCGTCTCCACGGACTATCCGCACTTCGACTCCAACTTTCCCGAGGTCTCCAACAACCTGCTGAAGACGGTGCCTCGGGAGATGGCGGCGCAGATCCTGGGCGGCGGCGCCGGCCTGTGGGGCTTCACAGACGATGATTTCCGCAAGGCGGACGTGGCGATGCAGGGCTGGCGGCGAGCCCATGCGCCCGTCGGGGCCGCAGCGGAGCCGGTCGCAGTCGGAGGCTCCTAGCCTGCTTCGGGACGCTTCGGCGCAGATTCTTGCGAGATAAAGTTCGGCCGCTTACGCGACGGCAGCGGCCTACGGCGACAGCGTGACCGTGCCACCGGAGCCCACCGAGACCCAGGCAGCCGCGCCGGGCGGCAGCGATTGGACGCTTCGGTAGCGGGCGAACGCCGCGTCGTACGCCATGGCCGAGTCCGCGCCGCGAACGGTGACGGTCGCGCTTGCGCTCGGGTTGCCGGCAAGAACGACCTCCCCGGGGGACAGATTAACGATCGCGGTGTCGGTGCTGGCGCCGGTCAGGCTCACACTCGCCGGCTGCGGGAAGTAGGCCCAGTACCCCGCCCCTGCCTGCACGCCCGCCTCGGCACGAAGCGTCTCATAGGTTGTGTCGCCGGGCTGCCAGGTATAGAGCGGGCTCAACGCCTGCGGGAATGGCGTACCGGCAGGGCCGGCGACGAGGTTCCAGCCGGCCGGGTATCTGATGACCGGCGCCCCGGCGGAGATTGCAGTGGCGCCGGCGCCGGTCGGCGCCGTTGTCGCGCCAGCGGGGGCAATAATCGCGGAGCTGCTCGTGACTCCGCTCTGTCCGGTCTGCAGATCGATCACGGTGAGCCGCACGATGAACGTCCCCGGGGCGCCGTAGGTGTGGGACACCGTCGCGCCGGCGCCGCCCTGACCGTCGCCGAAGTCCCAGGTGAACTGCGGCGCTCCACTGCCGGACGCGCTGCCTGTGAAGGCGACAGGCGCTCCGGCCGTACCGTTGTAGGGGCCGTAGGCGTTCACCGCCAGGAACCCAAGCGCCGACGGCACGGAACTGGACCCGGCGAGGACGCCGTTGACCCTGGGTACGGGCGCCGGCGAGATCGTCGCGGTCGTGACGCCGGTCGCGATCGTGCCGAAGGCTCCGAACGCCGTGAGCGTGACGGTGTACGTGCCCGGCAACGCATAGGTATGGCTGGCAGTCTGCCCGACGCCTCCCTGTCCATCGCCGAAGTCCCATTGGTATTGCGACACCGGAGCGGAAACCGGAATCGCGGAGAACGTCAGCGCGGCCCCCGCCGTCCCATAGAGCGGGGACAGGGGCGTGATCACGGGGTATTGCTGCGCTCGCGCACTCCCAACAGCAGCGCCACCTGCAAGCAGAACCAGGAGCAAGAGGGGAAGCAGGACACGTACAACGCGGGGAGAACAGAGGCGTACCACGCCACGCAGACTCGACGTTTTCACCGCCATCTGTCAATACCCCGTTTGGATTGCAGGCGCCTGGACACGTACCTTTGCACTTTTCGCTCTGACGGTCCAGTGACGGAGCCTGCGCACAATAGGAACTGCGGGGGCCGGTCGCAACTTCTTCGCTCGCCGGCTCGTTGCAGGCTGGCATGAGCACCACATCGAACCGTCGCATCACGGTAGTTGTTGCTGACCCGGACGACCTCTCCCGCGTTGGACTTTGCAGCCTGCTGGCGAGGGACTCGCGTTTCGGCGTTCTAACCGAGACCGATGCGACTCCCGCCCAACCGTCGCACGCCTGCACCCCGATTTGATAGTCCTCGATCCACCGAGTGACGCCGGTGTTACCGAACAGCTTATGACCGAGCTATCCAAAGCGGCGCCTCGTTCTCGGCTGGTCATTCTGACCGCAGCCTTTGAACCATACCGCTTCATCCTTGCCGTCCGTAACGGCGCATTCGGATACTTTCTCAAAGGATTCGCTTCCGGCAGTGGGCCGCTGCTAGCAGCACTGGCCCTCATCGGCGAGCACGCGGTAGTGGTCATCGACCCGTCAGTTGTCGACCGGATTCGCTCTTATAGCCGCCTCGAAATCACCGTTGACCTGCCGAGCGAGCGAGCCAAGAAGCTGACTCCCCGCGACCTCGCCGTTCTCCACGGATTGGCCGGAGGTCTCACCGAGCAGCAGATGGCCGCATCTCTGGGCCTCAGCCCAAGCACAGTTAGGCGAGAAGTGGCTCACCTCGAGTCTGATCTCAACGCCGCACCCCTCTTCATTCTTAGCATGCGAACCGCGCGGCAGCACCTCGTGGACTAGCGAGCATCCCCTGGCGATCCTGCCGCTACGTCGCTGTGGTGGACCCAGAACCAGCGCCGTTTGAGCTGAAACCGCCGCCACGTTGAGATCTAATAGCCAGAAGCGATACCTCCATCGAGCTAGCCGCCAAATCGATCCCGGATAGCACTGTTGGACCGTAGGAAGCAAAAGATCTCGCGGAATTCAGCGGAGCTACTCTCATGAATCTATCACTTGCACTCACGCCATTCGGACGCAGATCGGTCGAGAGCCGAAGCCGCCGACTGATTGCAGCAACAGCCTCGGGGCTCTTCAGCTCCTAGCCACGGCACTAATGGCCCGTGCCGACCAGACGAGCCCGTATTGCGCGGCTTCCGATGAAGCCGACGATAAATATCAATGTGCTACCACAATCAGTTATTTGGACGGATACTCCAGAACAATTACCGACTTCCTCTGGAACGGATCTTTGGGTGAAGGTGGATTCAATTGTTGTTGGCAGATCGCCGCGATAAGCGTTTTGGACACGTACAACGGTTCCGATCGCCATCAGGCTGAGTATGGGACAGAACAATACACGCATCCGGATGAGGATTTGTTCGCTAATCCTATCGGGTACGCGATTAACGATTACGGAGTCGCGGCCCATCCGTGGGTATTTTACTGCTTCTATTTTCACAGTAACGCGGAATACATTGGCACGATGTATTATCCACCGAGCACCATCTATGGTGAATATAGAAACTTCTTGGACTATGGGTCATCCGCCGACCTGAACCTAAATTGGTGCCCGTAGCCTCGCCTGATTGCCATATCGAAGGCGTTAGGGTGATGCAGTGCCTTCGCACGAACAACCGCCGACCATGGATCATGATCAGCGTGACGGTAGTGGTCGCATCTTCAGCACTCGGCTTGGGGGCGCTGCTGCGACATGCTCCTCCGACCGCATCCGGTCAGCAGCCGATGTACGCGAAGCTTTGGCCGTCCTTTACGATGAACTATACGATACGGAGCATTGACCCAGCGTCTGGTCGGGTGCTCGTGGATCAAACACACCGCCTTGTAGTGACCGACGAGCATAGCTGGCGCGACGATGTTGTCCAGGATCAGGTGGATACAAAGGAAGTCGGTTCGTTTACTCAAGTCAAGGGGGGAACGCGACACGAATATAGTGCGGCGCGTGATTATTCCCGGGACCTCCCACTGGGCTCCCCGGACACCGTTACCAGCGTGCGCCGTGAGCTAGACCCAATGCTCTACGGCCGCATTCAAAGCGGCGGAGTGAAGGGATGGCAGGATGCCACGTCGACGGCACAAGGAAGAATTGCGAAGATACGAACAGTCACAGTCCCGTGCGCAGCCGGCACGTGCCAAGAGCAGGAACGGGTCGAGTTCGACGCCGCCAGCATCAACCATTCGCCGACCGCTGGCGTAACGTCTCCAATCGGGGGAATCGCAGTGTTTGGTCAACGCAGCGTGAATGGGAAGGTAGCCGACACCTTCCAGGCCCAGTCGCTTCGAATCGACCAGCCGTCGCTGCGAGTCGACCAGCCCGCGGCGCCGGGGAGTACGAATGCCGTGTCGGCATCCCCATCCCCGACCCCCACGCCGACCTCCCCGAGTGGAGCGGCAGGAACCAGCTCGACGCCCTCGCCGACTACGGTTCCGACGAGTAGCACGCCAGGTACCAGCCCGACGGCCTCCCCTTCGGCTACGCCACGCCGATAATGCAGTGGGATACTGGGTCGTGGCCCGAGGCAGTGCGACGGCCCTCCAACCAGGAGCGTGGAGTACAATCTATGATCAGCCGAGCGGGTGACAGGTTGCGGCCGGTGAGAATCGTGATCGGTGCCGGGGCTGGCG